>Ga0210051_1000162_pt1 | contig 53227 bp, 50 predicted proteins | sample CryGey092014_all_FD_185464 | JGI IMG/M metagenome (GOLD analysis project Ga0210051, IMG submission 185464) | Groundwater microbial communities from aquifer - Crystal Geyser CG23_combo_of_CG06-09_8/20/14_all (SPAdes) (version 2) | ecosystem: Environmental > Aquatic > Deep subsurface > Groundwater...
ACAAATTTATGGAATGCCTTAATTACAGAACGCCTCAAGAGGCATGGGATAAAGAAATAAGCAAATATAGAAACAAAAAAATACCATTTCGTGGTATTATGAGCGATATTAATAATCAACTATCAAGGTCTGGAGTTGAATGCGTTAAGTGTTCGGATTGAGGGGTAGCTGTGGGTTTTTTATTATACTGAAATCATATATCAAAACCCAATCCCCGTCAAATTAAAATCAGAGCTATAGGCTCTGATTTTTTAAACTTTAAAATATTTTAATCTTATAGCGAGAATTAAAATTATAAAACAAAATAAGAAATTTAATCCCGTTACTGTTTGCAATAACAAATCGGATGTCGCCATCATCATGTACAGAAGGACGATGCCAGAGCACAGAGTCCAAATAATATATGAATTTATATTCGCACTAGGCCTTTTACGATGATATAAATCTTTTATTGTCGGCAGGTATCCCAGTACAGTGACCACCCCTGTCCCCGCATAAAGAAATGTTATGATTCTCAACAGCAAATCCATGTTGGTTTAAAATTCCCGTATTAAATTCTCTTTAATTTCCTTCAACATCCCCGTAGAAAAATTTCGAATTAAAAAATTTTTCGAAATTTTTTAGTTAACCCGCAGATATTTTCGAAATTACTCTACGGGGCATAATCTTAGAATATCATATTTAGCATCAAAGATTAAGGAAAAAAATAAAATACTTGGTAACTCAGCTATAGCTTGCTTACCATGGATCGACGATTAAATGACTGAAAATAAAAAATTGGGGAATCCCCCAATCAAATGCATATCAATATTACGGAGTCCACTAGAACCAAATCTTCAACCATTGTATTTTCGGAACGGATTTTCGACATTATTTCGCTCCTTTTCTTTTTCGTGAAAACATCCATAATGTTTATTTTTTTGCGCCCTGTGGATAAAACTGCTTTGAGTTTCGGTTTTTATTCGGGTATAATTAAATTATAGCGCAAATAAATTTTAACATCAATATGCAAACGCTCACAAAAAAACAAAAACGGGTTTTTAATTTCATCAATGATTATAGAGAGGAAAACGGAATATCTCCCACTATTGAAGAAATAAGGAGGGAAATGAAACTCAAGGCTGTGTCAACGATACATGAGCACATAGATACGCTAAAGAGGAAAGGTTTTCTTTTAAAAAATATGAATTCCACCCGAAGCATCGTTCCTAAAAAAAAGATAAGGACGATTATTGACATTCCAATCGTTGGCAAAATAGCCGCCGGACATCCCATAGAAGCTATCGAGGATTTTCAGGAGACTATACCTGTGCTGAACCCTGCCATAAAAAATTCAAGAGATTATTACGCCCTCCGCGTTGTAGGAAACAGCATGATCGGCGAAGGAATTTTTGACGGCGATATCGTAATAATCAAAAAACAATCAGTCGCGAAAAACGGCCAGACTGTCGTTGCGATTATAGACGGAAATGAAACAACGCTCAAAAAGCTTTATAAAGAGAAAAATAGGTTCAGGCTTGAGCCAAGAAACCCCAGCATGCTCCCGATTTTCAGAAAAGAGGTTGAGGTAAGGGGCGTAGTGGTCCAAATAATAAGTAATATTTCCAACTCTCCGGAAGAAAAAATTCTAAAAAAAACGAAGCGTAGCCTCAAAACCCTTGATCTTTTCGCCGGCATCGGAGGAATACGCCTCGGCTTTGAAAAAGCCGGCTTCAATACTGTTTTCGCCAACGATTTTGACGAACAATGCAAACTTACTTACGATTTGAATTTTCCAAGATCGAAACTCGTAGTTGAAGACATCCGAAAAATAGGAATGGACGATCTGCCGGAATTTGATTTCTTGCTCGGAGGTTTTCCTTGCCAGGCGTTCTCTATCGCCGGATATAGGCAAGGATTTAACGATGAAAAAGGCCGGGGCAATTTATTTTTTGATATTGCGCGCATTATCGACGCCCGCAAACCAGAAGGATTTCTTCTTGAAAACGTCAAAAATTTAAAAAGTCACGACGGAGGAAAAACTTTTAAAATAATAGAGGAAACTTTAAAAAATCTCGGATACCATATAAAAGCAAAAGTCTTGAATAGTATGGAATACGGAAATATTCCGCAAAATAGAGAACGAATTTATATCGTAGGTTTTAAAAACGAACGCCATTCTGATGATTTTTGCTTCCCTGAACCAAAGAAATTGACTAAAAGAATCATTGACTTGCTGGAAAAAAATATTCCGGAAAAATATTACTACAACGGAAAACCTTTATACGAAAAACTAAAAAATTTCGTAAAAGAAGAGGGAAGAGTATACCAGTGGCGCAGGCAGTATGTTCGAGAGAACAAAAGTGGCGTCTGCCCGACACTTACGGCAAACATGGGAATGGGAGGCCATAATGTGCCGATTATTAAAGACAAAAAAGGTATTAGAAAATTAACTCCGCTGGAATGCGCCCGCATCCAAGGCTTTCCGGAAAGCTATAAATTACCGAATATTTCGGATTCAGCGCTATACAAACAATTTGGAAATTCTGTGAGCGTCCCCGTGGTTGAGGCTGTCGCAAAACAAATGATGAGAGCGATGGAAGGTTAACTTTGCCAAACTTTAATATTTTTTCCCATCGGTTTGATTTTGTAAGCCTTTATTATGTCGTCCATAATGCTGAATCTCGGCCTTCTCTTCTCTTTCTGCTGGCGTTTCATAGTCTGGCCCTTGTTCACCTTATTCTCGTAAATTAATTTATTGGGTATTTTATAGACATCAAAAGTTCCGTCAGGATTGCCATTATTATAAAAACTCATAAAATATAATCTGTCCCACTCGCTCTTTGGGCCGAAAGAACTTAAATCCGACTTAATACTGCTGGCTTTAATTTGCTCCCGTTCTCCGGTTTTTAAATTTATCGTATCAAAGGAAACAGACCCCTTGCCCTTTAATTTTCGCTGGCATTTGGCTGATTTGGAAAATATGCAAAACATCCCCTCTGATAACACCTCGGGAATATTTGTCTTCCTCCCGTACTTGCCCAAGCCATTGTTTAATTTAACCCAAACATCAAAAAGTCTCTTGAAAACTTTTGCATCATGGCTGTCGAAATAAGCAACTTCTATCTCCATGGCTCCATTTTTTGTTTTTACTGTAAAATTTCCTAATTTCATGATTTTTAAAAAATATCAGCAATGTTAATTAGCGTCTTTTAATATCTTTTCGAAGTTTTTGGGGAGGTTGTGGCGCTTGTTCCAACTTTCTAAAATTGCTTTTGATTTTTTCTCCAAGGTTTTTTCTCCGTATTTGGGCAGAATTTCCTTCTCAAAATACCCCAGTAAAATCGGCAAAGAAGACAAATGAGGACTGGCCTCCTTTTCCTTCTTCCATGAGAGATATAAGGCGACGAGGACTTCTTCGTGGGTTCCAACACATTCAAATGGTTTAATCCCCTTTTCCCCGATAAGCTCTTTCAAAATATTCAAAAGATTTTTATTTCCAAACAAATCCTGATTAAAAATCTTCTCCATTCTGCTTTTCTCAACAAAAGGGTAAAGAATCAGCCAAGCGAAAAGACATTTAGAACAATTACCGCACCACTTCCCTGTCGGCTTCTTTGTTCCGGAAGCGGTTTTATAAGCCTCATTACAACTCATAAAAATTGGAAAAAATTTTGGGAAATCAGCAAAAATTCTGGCTATTTGTATTTCATTCAAAGGCCTCAAAAAACTGAAGTATCCAAAATCCTCAACCAAGTATTTCTTGCAATAATCCTTAAACCTCTTTTCAAAATCAAAGGTCTTGGAATACTGATGGTTGATGATTTTGCCGAGATACTTTACGTTTCCTTCATTGGAACTGCTCTCTTGAGAAATAGCGACATACCTATAATTAAAAATAACAGCTATCAAAATGCTTAAAAAAGACAAGTAAGCGGAAAAAGGAGTGTGGCCATTGAGAAACCCTGCCCTATTTAACTCCAATAATTTTTTGTCTATCTCCCTCCTGATGATAATAAAATTCCTACAACCGATTCCTTTGATAACGCGCATGGCTGTTCCAGTCGGATTTAAGCAAAAGGAGCTTAGCTCATTTTTAGTTTCTTTAAGGACCTCAAAAGTAACTATTGAATCTTTTCCTCCGCCGATCGGCGCCAAAACTCTATTCTTTAATTCAATTTTATCAGTTTTAACGAATTTTTTAGTCGTATCGGATAGGATTCTCAAGGAATCAAAGTCAAAATCAATTTTATTTTCATAAAAAAATTGTCCCAGTCCCTTTTCCATCAAGTCTTTCCACCACTTAACCTGACCGGCATTAAGGAAACCGCATTTTATCTCAATCAAGGGAGAACAGGTTGCTTTCCAATAGCTTAACGCCTCAATCATTCCTAAATTAAAAACCAAATTATCAAGCGTTTCAATTTTAATCCCTTCCAATCGCTTCTTATCAATATTCTCAATGGTTATTTTAGGATTAAAAATAAATTCAGAACCAATCCTGAATTCAAAAAATATTTCCAAATTCCTATCCGATATCCTGTAAGAATAGCCTTGATAAACAAATTTAGGGTATTTTTTTCTCAACTCTTCAAATCTCATAATTATTGCTTAATACTTGCTACTTAATAATTACTACTTATAATACTATCCGAGTAAGCGGATGGAAACGCCTAAGATAGCCAAGACAACGCCGATTATCCAAAATCTCATTGTCACCTGATAAGCCGGCCAGCCCAAAGCCTCAAAATGATGATGGATGGGCGTTGAAAGCCAAATCTTCTTATGGCGAAATTTCTTGGATAGCAATTGTATAACCATTGTTCCGACTTCTAAGACCAGTAATCCGGCGATTATCGGCAGAACCATCACAGAATCGGTTAAAAAGGCCACTACAGCCATAGTTGAAGTTAAACCTAATATTCCTGTCTCGCCCATATAAAACCTCGCCGGAGGGATATTAAACCACAAGAAAGCGAATAGAGTGCCGGAGATAGCTAAGCAAAGGGCAGCCAAGTCCGCTTTGCCCTGCGAAAAGGATATTATGGCGAAAGCCCCGAAAATTATTGAGAAAACTCCGCCGGCCAGACCATCTAATCCGTCAATAACCCCGCCGGCCCAACTGCCGACTGTAACCAATATAAAAAGAAGGACAAACCAAACCCCGAGATCAAGATCAATCCCTCCGGGAAAATCGCCAATTAAAGGAACATGAATTGACGTCCATTGCAGTTTGAATAAGAACCATAATCCGCCAACTAAGCCAACCAGAGAAACGAGAGCTAATCTTTTAGCAAAACCTATCCCTCCGGCAATATATCTCCCCTTCCCGTAAACCGTCAAAATATCATCAACGAGGCCGATTATTGAAGCAACAATCAAAGCGAAAAGAGGCAGCAGAGTTTCTCTTTCTGATAAAAAATTCAGCTCGTTTATCCGCCAAACATCAGTTATGCCGGAAAGGATCAAAAGAGATAAGGAAACCAACAGAACGGAAACCCAAATCAATAGCCCGCCCCCCCTGGGGATGGAAACTTCTCTTTCCTTATGCAGGGAATGAAAAACCGTCGCCTCTTCTCCGGTAATAGTTTTTGTTCTGGCTTTCTTTTTCCAAAACTGAACTTTATTTAAAAACTTCAATAATTGCGGAGCGATAAAAAAAGCGACCAGACAACTTAAAAAAGAAATTAAAAATATTTTGATAACGTCAAAAGTGAAATCGCTTACCATATTTTTATAGCCAATTAATAATTTTTTGTATCTCTTCAACACGGCTTTCTGAAGAAGAGGCGCCTAAGACCACATTTATCACCTTTGACCCATTTTCTTTTCCCACAATAAGAAGCATACATCCTCCGGCTTCATCAGTATAGCCGGTTTTCCCGCCGATAAGTTTCTGTCCTTCTTTCAACTCAACCTCTTTGATTCCGTTTGGGACAGAATAAAGAGATTCTTTGGCTGTAATTTCAAAAACAGAGGGATATTTTTCCAGAATATATCGGCTGATCAGAGCCAAATCCTTTGCTGTTGAATAATTAAAGCTCTCAACGTTTTCAGGGCTATATTTCAGCGGATCAGGGTCAATGCCGGTGGGATTTATAAACCCGGTATTAATAACGCCCAGCTCTTTTGTTTTCTCATTCATTCTTTCAATAAATTTTCCGGTCCCCTCTTTTTCTGATAAAGCCCATGCAGCGTCATTACTTGAATAGACCAGCATAAAATTCAAAAATTCTTCTACTGAAAAATTCTCCCCTGATTTCAAATTACCAAAAATAGGAATATCTTCCTGCGAAGCGGCTAATTTGGAAACAACCATTCTCTTGTCCATATCATAACTTTTTTCGCCGTCATTTTCAAAAACAACAAGGGCTGTCATCAGTTTCGTAATAGAGGCTATTGGAAAAGGTTGTTCAGCGTTTTTCTTAAATAAAATTCTTGAACCTCCATTTTTTCCGACCTCAAAGGAAATAACCGCTCTGGCGTCAATCTCCGGTTTTGTTTTTTTAAGTTCTTGGGGGATGGCTATATAATGTATTTCCTTATAAGGTTGAGAAATGTAATCGAAAAAAAATTTTTCCAAAGTTTTTTGGAGAAAGTTTATTCCCCAAAAAAGCAAAAAGCTGAAAATAAAAGCAGGCACAAACAGCTTTAGGCTGTTATTTTTTTTGGCTTCCTTGCTGTTCTCCATTTTTTTCCTTTTTTATCGGCGTATTTGATAAGCTTAGGTCAATTCTTTCCATGTCTCTCGGGAATAAAGCAGCTTCCCTAATATTGGCCAACCCTAAAATTTGCTTAACCACCCTCTCTGATCCAAGAGCAAATCCACCTTCAGGCGGCATGCCATATTGAAAAGCCTGAAGATAAAATTCAAGATTTTTCGCCCCTATCCCTTTTTTCTCCATACCCTTAAGCAGATCTTGGTATTTATTAATTCTCCGGCCTCCGGTAACAATCTCTGAACCGCGACAAAGAAGATCAAAACTCATAGTGTACTCCGGATCATCAGGGTCGGCGAAAGTGTAAAAAGGCCTTTTTTTAACAGGGTAATGGGTGATAAAAATAAGTTCTGAACCGTATTTTTCATCCGCCCACTTGCAGATTTCTCTTTCATCTTCCGGCTCCAAGTCCGGCTCCTTCCTATTGTCTCTGCCCGTTCTTTGGAAAATAATTTCCTGCGCCTCCCTCATTTTCAATTGAGGAATTTTTTCAGATACTTTCGGCAATTCAACATTTAATATTTTCAAATTATCCGCCTGATTTTTTCCGACATTCAAGAATATTCTGCGAACTACCGCTTCACAGGCCCCCATTACATCTTTCCACGATTCGATAAAGCCCATTTCCGCATCCATGCTTATATATTCAGATAAATGGCGGGTGGTAACGCTCGGTTCAGCCCTGAAAACATGGCAGACAGTAAAAACCCTTTCAAAACCATTAACTAAAATTTGCTTATAAAGTTGAGGACTCTGGGCCAAAAAAGCTTCGTGATTGTAATATCTAACGGAAAAAATTTCCGCCCCTCCTTCAGCGTTAGCCGGAACTATCGCCGGCGCTTCAAATTCCATGAAATCCATCTCTTTCAAAGCCTGCCTAAAGCCGCCGACTACTTCCTCTTCTATCTTGAAAATGGCCCTTATTTTTTCATTCTTAAAGCTTAACGGCCTGAAATCTAAAAGCTTTGGAAGGGAGAGATTTAATTCCCTTAAGTCAAAAGGCAATGTCTCTGCCTCGCCAAGAATTTCAATCTTGTCCGCTTTCAATTCCACTGTTCCTGTTTTAATTTCCGGATTAACCATTTTCTCCGGCCTTGCCTTCACTTCCCCCTCAATGGCGACGGCTGTCTCATCTTTTATATTTTCAGCCATATCTTTAGGGCAGACGACCTGCAATAATCCGCTTCTGTCCCTCAAGTCAAAAAAAACAATCCCGCCGTGGTCGCGCCTTGAATTTACCCATCCGCAAATTCTTACCTTCTCCCCTATTTTTTCAATTGTTTTTAAAATAAGCGTTCTTTCCATAATAATTAAATTTTAATTTTAATAATAAATTGTCCTTGACTGATTTAATTGATCATATTTTTACCTGCGAACTGAATTTATTAAAGAAAAGCAAAGTTTTAAAAATCTTTACGAACTCTTCATTATTTTTTTTCTTTTCAAGATAGAACTCGGCTAAAACTTCTCTAAATCTTAAAAGTTCCCTTAACCCCCTTCGCCATTTTTTATCATCAATGGTCAGATCCAAAAGCTCAAATGCTCTTTCAAGGGAGCTTATCGCATATTCCTCGTCATTTTTCTGAATCCAATTTTTTGCCCGGGAAAATTCAGCTCCGATATTCAAAATTTGCTCTGTTTTTGACAATTTTTGCCATTTTTCGGAAGTCATAAATTTATCAAATTATTTATTACTTTATCCATTTTTTCTTTTATCTCCGACTTTTCAATATTCATTGAACGATTATTTTCCAATGGCTTGATATTTATCAAGGAAAAATATTCAATATATTCTTTTTTCTTCTTCTTCAAAGGGTAAAAATTCCCTCCCCATATATTCTTGCCGTCCGACCCGCTCTTAACAAGCGCTTCTTGAGCATCGGAATGAAGTTCCCCGCCAAAAGCAATTACCCCTCGTTTAATGTCAACGACAAATTTAACCATATCCTTAAAAGGGTTATCCAAAAATTTATTTAAGTAAGATTTACCTATCTTATCCTTAATAATCTCTATCGGGTATTCCATATTTTTGCATTGGTTATAAATCTACTTTACAATAGCAAAATTTTCCCTATTTGAAAACTAAAAACAACGAAGGACGGACCTCCGTTGTTTTTGATTTCTGAACAATTATTAATTTTTTCTTATTCCCTTCATGAATCTTAATCTTTAATCTATTTGAGCGAAGAGAACTACGTAATTCTTGCCGTAGGCCTTGGCGCAATTAGGACAAGTCGTATAAGAGAAATACAGCTTCTTAATTTTCTTACCCTTGCCCTCAACATATTCCTTCATTTCTATCGTCCATTTACCGGCGTTTTGATACGGTCCTTCAAAAACTTTTGTTAAGAAAGCGCCGGAAATAGTTGCCATCTGCGCGCCCGGAACTTCTTTGGAAACGTCAATATAAATATCCGCCCCCCAAAGCGATTTTTCATCAGTCAGCATAAGCTGATGTGGCGCTTTAGCATTCGCTTTCTCAATCAGCTCCATATTTTTAACTATCTTCCCTCCCATATTAAGGGGCATGTGTAAAAAGCTGGTGATCTGATCCTTTACGAAAATTTTGTCTTTCCATATTATTTCTTTCCCCTGCCATATTTCAGGGTTGAAAGGCTCACAGCATCCGGTCGGCTTAATCGTTGAATTTGTTGTTAAGTTTTCCATATTTTTTTATTATTTTATTATTTTTTGTTTTGTTATTTTTAATTTATAAGACGACTTTTTAATAATCCGTTTCCTCTCTCATTCTATCAAAAAATCGCTCCCGCCGATAGGCGAAAAGCGATTTTCCTTAGGAATATTATGTCGGTGCGTCGAGGAAGGACGCCCTGCAAATTACAGGGATTACCGGGGTGGACACCCTGCAACTCGTATTGCTTGGCTTAGTTAAGCAACCAGATTGAATAATTCAGATATGAGGCGAAACTGACCCAGAGAATATACGGCACAAGTAAATACGCCACCAGTTTTCCTCGTCCTTCCGTAGTCCTCCACGAGGACGAAGGAGGAGAGATTTTATAGAAAACAACCATTGTCCAAACGATAGCGAACCAAAGCGCCACAATATCAACGAGCGCCCAGCCGGGATTTTGCAAGCCCAAAAAATAATTGACCAAATAGCATTCAAAAAAGCTGGACACCGAAAACGCCAAGCGCTATTTTTATTTCTTTCTTTTTATCCTCCGACTTGTCCGCTGGATCCTTGGCGGAGGCGGAAGCTTCAGCGCATGATGACCATATCAAAAAAGCGGAGATACCCATTAATACGTAAAGGGTTGTCCAGACAGGTCCGAAAACCCAGCTCGGCGGATTCAATGCCGGTTTCACAATTCCGCTATACCAATTCGGGATCGCAGATATTGTGAAGACAGAGCCGATAATCCCAGCCAATTCAGATAGGACAACAGCAACGATAAGTTTAAAAATATTTTTCATATTTTTTAGTCCAGAGGACTATCAACCTCTGGCTGATTTTTAATATTTACTTTTTTTGTTTGCCTGCCCCCTTAAACATCGGCATCGTTTTCATGACATACTTGGTTATACTTGGCTAAGCCAAGCACAATCTCGCTAAATAATTTTATTGAATCACTTAATGACTTAATTTAACTCTATCTCTTCTTGACTTCAAATTCAATCCAAAAACACTAATTACCACTGATAAAGGAACTGATTGCCACTGATACAAGGCGGAAAAAACAAAAAATTGAAATAAAAAAGCATCAAAAACTTGCATAAGTCTTTAATGCTAAATAACTTCCTAATCTCCGGCTCCTGAAAAACCTTCCTTTTCGGGATTACCCAGGTAATTCCGCAGGGGTCAGACCCCTGTAAATTCCGCAGGGGTCTGACCCCTGCAAGCTAAGCTTCAATGCCGATTTGGGCTTCAATCACCTTTAACCCGGCGCTTTTTATCGCTTGAGCAACTTTTTTCTGATTCTTTTCGTCAGTTAAGGCAAACATAATCCCTCCCTGTCCCTTGCCCGACAGCTTTGCGCCATAAGCTCCTGCCCCCAACGCTTTCTCAACAGCTAAATCAATTTTAGGATGAGACAGTCCCAAGGAATTTAAAAGTTTCTGATTTTCATTCATAAGCTCGCCTATCTCGGTGATATTTTTGTTTTTAATCGCCTTAAGCCCGTTTTTAGAAACAAGCTCTATTTCATTAAAAACCTCCTCCACTAATTTTGGGTTTTCCTTGATCATTCCGGGGATATGGCCTGCCACGGTCTTTGAGGTTTTTGTCCTGATGCCGGTATCGCCGATAACCGCGCGCAAAGATAATCCGTTTATTTTTTTGGCTTGAATTTTTCCATCAGCAAAGGAAATGTGATTAAATCCTCCAAGCGAACTGCTGATGATTTCAGAACCGGAGGCCTTGCCACCGTGAATGATTTTTTGAAATTCAATCAGTTCGCCGTAATAATTTTTTTTAGGAATATCCAGCTTAAATAATTTTGAAAAAGCGCCTAAAACCGAAGACAGGACGGCCGTGGAAGAACTTAAACCGCTTTCAGGCGGAATCTCCGATCCAATTTCCAGATTCAATCCTTTCCCCCGAAGATCATACTCATCAAGAAGCTTTTGGCACAAATCAAGAAGAATGAATAAATCCTTATTGCCTTTCTTTTCCCCTTTTCCCAAAACAGCCTTTCCAAATCCGACGGAGCGTATATAAATATCTTTTTCCGCTTCGCTCATCCTGCACTTCGTCCATAAGCCGACCGAAGCCACTATTGCCGGCTTTCCATAAACAACAGCATGCTCGCCAAAAAGAAAAATGCTCCCCGGCGATTGAGCTTGGCCTTCAACTTTTACTGCCTTTTCTTCTATTGGCCGTATTTTTTTCTTCATTTTATGCAAACAACCCCTTGAGTTGAAATTTTAGCTTCCACGACTTTTCCCCCTGCCCACTCAATCGCTTTTTTAACTTGGCCTTGTTTCCTCTTGTCGGCTAAAGCAATCATACAATCCCCTCCCCCCGCTCCTGATAATTTAGCCCCATAGGCTCCGGCTTTCAAGGCGGCCTCTATTAAATTATCCAGTTCTTTTGTGCTCACCCCGAGTTTTTTCAGTAAATTCTGGTTCAAATTCATTAATTCTCCGACCTTAGGCCAATTTCTTTTTTCTATTTCAATTCCGGCCAGATTAACTATCTTTTCAATTTCATTAAAAATTTTATTTATTTCCAAAGGATTTCTTTTGATTTTTCCGGCAACCTTTTTAATCAACGTAGAAGTATCCGCCTTAACCCCGCTGTATCCTATGACAAGCGGCAGGTCTTTTATTTTCAAGGGCTCAATAACTCTCCCCCCGGTAAAAAAATATAAAACTCCGCCATAAACAGCTGAAGCTATATCAAAGCCGGAACCTAATTTTTGTATATCTATAACGGTTTTATAAGACAAATCAAACAAATCTCTTTTGCTTATTTTTATTCCGAACAATTCAGTTAATCCTTTTATAGCGCTCACTGTAACAGCTGAAGAACTGCCCAGTCCGAATCTGTCGGAAAATTGGCTGCAGGTTTTAATTTCCAAGCCACTTCTTACGCCATACTTGTCAAAAAAATTAGAAACAGCCATCAAAACAAAACTCACTTCTTTAGGATGCGACTTGCTTGACTCGCTTATCGGGAAAGAGTAATTTTCAATATTTTTTTCCGGCGCGTTTAAAATAATTTTATCGTCATTTCTTTTCTTCAATATGACGCTCATGCTTTGGTCCACGGAGGCGACAATGCACGGGCGACTATAAACAACAGCATGTTCGCCGAATAACATCAACTTTCCGCAAGCAGAAGCCTTTACCATATTAAAAAAGATGCTTATTGATTAATCTTGCGCCATCGCCCGGCTTACAAATATATATTTTCTTAATAGCCTTGATGCCTTTCAACTTTCTTTTGATTTCAGGAATATCTTTTTCCAGACAGATAATTTTTACCTGCGGGCCGGCGTCTATTGTAAAATAGCATTCCAATCCGGATGCCCTCCATTTCCTGACTGCCTTTATCATTTCTACTGTTTTCCCGCTGAAGTATACAATCGGAAGAATAGTGTTAAACATAACTGAATGAAGCATAAGGGCGTTATTCTCCGCCAGTTCTCCCAATTTTGTAAATTTTTTTTCCGGAATGAATTTCTTGATCTGCTTGGCCTGTTTCTCGCTGTTTTCAACCCATACCTTATAGAATGGGCAGGTTTGAACGCTTTGCTTCATCCCCGGCCGACTTTTCGTTTTTTTCTCCTCCTCATTAAGCACGCCGGCGATTATTCTGAATTCCGGCCAATAATCTTTGTCGCAAACCTGCTTTCCGAAAGAATCAGTTCCGTCCTCTTTCTCCCCTTTTTCCCACTCAACGAATCCGGCTTCAATGGAACGCGAGGCTGAACCGGAATTCCTCCTGGCCAAAAGAGAAAGCTCTTTTTTATTTAAATCCAAACCGATGGCTTTTGAAGATGCTAAAGCCAGCGCCGCTCCTCCGGCGGAAGAACTGGCTAAGCCGGTGGCAGTCGGAAAAAAATTCTTAGAAAAGATTTTCGCCTTCAATCCCGACCCGGCCATTTTTCTTATTATGTTTAAAAACCCGGCAATCCTTTCAAAAGGCTCGCCGGATATTTTTTTTCCGTTAAGAGTAAAATTGTCTTTTTTGTATTTCTTATCAAAATCAACCGTTGTCACGGTTTTTAATCCTTCAAGAGTTACGGAAACACTGGAGTTTTGAGGAAGAATTAATTCTTCATTTCTCTTGCCCCAATATTTTATTAAAGCTATATTGGCGTTTGCTGAAGCGGTTGCTTTCATGCATTACTTCACTTGCTCGTTTTGAGCATTCGCAGGCTCGGCCGGTGTTTTGGGAGTTTCTGCAAGCTGCGTCTCTTTTGGTTTTTCAACCAAACATTTGCATCCCTTCATTGATTTTGGGATTTTCCAAACTAAATAGCTCGCAAGGATGACTATAGCTAATATTAATAAAAGAAGCGCCATAATATTTTTTTGTTTCTAAAAAATTATTCGACTTTTTAAAATCCTTTTTTGTTGCTCACCCTCTTATCATATCATACCTAATCCGCCCGTCAACTTTAAAAAAATTTGAGGATGTTGATAATGTCGCCGGCGCCGATGACCAAAACAACGTCGCCTTTCTTGGCATTCTTCCTGATGAAGGCGGGAACATCCTCCTTTTTCTCCATAAACAAAACTTCCTTTTCCGGACTTTTCTTTTTAATCGCCTCAACCAAATCCTTTGAGGAGATATTTAATTTTTTCTCCCGGCCGGCAACATAATAAATTTCAGTCAAAATTATTTTATCAGCCTTTTCAAAAGCCGGAATAAATTTATCAAAAAGCTTCTTTGTCCTGTCGTACTGATGCGACTGGAAAACAGCCCAAATCGTCTTTTTGGGATATTTCTCCCGCGCTCCCTCCAACAGCGCTTTTAATTTTGTCGGGTGATGAGCGTAATCGCTGATTAAAATAAACGGCTCTTTCTTAATAATCTCAAACCTCCGCCAAGTCCCCTTAAATTGGGAAAGCGCTTTATAAATTTTTTCATCAGAAATCTTTAATTCTCTTCCGATTTTTAAAGCCGCCAAAGCGTTGGAAATATTATGCTTGCCCGGCACTTTTAAAATTTTCTTTATCCCTTCCGCTTCCTTGTCTTTTAACGAAAAGGGAACGAGTTTTACCCCTTTCAGTATTTTCTTATTTTCTTTTATGAGTTTTGCCGTATTTTCGTCGTCCTTGTTAAAGATTAAAACATCTCCCTTTTTCAAGTGAGAAGCCTCCTCCTTGAAGGTATCCATAATGTGCCTGATGTCCCTATAGTAATCCAGATGCTCTTCCTCAATATTTAAAATCGCCAAAATCCTCGGCCAATAATTTAAAAATGAAGCTTCGTATTCGCAGGCCTCAATCACCAAATAATTGCTTTTGCCGACAAGACAATTGCTGTTTTCAAATTCTTTAACCCTTGTTCCGACAATGACGTTGGGAGAAAGGCCGGCCTTCTTCAGAACGATGCCGGTCATGGAGGTTGTGGTGCTTTTTCCGCTCATTCCACAAACAGCGATGGTGAAGTGTTTTTTAACCAAGTCGCCCAGCGCCTCGGGGTAAGTTTGAGTTTTTATTTTCAATTTCCCGGCTTGCAGCAATTCCGGATTATCTTTAGGAACAGCAACAGTGTAGACAACTAAATCAATGTCCGAGGCAACATTATCGGCTTTCTGCTGGCCATAAAAAATCTTCGCTCCCAGCCTCTCCAGATTACTTGCTACTTCCGACCTGTTTAAATCAGAGCCGGTTACCTGCTCGCCTTTTTGAAGATAATATTTTGCCAAAGCGCTGACGCCGATGCCCGAAATGCCGATAAAATGTATTTTCATGTACGTATTTTAACGTATAATACAAAAACGTCAATTACGGAGGTATTGCCTTAAAATAAACTTAATGGCGAAGGCTATGGCCATGGCGATAAGAGTGTAAAATCCAAAAAAACAGCCGGAGAAAATATCCATAAAAAATCCGGTAAAAAAAGCCAGAATAAAGCCGGAATTCCTACTCGGCTTTTCCGAGAAGAGCAAAATCCCGAGAACGGTTAAAATAAGAACCGCTCCCCAATAACCGCCGGCGAAAAAACTGAAAAAAACAAAAAAGCCTGTCTGCAACAGGATCAGAAATAAGATAAAAATCAAGAAAAAACAAAAAAGTAAAAAATTAATCATTGAGTTTGAAATCTTTAATAACGAAAATTTCCGCCAGATTCTTAATGTCAAAAGCAGGAAAAACTTCAGCTGTCTGAAACGGCTTCACATCCGACTTCTCAATTTTCCCTATTTTCCCTATAAAAATACCGGCCGGAAAAAATCCGCTGGCGGAAGAAGTAATGACTAAATCATTTTCAGCTGTCTCGGCGTTAAAGGGAATAAAATCAAGGATTATCCCGGAACCGCCATCGCCCCTGGCTATGCCATAAATCTCTTTTCCGGTAATCTCAATGTCAAAAGAGCTGTCCTTATTTGAGCAAAGCTGAATCCTTGAAAACCTCCTGTAGACTCCCTTAATTTTGCCGACTAAAGTTTTTTGAGCGGTAACCACTGGCAGATCATCTTTTATGCCGTCTTCATACCCCTTATCAATCAAAAGAAAATTCAAAGAGACATCCTTTCCGACGATATGGGCTAATTCCAAATTAAATTCTTTTTCCATGCCTAATCCCAAGGATTCTTTCAGTAATTGGTTTTCTTTTTTCAACCCTTCTAAAGAGGCTATTTGAGAAAGCAAGTTTTGGTTTTCCAGCCATAATTTATCTCTCTCTTCCTTCAATCCTCGAGCATTGAAAAAACCGGCGGAGAAATCGGAAAAACTATTCCCGGCCTGCCAAAAGTATTTTTGAACAGGAGAGAAAGCTCCATAGAAAAAATCCTTAACCGCTCTTGAACCGCCGGTCAAATTAAGAGTAAGAAATATTGCCACCATCAGAAAAATTATTATTGCGTTTTTGGCTTTTTTAATCTTGGAAAATATCATTACTTTCATCCTATCTCTTTAAAAAGATTTCTTCAATAAAAAACCCGCAAAGGCGGGCAATCAAAAAAATCTAATGAAATTGTAAACAATGTAAGAGAGCTACCTACTTTCGCGGTGACCCACTATCATCGGCCATAAGAGATTTCACTTCTGTGTTCGGAATGGGAACAGGTGGAGCACTCTCAGCATAGCTCCCTTACATTATCTGCAATTTATTTGTAATTTGTCCCGCATCGTGCGGGATCCCGTCGCGACGGGATAATTTGTAATTTTAAATTTAACTGTCTTTTATTACTAGCCAAAGTTATCTTTGCTTTCCAAAAAATGAGAGAGCAAATATTATTTATGATCTATTAGTACTGCTCAGCTGAACCCCTTACGGGGCTTACACTTGCAGCCTATCAACCTCATAGTCTCTGAGGGATCTATGAGTCCTAATCTTGGAGCCTGCTTCGCGCTTAGATGCTTTCAGCGCTTATCAGTTCCTAACTTAGCTACTCAGCAATGCTCCTGGCGGAACAACTGATAAACCAGAGGTTAGTTCAGTCCGATCCTCTCGTACAAGGACCAACCCTCCTCAAGACTCGACGCCTACGGTAGATATGGACCAACCTGTCTCGCGACGGTTTGAACCCAGCTCACGTATCTTTTTAATTGGCGAACAGCCAAACCCTTGGGGCCTGCTCCAGTCCCAGGATAAGATGAGCCGACATCGAGGTGCCGAACAGAGCCGTTGATGTGAACTCGCGGGCTCTACCAGCCTGTTATCCCCGGGGTAGCTTTTGTTTGATAATCTTCCCCAGTTCTGCTAACTAGGGTCGGTTCACTAAGTTCTGGTTTCCCAACTGCGCGACATACCTGTCTTGCAGTAGAGCCGGCTTATGGCTTTACCCAAACGATCCGATGTCCATCCGGATCTAGCCGACCTTTAAACGCCTCCATTACTTTTTAGGAGGCAAGTGCCCCACTTAAACTACCCACCAAACACTGTCTTCCCGCTTATAACGGAAGTTAGAATCAAGATTTTAAAAGAAGGGTGTTTCATTGGCGGCTCCTCCGGCTCCGAAAAGCGGGATTCAAAGCCTACCCTCTACGCTACGCATCCAAAATTAAGACTCAATATCAGGTTGTAGTGAAGCTCCCGGGGTCTTTCTGTCTAGCCGCAGGTAACCGGCATCTTTACCGGTATTGCATTTTCACCGTGCTCCTCGTTGAGACAGTTCTCTGATCGTTAAACCTTTCATGCGGGCCGGAACTTACCCGGCAAGGGATTACGCTCACATTTGTTGCTTTGTGTTTGATAACACAGATACGGTCATTTCTGCCGTATTCTGCATGTCGCCATGCAGGTCGGACTATATCTTATTCGTTTTCGACGAATCTTAGCGTATAGTCTCTGAGGATGCTAAAAATTTATATGCAAATGTTTGCTCAAATGGCTTGCGATGGTTCATTTCTCGCGTAATTTCCACAATTTTCTTGATGCCACCATTTTTCAGGTGTTTGCCATCTCGCATCAATTTAACCACTTTAGAAAAAAGAGTTAAATCCTTCTTTTTTAATTTTCCTCTTGGAGGATATTTTATAAAAAAGGGAATAATCTTTTCTAAAATTTCACTTTGTGAACGAACGCAGAATTTGTACAATGGATCCCATTTTTTATTATTCTCATTCCTTGTGGTGTGAACATAAATATGTCCGCATCCAAAAAATTTTTGAATCGCATAAAGAAGTTCTATTCCCTTACGAGTTTGAGAAATATTAAATTCTGGAAATACCTGCCACCCCGATTTAGCTCGTGGCGACTTAAATATATTCACCAGAAAGGATCCTTCTCCATCTACAAAACCAACAATCCAATCGCACATTTTTAGCCTTTCCTGCTGATTGTCTGCATTGGAAGCTTTTTTACTTAGCATAATATTCAAGGTTAATGTTAACCTTTACTAATTATACCATAGTAGCTCCAAATCCAACAGATTTTCCAGCATATAGCTAAGTTTTACAAAAGCATTTTGTAATACCTTTGGACGGTTATAGTTACCGCCGACGTTCACTGGAAGCTCAGCTCACTCAGCTAATCCCACATTGCTGCGGAAAAAACCGGCAAGATTAACGTTCCAACACTGGTCAGGTCTCAGCCCCTATACATCTTCTTTCGAATTAGCAGGGACCTGTGTCTTTGATAAACAGTCGTCAGAGAGACGTTTGCTGCGACCCCGCATTGCTGCGGGGCAAGTCTTATCCCGAAGTTACGACTACTTTTTTGCCTAGTTCCTTAACGAGGTTTCACACGTTCACCTTGGCACATTGACGCCATCCCACCTGTGTCGGTTTCCGGTACGGTTTGAACATACAGTAACGCCTAAAAAGCTTTTCCGGGAAGCTTGCTCACTTGGATTTATCTTGGCGAACCAAAATATTTTGCCGGCCCTTGAAAATTCTTAAGCAGGCAACGAAAATCCAATAACTCGCCCAAGCTACTAAGCTTCGTAATCTTTAGACTTGTATGTCCAAGGGCTGGAATATTAACCAGCTGTCCATCAGGTACGCCTTTCGGCTTCCCCTAAGGACCGCCTAACCCTTGACTGATTGACATTGTCAAGGAAACCTTGGGATTTCGGTGTGGGCGGCTCTCACGCCCATTGCGGTTACTCATACCAACATTCTCACTCCCTATCGCTCCACCCTTCCTTACGGAAGAACTTCAGCGCGATAGAGACGCTCCCCTACCACACCCCGCAGTAAATGCGGAGTATCCTTATCTTCGGTATTAAACTTAGTCCCGCTAATCTTCGGCGCGAAATTCCTTAGCTAGTAAGCTATTACGCACTTTTTAAAGGATAGCTGCTTCTAAGCTAACCTCCTAACTATCATCGGAAAATCACTTCCTTAAGTACACTTAGTTTAATTTAGGGACCTTAGATTAAGATCTGGGCTGTTTCCCTTTCGACCCCGGAGCTTAGCCCCCGGAGTCTTACTTCTTCGTTGTAAAGCATCGGTATTCGGAGTTTAGTTGAAGGATCTAGACTTGCGTCTACGAACCTCCATCTAGTGCTCTACCCCCGATGCATAACGAAAAGCTAGTCCTAAAGCTATTTCGGGGAGAACCAGCTATTACCAAGCTCGATTAGCTTTTCACTTCTTACCACAGCTCATCCAAGAGAATTGCACGACTCACTAGTTCGGTCCTCCTCCCCCATTTCTGGGGGATTCAACCTGGCTATGGTAAGCTCGCCTGGCTTCGGGTCTTCCATGCACAACCTCTCCGCATAAATGCGGAGAACGCGCTATTAACACTTGCTTTCGCTACGCCTTCATTCCATAAGAATTTAGGCAAGCTATGCATGGAAACTCGTTGGTTCGTTCTGCAAAAAGCACGCAGTCACCCCACACATAATAAATTATGTGGGGAGCTCCTACTCTTTGTAAGCAAATGGTTTCAGGTTCTATTTCACCGGGATTACCTCCCTACTTTTCACCTTTCCCTCACGGTACTAGTTCACTATCGGTGAAGTTGAGTATTCAGTCTTGGCTGGACAGTCCAGCCTGATTCCCGCAAGGCTTTCGTTTCTCGCGGTACTTAAGAAAGATAAGAGAAGCGCGAAGTGATTTTCAAATACGGGACTATTACCCTCTTTGGTTCTTCTTTCCAGAAAGATTCTTTTAACCAACCTTCGCATTTTTTCTTCTTTGAAATAAATCAATTTATCTCCTTGCAACCCCCCATAAAAATGAGGTTTAGACTTCTCCCTTTTCGCTCGCCACTACTAAGGGAATGCTTATTAGTTTATTTTCCTCCGCTTACTGAAATGTTTTACTTCAGCGGGTCTAGCTTCCCGCCTTACGGCGGGATATCTCGCATTTCTGCGAGATGGGTTTACCCATTCGGAAATTCCCGGATCAAAGGTTGCTAAACACCTCCCCGAGACTTATCGCAGTCACGCCACGTCCTTCGTCGCCTCAACTTCCCAAGGCATCCACCATTTGCCCTTAAAATATTTACCCTCCCAATCTTTGTCAATCAAAGATTGGTCTTGTTCTCTTAGCCTGTAAGGAACTAAAATGGCTAAGAGATTTTGCCCCGCAAAAAATGCGGGGCCCTTTGGCTAGTAATGAAAGACAATTAAATTATTACTTACTTAATTACTTAAATTACTTTTAAATTTTCAAAGTTCTTCCCATTCTCATCTTTTCAAATCATTGCATATCCTTATCTCCCCAATTAAAAATCGCTTCTCCGGAAGCGACTTTCAAAAACCAAATCGGTTTTTGGAAGTTTTTTCAGCTCCCTAATGTTCCCGCGATTTTTGTTTCTTTTTTTCTGTCATTTTTATTTATCATGCGTAAAGTAAATATTAGCAAATTGAAAAACCTTGTCAAGCTCCAACAAAAAATCCCCCGAAGGGGATTTTTTTGACTGATTTACTTTTTGATTCTCTCTTTCACATCTCTTAAGATTTCAGTGGCAACATCTTTTCCGCCTAAGCCGAAAGCGATACCGAAAGAAATAACAAACAAAGCAACCACTCCGTAAATAAGAGCGCCGAAAACAATATTGATTAAATCCGGAACAACTAAAAGCTGTTTTAAAATAGCCAATATTGCGAAAGTCCAGACAGCCCATTTTACAATTGAGCTCACTGCTCTTCCGTATCCGACCCTCACTCCTTCCACCGCTGACCTGATGACTTTCTCAACAATGTCAACGATTATTACAGTGATAACGAAAATAAGAACTGCAACCACTACATTAGGAAGATATCCTATGACTGAATTCATGGCGTCGGCAAATTCCTTAAGACCTAAAATTTCTACTGAAGCTGACAAGAAAACGATTACTAAAATCCATTTAACAATCGCCCCAATAAAATCAGTGGCTTTAACTTTTAATTCAGCTTTTTCCAAAGCCTCTTTCCAACCGGCTTTCTCAAAAATCTGATTAATCTTCAAGCGGTTCAATACTTCAGCAACTATTTTACCAACGACAACGCTTACGATCCAACCGATAATGAAAACGATTAATGCTCCGACCAGATTAGGAAGGAAGTCTAAAAATCCAACCCAAAGATTTATCAAGGCCTTTGTTGTTTCTAACGTCCAAGTGTCAAAAAACATATATAATAAAGTAAAAATTAATTAATAATTCAATTAAGATTCGACTTTCCCTCAATGTAAATCGACCTTTTTCAGGCCCCAGTCGCAATTATTTCCTTTATTTGGGACCTTATTAGATATTTTTATGATAGCACAATAACCTCTAAAATAGAAGCCCGGCAGTGGAAAACTCAAAAACTCTCGCTATCCCCCTTTTTGAAAATTTCCTCACCATAGATCTCTTCAGCTAAGGCGTGAGCTGTATACATAAATTCAAAAACCTTCATTAAGTCTGAATCTAACAACTTCTTTAACAACAAAATCTCTGCCGTCAATTGATAACCCCGTATCCGGCTTGATTTTAGAACGGAATTCAGCTGTTTCCATAAACTATTCCATGGATTTGATTATCTCTTCCATACTTAAGTTCAACGGCTCTTTGTCATTATAAAGCCACATTTTCCCGCGAATAATTTTCCCTTGAAATTTATTGCCCAGCCTTTCTTTTATTTCTTTTTCGTCCAAATCTTTTTCCTTTAGAGTAACCGCAAAGCTTTTCCCGGACGTAAAATTAATTATTCCGTCGTACTTGACATAAGCAGCCGATGATCCGACTTTTAATTCATTGTTTTCATTTTTAAGAATACTTCCATATTTCGTCCGGACAACTTTTCCCTCTTGCCGCATTCTTTCAAGCGTATCCATTGATTCGTCAACAGTTTTCTGCTGCTTTTCTGCTGCTTCACGCATGCCATATTTTTCAAATTCTTCAGGCGTTAATTCATCTGTTGGCGATTCATGATCTTTAAAATACTCTAACATTTTTTTAAAATCCAAACCTCTCTGTACACCGACTATTGTCTTGCCGCTTTTTAAAAATTCTGTCGCAGGCAATCTGCGATTGTCCACGTCGGTTACGAATTTCACGAGCCTATCCATGGCTTCCGATTTATCCAGCATTCCCAAATCAACCATTGTTTTATATACAATTTCAGCGGTACTTGTTACTTCTTTGGTTTCCTTGGCATGATGATCAAAATAAGCGGTATATGTCGGTTCTTCATAAACAACGCCGAATTTGTCGCCCGTATCCAAGTTTATCGCTCCTTTCAAAAATTCTCCGGGCCTGACATATTCCAGCTTGCTCGTATCTATTCCGGATGCGCTAAGAATACCGATCGCTGATTTTCCATCCAAATCCGTAAACGGACGCAACATCTGCCTCCCTTCTTTTGGGTCAAATTGGAGTGTTCCGGAAACGGCAAAATCTTTCCATAATTCTCTGGTTTTTTCGTTAAATTTTTTATTTCCTTCTTCCATTGTTGTGGCATTTAATTCTTCCCAAGAAGAAACTTTATCAAGTGTTATCTTAGCCGCGCTTCGCGCGTTTACGTTCTCAAATTCTTCTTTGAAATTTTTCTCTGACATAAATTTATAAGTTAATTATTAATTTTTATTAGTTTAACGATTTTACGCCGCCTCATTAAGCGTAACTCATGACTCAAATTTATAATACTACATTCTCCCCCGCCTTACCACCCGCCATCGCCTTGAAAACAAAAAATTCCGTTGAAGCGGAATTCTTTGTGATTATGAGCGTGAGCGTGGGTGTGAGTAATTTGCCTGCCCGCATTGCTAAAACAACATAACCAAGAAAAAAATTTGATAATTTTGGTGGACCCTGGGAGATTCGAACTCCCCACCTCCTCATTGTCCCGATATGTTTTGGTGGACCCTGGGAGATTCGAACTCCCCACCTCCTCATTGCAAATGAGGCGTTCTACCGAATGAACTAAGGGCCCACCAAAACATATCGAGGATCCACGATTTTATTGCGATAAAATCGGGACAAATGAGGCGCGACTAAATATTACTCATTTTTTTAATTAACCTCTCTATGGCTTTTCTGCTTTTCCATGATTTCATCTTCCCCTCCCTAACCGTAGCATCCTTACGGGTATCAAAATTTTCTCTATAAACAATCTTCCACGGAATAGCTTTTTTCGTTGACTTCACAAAGCCATTATTGTGCTGAAGCAATCTTTTTTCAACGTCATTACAGCTACCAATATAGTAACTGCCCGAAGCTAACGATTACAAAACGTATGTATGAAACATTTTCTAATTTCTGATTTTCTTTCCTCATCTTAGCAGATTTGCCCTATAAATCAAACATGGCAAAAGCTCTCTGGACTGAAAAAAGCCGGGAGTGCTTATTTTTCTACATTGACGCCGACGTTTAAAAAAATACAATAAACTCAGGTTCCTTTTTGAAACGCATATTTTTTTTATCATGATTTAAAAAAAATAAAAACAAAAAGACAAAACAAAAAAACGAGGAAAACATCAATTAACCAAGCCACAAAAGGATCAATCAATTAAATATCTCTCGAAAGATGAAAAGAAACCGCAGAAAAATCCGCCACCAAAGCGGAATAAAAAATAGCCACTATCCCATCAGTAACTTTATGCTTTAATATTAACATCCCTATCAGAGAGAGAAAGATTATGCTTTTCGGGGATGAATTTATTTCTTTATTTTCAATAAATTACATTCTTCGTTTTATAGCTTCCTCAATAACAGATTTATCTGTATCAGAAGATGTGATATTTGCCCTTTTGATTATCTCTTTTACCAATTTTTCCGCCTCATCGTGGGTTAACTTAGGAGTCATATCTTCAAATCCTCGTCTATACCAATCTTTTAAGCTGGTTAATTTCAACCCGGCCTGATTGATTTTTTCTCTCCAACCGTCATCTGGCAATATTTCCCGTTCTCCCGTTTTTTCATAATATATTTTAGAAGAATCGGGCATCCAAGACGACATCGTATCTGAATTATAACGTAATCCTTTAACATCTACTTCCTCATATCCTATTTCTTTTAAACGAGTCAAAAAAGACAAATCGGATACGCCGGCAATATAAGGATGAATAATTGGAAAGGTCTGGATATTTTTTTGCTTTGCCCGTTCTAATAAATTAATCCTATCGTCCGTCTTAGTCTTTTCTAATCTATCTAAACCTGTGACGGAAACCACAAGACGAAAATTGGATAATTCAGCTAACCTATCCAATATTTCATCGGATGGGTTAAATTTAGTCACACATGTAATTAATTTTGCAACCGGTGCCACTTTTTCAAGAAAAAATTCTAATTCCTTTCTGTACTTTGGCCAAAAAGGATCAGAGATTGCGTTGAACCCAACAAAATCCCCGCGTAACAGCTCAATTGGAAAATCATAAAACTCATGCATAGCTTGCTCGTTTTTTAAATCTGGCGGGGCATTAAGGATTGTAACGGCCTTATTTAATCCAAGAATGGTTTTTTTGTTCCATAACTCTCTACGAGAATCAACCTTGGTAACCACGCAATATTCACAACCGACCGGACAGCCGTGACCTTGAACGCCAAATTGTTCTTTCCCTTCCCTCATAATCATTTTTTATTTTTTGCGAACATACGGTCGACTAATTCTGACGGAGGAAATCCGACATCCGTATTTTTTTTTGTTTCATTATAATATTCGCTTACAATACAATATTTACAACCAAAACACTTTTCAATATTTCTGGATAACGGCCACCAGCTATTTAAAGCTTGTGCATTGTCAATTTCTGGATAATCAGGGAATGTGATTTTACCAATTTCTTTACTACCATCATCATTTCGTCCTGGTTGCATAGCCATCATGCCGGTCGTAAATCTGATAAAAGCCAAGTCTCCTAAATTCACATTGCCCCTAACCAATAAGTGGGGAATATTGCTGGAAAAATAACAAGTCGTGCAACAAGAGGGACATCTCAATCTGTCTTCCCCGCTTACACCACACGCTTTTCCATTGGCAGAAGGAACAAATTCCACATCAAACCCTAATCGTTTTATAAGTTCAAGCGATCCTTCTTTCGGCTCGGAAAGCGGAGCGCAAGTGTCCTGTATCGGACAATTTAATTCCGTGCATTTAACTAAATTAGGACTATTGTAGTATGGATTATAGGTTCTTTCTCCTCCAGTGGCAGCAGAAACAGCGCAAGCGGTTCGAGTAAATAACTGGATGTTATTTGCTTCGGCATATTTTTTGATTCTTTTAAAAATTTCTCCGGGCATTACCTTTACCCGCATAGCCCATTGCACTCTTTCGTCGGGAGAAAGTCTTTCCACTAAAGCTTCGTCGCCACGAAAACCAGATGCAACTGCGGAAGTGCAACCGGCCTCTTTTAACTGTGAAAAAATTTTGCCAATCACCTCCTCAGAAGTATTAAAGGGGGGCATCATCGGACGAATATAAGCAATAGCTGGTACGCCGGCCTCGGTTAACATACGGATATTTTCATAACGATGCGCAGAATCAGTTCCTTCTAACTCTGTTAATTCAGAAATAGAAATTAAAATTACTAAATTTAATCCCTTCTCTTTTTTTTCTTTAAGTTCCGCTACTTTCCTCTCGTCAAGCTTCCCCTTCATAATAATCCCAATTGGACCAGTATGACGACTTTTTTCTAAATTTCCTAATTTTTCAATTGTGTTTTCCCACTGTATAACAGGATCACCGTAAAAGTTATTTACTGCAACCGGAATCTTGCGAAGGATTTGCCTCTACCTCTCTTTTTTTTCTTCGGTTATTTCCTTTTCACATTTTTTGTCTTCGGTAGACATATACTTATGATCCTCGCGTTGCAGTACAGCTGGTGTTTCGCTAAACATTTGTGATTTTTTATTATTCATATATTTAATTATTTTGAGTAACGCAATTTATTGCTTGAATAAATCTTTTTACATCATTTCTTGAGTTGCAAAGCGCAAAAGATGCCCGAATAATTCCTGGTATAAGCGAGGTATCGCCATGATTAACGGCCTCAATTATTTTCTGCTCGTCCTCTATTCCCAAAAGATTTCTTACCACGTCATACACGCAAAAACTTCCAGCGCGAACGCCTATTCCAAATTCTTTATTTAAGCGTTCGGCAACTATCTGTGAATCCTGCCCTTCTATGATAAAAGGTATTACTGTACTTAAGTGATTACTCTTTACAAGCAGACGAACCTTTTCGTTTTTTTTCAAAACGTCAAATGCTTCTCTCGCTAAATTTGATTCATATGATTCAATTTTTTCGATTCCGATTTTTTTCAATTGATTAAGCGCGATAGCCATAGAGACAGCGCCAACGGCGTTTGGTGTACCGGGATCATGCGCTAATTGATTTTTATAGCGCAAGAACACACCCTCCCTTGTAATGTAGGGCAAGTTGCCACCGCCAATCTGATACGGCAAAAATTCATCCAAAAAGTTTTTTGGCCCAATAAGAAAACCACCACCATAAGGCGCGTAAAATTTGTGTCCGAAAACGGCCAGAAAGTCTATTCCCATTTCCATCATATCAACTTTGTGGTGTTGCAAAAATTGGCAAGCATCGATAATATAGTATGCTCCATATTTATGAACAAGTTCGCCAATTTTTTTAATATCTGGACGATAACCAGTCAGATTTGACGAGGCAGTCAAAATAAACGCCTTAATTTTATTATTTTTTTAGCATTTCTTCAATGCCAGCGAGGTCAAACTCACCTTCGCTATTGAGTGGATACCTCAAAACCATTTCACGACCCGCTTCTTGTATTTTTTCTTGTGTTTCATGCACATGTGCAAAATCAACGCGATTTGCTCCCAACGATCTTTCACCTTCAGCTTTAATCCATGGCAACCAAGATGAGCTATGCTCTATTTCCGATACCGCCACCTTTCCATCAAGAAATGAGAAAAAATAGGCTACATTATTCATGGCTCCAGTTGTGTTTCCGGAAAAAAGAACATAAAAATTTTCCGGAGCCCCAACAAAATTTTTAATGACTTGCCGTGTTTGTTCGTAAATATCAGTAGATATTTTTGATTTAGTACCAGCTCCACGATGAACTGAACCATAAGTCTTTAAATAATCATTAACGCCATTTTGCACCGATATAAAAGGCGGAGTTGTAGCGGCGTTATCTATGTTTACATAGGATACTTTGCCCAGCCGATCTGTTTCCACTTGATAGCATGATGATTCTTTGGAGAATAATTTTTCCGGGTCAATTTCAAATTGTTGATCTTTGCCGATTAGAAAATTTTGTTCATCCTTTTTATTGACAACTTTATTAATAACACTGATGACCATCTGCGGAGTAAGCAATGATCTCGAACCATCAGTATTTATTGGCGCTCCACCATACTGAATACTGCCAGCCCAACCCATCTCTAATTTATTTAATTCGAAAAGTATCGATCCTTCTTCGGTTTCTGGGCCGACCGGAAAATCATCCGTTTTTTCTGTTTTTTTGCCAATAATATATTCAAATGTACCGTCCACACCCAATTGATTCACCAAAACCACTCTCTCGTACCCTTCTTTGTACAATATATCAAAAAGATTATCATCTTGGGTTTCAACCAATACCCAATTACTACCATGGTAAATTATATTATCTTCCTTTCGAGTTTTCATAGAGTTCAAAAATATTCTAAATATTGTTCTTATTTTTCTATTTTACCTCCTCATTGACACATTTACAACTTGAAAGCTCTCTGGGCTGAATAGTCCTCTGGACTGAAAAAAGCCGGGGGTGCTTTCGTAACAGAGATTGTTCTTCTTGCGAAGAACTGGAAAGAGATATCCCCGTCGCGAAAGCGCTTCCGACTTCTTTCTTTAAACCCCCGTCCCGCTTTCAGCGGGACCGGAGCATTTCTAAATTCGTAATTTTTTAATAATGTAATTCCGAACTTAGAAATATAGGGGCAGAGGACAATTATTGTCGTGCTCCCTTAAACACCTATCCCGTGAAGGCGCACGGGAATTTTTCGTCCTTGAAAATGCAGCTCTCTGCATCTTCAAATCTAGAAAAATCATTGAAATCCTCCTGACTAAGAAGGAACTTCTTTAGCTCTTCCATGGATGAGAAAATCTCCTGCAATCGCCTACGTTCGGCGGTACGGGCGTCCCCCTTGTGAACGAAAGATAATACACCTCTCCGTACTTTCCCCTGAGCACTTTTTCGTATGTCTGCTCAGGATTAACTCTCATGATGTAAGTATAGCATACTATATAAATCTTGTCAAGTATTTCAAACAAAAAACCGCCTTAAAACAAAACTCCGTTCCCCCTGCCGAATAACGGCAAGAGAGCGAGGTGAAAGAGTGCGCGAGCGTGGACTCGAACCACGGACCTCGTCATTATCAGTGACGCGCTCTAACCAACTGAGCTACACGCGCATATTAAAATTATCTACAATTATCTTTTTTAATCTTTTACCCATACCCGATTTAAAAAACTTCTCTCTCGCTCTAGCGCATTTTTCACAACTAAATATCTCATAATATACCAAAACCCATGGCTTATTGTTTTTCGTAAAAACGTTTGAACCGCTATTATGTTCTTCAACCCTTACCTCAATATTTTTAGAAGTAAATCCTACGTAAATCTTACCATTTTTAATGCTTTTCAAAAAATACACACAGAACATATCCAAAGGTGACGCGCTCTAACCTCAGCCAGAGGCTGATGGGCCTCTTCAGCCAGAGGCTCCAGCCCGAGGCTGGTCAGCCTCTGGCCGAGACCGTCCTCTGGACGGGGCCCAAACTGTTGTCCAGAGGACAATCGGCCTATTCAGCCAAAGGCTGATCGTCCTCTGGACGAGGCCGAAGCTACACACGCATATTATTATATTTTCAAACGCATATTATTTTACGATATCTAAAATAAAAATTCTTTTGGCGACCGGGGAAATCGGCAACGAAATCCTTTTCTCAAAAACAACTTTCAGCCCCAATCCCTTAAAAATCCCCTGCCATTCTTTCTCCCCCTTAAAAAAATATTCCGGATTTTCCCGCTTTTTGCCGACAAATCCCTGAAAGAAAATATCAAAGCTTAATCCATGGAAACGGCAGAATAATTTTGAAAAAAATCCGTCAGCCATATCTTCGTAAATAACAATCCTTTCCTTCCCCACCCTCCTCGCTTCTTTTAAAACGGCGATGGGGTCTTCGGCGTGGTGAAGAACATAACATATCAGAACTGCGTCAAACGAATTATCATCAAAGGGAAGATTTTTCCCGTCTATTTTTTTAAAGGGAAGATCAACCACCCTATTATTTTTTACATCCACCCCAAAAACCTCGGCCTTAAAAAATTTTTTAAAATAATCTCCGGCTATTCCCGAACCGCAACCTAAATCAAGAATTTTCGCCCCATTCTTTATAAAATCCTTGCAGTCCAGGCACATGCTCCGAGCCGCTCTTTTGTATATATAAGAAAAAATTTTATAAAAAATCATTTGGGTTGATTATGAAAAGTGATTTTAATTTTAGCAAATTAAACCAAAAAAACAAGGCAGGCCTTGTTTTTTGTAGTTCTTCAGTATCTTTGAGTTGTTCCGAAGGTCGATTTTTTCAGGAATTCGACCAACCCCGCAAAGTTGAGAAAAGAATTCTCATTTCTCAACCACGGTCGACAAACAATTAAAAATTATTGATCTATGCGCAGGTTCCCCTACGCATGCCTTGTTACGACTTCATTCTTGTTACCGATCTTAGCTTATGCCCCGCGAACGGGGATTTCGGCTATTATCGACTTCCCTAATGTGACGGGCGGTGAGTACAAGATTCAGGGACGTATTCATCGCCACATAGCTGATTGGCGATTACTAGCGATTCCGGCTTCATGAGGTCGAGTTGCAGACCTCAATCCGAATTGGGGGACAGTTTGATAAGATTAACTCCAGCTTGCGCTTTGGTTACCCATTGTCTGTCCCATTGTATCACGTGTGCAGCCCAGGACGTCAAAGGGCCATGCTGATTTGGCGTCATCCTCGCCTTCCTCCCGGTTGTCCCGGGCAGTCCCCTATGACATTTAAAACATAGGGCAAGGGTTGCGTTCGTTACCGCACTTAAGCGTACGTCTCAAGACACGAACTGACGACAACCATGCAGCACCTGTGCTAATGTCCTTGTGGGAAGTTCGCATTTCTGCAGAACGTCATTAGCATTTCAAGTCCTGGTAAGGTTCCTCGTTTACCGTCGAATTAAGCCACATGATCCACCGCTTGTGTGAATCCCCGTCTATTCCTTTGAGTTTTAGCCTTGCGGCCGTACTCCCCAGGCGGGATACTTAACGCGTTAGCTTCGCCACCTAAAGGGTCGACACTTCAGATAGCTAGTATCCATAATTTACAGCGTGGACTACAAGGGTATCTAATCCTTTTTGATCCCCACGCTTTCGTCCCTCAGCGTCAGGGTCGCCCCAGTTGAATGCCTTCGCATTTGGTATTCCGATCGATATCAACGGATTTCACCCCTACACCGATCGTTCTATCAACCTCTAGCGCCCTCTAGTTCAGCAGTATTTGATATGTTTCCCGGGTTAAGCCTGGGATATTTGACATCAAACTTACTAAACCGCCTACGGACCCTTTACGCCCAATAAATCCGGATAACGCTTGGGGGCTCTGTCTTACCGAGGCTTCTGGCACAGAGTTAGCCCCCCCTTATTCCTCTATTACACTCATTCCGCATTGCTACAAAATTGTTCACAGAGAAAAGCTCTTTACACCCCGAAGGGCTTCATCGAGCACGCGACGTTGCTCCATCAGGCTTTCGCCCATTGTGGAAGATTATCGACTGCTGCCTCCCGTAGGAGTAAGGCCCGTATCTCAGTGCCTTTGTTGGGGAATATGCTCTCACATCCCCTACCCGTCGTAGCCTTGGTGAGCCATTACCTCACCAACTAGCTGATAGGACGCAGACCGCTCCCAAAGCGATAAATCTTTATTCCGCAAAAAGCGGAAACCATCTCGAATTGTCCCCGCTTTCACGGGGTTATGCGAGACTTTGGGGCACGTATCTACGTGTTACTAACCCGTTCGCCATGTCCCGCAAAAATGCGGGACATTCGACTTGCATGCCTTTTCCACGTCGCCAGCGTTCATCCTGAGCCAGGATCAAACTCTCAAAAAAAACTTGGAATCTTTTGAGAAATTCCAAAAATATTCGGAACAACTCAAAAAAACTGACTTAGAACTATTACTGTATTTAATTTTCAACGTCCTTTCCATTTCTTCTTTTATTTTTTTCATTTCTCCGTTCGTCCATATTAGCTTTTCCAAAATTACATGTCAACACCCTGAGCCAGAAGGGGGATTCGGACCCGCCGACCTACTGTTTACAAAACAGTTGCTCTACCGCTGAGCTATTCTGGCGGAAATTATTTCTTGAAGGATTTTCTGATCTCATCCCAATAATTATCTTTCTTCTTCTCCTTCTTTGTTCTTTTCTGCAAATTTTTAATCCACTCCGAAGCCTTAACCTCTGTTATTGATTTCATTGACCTCACTGATTTCATCCCGGATACGGCTGTTTTGATTATTTTTTCCTGATGCTTTTTTCCCGAAGCGATAATTGATTCTGACCAATGGCTTTTAGCCGAGCCTGCCTCTGCTACCTCCGGCAAACTCGCGAGTGCCGGAATTTTCTTAAAAAAAATAATGCTCGCCCCGAGAAAACCGGCCCCCATCGCAATTAAAGCGATTATTGTTTCATAACTCATATCTTGTAAATTTTTCAATGACGATTTTTTCGCCGATTTTAGAAATATACTCATTGACCAAATCTTCAACTTTCTTGTCCGGCTCCTTTATCCACGGCTGAAGAAGCAGGCAATTTTGCTCCTCGTATTTTCTTAGCTTGCCTTCTGTGATTTGCTCAAGAATCTGTTGGGACTTGCCGGAGTCCTTCATTTGTTCTTTGTAAATTTCCTTTTCTTTCTCCAATACTTCAGCAGAGATATCTTCTCTTCTGACGAACATCGGATTTGAAGCCGCCACCTGAAGACATATTTCATGGCTTAAATTCTTGAAGTTATCAGACATGGCCACAAAATCTGATTCGCAGCGAATGCTCAATAAAACCCCTATTTTTTTATTAGGGTGAATGTAGCTCTCAATTAAACCTTGGCCGGCTGTTCTTTCCGCCCCTTTTTTCTTGGCGACTTCCTTACCCCATGTTCTCAAAATATCCCTTGCCTTCTCAATATCATCGCCTGATTTTTCAAGAGCCTTCCGGCATTCCATCAAAGAAATTCCTGTTTCTTCGCGGAGTTTTTTTATTTCCTCAATACTTGCCATAATTATTTTTTGTCAGCCAGAGGCTGACTGGCCTTTGGCTGGGGTTTGGCTTCTAAAATTGCTTTCTTCACTCTGTCCAGAATATAATTTAACGAAGAAATAGCGTCGTCGTTAGCGGGAATGAAATGATCCGCCAACGCCGGGTTAACATTAGTGTCAGCGATAACAATCACTATTATCCCCTTCTCTCTGGCCTCCTTTACAACCAGGATGTTTTCTTTCATATCTGTAACGAATACAGCTGTCGGAAGTTTTTCCAAATTTTTAATGCCTCCGAATTTCTTCCTCAACCCCTCTATTTCTCTGTCAATCTTAAGTCTTTCTTTCTTTACGTATTTTTGGAGCTCGCCTGAAGCCTTCTGCATTTCCAAACTCCTGAAATATTCCAATCTCTTTTTGATTGTTTCGAAATTAGTGAATGTTCCTCCGAGCCATCTTTGATTGACGTAAGGAAGATGGCATTCTTCAGCCACCTCTTTTATTTTATCTTTTACCTGAATCTTGGTGCCGACAAAAAGAATTTCTTTCCCTTGAGAAACCAGATCGCCGATAAAATCAAGAACTTCTTTTAATTTTTCCGCTGTTTTCGCCAAATCAATAATATGAATTCTATTCCTTGACGATTCAATGTATTGCTTCATCTTAGGATGAGTGCTTGAAGTTTTGTGGCCAAAATACAAACCGGCCTTAACTAATTCTTCAAAGTCAAGTCCTTCCTTTGCTTCGTCTGCTGTTTTTATTTTATTCTTCTTTTTATCTTCGGTCATTTTTTAAAAATTATAATTAAAAATCTTAACAAATCATACTTCAATATTTATCACATATCATGTTTTAACGCAAGTATTGCTTTTAATTTAGGGATTTGTTATTATACTCAATATGAAAGAAGATATTCATCCAAAATATTATCCCGAGACCAAGGTCAAATGCGCCTGCGGACATACTTTTACCGTCGGTTCAACTAAGGAATACATTGAGACTGAAATCTGCTCTCAATGCCATCCTTTTTATACCGGAAAAGAAAAAGATACCGACGCTATGGCTAAGGTGGAAAAATTCAGAAAGAGAATGTCTCATAAGACTGATGCCAAAAGTAAGAAAGAAAAAAGAAGAAAACGGACAGCCGAAAAGACATCAAAGAAGGATTAATCGCTCAATCAGGAAATGGATAACCTAAGCGATATTCAGCGGGAATATAAAGAAATTTTAAATCAGCTCAGCAACCCTGAGCTGATTTCTGATTGGCCCGCCAGCAACGCTTCGCGTAGCGATGCGGGCTGGAAAAAATTTGAAGAACTATCTAAAAGGAAAAGCTATCTTGAAAAAATAATTGAGAAAGAAAAAGAAATAAAAGAAATTGACGACAGAATTGAAGAAAACAGGGCGATCCTGAATGGGAAAGAAGGCCCCGAATTATCCTCCTTGGCTGAAATTGAGATTACTCAATTCAGGGAAAGAAAGGAGGTCTTGGAAAAAGAATTAAAAAAATTAATCAAAGGCCAGAAAGAAAGCTCTGAACCGCAAGACATAATCGTTGAAATCAGGGCCGGCGTAGGGGGAGACGAAGCAGCTTTATTCGTCGGAGATTTATTCAAGATGTATTCAAGGTTCGCGGAACAGCAAGGTTGGAGGCAAAAAATCCTTAATTCCAGCCCTACTGAAACTGGCGGATTTAAAGAAATCGTATTTCAGCTGGAATCCACCCGCAACGCTTCGCATAGCGATGCGGACGGGAACGGCGATATTTTCTCTAAAATGAAAAACGAGTCCGGGGTCCATAGAGTCCAGAGAATTCCCGAAACGGAAAAAAGCGGAAGAATACACACTTCCACCGTTTCAGTGGCCATTCTTCCGAAACCGAAAAATACTCAATTGGAAATTAAACCTGATGAATTAAAAATTGAATATTGCCGTTCGTCAGGACCGGGCGGGCAAAACGTCAATAAAAGAGAGACGGCTGTAAGAATAGTCCATATCCCGACAGGATTGGTCGTTGAATCCCAGACCGAAAGAAACCAGCTCCAAAATAAAGAAAACGCCTTGAGCGTTCTATCAGCTCGCCTCCTTGAAATAAGAGAGGAGGAAGAGGCTCAAAAATTAGGCGGGGACAGAAAAGGACAAATAGGAAGGGCCAAAAGAGCGGAGAAAAACAGAACCTACAATTTTCCTCAAGACAGAGTAACCGACCACCGAATTAAAAAATCTTTCCACGGCATTGAAGAGATAATGGAAGGAAGACTTGACCCCATTATAGAAGCCATGGAATCAGCCGAAGAGCAGGAAGAATAATTTATTTAACGGTGTCGAGGTCGGCGATGTCGGACAAATACTGCTTAGTAATTGAAACAACTGAATCGCCATAAAAACGGTATTTCACGTTAGTGCCTCCGGAAAAATAAATCATCGCCGCTTTCCATTCCGCATCCGCTGTCTGCTTTTTCGCCCCATAATCGCTTAAATAAAAACCGGCGGCAAAAAAAGCGTCCCGGATGTTCCAAGGATCAGCCGCTTTTCCTGTGGCGGCCTTTATTCTATCTTTATAAGATTGCCAAGTGGAAGGAATAAATTGAGCCGGACCCATAGCCCCCCCATAACCATAGCTCATAGGGCAAGAAACCAAAGTATTAAAAGGATCCCTGCCTAATTCTTTTGTAATTTCTATAAATGGAGCCGTATCTCTTTTCGGACTCATAACATTGGAGATGCTCTTGTTGCTACTGGCAACAACCCCGGCTCCTGTTTTAGCGTCTTTCAGAAAACATTGTCCTACGTTCTTGCCGATATTTGACTCTTGGGTAAGAACAGCCAAAAGAAAGGCTGGCCTGATTCCGGTTGAAGCGGAAACTGTTTTTGCCATTTCCAGCGCCTCGCCGAAGGTGGGAGCATCCGGAACACCGATTAATTCAAAAATCCTTGACCTGATTCCAGCCACTTTCTTTTCTATTTCTTTTTTTTCACTAAGAGATTTTTGATACTGCGCTTCGGTTAATTTTAAATATTTATCTTTCCCCTTTTGGTTTTTTAAACTTTCTTCCTTTTGGAGCGTTCGAATTTTAACCGTTGTTTCTAATTCCGTCTTTTCTCCGTCCAAAGAAGTTTTTTGGCTTTCCAGATACGCTTTCAGTTTCTTTATTTCTTCCAGCATATCCTGATTTTTGGAATTCAAAACCTCTAAAGCCATTATATCGTCAAAAAAATCAGACATCTCTTTCTCGGAAAGTAATATCTCAATCAAAGACTTTCTGTCATTTTCATACATAACCTGAAGAATATCTCCTAATTGCCTCTGAACGTCAGCGACCTTAACCATCGTTTCCGAGATGGACGACTCTGTGTCTTTTATTTGGCCGGTGAGGTCTTTTATAACAAGATTACTCTGCTTTATTTGAAGATCCAATTTGCTGATTTTATTTTTTAAAATGGATATCTGATTTTGAAGAGTCTTTTTTTCTTCGGCGGTCTTGCTGATGTCTTTCTCATATTTATCTATCTGGATTTCCAATTCCGCCAATTCTTTTTCCAAAGCAGTTCTTTCAACAGTCGCTGCCTCCTGCTCTCCTTCAGCTGACGCAAAAGGAATCTTGCCGACAAAAGGAAAAGCGAAAAAAATCGGCAAAATAAAAACCGCTATCAATATCATTGATGAAATCAATATAGATGGTTTTATTTTTTGTAGAGCAAAGATAGACATAAATATAATGCCAAATATCAAAGCTCAAATGTCAAATCAAATTCAAAACCCAAATATCAAAAATGTTTTAGATTTTGGACTTTAATTATTGATTTGGAATTTGTAATTTGAAATTTGTAATTTGAGTTTCTTATTTATGTTCTTTCTTCTCTCCTCCTTTCTCTTCCTTTTCTTTCTTTTCCTCCACCTCTGCCACTTCTTCCTCCTTCTTCTTCTCTACCTTCTCAACATCTTCCACTTTTTCTTCAATAGGAGCTTTCAATTCCGCTTCTATATCTTTAGGAGGCAGAACCAAAGCTACATTTTCTTCAGGGCTCTTCAAAACCTCCACATTGGCGGGAATAATAAGGTTTTTAACCAGAATTTCATCATTAAAAGTTTTAAGAGGCTCAATGTTCACAACGAGCTCATGAGGAAGGTCTTGGGGCAGAGCCCTTACTTCAATTTCCTGAATATTTTTTATTAAAGTTCCGGCCAGATCTTTAACCGCTAAAGAAATTCCTTCAAAAACTAAAGGAACCTTGGTCGTTACTTTCTCTGTTAAATTCGGTTGGTAAAAATCAGCGTGAATTATTTCTCCGTTCAACGGATGAAAATCAACCTGATGTATCAAAACTGAAAATTTCTCCTCTTTGCCACCCTGATCAGGAACAATCAGGGAAATAAGGGAACTTTCGCCGGCGCCTTTATAGACCGTGGCGAATTCCTTAACTCCGATTTTAATATTTTTATTTCCTATTTTTGGACCGTACAAAACGCCAGGGAGAAACCCTTCTTTTTTAAGCGCGGACAAGTCTTTATCTCCTTTATCTCTTATTTGAGCTGAAATTTTTAACATATTTTTTCTTTTTTAAATTTTGTTATCAGAGCTGAATAATTTGATTTTCCCCTCAACTATTCTTTGAACCGCTTCTATCGCCTTGGACATATATTTATAAGGCGTGTTTTCATCTTTTTTTTCATCAAGAGAGGCTCTCAAATTCTCCGTGTAAGCCATTCTTAATTCTGTGTTTATATTAACCTTAGCCATCCCTATCCTTATGGCTTTCCTGACATCTTCTTCCGGGGTTCCTGACCCGCCATGAAGAACAAGGGGTATATCTTTCAAGGCTTTTCTTATTTTCGCCAATCTTTCCAAATTTAATCCGGGATTAATTCCTCCTTTTTCAATCCCATGAACGCTCCCTATGGAAACAGCCAACCTATCAACGCCTGTCTTTCTTGCGAATTCCAGAGCCTCCGCAACATCAGTCAAGGTTTCCTTTGATTCCGAAGCTTGGCCGATCACGCCCACTTCTCCCTCAACGAAAACTTTAAATTTTTTAGCGTACTTTAAAACTTTTACGGTTTCTTTTATATTTTCGGCTAAAGGCAAGCCTGAACCGTCAAAATGAACAGTGTCATAACCGGAATCTATCGCTTCCTTAATATAGCTGAAAGATTTGCCGTGGTCAAGATTCAAGAACAAAGGCAAGCCTGTTTCTTCTCTGTAGCTTTTCACCAAAGCCACCGCCTGTTTTAATCCGACAAAGGAACTCTCCCCTTCTGACGTTCCCAAAATAACAGGGCTTTTGCTCTTTTTGGCTGCCCCGATGACGGCTTTCAATGTTTCTAAATTGGAAAAATTAAACTGGCCGATGGCCCAGCCCTCTTTTCTTGCTTTATTTAGATAATAATTGAGATTTTTCATTAATTTTTGATAGCTATCTTTTCAACTTTTACCTTTTCCCACTTATCTCCTCTTTTCAGCAAACCGTTCCTCGCTCCCATTTTCTTTATGCAGGAAACGCTGTTGGCTATTCCCAGCCGGATGGCATACTCAATATCTCCATTGGTTTCAATGAAACCGGAAATAAATCCTGAACTGAATGCGTCGCCGGCGCCGGTAGCATCCACTTCTTTAGTTTTTAAAGACTTGGCCCGATAAATGTTTTTCCCGTCAGAAACAACCACTCCTTCCGATCCTTTTGTCATTATGGCTATCCCATGGCAATAACAATCTATTTTTTTGAAAAGTTCTTCTTCTTTCTCAAACGGTATTCCCGTAAGAAGAGACGCTTCTTCTTGATTTAATATCAAAATGTCAACTTTTTTAATAATTCTTTTAAATTTATCTTTGGGTAAGGCGAGTTGATAAGAACTGGGATTGACAACCACCTTAGCTCCGCTCTCATGGGCGAAGTTAACCAAAAATTCAAAGTCATGGCAAAGCTTGCCAGACAAAGGAGCAAAATAAAAAAACTTCGCTTTCAGTTTATTAAAGGGAATGTCTTTTCTTGAAAGTTCTCCTGACGCTCCCCTGTAAACCAAAACACTTCTTTCGTTGCCGTTTTGGGAAAGAATGACTGACTGATTAGTTTTTCTCTTATCAGTTCTGACGATAAAGCTTTCCACGCCGGAATCAGCCAAGTCTTTAATGACTTCTTCTCCGGCCATATCTTTTCCAACCATTCCGCAATATCCTGTCTTCAGCCCTTGCCGGGAAAAAGTTTCTGCGGTATTCGTTCCTCCTCCTCCGCCGAGGAAAATAATATCATCAATCTCTATTTTGGATCCTAAAGAAAAACAGACTCCTGTGCCGGTCGGGAATTTATTGCTGTCAACGAGATTAAGTTTTTTTGATTTAAGATAAATATCAATGGCCGCCGAGCCAAAAGTAATAATGTCTAACATATTTTAATTTTACCATAAATTCCCTAATTATTCTTCTTAGAGAGAGAAATTATGGTTTTGATGACTGCGTCAGGAGAAAGAGAGATGGAGGAAATTTTATTCTCTATTAAAAAATCGGCAAAATCCAGAAAAGAAGAAGGGGCGTCTCCGCAAATCCCGCAATACTTGTTCTTGGAGATACAGACCTTAATTACCCTCTCAATCATTCTTTTTACCGCTTCATTCCTTTCATCTCCAATATGGGCAAGTCCGCTATTGTCCCTGTCCAATCCCAGAGTCAATTGAGTCAGATCATTGGAGCCGATGGACATTCCGTCAAAAATTTCTAAAAATTCCTCGGCCAAAATAACATTGGAAGGAATCTCGCACATCATAATGACTTGTAAACCGTCTTTCCCTCTTTCAAGGCCGAACTTCTCAATTAATCCCACGACCGCCTTGCCCTCCTCAAGCGTCCGGCAGAAAGGGACCATCACTGTGATGTTTTTCAATCCGAACTCTTCTCTGGCTTTCTTAATCGCTTGGCATTCCATCTCAAAGGCCGGCTGATAGTTCTTATCTATATAACGGCAAGCGCCCCTGAAACCCATCATTGGATTTGATTCATCGGTTCTTTCAAAAATTTCTCCGCCGATTAAATTTTTATATTCATTGGTTTTAAAATCGGAAAACCTGACAATGACTGTTTTCGGATAAAAAGCGGCTGCGATTTGAGAAACGCCTTCAGCTAATTTATCAATAAAATATTTTTTCTTATCTTTATATCCAGCCGTGATTTCTTCAATAATTTTCTTCGCCTTCTTATCCTTTAATTCTTTAAAATGATAGAGCGCTAAAGGATGAATTTTTATTTTTTCAGCGATGATAAACTCCTCCCTTGCCAATCCCACGCCCTCGTTCGGCAAAGAAGAATATTTAAACGCCAAATCAGGTGAGCCGATATTTATCATTATTTTCGTTTCCAATTGAGGCAATTTATCAAGGTCATATTTTTTAACCGTATAAGGAATTTTCCCTAAAAATATTTTTCCGGCCCGGCTACTGGTGCAATCAACCGTAACCGTCTGCCCTGTTTTCAAAGCTTTAAGGGCGCCCTTTACTCCAACCATTGCCGGAATGCCCATCTCCCTGGAGACAATAGCGGCATGGCAAGTGGCTCCGCCCTCTTCGGTAATTATGGCTGATGCCAAAGGAAAGATAGGACACCAATCAGGGTCAGTCATTTTTGTAACCAAAACCTCTCCTCTTTTAAATTCTCCTATTTTGGAAACGTCGGAAATTACCCTAACCCTTCCTTCCCCTATTTTACTTCCAATAGCAATGCCGTTCAAAATCGGCTCTTTGATCTGGCTTATTTTATATTCTTCGTAAGAATTTTTTTTCTCCAGAGAATGAATTGTTTCCGGCCGGGACTGAACTATAAAAAGCTCTCCTGTTTTCCCATCCTTAGCCCATTCAATATCTTGAGGGAAATTGTAATGCTCTTCTATCAGCATGGCCCATTTGGCCAAAGTTAAAATATCCTCATCGGAAACGGAAAATCTCATCTCGTCTTCTTTGGAAACCTTCACTTCTTTCAATCCCTGTTCCGCAAATATATATTTCTTATCTTTTCTTCCTAAATTTCTGGAGATAATTGGCTTGTAGCCTTGAGCCTGCTGAAGGGTCGGTTTGAAGACGTAAAATTGATCCGGAGTTATTTTTCCCTTAACGATCATCTCTCCCGCTCCCCAGATTGAGTTTATGGAGACAACATTTCTAAATCCTGTTTCTGTGTCCAATGTGAACATTATGCCGGCAGAAGCTAAATCAGATCTTATCATCTTTAAAACTCCGGCTGATAAAGCTATCTTAAAACGGTCAAAGCCTTTTTCCTCGCGATAAGCTATGGCCCTGTCAGTAAATAAAGAAGCTGTACAATTTTTAATTGCTCTTAACAGACTTTCTTTCCCTGAAATATTTAAATATGATTCCATTTGGCCGGCAAAACTGGCGTCCTTCAAATCTTCGGCTGTGGCTGAAGAACGGACAGCCACGATCATATTTTTCTCTCCGTATTCTCCGGATAATTTTTTATAACTTTCAATTATTTCATCCTCTAAATCCTTCGGAAATTTACCGCCCAATATCAACGCCCGGATGGAGGCGCCTGTTTTTTTCAAACTGGCCATGCTCTTAGGATTGAATTTATCCAAAATCTCTTTTATTTTTCCGGTAATTCCGTTTGAGTCCAAATAATACCAATAAGCTTTTGAAGTCAAACAAAAGCCGTTAGGCACTCTTATCCTTTTGACAATCAGCCGATTGAACATTTCGCCCAAGGAAGCATTCTTCCCACCGACTAAAGCGCCATCTTTTTTAGATATCTCGCTAAACCACAAAATATTTTTTTGTTCTTTTTGATTTTCCATATTTCTTTTAAATTTATTTCTTTATTTCCCAATCTTCTCTGCTGATTCCGGCTTGATTCAAAATTCTAGAAAGAAGATCTTGGCTGATATCCTTAGAGTGAGGATTTGAAATGGTTAAAACTAGATCGCCATTAACCATATAGGGATGTTTCCCCGATTGATATGGTCTCTCAAAACCAAACCCCTTCAGATATTTTACTAATTCTCGCCAAGAAATTGGTTTAAGCTTTGGCATAAACCCTGTTAAAAGAAATTTTCTTGTAAGGAATCTTAAAATTTGGAATCGATAAATTTTTTCTCAATCTCAAAATTACCCATCCTTCAATAATTTCTAAAAGATTCTTTCTGCATTCTTCGATAGTTTTTCCTGTTGCCCAAACACCTCTTAGTTCGGAAATCTCCCCATAATAAACCTTGCCGTTTTCAATCAGCTCGTATTTGGCTTTATTCAAATAAAAAGTCAAAAAATCTTGGAACATACCTTAAATTTATCAAAATGAGAGATTATGTCAAATTCTCTTAGTATATCCTTGCGCAATGTTGACGTCAGACGTCAACATGAAAGTCAGCGCAACTTTTTAATTAATGAGAAAGAAATTTTATAATTTTTTAAAACAATTTGGCGATAGCCCAAAAAAGGGGTATTTCACTTAACGTACGTGTGTATCTGATGTTTTGCGAAGCGTAGCGGAGTAAAATATGGGTGAGCGACCAATGGGAGCGAAATCATGTACGCTGTTGTACAATGCAAATTCCTTATCAACCTTAAGTAGTTTAATTTTTTATTCTTGAAAAAGCTCTGGCAACTGAAAGGCAGATAGTGAAGAAGAAACCGTCATAAATATATACATTACTATTCTCATATCCATTTCGTAGCCTAACATATGTGCGGTTTTTATGCTGAACCCCATAAATAAATCATTTTTATGTCCATTATCTTTATCGACAGACATTTCATATTTACTATATTCTTCCTGCCTATTAAAATATGTATCTGTAAAAGTAGACATAATCTGGATAGCATCATTTTTATTTTCGCAAACACTGGATAAATCCCCCCTTATTTCTGTAAAAAGTGCGATGATAAATTTTTTTCGCTGTTCCGGTTCAAAATATTGAAATGCTATTCTATCTGCGCAATGAATACAAAATGGTATCAATTCATAAGATAATTCTTTTACCTTATCATCTGATACGTTTTTTAGTTCGTGGTACTTTTTAAGTTTTTGTGACCCTGTGACCGAAAGTCCAATAATAACAGGAGCTAAAGCTTTTGCTTTTTCGACTAAAAGATCCTCTGTGTTTTTCTTGCCTTTAAATTGTTGCCAAAGTTTTTTTGGTTTTTTATCGTCTTTTTTAAAAAAATTAAACATATAATTTTGTTAAATATAAAAAATCATTGCGTACAACTCGTTTTTATACGAAGCGTATCTGTAATATAAACAATAACTTATTTAATTATTTGGTTTCTGATTTCTTCTACTGCTTCCGGATTTGAGAGAGTGGATAAATCGCCTAATTCTTCTCCGGTAAATAATTTTCTCAAAATCCTGCGCATAATTTTGCCTGAACGGGTTTTTGGCAATTCGTCAACCAAGTAGACCTGCTTAGGTAGCGCTATTGGCCCTATTTCTTTCCGTATTTGCACGACAATATCTTCCTTAATTTTTTCAACATCTCTCTCCACACCCTTAATATCAGCAAAAACTACAGGAACCTGACCTTTTATTTCATCAAAAACTCCTATCACTGCGCACTCGGCTATTTCTGGACAGCGATTAATTACAGCCTCCATTTCACCGGTAGTAATCCTATGCCCGGCCACTTTAATCACGTCATCGGCTCTGCCGACTATTCTGATCAAACCATTTTTATCTTTAAGAGCAGTATCTGAAGTAACATATATTTTACCTCCATACTGACTCCAATAAGTTTCCTTATATTTTTTAAAATTCTTATAAATTCCCCTCGACAGCGAAGGGGAAAAGGGCGGGAATAAAACCAAATTCCCCTCTTTTCCAGTTTTAACAGGCTTTCCATTGTCATCCAAAATATCAAATTTTAATCCGGGAAAAGGTCGGCCGGTAAAAGACGGCTTGAAGGGGCCGACTCCGGGCAGAGAGCTGATCAAAATTCCCCCTGTTTCCGTCTGCCACCAAGTATCAACCAGAGGACAGTTGCCTCTCCCAACTTCTTCAAAATACCAATTCCAAGCCGTATCATCTATGGGTTCCCCTACTGAACCGATTACCCGCAATGTCTTAAAACCGTATTTTTTAATAATTTCCGCTCCCATCTTTTTAAACATTCTGATAGCTGTAGGCGCAGTATAAAAAACTGTAATTCCGTATTTCTCAATAATTTGAGCCCACCTATCCGGTCCCGGCCAATCAGGAGCGCCTTCAAAAATAACAGAGGTTGCTCCGTTAAGCAAAGGAGAATACACGGCGTAGGTGTGGCCTGTCACCCAGCCGATATCAGCTGTGCACCAAAAAATATCATCCCCGCCTGCATCCGCCAACATCTGCGAAGTTGTGGCGGAAGCATTGCGGGCAGGTCCATGTAAATCAAATATCCATTTGCCTGTCCAATATGACTGAACAGCATAACCGCCACAAACATGCTCGCAACCCTTTGGCTTGCCGGTACTGCCACTGGTGTAAAGAATAAACATCAAATCCTCAGCGTCCATTATAGCCGGTTTACAATAATCGCTCTCATTCTTAGTTAATTCGCTTGCCCAAAAATCCCTGCCATCCTTCCAGTCAACGGGATTCCCCGCTCTTTTGAAAATAATTATTTTTTCTATGCTTGTCTCTTTAATTCCCTCATCAGCATTTTTCTTCAGGTCAACCACTTTCCCTCTCCTATGATAACCGTCAACAGTAATTAAAACTTTTGCTTTCGTATCTTGAAGCCGAACCCTTAAGGATTCTGCGGAAAAAGCGGAAAAAACAACAGCATGAACAGCGCCTATTCTGGCGCAAGCAAGCATAGAAATCACCGCCTCCGGAATCATCGGCAAGTATATTCCCACCCTATCGCCTTTCTTTACCCCGCTTTTCTTAAGAGCGTTGGCGAAACGATTAACTTCTAAAAATAATTCCTGATAGGTAAATTTTCTCTCTTTCTCATCCGTTGATTCCGGTTCCCAAATCAAAGCCAGCTTGTTTTTTATTCCGCTTTCAGCCGAATCCCAGCCGAGAAAATTGTTTTCAAAAATATCAGCGGTGATGTTAATTTTTCCGCCGGAAAACCATTGAAACTTTAATTTCTTCGGGTCGTGAGTAAATGCCTTCTTCCATTTCTTAAACCAAAAAAGTTCTTTGGCTAATTTCTCCCAAAATTTAATCGGACTTTTTTCCGCTTCCTTATAAATGGATTTATTTTTTACCCAAGCCCTTTTTTGAAACTCCTTGCCCGGATAAAATGAATCTTCCTTTTTAACCATCATTGTAAATTAAAAATTAAAAATTGAAAATTGAAAATTGAAGCATCAATTGGCTTCGGCCAATTGATGTCTTCCTGCTCCCTCGGCATAATGCTGTTGTATTTCCATGGCCGTAAGCGATTTTGAATAAATCCTAACTTCGTCAATGGAGCCTACAAAATATGGTGCCAGCCCTTGGACTGCTCCTATTTGCAACGATTGTGTAGTTACTGCCAATGTCACTTTTGCCACTTCTGTTTTTGTTTGATTGCTATTCCCGTCAACATAAATGACCCAATCCTTGTCGCCATTAAAAGTTCCTGCGATATGGTGCCATTTTCCATCATTAATTTTGGTACCGCCTGCAGAAGATATTCCTTTTATCCCCCCCCCCGACGCATAACCAAAAAATCTCAATTTCCCGTTATTTCCGCCGTTACCAATATCCATGCCATAATTTATCGCAGTGCCACTTCCCTTAACAATGATACTGCCAGTATTGCTCGTAGACTTTATCCACGCTTCAACTGTAACGGCGGAAGAAATATCCATACTTACGCCACTCCGGCAATCAATTGTCGGATTCAGATCAGGAAAAGTCAATGATTGACCTAATTTACAATTAGAGCAAGGAATGTCATTATTTTCTCGAGTAAGATACGTGAGACCAGAGATAGAACAATTATTTCCATAGCCAGAAGAGTCATAGAAAGTAGTGGGAGGAGCAAGAGTGCCAACATTCCCATTAAAATCCCAGTAGCCGACAAGGCCATCGCCAAGACCATATATAAGTCCATCGCTAAATTTCAAGGCGCCGGCAATTCTCCCCTTTTCCCTCTGGCCGGACATGGTAACCAAAACAATGCTGGACAAGCAACCGATGATGGCAATGACGACTAAAAGTTCAATTATAGTGAAACCTTTCCCTTTACTTAACATATTTTTTTTAATTTCTTAATTTCTTCGCTATATAATCGGAAAATCCGGCCAAACGACAGGAATATCCCCACTCATTATCATACCAAGCGACAACCTTGATAAGATTTTCGTTAGCCATCATCAATTCCGAATCGATTATAGACGAAAATGAATTACCTATATAATCCGAAGAAACCAAGGGAATATTTTCGACTGCCAATATCTCCTTAAGTTCTTTTTGTTGAGAATATTTCTTAAAAATATCATTAACCTCGCTAATTGTGGTCCCTTTTTTTACCTGACAAATCAAATCCAGAACTGAAACGGTCGGAGTAGGAACTCTTAAAGCAATTCCGTCTAATTTTCCTTTTAAATTAGGCAAAACCTTGCCTATTGCTTTGGCCGCTCCGGTGGTGGTCGGTATTATATTCAAACCGGCCGCCCTTGCCCGCCTTAAATCCTCATGAGGCAAATCCAATATTCTTTGATCATTGGTATAGCTATGAACAGTGGTTATAAAACCTCTTTCAATCCCGAATTCTTCGTCTAAAATTTTAGCGATAGGAGCCAAACAATTAGTGGTGCAGGAACCCATATCAACAATTTCATCTTTTTTAGAATCAAATTTTTCTTCGTTTACTCCCAATATAAAAGAATTAATTTCAGGGGATTTTGATGGGGCGGAAATAATAACCTTCTTAGCGCCGGCAATCAGATGTTTCTTTGCTCCTTCGTAATCAGTAAATCTGCCCGTGCATTCCAAAACAATATCTATTTTCTCTTTTTTCCATGGAAGCTTTTCCGGATCTGACTCGGCTGTAATTTTTACATTTTTTCCCTTGACAGATATGCCTTCTTTTGAGAAATCCACTTCCTTAGAATAAATACCATAGACAGAATCATATTTCAGCAGATGAGCTAATGTTTTATTATCAGTAAGGTCATTAATTACAGCCAAATCAAGAGCGGGGTAATTATCTAAAATAATTTTAGCTGTTGCCCTGCCTATTCTCCCAAAACCATTAATAGCGATTTTTATCATAGATTATCAATCTTTAATGCCTAATAGCTCAACTATTTTTGCTCTATTAAACCCGACTATAAATTGCTCATCAATACTGATTACAGGAACTCCCATTTGCCCTGTTTTTTCAACCATTTCTTCTCTGGCCTTATCATCTTTAGAAACATCAATCGCTTCAAATTCAATACCATTGTCCCTTAAGAACATTTTGAGGGTTTCGCAGTATGGGCACATCGGAGTTGAATAAACTTTTGTCGTCATTTTTTATGTTTTTAGATTTTTATTTATTGGCCGCAGTCGCCGTTTGAAGATCCTGCTCCTGTCGCAGAACCGAATCCCGGCGCAACCTCATCAGCGGATAATGTCGTTGAACATTCCGAAGGAGAAGAAGCAAAGGTCGCGCAGACAGCTTTTTTAAATTCTTCAGGGGTTCTGCTTATGTTAGCAACTATGCATTTTGCCCCATTCTGCGGACAAGATTTCTGGTCGGAAACTATAACGGTGTCATTTATAACTAAGGACGGAGAACCGCCAATTTCATATTCATCATTAAGATCTTTTTGAACATTAAATGTCGGGAATTGCCCATTTGACCATGTTTTTTTATCGTTATAATTTGCGGTAACCTTATAAGCTGAATCAGTCTCTGAAATGCAAGATTTCATTTTCGCTTCATCAATTCCGGCTTTAGAAAGACACCCTTTATAGTCGCCACTGGCCGAAGTGGTAAAACAGCTCAAATAATTAATGTATTTATCTTTTTGATCTTTCTGGATGCAATACTGCCTCAAGTTCTCATCAATTTCTTTTTTTTCATGCATGATGTAGTCAACAAAATATACGCCTATGTCCGCCTTATCTTTCAATAAACCCATAACCGGTAAGAGCGCTTTTTGCGCCTGCAACCCATAAGGACAATAAGCCATTACGAAAAGTTTAACTTCCGGCTTGTCCTTCTTTTCAATATCTTCCATGGCGCCCATAGCGGTTGCCTCAACCAAATCAATTCTCTCGGGAAAAACAAACTTCCCGTCCTTGCTTACATAAGAATCGTATTCCTGCTTCTGTTCTCCTTGTTTTACTTCAAATTTGAATTTATATAAATCCCCGTCTTCGGAAACACTAACTAAGGAGACATCCACTCCGTCAACTTTAAAATAGGTTTCTTTAATAAAACTGACTGCTTTCCCGGCCGCTTCCTGTCCGGAAATCATAGTCTCTCCACGATGGTCAATTTTTTTATTTTTGTCCAAATACAAATAAGCTCCTCCTATGGAAATTACGGCGATAACGATAATCGCAACAACATGTACGGCCGATAAAACAAGTATTTTTTTTGACGGCATCTTCAACATCATATTTTTTATTAGTTATTAGTTATTGTTTATTGATTATTGTTTATTATTGTTTATTTTAGCATAATTCAAAATAATTTGCATAAAATCTTCCTGCTTAATTGTCCCCAGACTCCCCTTCAAGCAATCTCTCTCTGAAAACTTATTTATTAAATCTTTTTCTTCGCCATAAACAAAAATTGGAACAGGCAAACAGCAATGATCTTTCTCTAAAGAACAGGTAGAATGATCTCCGGTGACAACAATTAAAGTATTCTTTAAATTCAAAAGCGGTTTCAAATTTTTATCTATCTTTTCTATAAAATCTTTTTTTCCTTGAAAATCTCCGTCGTGAGCGAAAGTATCAGTCGCTTTTATATGGCAAAAAATGAAATTAAAATTATTAATATTTTTCTTAACGGCTGAAATTTTTCCTTTAAGATTGGTATTATAAAATCCGGTGGCGCCTTTAACCTTTATTTCCTTCATTCCTAAAATCCTTGCCATGCCCTTATAAAGTCCTCCTCCTGCGACAAAACCTGACCTCAATCCATATTTATTCTTAAAACTTACAATGTCCCCAATCTGTCCGGCTCTTCTAATCAAAAGAAAATTGGCCGGCAAAAGTCCGTTCTTTCCCCTTTTTTTATTAAAAACGCTATTTTCCAGAATCTGATGGGACTGGGCAAGGAATTGATTCAAAACCTCGGCTGTAAATTTCGCCTCTTTCGAATCGTCTAAGGGAAGAATATTTTTTACAAGGCCATTTTCCGCATGAGAATCGCCGTCGGAAATATTTTTCGACAAACCTTTTCCCCTCATTACTAAAACTGCCCTGTGTCCAAAGGCCTTTTTCAGTAAGAATGTTATCCCTTGAATTTTAATTCCGGAAAGAGCTTTAATCAGTGGCTGGGTTTTTTCTATCCGACCGGCCCTTCGGTCAACGATAGTTAGCCCGCTTTCTTCTTCCTGAAAAACAAAAGCGAAATTCACCCTTAAGGCAACATCTGTCTTTTTTAATTTAATCCCAATACCCATTGCTTCGTAAGCGCCCCTGCCGAGAAAGTTATCTTCGTAACCAAACAAAGCAATGTGCGCTCCCTCTGAAGTCGGCTCATTTTCTTCCGGAAATCTAAATGTCTTAACCAAACCACATCGGCCGTTTTTTGCCATAAAATCCAAATTCGGCGTTTCAGCCACCTCAAGCGGAGTCTTGTTCCCCAAAGCGGGAATCGGTTCATCTCCTAAACCATCAATAAGTATCAATATTATTTTCATAAAAAAACCTTTTAATTTCTAATTTCCGATTTCTAATTTCCGCCCATCGTACAAAGACCCTACAGAGACCCGATCTCTGTAATTATTCTTCTTTATATTCTATCCAATTTTTAATAATTTCTCTACATCCCTCCTCATCACCCATGGTCTTTGACATAAATTCTCTATCCGTAACGGAAGGAAAATTCTTTTTACCAACATAGTCTTGATAGCTTGACCATTTATAATTTTCTAAAAAATTAATTACCTTTCTTGGATTTTTGATTCCCTTTTCTTTCCATTTCGGCTCAATTAATGATACTGGATTGGCATGGATATAAACAAAAACTGTTTCAAATTGTTTTTGGGTTTTTACACGAACAGCGAAAAATCTTTGCTGAAAAACATACCCCTTTCTGCTATATTTCCTATTAAAATATCCTCCGTATCCAATACCAAATTTGGCCATGAATTTACTAATGCCATTGTCTTTAATTTGCCTTAAAAGCAAATGCATGTGGTTTGGCATAAAGCAAAAACATAAAATCTCCACTAATTTTTCCCTCGAATCGGTTACAGAGATCGGGTCTCTGTTAGTTTTCATTTCGGCTTTTATTTTAGCGCGAATACTGCGACGCTCCCTTATAGTTACCTGTTTTATTGTATTAAATTCGTATATGGAAAAAATGCCGCGATAATAATCGTCTATATTCTTAAAAATTAAGTTTTCGTCAATTCCCCTTATAACAATATGATAAATCTCTTCATTGATAAACTGTTCTTTTCTGTAGGGCATGATTTATATGAAAATTTTATATTGACGTCTGACATCAACAATATGACTTCAATAACAATTTCGTCAATAATTGTCATTTTATTTTACAAAAAACTAATTAAGTTCTTGCTCGATTTTCAACAAGCGATTGTATTTTGCCACGCGTTCACCGCGGGCCGGAGCGCCGGATTTTATAAAGTCGCTACCAATTCCCACTGCTAAATCAGCGATAAAATCATCGCAGGTGTCGCCTGACCGGTGAGAAGTGATGAGTTTCCAGCTGAACGACTTAGCCAAGGCCGCTGCCTCTAATGTTTCTGAAATTGTTCCTATTTGATTCATTTTTACAATCATCCCATTGCATAAATTCTCTTCTTTCGCTTTTCTGATCATTTTAGGATTAGTGCATATCAAATCATCGCCGATAATCAATATTTTTTCTCTCAATAGCCGCTGAATTTCCTTGAAACCGTTAAAGTCTTTTTCGGCAAATGGATCTTCCAAAAATATAATCGGATATTCATCAACAAGATCCTGATAAAAATTCATTAAACTTTCTGATGAAAGCTCTCTATTTTCCAAAAAGTATTGGCTGGAATTTTTCTTTTTAAAATGATTGGCGGCGCAATCCAGGCCCAATTTTATTTTTTCTCCGTATTTCTTGTGATTTACAGCCTTCATTATAATATCCAGAGCATCTTCAACGCCAAGGGTCATTGAACTGAACCCTCCCTCGTCTCCCAGACTCACGGACCCGGCGCCAAATTTTTTCTCAAAAATAGATTCCAAATTATGATAAATTTCCGTTGAAATTTGAAGATTTTCCGCAAAATTATTCCCCTGAGGAATGATCATAAATTCCTGAATATCCAGATTGCTGCTGGAATGCGCTCCTCCATTAATGATATTAAAACAAGGAGAAGGCGCTCTGAAATTTTGAATTTTGAATTTTGAATTTTGAATTTTGTTGATATATTTATACAGGGGAATGTTGCTTGTGGCAGCGCCGGCTCGGCAAACCGCCATTGAAACCGGCAAAATAGCATTAGCGCCTAATTTTGATTTATTCTCCGTGCCATCCAGCTTAATCATTATATCATCTATTTTTTTCTGTTCTAAAACGCTTTTCCCTTTAAGTTTAGGGGCAATAATTTCGTTGATGTTTTTTAGAGCTTTCAAAACTCCTTTCCCGCCATATCTTTCTCCGCCGTCCCTTAATTCAACTGCCTCGCATTCCCCTGTTGACGCGCCCGACGGAACCGAAGCGTAAAAACAGCCGAGCTTGGTTTTCAATTCAACTTCAACTGTCGGATTTCCCCTTGAATCCAAAATTTCTCTCGCCCTTATTGATTTAATTTTATTATTTTCCATATGTTCTGAGGTATTCGTAGGCCGATAAGGCCGCCTGAGCGCCCTCGCTGGCGGCGACTATAATCTGCTTGTATTTTGTATTGTTAACGTCCCCGGCGGCAAAAAAACCCGGCGTTTTAGACATAAAATTATCGTCAACTTTTATCTCGCTTTTTTCATTGAATTCAACCAAGTCCTTAACAAAAACATTAGCCGGCTGATGCCCTATTTCAATAAAAACTCCTTCTACGTTAAGGCTTTTAATTTCCTTGGAAACCCTGTCTTCGTAATTTATGGAACTTACAAATTGAGCTCCTTTAATTTCTTTCAAGGCGACGCCGGCAATCAACTCTATTTTCCCGGTTTCAGCAGCCATTGATTTATTGGCTTCATCAGCCGGCATTGTCGGAGCGAATTCCAAAATATAGATTTTGTCAGCCCACTTGCTTAAAGCTAAAGCCGCTTCAAATCCGGCATTGCCTCCGCCGATTACGGCAACAGATTTATTTTTGAACATAGCAGCATCGCAAGTAGCGCAATAACTCACGCCTCTGCCGATAAATTCTTTTTCTCCGGCGACATTCAAATGACGAGGACTTGCCCCTGAAGCGACGATAGCTGTTTTCCCTTCAAAATCCTTTCCGCTCTTCGTTTTAACAAGGAACCCTGCTTCCCCCTTAGAAACACCTATTACTGAATCGCCTTCCATAATTTCTACTTCAAAATTCTTCAGATGTTCTCTGAATTTCTTAATTAAATCCGGACTGGAAATTTTTCCAAAACCGAGATAATTTTCTATATCAACTGATTTCCAGACTATCTGTCCGCCGAAATTTTCCGTTATCAAAAGCGTTTTTAATCTGTATCTGGCTGCGTATATTCCGGCGTTTATTCCCGCCGGCCCTCCCCCAATAATTATAATATCGTACATATTCGTAAAATTTTTAATTTTTAATTTTTAATTTTTAATAAATTTAAACGTAGAAAGCATCTGGCCTCATGTTGTTTTAGATTATTCTTATCTTTCCTTCACATAGGATAACTAGCCTGTTTTTAATTTTTTCCAGACCAATTTTCCCTAAAAAAGGAATTAAATGATTTATAACGCTGTCCGGCGATTGATTTCTCAATCTTAATAAGATTACCCCACAAGGAGGCTGAAATGGTTGGTGGATTAAATCGCCGAAATCTTTATCGTGGGTTAGAATAATCCTCTTTTGTTTTTGAGCTAATTTAAGAATTTTTTCATCTGAAGCGCCGGAAAATTTCTCTTCGCAAATACTCGTTACATTAAACCCGTTTTCCCTTAAAACTAAAACTACGCGAGGCGCTATATTTTCATCAGCTAAAAATTTCATAATACCCATAAATTAAGCGAAGATAAACTCTTCTCTTTTTACGGTTATGGCTGCATACTCAAGAACAGCTAAAATATCTTGCTTTTTAAGGGAAGGATATTCTTTTATAATTTGCTCCGGTTCCATTCCCGATGCTAAAAGTTCCAATATAAATTCAATGGAAATCCTTGTTCCCTTAATAATAGGTTTGCCACCAAGTATTTTCTTATTATATGCGATTCGATTCATATTTTAATATTATCAAATTTTTCACCAAAATTCAATTTTTACTTCAAAAACTTAAAAGTGGAAATTATTTGATCGAGGATTTTTGGTTCTTCTATGGAATTAATATCCGGCACGTCAAGCCATGATCCATGCCCGCATAAACACAATTCGTCATTAAAAAAATCCCTAAAAAAATTAAAAATTGAAAATTACGAGAAGATGGCTTGGTTGATGGTGGATATGACGTCAGTCGCTTTCAAGCTGTCTTTTCTGCGTTCAGCTGCGATTTCTCCGGCTCGGCCATTGATATAAGTAGCA
>Ga0210051_1000163_pt1 | contig 53194 bp, 61 predicted proteins | sample CryGey092014_all_FD_185464 | JGI IMG/M metagenome (GOLD analysis project Ga0210051, IMG submission 185464) | Groundwater microbial communities from aquifer - Crystal Geyser CG23_combo_of_CG06-09_8/20/14_all (SPAdes) (version 2) | ecosystem: Environmental > Aquatic > Deep subsurface > Groundwater...
TAAGCCAATTCAGAATAGATGAAAATCGTGCGGATGGACCTAAGTACATATTTACATTGATCGAAGAACCTAAACACGAAAGCGTCCAATTATCTTGACACTACTATTCCTATCCTCTTATTTACAAGGCACTCTAAAAAAGGTATAATAATTATAATTAAGAAGTTAAAGTTTATTTGATTTCCCAAAGGAGCTGATTATGAAAAAGAATGGGTTTACCTTAATTGAAATGATGCTTGTTGTTATTATTATGGGTGTATTAGCGGCAATGGTATGCAACGCTTACGTCATAGCCGGAGTGCTCCAGATCGAAAGACAAGGCTTCCACAAAATCTCTTCCGTCGTCTATAATCAACACTTTATCTCTTCTCATAAATTACCTTTTGGTAGACTGTTTTTTTCGCTGTGCATAAAAATAAAAAAGGCAACTTTACTTTAAAAAAGTTGCCTCTAAATTTGATATGTTTTTTCTCATATCATCTTTACCTCATATTATATATTAGCATTACTTTAGGGATTGGTCAAGAAAATTGTGTAATTGAGGTGTGCACCGCGAAGAGATTTTATTTTTCCCTTCCCGACGCTTTTTTCAAAGCTTCGAAGAAGGCAGGATCTATTTTTCTGCCGAATGATTTTATTCTGTACACGTCATCCCAGGCTTTATCGTATATCCCTTTTTGAAGGTAGGCGCCGGCCCTTAGGTTATAAGCTTCTATAAAATCCTGCTTTATCTCTATGGCCGTAGTAAGGTCGGAGATCATGCTGTCCAGGTCATTTTTATACATATAGGCGCGGGCCCTGTTGTAGTAGCCCTCAAAGTATTGGGGATAAATCTCTATCGCCTTGCTAAGATCGGCGAGACCTACGTCTAAATTGTTCTTGTCTTTCGCCGCGTAAGCAATGCCCCTGAAATTGTACGCCCGGTATGAGGCAGGATCTATTTCTATCGCCCTGTCATACTCGGCAATGGCATCGTCGAATTTTCCGTCATTGTGGCAGGATATACCTTTTTGGACATGGTCTTCGGCTGATTCGCAATACCCTTTAACGGATAAGAGCAAAAAACCCGACAATATAAAAAAATATACCAGTTTTCTTATATTCATTTATTTTTTTCCTTTCCGCTCAAATACATTTAAACAGTCCTGGGCTAAAGAGTTAAACGGGCTAACGGTCCTTTGTGTCAGGTCTACAAGCCATTCCAGGCGGATCTCCTGGTCATTTATTTTCTCGAGCTCTCCTCGCGCCGTTGGTAGCGAAAGCGATTGATCATCCGGCTTTGCCTTATCAATCCATTCGACAAGAGAAACAACATACTTGTAATCGCCAAGCCTTTTGATGCCGTAGCTTCTTTCCTCGCTATTGAAAAATCTCGCTTCCATATAAAAAGCGCAGACGCCGCACATGTCCTCGTCTACATCCGTAATGGGCTTATAATGCTTCCAGAATTCCAATGCCTGCTCCACGGTCTCCGCAAAAGCAAATGACGCGGCCAATAAAACACAGAATAGAATAAACATTACCTTTTTCCGCATATCCGCTATTTTGCCCTTTCCTTGGCTTCCTGTAATTTTGCGGCGTAGTCTTTTTGCCGTTTTAAGAGTTTGGCCTCATATATTATAAAAGCTTCTTTCTCGCCGGCAGTAGGCTTGCCCTGGAATTCTATCTCGGATGGGGGCAAGAAGTATCCTAGATACTCGTAGCTTAACTCCAGCATCTCGAGATAATTCTTTATTTCATCACTGTTATTCTTTTTATGCAAAGACTTGCAAACGAGATATACTTTTTCTATCGCATCCTGTATAGCTTCTTTCGGGTGAGGTAAGAGAGATTCCGAAATGCCATATGGCAGTTTTTCTTGATTTTTTGCGACAAAGATACCGTAAGAAGCTATTATATCCGTCAACGAATCTATATCTTTACTTTCCACTATTCTCCTATGCGATAATTTTAATAGCCTCTTTGACCGGCTGGCCCTTATGAACTCCTAATCGTTTTGCCGCTCGGGAGCAGGCGAAAACCTTTGTCTTCAACGCTTCTTCAACGCTGGAAACGCCTACAATCTTTATCGCCGCGTCTCCGAATTTATTCGCCGCTGAAAGATTAAGATATCCGCACATTATGTAACCTTTATCGCCCTTTATAAGGACGAGGTTTTTACTCATAAGTTTCATTGACACGACATCTATATATTTTTTACCTATTTTGATCCTTTTATGTATCAAGTTTGCCATATTTTTTTCACTTTTTACAGGTATTAAGCCCAAAAAGTTGATATATCGGGCAATACCCTATAAAACCCGTAACTATAGGAACAATGCCTACCAGTCCCCATAGGCTTTTAAAATAAATCCCGCAAATAATAATAAGAGTTCCCATGAGCACGCGCGCTACCTTATCTACGCTGCCTACGTTCTTTTCCATATCCACTCCTTCTTAATTATTACTTCTTAAAGGTGCCGCGTAAATTTGATATTGTCTCTTCTTTTTTCTCACCCGGTAGCAAGCCCTGGCCTTCTAATATCATGCAGGCATAGGCGTCATTGACGGGAATATCCAAATTGAGCGGGTCCGAATAGAATCTGTCGATATACTCTACTGATGCCCCTACGGTAATATTTTGCGGCAGATAAAAATCCAGGGCTTTATAGACCAGATCTATAGTGTTTTTATCAGCTTCTTTAGAAAAATTAGGGAATCTGGATACGGTTTCGATGCAAAGCGTAATGGCTTGCGACATACCGCTTATGTAAGTGCTTTTTTCTGACAGGCTTATAGAATTCCAATATCTTCCGTTATGCTTATTGTTTGAAAAATACTCGCTCATATCATCCGCGGCATAAGAAAGAGAATAGCATAGAAATAAAATTAACGAAAAAACTACTGTCTTTTTCATGTTATCCCGTATTTTATTTGTTATCTCTTTTATCTTCTTGGATACGCGCCAAAAAGGCGTCGAGATACTCATCGGCTTGCGTCATGCTTTCGAATATACAATCCGGGATGGCCTTGACAAGATCAAAAACTTTCTTTATCTGCGGTTTCAGGTCTGCTATGACGAGCTTACCGCCCTTCGTCTCGATCGCTTTTTTCGTTTTGAAAATAGCGCTTAGGCCTATGCTCGAAATATATCCGACTTTCTTCATGTCAAGGATAATAGCCTTGGCACCCTTATCCAAAACCTCTTTTATCTTCGCTTCGAAACTCTCTGTAGTTTCCGTATCGATAGAACCATCCGGGGATACAACAAAAACACCTTCTTCTTTTTTGTTTACAGCTATTTTGAGCGGCATACAATCTCCTCTTTTTAATTTATTTCCCGGTGTCTTCTTTTAATGCCTTCGCTTCGTCCCTATCAATCACGCCGTCGGCATTAGTATCGTATTCTTTTTCAATAGCGGAATCAACCTTCGCCTGGCCTTGGGTCTGTATGATCGCGTTCCTGTCCTTTAAAAACTCTTTTGCCTCAGCCGGCTCCAGCCAACCGTCGCCGTTCGCGTCATATTTCATTTCCGCGGGCGTATTAACTTTAGAGCGCGCATGCAGCCAATTCATCCGGCGTTCTTTAGGATCTATGACTCCGTTATTATTAATATCAACTTTGTCCTTCCATTTTGCAGCTTCACCCTTTTCTACAACACCGTCTTTATCGGTATCGGCCTTTTTTTCCCATTGGGTATTTACTTTTGCCTTCTGCTTCGTCTCCCATTTCTTTTCCATTTTTACTTCTTTTTTATCTACGACACCGTCTTTGTTTTTATCAGCGTGCCGTGCTTTTGCGGCCATTGGCGGTTTGGCCAATGCAAAAGAGCTTACAAAAAACGTTACGGTTATAACAAGCGCTATTCCCACAAGTCTTTTTACCATTTTTACCTCCTCGTTTTTATATGGATTTATTTTACTACAAAAAAAGAAAAATTCAAGAAATGTTACAGGGAAGGAAATGCCGCCTTCGCGGAAGCGCATTTATGCTTTTTCGCTTATTCCGTGTCGATCAATCTACCGGCCTTCATGTGTTTATCTACCATTCCTATAAGCTTTTTCAAGCTAAAAGGTTTTATAATATAGTCGGTTGCCATAAGGTCCTGAGCTTCGAATATGCCTCGCGTTTCGCCGACCTGGGTAAACATTATTATAGGAATATTGTAAGCCTCCGGGATATTTCTTAATTTGCGCAAAACTTCAAGGCCGTCCATAACAGGCATTTTTATATCTAAAATAACCAGGGCTGGAGTTTCGCTTGCCGCCTTTTGAAGCGCATCAGGACCGTTATAGGCGACCACTACTCCATATCCCGCATATTCTAATTGGCCTTTTATAAGCTCCACCAATCCCATTTCGTCATCTACTACCAATATTTTCCCTTTGTTCACCTGGACTACTCCTTAGTTTTTGATTTTCTAGTTTTTAACGTATTTCCTTTGCTCCATAGCTCTGTCGCTTTCCTGGTCTCAAAGTAGAGTTTGGAAAGAAAATTGTGAAATTTTTCAGCGTTCATATTATCGATTACGTATTCGTCTTTTTTTCTTATGGCCTTAACTAACGCCTCCATATCTACAGACCATTTGTAATTTGGAAAAGTTATTTTACTTGCAAACATGATGTCCAGACATAGCGCCATTCGTATCATTTCAGAGAAGCTCACATCATATTTAAGGCAAACGCGCTTGTAATGTTCAGCCTGCCAATCTTCTAAAAGAACCTGGTACCGTTTTAGCATATTCTCTCCTTAAAAAATAATACTGTATTTCATTTCAGTATTTTTTTCTTTCGTTTTTTTAAGTCTCGCGCCAATTTGTCTCTTAACGGCTTCAAGCCATTAAGGCATTTATCTATTTCCTTTAATAATACTTTTACCTCGCCTTGTATCTTCTTATCCGTGCCCATTTACGCCGGCCCCCCTGGCAGAAATAAAAAAGTAACCCTACCTTTCCAAGCTTATAGGCTTGCTTATGTTAGCTACTCTCCCATTTTACCATTCCTTGTGGCGCATAAACATACTACTCCTCCAGGCTGAATAAGTCAATTAAAATTGTGTAGGTGAGATGTGTAATTTAATTGGTTATATTGACGCGAAATAAGCTTTTAATTTTTCCTTATTGCTGGCATCCATATTCAAGAACTGCAGTCCTAGTTTATAAGTGCTGGCATTTTTTGATTTTGGATACACCCATACAACCTTTGCTTCGCAGGATACAGAATTCCCCCCTAATAGTACAAGTTCCAGGTAGACAATTTGAGATATGTCATAATATTTCTGGGCGTTATTGATCATAACGCCTTCCAGGCTTAGATATGTAGCTTCTACGTTTTTCTCATAATAGGGGCGATGTATAATAACCGAAAAAAAACTTTTAACTCGTTGGGATCTTCTTCTTTCTAATACCATGGCAATGCAGGGAATCCCTATTTTGATAACTGAATATTCAATTTTTCCTTATCACTTTGTTTCATGTCCAAGAACTGCAAACCCAGTTGATACGAATCCGCATCTTTTGTATTAGGGTGTATCCACACGACCTTAGCCTCGCAAAAAACAGAGTCGCCTTCCGGCAGAACTAATTCAATGTAGACATCTGTGGAGATGTCGTAATGCCTCTGAGCGCGGCAAACAGCTATGCCGCCAAGGCTTACATCTATCGTTTCCACATCCCTCTCGAAATATGGGCGGTGTATGATAACTGGTAAAATTTTTTTGACCCGCAGATATTCTCGTCTTTCTATACTCATGAAACCCTACGGCTTATTTAAAAAGCCACTTTAGCTTTTATTCCTAACGCATTATAATCAAGCCAGTCTTTACTGGGCTTTTTAGACTGCAGCATATAATATAAATCAAGCTCCACCTGTTTGAACGGTTCCAGGGTTATGCCCCCGACGAGCCTATTCTCATTCATCTTTCTTTTGTCAAAATCCACAATGAATTCATCCGACGCATAAGGCTGGATCTCGAGTTTTGTAAGCTTAATGGGAAATTTCAATTTTGTGGTATTTCTATATCGCCAGAAATCATCTGCGGCTTCCCGGATCCTATATTCAAACTTGTTCCTATTGGTGATACTTACACCCTCAATATCAAACTTAAAAATTCCGCTCGCGTGAGGCGTATCCTCTTCCCTCCAGACATTGCTCCTCTTTTCAAATATCTGCCTGAAATTCGCTTCCAGATCAAACCACTTGGCCAATCCTGAATATGTGATGCCGAAATCTGTATGCCTATACATCAGATCTCTGGCATCGTCGTAAAAACGAAATTCTTCTTCTAGCGCGGCTTTCCACTTATCCGCGAATTTCCAAGAAACGCCGTCCGTATTCCAGAGCTGGAATTCATGATTATCAGGCGGTGCAGCGTAAATATTCGCGCAAAAAAACGCGCTTATCAGTAATATACACGCAACAACAGCCAACTTACCCATTTCTCCTCTGTTTTTATAAATTTCTATCTTTGTTAAAATTGGCAAATATATTAATACTTCTTTTCATATAAATAAAGCCTTTTTTATAAGACCTTCATCGCAATTATCGTTATATCATCATGCTGGGGCATTCTTCCGGCAAAATTCTTTATGTCTTTTTGTATTTTGCTTAAAATCTCCTTACAGCTCAAGCTGCTGTATTTTTTAGCCAGTTCCAAAAGGCGCTCCATGCCAAATTCCTCGCCCTTTGCGTTAATGGCTTCTGTTACGCCATCGGTATAAAGTAGGAAGAGGTCCCCTTTTAAAAATTCTATCTTCTCTTCGCTATATTCGCTCTCAAAAAGCCCCAGTGCCATCCCTTCTTTAGCCAAAAACGTTTCAGCGTTACCTCCCCTTACCAAAATTGTCGGCAGGTGCCCGCCGCTTGAAAACGTCAGGTGTTTATTAGCCGCGTCGACCAGTAAATAGGCCATGGTCACAAAAAGGTTCGCCTTACTGGTATTGACCAATTGGACGTTTAGATCTTTTAAAATTTCTGCGGTAGTTCTTTTTTCTTTCGAAAATACGCGTAATTCGCTTACAACTTTAGCCATAAAAAGCGCCGCAGGAACACCCTTTCCGGAAACGTCGCCGATCATCACGCCAAGCATTCCGTTATTATATTCTAAGAAATCGTACAGATCTCCGCCTACGTGGCGGGCGGTCAGCATACTCACTGCGATCTCTAACCCTTTTAATTCAGGAAGGTTTTCAGGTAAAAAACTCTGTTGGATCGTTTTGGCTATACTGAGTTCCTTCTCTATCAATTCCCTTTTTTTGCGCTCGGCGCTGTACTTACTATACGTGGCATATAGATACGTGAACGCCATTAATACTACCGGAAAGAAAAGGTCTATCCAGATCCTGAAAAACGCGAATGCCGAAAAAGCAGCCAGTAAAAAAAGTGCGGTGATCGCACTACTTAGGGCCAGGCCTATAATAGGCCTCAGGCGGAGAGAAAGTATAGCTATAATAAGCGCTAATAAGAAAGCTATCAAGAGATTGGTTTCTTTGGGCGCTCTTACTATAAAATTCTTTGTAACCAATGTATTGAAGGCGCTGGCCTGCACGCCTATGCCCGGATAAAGGTTTTCTAAAGGAATTGCTTTGATATCATGCGTAGCCGTAGCTGTAAGTCCGACAAAACATATCTTGTCCTTTAAATCGCGCAGATCGAGTGAGCCTTTCTGGCCCTGCGATTCCAAGTAACCGGATGTTATTATATCTACATACGAGACGTGTTTAAAAGTTTCTTTCCACTTTCCCGGATAATTCACAAGCATTGACAGTCTGTCGTCAGTCGGAACCTTAAAATCATTTATCGAGATCCCGAGATAATCGCATGCCATACGAAAACAATTGGCCGGATAGGCGTCATTATTATATTTTATTAAAAGAGGGATCTTTCTTATCTTGCCGTCTGAATCCAGAGGGGCATTTATATGCCCTGTGCCTTTGGCGACATTTTTCAGGTTCTCTAAAAGAGGCGTGGCATATCCGGAAGCTGCAAGAGGTCCCGTTTTATTACCGGTTAAATTGAACGCGCAGGGGTAGTATACATCTAATTTCTTGGATGATTCTACAAGGGCCTTGTCGCTTTTCCCTCCGTCGCTTTCCTCTTCCTCGCTGAATATAACGTCAAAAAATACGGTCTTTACGCCGTAATATGCTAAGTAATCAAGGAGTCTCGCGTGATAATCCCTGTCGAACGGCCACCTGCCTATTTTTTCTATTGAATCGTCGCCTATTTCCACTATTACTATATCGGGATTTACCGGTTGCGCGGGACGGAATTTGTATCGCAGATCCAAAGTAGCTAATTCGTAATTTTCGAATGATCTAAAATAAGAGATCGCAAAGATAACAATAGCAATTATAAAGAAGGGAATATATTTAAGAAGCCTTTTGGACATATATGCTACTTTTATCCTCGCATTTACTAAAAGGTATAATAGAGTCCTGCCGACACAAGTCCGCCGGCGTATTCCAGGGCATCGTCGTTCGAGGAGTTTTGTCTATAGGAATAATTTACCCCCATGGAAACTGATTTGGTCAGCTCGTAAAGAAGGGAACAGTTTAAAGTCCAAACGTTATCATTTTGCTTCTCATCTTTATCCAATACGGTCCTGTCGTTGTAATCTTTGAACTCATAACCGCTATTGGCGTACGCGTAACAACGCTTTGTAATTAAATAGATAACGGTAATTGCTGTTTTATAAGAATTATAATCGTAATAATCCATATACTTATCGTTCGAATCATTGCTATAATAGGTGTTTTTAAGTTTGATCATAAATTTTTCGAAGCGGGCGCCGATCTCATATTTCCCAGTGTACCGGTTATCTCCTCTATGATGAGTTTTATTGCCTGCGGCGTCTCTTGCCCTGGTTTCGCTATACCCCTTGTTCAAATACTCAAAGCCCGCCTTTTGATATAAAGTCTTATTTATAATATGCTTCAAGCTGATTTCACCGCTATTCCCCAGATAGTTACCAAATTCATTGTTTGGATAATATAAATCTTCAAATTCGTAACCTATATAAAATATCAGGTTATCGCTTAAATCTTTTTCAAATCCAGCCCCGGTTGCGTTATCTAGGAGGGATGCGTCGGTGTAATGCCAATATGTTATGTCAGCCGCGTCATACCTCAACTTTAACCTTGAATCATCCGAGATCTTATAATCCGTGTCGAGGCTAAAAGTACCTTCAGTAAACGTATCATCCCTGCGCGAAGAATCAAGGCTTGAGTTATTGTCAAATCCCTGAAAGGCGCTCATGTTGATACCGACGGACCATTTATTATCTGTTTTGGATGCCTGGGTAGGAGTGATTTCTTTGGTTACTTTCGCAGCTTCGGTAGTCTGGTATTTAGTTTCTGCATCTTCTTCGGTTTGGGCAAATGAGGTTTCAGCAAGAAACGTAAAAGTGCTCAAATATAACATAAGAAGCGCGATATTTTTTCTTACCATATAGTATTAAGAGGTTTCCTAGAACGGTGTGGTCCCGGGGTGACCATTGTCGTCGTCCTGCTCGCTTCCGCCTTCGATTCTTTTATCCACACGGTCAGTATCCCCGGATTCAAATAGGTCTTCTTTTTTTTCTGTTAACCCTTGTTCTATCTTGTCTGCTGCCTTTTCTATATCTGTATTGCCAGTATCGCCCGACCCTGTATCACCGGATTCGCCAAGGCTCTCTTTCCATGAATTCCATTTTTCCCTTTCCGACTCGGATAATTCCGTTAAACCAGCAGGCCCTTCGAATTGATTAACAAAGATCTTCCATCCCGCGTAAACATCCGTTTCGCCGATAGGATTACCGTTGGCATCCAACCCGGCCACAAATATCTTATCTTCATGGCTTTCGACGGCATCATTGGTTCCGGTAGAAACCGCCCATCCGCTGCCTCTGGCTCCGGTTACGGATATGGGAGTCTTAACGGTAAAAGTGGATTTCTTATTCAACTTTTTCACCCGAGACAATACCTTACCTCCGAATAGATCGATTTCGGTTGCGTTTGGATCGATGTTTTTTAGGACAACTTCTGAATCCTGATCTATGCGTATAACATTCTTTTTGTCTTTCTCGAATGCGACGTCGGCAAAAGAAGCTGCATCGGTCCTTATCTTGTCGCCTTTTTGGAGGTTCATGCCTTTTTCTACAGGCAGGCTTGCAGCCTCACGTTCTATAGATACTATACCGCCAAAAGATATAAGTCTTGCAAAAGGACCTTCATTCCCAGCCCAAGATACGGAAACGCATACTGCCGCAATTAAAGAAATAAGTATTACGCTTATAAATCCAAGTAGTCTTGTAGTCACCTTTTAATGTAACCTCCCTTTATTGCTACTGCTTTTTTCCGGATTTTTATCCTCTACAGGCTGGGGTTTCTTTTCTTCCTTACCCTTCATTAAAAGTTTCCACGGATGATTCTTTATGTCCTCGCTGAATTCTTTAAAATTCTTTGCCGTAGCCTCCAGGTCGGTTATCATATTGTTTACGCCTGTTTTATTATCTATAACTACGCCGTCTAAATTATTAACAAACTTTCTTACGTCGCCTAGGGTGGCATTAAGATTATCGGCTATTTCCTCGCCTTTTTTGGCAAGCTTCTCAAACTGGAAAGGCTCTTCTCCTGTAATAGTTGAGCCGGGAACGAGATAAGGCTCCTTGGAAGCGCCGGCGCTTATTTCCACATACTTCTCCCCCATAAGACCGAGAGTGCTTATAGAGGCCTCCGAGTCGGTCCTTACCTTGGCCTTCGCTTCTACGTCTAATGTCAAAATTACACTGGTTTTGTCACCGTAGGTCAAGTCTATCTGTTTCACCTTGCCGACTTCAACGCCGGCGAGCATAACAGGAGCGTTCACCTCGATACCGCTTGCCATATTGAATATAGCCTTGAGCTCATAGGTATCCTTCTTCATACCTATTTTTCCAGTTTTGTACATAAAGAAAACAAGCAAGCAAGCGCACAAGATCACCATTATCCCGGTCATTATTTCATTTGATACTTTTCTCATATTTTCCACTCCTTATCCTATTAAATCCTTAAGATAATCGCCTTTGTCTTTAAAGAATGTAACCGGACCGTCGGCGTCCCCCTTTACAAATTGTCTCACCAATCCATTATTGCTTTTTTCTATCTCTTGTTTCGTTCCTTCGGCTACTATTTTCCCCTGGTGAAGCATAGCAATTCTATCCGCTATGCGAAATACGCTATTCATATCGTGCGTTACCACAACGCTTGTGATAGAAAGTTTTTTTGTCAGATCGCTTATTAACTTATCTATGACTCCGCTTACAATTGGGTCTAAACCGGCTGTTGGCTCGTCATAAAAAACTATTTCGGGATCCATCGCTATCGCTCGCGCCAATCCTACTCGTTTTTTCATCCCGCCTGAAAGCTGGCTCGGCATTAAATTTTCGAACCCGCGCAATCCCACAAGTTCGAGCTTCATTTTAACTACTATGTTTATTACACTATCGTCAAGTTTCGTATGCTCCCTAAGAGGCAACGCCACATTCTCCCCGACTGTCATAGAGTCAAAAAGGGCGGCTGATTGGAACAGCATGCCGAACTTTTTTTTCACCTCATCCATCTGGTCTTCATTTAAGGTTGTTAAATTTTTCCCCATAAGCCAAACGCTGCCGGTATCCGGTTTATACGAACCTATCATATGCCGCAGTAGCGTGCTTTTTCCGCAACCGCTTCCCCCCATGAGCACAAACGTTTCACCCTTATAAACCGTAAGGTTCACGCCGTTCAAAACGCGCCTGCCGTCGAATATCTTTACCAGATCTTTTATTTCTATAACCGGTGTTTTTTCCATATTTTTACATTTTTGAAAAATAGAAAATGGCGGTCATGATACAATCCGCCACAATTACTAATATAAAACTCGCTACAACGCTCACGGTAGTATATTTACCCACGCCCTCTGCTCCGCCTTTGGTGTTCAAGCCCTGATAGCAACCTACCATTGAAATTATAATACCGAAGACAACTGATTTATACACACCTGTAAGCACGTCTTTTGCTTCTAAAAATCTATAAGTAGTGCTCCAGTATAGGCTGGGGTTTATATGTAAATTAAAAACTCCGACAAGGTAGCCTCCGAATATACCTGCTATGTCGGAAAAAACGGTAAGGCACGGCAGCATTACAAGTAAGGCCAAAAACCTAGGGACAACAAGAAATCTTATAGGATTTAAAGCCAGGGTGTTAAGGGCCTCGACCTGTTCGGTAACCACCATCGTCCCTATTTCTGCCGTAATGGCTGCGCCTATCCTGCCCGCTATAACCAAGGCCGTCAATACGGGACCCAATTCTCTCGCTACCGATACGGCAACCAAAGCAGCTACATATACGGTCGCGCCTAAACGAGAAAGCTGGTAGGCGCTTTGCATGGCTATTACTATCCCGGTAAAGAACGCGACAAAGAAGACTATTACAATAGATTTAACACCCGTAAAGACCATTTGGTCGAATATGCTTTCACTTTTTGCGAACTTGCGTTTAAATGGGCCTGTTATTGTCCAATATACCGTCTGAATAAACAACGACAGTATTTGAACCGCAGTGGTTCCGGCCCCTAGTACGATACTGCCTATAACAGCTACTGGGTTTTTCATATTTTCATACCTGTTCTTTTTTAGGCAAATGACGCTATTGCCTTCTCTTCATTATCTATTATTTCAAAAAGTTTTTCAAGCTTTGTTATTTCAAAAAGACTTTTGATCTTTGTGGATAGATTGACAAGTTTCATGACGCCCCCGTAAGCGCGTAATTTTTTAAAAATTTCGACAAGCGTGGCAAGCCCGGAGCTATCTATATAACTTAGATCGGTAAAATTTATTACGATTTTCTTCTGTTTTTCGCTTATAAGTTTCTCAAATGCCTTTTTTAGCTGCGGGGCAGTGTTCAGGTTCAGCTCGCCTTCAAGGTAGCATATGATTATACCGTTCTTATCCTCAGTCTTTATATGCATCCGGGCCTCCTTAGTTTAACTTTTTTACCATGGTAATTATATTACCTTTTTCGTTATATTTCACTTTATCCATTAAATTCCGGATCAAAAAAACGCCTCTGCCACCTCCGCGCATAATATTCTCATCTTTTGTCGGGTCCGGTACTTTTTTATAGTCAAAACCTTCGCCTTTGTCTTCAACGCTTATTTCAAGTTTTGAGCGCGAGAGAGCGCAGGACACCTTGACCGGTATATCTTTCTTGAATTTATTTCCGTATTCCATCGCGTTCCTCACGGCTTCTTCCACGCAGAGTTTTATATAAAAAATGTCGGTGTCGCTTAGCTTGGCGCCCTTTAGGGATTCGATGATCTTATCGCTCGCCTTTTTCACATATAGCCTATCGCTAGGAACTTCTATAGTGACTTTATTATTTGTCTTTTTTGGATTCACTTTTGGGCTCATTTTTTGGTTCGGTAAAAACTCCCATTTTTCGAAACTTGTCATATCTTGCCCTTACAAGCTCTTCTTTAGATAATGCCTGCAACCTGTCAAGATGTTTGTTTATCATATCTTTTATATTTGTAGCCGTGCACTGATAATCCCGATGCGCGCCTCCGAGGGGCTCTTTTATGATCTCATCGATTATGCCAAGCCCATACAGGTCCTGGGCTGTCAGTTTCAAAACCTTCGCCGCGTCCGGGGCTTTTGTCTTGTTCTTCCACAATATAGCCGCGCATCCTTCCGGAGATATAACAGAATAATACGCATTTTCTAAAACACAGATAACATCGCCGATGCCTATTCCCAACGCGCCTCCGGAACCGCCCTCGCCTATAACAAACACAATGATAGGCACTTTTAATCCTATCATTTCCCTTAGATTATAGGCAATAGCCTCTGCCTGGCCCCTTTCCTCTGCCCCGATACCCGGATAAGCTCCTGGCGTATCAATAAAGATCACTATAGGAATATCGAATTTTTCGGCAAGTTCCATAAGCCTCAGGGCCTTCCTGTAACCTTCCGGATGGGCGCTTCCGAAATTTCTCTTTAAATTTTCTTTTGTATCTTTTCCCTTTTGATGGCCTATTACTAATATTTTTCTTTTGTCGATCTTGGCAAAGCCGCCTATGATGGCCTTATCATCCAAAAATGCGCGGTCGCCATGAAGCTCTATAAAATCGTGGGTTATTAGTTCGATATAATCGGTGGTGTAAGGGCGGCGCGGGTGGCGCGCGATCTGCACCCTTTGCCATGGCGTGAGTTTTTCATAAACGTCTTTTTTTACTTCGTCTAACCTGGTCTCCAGACGTTTTACTTCGCGGCTGAGGTCTATTTTTTCAGTGGTCGCCAGTTTCCTAAGTTCCTCTATTTTCCGCTCTAACTCTAAAATAGGTTTTTCGAATTCTAAAGAACCGTTCATACTAGCTTATCCCGTTAATCCACTATTGTGACGTCTATTCCCATAGGAATGATGGAATATAATTCCTCGACGTCTTGGTTAATCATTCTTACGCAACCGGCCGTCGCGTGCTGGCCTATACTCTCGGGTTGCGTAGTCCCGTGTATGCCGTAACCGGGCTCGGATATTCCCATCCAGCGCGAACCTAGTATATTCTCGGGGCTGCCGGTCGGAATAACGGCTCCCATCTTATGCCATACGGGATCTACTAATTTATTGACTATTTTAAATTCTCCCTTTGGCGTACTGTTGTCAGCTCCGGTAGAAACATGATAAACTTTCAATGCCTCATCATTCAATTTAAGGGTTAAGGTATTTTGAGAATAATTGACAAGGATGCTGAATTTTGCGTTGACAATTCTCAGTTTCTTACCAATATGTATCACGTCGCTTGTAAGCTTGTTGCTTATCTTTATGAGCTCTACAGTCGTATTGTATTGCTTCGCTATTTTTCCAAGCGAATCTCCGGGCTTAACAAGATATGATACGGAATAATTTGTTTGCATAGGCGAGAAAAGAATAGCCATTTTGACTTTTTCTAATTCTTTCTGAGCGGTCTCTACGCAATTGCTGTCTGGATGCTCTTCGATAAACTTGGAATATATTTGCTCCGCTTCGGAAAGTTCTCCGGACTGGGCCTTTGCTGCGGCTTTATCAAGAAGCTGCTGAACCTCGCTGGGAGGTTTTGCCGCTCCGGACTGATTAGCTGCATTAGAACCTGATTTGCTTAATTTCGACGTTACAAAAAATCCTACGGCCGCCAACGCCAGTACTGTTATCGTCACAACAATAATTAAACGCTTACCCAACTTAGTTCTCCTTTCATTATCTTGCAACAAATAAAGCTATAATTATTCCGACTAACATTCCCGCGAAAACTTCTATGGGTGTATGGCCTAATAATTCTTTCAACCTATCTTCTTGTATCTTCCCCTTCCAATATATATCGTCCAACACCTTATTCAAGATCTCGGCCTGTTTCCCGACAGTCCTCCGCATACCTTGGGCGTCAAATAAGACTATAATCGTAAAAATAAATGTTGTGGCAAATAGGGGGGAATAAAACCCGTAGGTAAGACCGATAGCCGTGGTAAGGGCGCAAACGGTAGCGGAGTGCGAGCTAGGCATCCCGCCGGTGCCTATAAACCATCTGAAATCGAATCTTTTTTCCCGTAGTATACCAACTATTACCTTAAAGGCCTGGGCTACAAACCAGGCCAGAAATGTGGCCATTAGAACTCTATTTTGCGCTATTTCTGCAAAAAAATTATCTTCCAAAGCAACACCTCTTCCTTATAATTAAGTTATTATTATATTATAATAGCTTATCAAACGCAAGGGTTAAATAAGTACCCCTTTAATTTCTTATTAGAGCCAGGGCCTCAGCCCTTGTCTTTTCGTTTTCTCTGAATATACCTCTTACGGCGCTTGTTATAGTCATTACGCCGGGTTTTTTTACTCCGCGCATACTCATGCACAGATGCTCCGCCTCTATTATTACGAGCACTCCTTTGGGTTTTAATTTTTCCATTATTACATCCGCGATATCGGTCGTAAGGCGTTCCTGTATTTGCAGTCTTTTTGAAAATACATCTACAACTCTGGCCAGTTTGCTTAAACCCGTTACGCGATTCCCGGCCGGGATATAGGCTACGTGCGCCTTGCCTATAAAAGGAAGCATGTGATGCTCGCACATCGAGTATAGAGGTATGCCCTTCAGTAATATTATCTCATCGTGATCCTTGTTAAAGATAACCTTCAGTTCTTTACGTGGGTCTAAATTGATGCCACTCAATATTTCGCCGTACATCTCGGCTACTCTTTTGGGCGTATCGCTGATCGCCCCTTTTCTTAAATCCGCTCCGACCGCCTCCAGAATCATGCGGACCGCTTTTTCTATCTTTTTCTTGTTCATTAGCGCCTCCAATTCTAGTAGTCAGTGATTAGTGGCCGAGTGGTCAAGTGTACTTAAAACACTCGATCACTTGGTCGCTTGACCACTTGTCACTCATTTCCCTATGCAGAACTCCCCAAAAATCCTATTTAACAATTCCTCTCCAGCCATCTCGCCTATGACTTCTCCGAGATAGTTCAAGGATTCCTTTATATCAAGGGCGATGAATTCCGGAGAAAGACCCTTGCTTAACGATTCTTTTGCCTTGCCGATATACTCGTATGCCTTTTTTATTGCCTCGGTGTGCCTTACATTTGTAACGAGAACATCGTTGCTTGAAAAAACTTCTCCGTTCCATACCATTCTTAAAATAGTTTTTTCCAAGACATCCATACCAAGGCCCTTTGCCGCTGAAATTTCCACACTTTTCTTATCGGGCAATTCGCTTTTCACTTTTTTTAAATTGAGCTTATTCGGCAGATCTATTTTATTAACAACGATTATGGTCTTTTTATCTTTAATGATGTCAATGATGTGCTTGTCTTCGGCGCTCAGCTCCCGACTATTATCCAGCAACAGCAGTATAAGGTCCGAATCGTTTATGCACTTTTTTGTCTTCGCTATGCTTTCTTTCTCTATCAGACATGAGGAATCTATTATACCAGCAGTATCGGCTACGCGCAAAGGAATACCTTTTATATTTATCACTTCCTCTATTACGTCGCGCGTAGTGCCGGGAATAGGCGTAACTATAACGCGATCTTCTTTTAAGAACGCATTCATCAATGTGGATTTGCCGACATTCGTTTTGCCGCAGATCACCATCGAGACACCTTCTCGCAAAACTTTGCCGCATTCTGAACTCTCTATTAACGCCTTTAATTTTTTAAGGACTCCTTCCATGTTTTTCGACAACTCTATGGAATTAAATATCTGGATGTCCTCTTCAGGGAAATCTACAGCCGCCTCAACGTGAATATAAAAATTCATGATTGTTTCTCTTATGCCTCTTATCTCTTTGGATAATTTTCCTTCCAATTGCCCCAATGCCGCTTTTAAACTCGCATCGGTCTTCGAGCGAATAATATCCAATACCGCCTCTGCCTGCGAAAGATCTATCCTTCCGTTTAAGAATGCCCTTTTTGTGAACTCGCCCGGCTCGGCCAGTCTCGCCCCGAGGCTCATTACAAGTTCTAATGTTCTTTTTAACGGCACTATGCCGCCGTGGCAGTTTATCTCGACAGTGTCTTCTTTTGTGTAACTTTTAGGCGAGCGCATAACGGTGAGTATAACTTCGTCGATTACTTCGGGTTCTAGGTTAGAGGTTTTAGATTTTTGTCCGCCTTCGTTGAAACTTCGGCGGACATCCGCCGAAGCCTTTGGCGAAGGCGGATGATTTTTCACTATGTGCCCATAATGTGTCGTGTAAGTTTTAACTTTTGAAGGTCTTGTGCCGTTCCGGGATAAAAAAATCTTATCGGCTATGGAAAGCGCTTCTTTTCCGCTAAGGCGCACTATACCGATACCACCTTCACCGACCGGGGTCGATATCGCCACTATTGTGTCATCTAAACCTATTTTTTTACCCATACCATTTGCTATTAGCTATGTGCCATTAACCGCTTTCTGGCTTCGCCGACTACGAAAAGCGAGCCTGTTATTAATACGAGGCCATCTTTTTTGGCTATTTTTCTGCCAAACGCCACAGCTTCTGTTACGCTACCAGTGAGTTGTGAATCTTTATTTATGTATCTTTTTATGGAAGTTGGATCTTCTGCCCTTGGGGTATTAGCCTTTGTGAGTATCACATAATCGCTTATTTCACTTAATTCGCGACAAATGCCGGCTACATCTTTGTCGTTAGATATCCCTAATATTAAAATTAATTTGTTAAATTTAAAAGTTCTTTTTATGGCATTTTTTAAAGCGCGAGCGCTTGCCCCGTTCTGAGCGCCGTCAAGAATAATATAAGGGTTTTCGCTCATTATTTCCAATCTTCCGGGCCATCTCGCCTTTTTGATCCCTTCCTTTATACGCACGCTATCAATGATTATATCGTGAAATCTCAAGGCCTCTGCTATGCCAATAGCCGTCGCTGCGTTTATAAGTTGGTGTTCGCCCAAAAGTTTACTTTCTAAATGAGCGTATTTTTTAAATATACCGCACACAGTGAAGATTTCGCTATTTTTCTCCGTGCTGACGCTTTCGTAAGATATATCCCTGCCGACTTCGTAAAGCTTCACACCTTTTAAGCTGCATTCCGAGCGAATGACTTCTCCTGCTTCGGGCAGTTGCGGCGCGCTTATGCACACGCAATCCTTCTTTATTATAGCTGCCTTTTCTACGGCGATATCTTTAATAGTCGGCCCGAGCTGGTGGGTATGCTCTAAACTTATGGGGGTAATGGCCGCAACAAGCGGTTTTTCTATAATATTCGTTCCGTCCAACCTCCCGCCCAGGCCTACTTCAAGAACAGCCATATCGCATTTCTTCATTTTAAAATAAAGAAACGCCATTGCGGTGTATATTTCAAAGAATGAGAATTTATACTTGTTTTGCCTCTCCACGGCAAGCTTCACGATTCCCGCTAATTCCGCAACTTCTTCTTCCTTTATATCTTCGCCGTTTATCTTTATTCTTTCGCAAAAGGAAATAAGATGAGGCGATGTGTATAATCCTGTTTTAAACCCGGTTTCTTTTAAAATCGAGGAAATTATAGCGCTTGTGGAGCCTTTGCCTTTTGTCCCTGTTATATGGACGGCCTTGATGTTTTCATGCGGATTGCCGAGAAGCCCTGCCAAGAAACGCATCCTGTCAAGCTTGAAAGATGCCCTGTAATCGTATGAGGGTAACTTTTCGTAATTGATAAATGAATCAAGATACTTTATAGCTTCGCTATAGTTCATTATGATAAATGATTACAGTGATTTCCCGCTTAAAAATAGCATTATCAGATTACAGTGATAGATTTTTTTATCACTGTAATCTTATTTTCATCACTGTAATCATGCTTCCATCACTGTAATCATTTTTTTATCACTGTAATCTTATTTTATTATTATTCTTAAATATATCTTAATGTTTAAAGTGCCGCACGCCGGTAAATACCATAGACATGCCGAGCTTGTCGGCTGTCTTTATGATCTCTTCGTCCTGGATCGAGCCACCCGGCTGTATTATGGCGGCAATGCCCGCTTTTTTGGCTCCCTCGATCCCGTCGGGTTTTGGGAAAAACGCATCACTTATGAGAACCGCGCCTTTTGATTTCTTGCCCGCCTTATGAGCCGCTATCATTACAGAATCCACCCTCGACATCTGTCCGGCCCCTACGCCGACCGTTTTGGTGCCTTGACAGAACAGAATAGCGTTGGATTTCACGTGTTTGCAAAGCCGCCAGCCGAAAAGCATGGATTCGATCTCGCTTTTCGTGGGCTTCTTTTTTGTCACAACCTTAAGGTCTTTTTCTGTTATTGTTTTGAGGTCCCTATCCTGCACAAGCATGCCGCCCGTAACTTTTTTCATATCGTAGTCTGAGCCTCTCGGCTTCTTACCGAATCCCGGGACTTCCATAAGCCTTACGTTCTTTTTTTCTTTTAAGATCTCGAGGGCCTTATCGCTATATTTTGGGGCGATTATACACTCCACGAAACCTGATTTAGCTATTATGCCCGCCATCTTCGTATCTACTTCTCTATTTAAGCCTATTATCCCGCCAAAGGCGCTCATAGGATCGCAGGCTAGCGCGTCTTTAAACGCTTTCTCGATGGTAGGCGCGACAGCCGTACCGCACGGATTACTGTGTTTTATGATCGTTACAGCTGGTTCCTCGTAATCCTTCACGATCTCAAGCGCCGCGTTGATGTCGAGAATATTATTAAAAGATAATTCTTTCCCGTGAAGCTGTTTTGTCGTTGATACGCTCGGTTCGTCTATGCCTTTATCAATATAAAAAGACGCCTTCTGGTGAGGGTTCTCCCCGTAACGAAGTTCCTGGGCTTTTTCGTATCTAAGCTGGAGGGTTTTGGGAAATCTTTCCAATTGAGCGCTTTCGGCTTCTTTCTCGAGCCTCCCATGTAAAAAATTATATATAGCATTGTCATAACGCGACGTCAGCTTGAATACTTCAAGCGCCAAATCGCTTAAGGTTTTTTCGCTAAGCGAACCTTTACTATCCATCAATTCTTCGAGGATCTCGTGATACTTGGAAGGGTTTGTTATTACCGCGACGCTTTTATAATTCTTAGCCGCGCTTCTTAACATGGACGGGCCGCCTATGTCTATATTTTCTATGGCTTCCTCAAGACGCACGCCTTCTTTCTGGACTGTTTTTTCAAAGGGATAAAGATTCACCACCACCATATCTATAAGTTCGATCCCATGCTCTTTAACTTTAGCCATGTGTTCAGGATTATCTCTTAAGGAAAGAAGCGCTCCGTGCACTTTTGGATGCAGGGTCTTGACCCTGCCGTCTAACATTTCAGGAAAGCCCGTATAATCGGAAACGTCGCGCACAGGAATGCCGAGCTCTCTGATCCTTTTTGCCGTACCGCCTGTGGAAAGCATATCTATACCTAGCTTATGAAGACCTTTGACAAATTCGTCCAATCCTGTTTTGTCAGACACGCTTATCAGAGCTCTTTTTACTTTCATCGGATACTCCTCCTCTTCTTTGAATAACCCAAGCTATGCAGTCCCGAGTTACCATAGTATATCATAAGTAACGAGGGGTTCCATTTTTGGAAAAATATTATAACACCATTAATACATAAAGACAAGGAGTTTTTGCGCGGAATATGAACAATCGTAGTTACCATCTCCAGTTAAATCTGCGGTTAGTTAATAAAAGGTTACTAACTATACAATAATACTATGAGTTGGTTAATACTAGGTTACATAACCTAGTATTAACAATCCTCTATGCTAAAACTTAAGCTTATTAACCTATATTAACAAAAATGTAGCTCAAGAATGTAGTTATTAACTTAATTTTATTTCTCGCTCATTCTGTTGTTAGTAATTAAAAAACTATGATATTCTGATTGAATTTACCTTTAATATATGTTATACTTTTACAGGTTAGCAATTTAAAAAGGAAGCGATTAATTGAAAATTCACAATAAATTTTATAAGATAACCTCTTTACTCCTACTAATAGCTTTCACATTCACACAACTATCCTACGCAAATATTTCTTCATTTAAAAACTACGATACGCTCGCAACAAATCATGAATTACATGGGCCACAACGAGCCGAAACACTTGAGGTTGAGGATGCTGTCGCCTTAATTGGCACTATTCTATCGCAAATAGAAATTGATGTAGACGGCGCCGAAAACCAAGCTTCTGCTAAGACTGCTATGATAGACTTGCGCAAAGGTCTAATTTCGCCCGATGAAGCCAGACAAAAATTGGCAAGTTTGGGAGTAAATTATGGTTTGGCTGAAGCCTGGATACGGGTAGCAAGCGGCGCATTGGCAATGGCAACACAGCCAAAACCAGCCCCAAGAGAAACATTAACTACACTCATCAGACAGTTGAAAGACGCTCAAAAACCTAGCGTTACACCGAATGACAGGCGCAAATTAGTCAAGAAATCATATCCGACATGGGGTAGTGATTTACGGGAAATTCTTGAAAAATTAAAACTATTAACAGACCCTGAAGTAAGATCTTTATTACCTGATCCCGAAGGACACACAGCCTTAAGAGATGCCATTAATGGCACAATAAGTGATTTTTCGCTAGGACCTGATCTAATAAATAGATACCTAAGAAATATGCAAAGAATTGCCGAACTCGCTCTGCGCAATCTAGGCGAAGAACCTGAAAGCGCACCCGCTATTGGCCATCTGGCTGAAAATCAAAGCACTTATCTTATGGATACCATCGGAAGAATGGTTAAAAATGCAGTTGTAGCCAAGCAAGCGCTGGATCCATTGACAACAATAGAAGTGGTAACTAGCATGTTGCCTGACGATGCAGCAAGCATAAGAACCGCGTTCGATATGTTAACAGACAAATTACTCGAAAAAAAGACCGGAGAATCATTAACCGACGAGGAATTGACCGAAATATTAGAAAACGAGGAATTGGCATTAAACGATACCGAAAAACTTGTACTCACAAAAGTCGTGTTCCCAAACGAAGGCAGCGGCCCGCATGTGAGGGCGCGAGTTGACGATACATATTTGCCGGAATCTCAAGAAATACTAGCCAGATTAAGCAATGAGATCGCAGCGCGCAGGGCAGACTTGGACAAAATGAATGACCTAGAAAAGGCCCAGTGGCTTTTCGACTGGATGGATGCGAATAAAAATTGCAGAGAGGAACTTTTTGTAAGAAATATGCCTCCGCATCTTAGATTCATGCCGGATATCATCCGCGATTTAAATCCGCGGGTTCCTCCGGCCCTTCTTATTGCTGCCTCATTCCATGACATACAGAGATTTTTTGAAGGTTTTTATACCCACGTTGCGGACGAGCCTCCCGTAGGCAGTGAAGCTTTCCTCGATTATAAAGCGCACCAGCACTCTGAAGAAGCGGCGATATTTGTTACAAAATGGCTTCGGGAAGTAGGAGTAAGTCCTGAAGTTTTGCATGACGTAGGAATATTTGTTTTGCATCATGAAACCGGCATCACGGAACAATTGGCAAGAGAAAGAGGTTATCCTCTAGAATTGGTTTCTGATATGAATCTGTTGCAGCGGGCGGACGCAATTTCTCAATTCATCCCTCAGCTTTTAATCACTTCTGTTGTCGGAGTTGAGCGTGAACAAGGAGAAGGAAAAGGAATAGAGGTCATACGGTATAAATACGGACGCCTTATGCCTGAAGACAGAGAAGGCGTCAATAGAACCATAGAAAGGGGCCGGGATGTTTTCCAGCAAACCGAAGAAGGCAGAATTGTTTACGATGCATTCCAGGCTATCCGCCAGACTTACTACGCTCAAGCCGCCGAACCAAGCATAACGACGCAGGACGAATTGGAAAGATTGGCCAGGGAAAAATTTGAGGCGCGTTTCCAGGGAGACATCGAGCGCGCGGCTAGAGTAGAATCGGATACCTTAACTATATTGGTAACGGGTGCGGCAGGATTTATAGGTTCTAATTTCGTAGACCATATCCTCACTCCGGAAAATCAAAGAAGGCTTCTGGAAAAATACGGTAAAAAGTCGCTACGAGTAGTTGTTGTAGATAGTTTAACTCTGGACGGAACGCCGACCGGCTCAAGAGAAAACCTTCCGCAAGGCTATGCTGAGCATGGGAATGCAACAGAAAACGACCATGTAATTTTCTGCAGGGCTGATATAAGGGACAACGAGAGCATTTCGAAGATCTTCGGAGAATACCGTCCTAATATAGTAGTAAATTTCGCGGCGCAAGTAAGCGTCCCGGTATCCGAAAGAGATCCTCAATTAGATTACGAAATAAATATCGACGGGCTTTCAAATATACTTGAAAATTGCGTGAGGTTCGGCGCTGATAAATTCATTCCGATATCAAGCGCCGCGGTCTTTGGCATGACCACCCAGCAAGACCTTCCATTAAAAGAAAATGCGCCTATGCGGCCATTTTCTAATTACGGGAGAAATAAGGCGCAAGGCGAGACTATCACAAGGCTCGTCCATGAAAAATTCGGCCTTCCCTACACTGTTCTGCGCTTCGCTAATGTATATGGTCCGAGACAATCAGTAAAGCTCGGCGAAGCAGCCGTTATACCAGCGTTTTTAGACAGGATGCTAAAAGGCAGGCAGCCGACAGTAATAGCCGCTGCGGAGGAAGGCGCATTAAATCCTCAAGGCGGGCTTAGAGATTATGTATTTGTAGGAGATGTAGCCGAGGCAGCAACTCTCGCGTGCCTGGGGAACGGAAATAACCAAGCCTTTAACATCGGCACAGGACACGGGACAAGAACTGCCGAGCTCGTGGACCTGATAAATGAACTCACAGGCGAGAATATAACGCCGCAACCCGGGGCTCCGAGAGAAGGCGATATAGCAGTTTCGCTATTTGACCCGGCCGGCGCTAAAGAAGGTTTGGGTTTTGAAGCAAAAGTTCCGCTACAAGACGGTTTGAGGCAAACAATAGATTTTTATCGCAGCCATATTGCCAGAGAATATGCCAACAGCGTGCCTGTTCCGTTCAGCCAAACAAGCCATGACGCATCGGAATTAGAGCAGGTTTTAAATGAAGCGATCACCAACATTGATAATTTAAATCAAGCAAGCCCTGCTGCTAGAGCAGCTGTGCGGGAAATAATGGATATATACGAAAATAATACTAGAGACTTCGTTTTGATGCAACTCGAGAGGCGGCTCGATACTGTTAAAAAATTTAAAGAGCACTACGGCGATGGCGCTGTAAGCTTAGCAAGAGCACCCGGAAGGGTTAATCTGATAGGAGAACACACGGATAATCAGGACGGTTTCGTATTTCCTGTTGCTATAGATAAGGATATTATTATCGCTTTTAGACCGACTAATGACGGAACCGTGACTTTGCACAGTACTGATGAAAATCAATACGCTAACGGCCAGGCCGGCGTAGACTTAACGCCATTCAACGCGAACGATGTTCCTTTTGTTACAAAAACCGAATTTGGAGCAGATGTCGAAAAGGCTCCGGATACATTACGTATAGGCCAAGCCGGAATAGGGGATCCGGCCGGCCAGGAAGTTGAGATTTACGGTAAAACCTTTACCTATATTATAGGCTCTGCTAAAGGCCTGCGCCGTTTTGCGAACCGGCCTTTAAAAGGCGTCCAGATGCTTATCGAAGGCCGCTCGGATTACGGCGGCATTCCCCAGAAGGCAGGCGTAAGCTCCTCTTCTGCCTTGACAGTAGCTTCTGCCATAGCCCTAGCAAGCGCAAACGATATTGCAATAGGCCCTGTTCAACTTTCAGAGCTTACATGCGACTGGGAAAGATACCAGACAGGCGGCGGCATGATGGACCAGTTTGCGTCTATAAACGGCCAGAAGGGCCGTTCAATATTCTTGGATTGCAGACGCGTCGAAAATGCTGAAACGCCTGAAGACGCATTCGGCTTTGAGACGTTACCATTACCTGCAGGTTATAAATTAGTAGCTATGAACACAAAAGAAGAATCGGCGCAGGTAACTTCTGAATATAATGAAAGACGCTCCTGCGTTGAAATAGGAACACGGTGGCTTATATACTTCTTTTCAAAGCAGCATCCCCAGACTATAGGTAAAATAAAAAGAATGAGGGACATAACACCTGAAAATCTCGGCATAACAGAAGCGCAAATAAACGAGATTTTGAATCTGCTGCCTTTAAAGACGACAAAGAAACAAATTCTTGAATCAGAATACGGACAAACCGACCAAGAGTTTCTGGACAAAATATTCTCAGAGCGCCAAACTAAGAGGCGTTACTATCGGATCCGGCAGAGATGCCGATATCAGACTGCGGAAAACGCACGCGTCCTGGCTGCGCGTCAGGCTTTAATTGACGGCGATATAGAAGCGTTCGCAAGGGCTATAAATGAAGGCCAAACTAATAAAACAGACGGCGGGGCGCAGAACGGCATACAAAATAGCTCGCCCGGTTTAAATGCTATAACTAAGATCGCGCTTAAAAGCGGCGCTATATCGGCAAGGCTTTCCGGCAAAGGCTGGGGCGGAGTGTCAGTGGCTATAATCCCGCCAAATGTGAACACTGATGAATTCATCGAGCGTGTCCGCGCTGGGTATGAGAGAAGAAGAGGCATAAGCCTCGAAAAAGGTAAGGATATATTCGTTTGCAGTACCTCCAGGGGCGCAGGTGTAGAAAATTATAACACTACCACGGAGCGGCCATTCTTGCCTCTTGAACGCGCAGTGGCAGATTCCGAAACGGCTGCCGGAAGAATTCTTGATCTAAGCCGCGACTGGCAGAGCTGGCAGACGTACGAACAGGAAGTTTTAGGCTTGGCGCGCGCGATACGACAACCTCGCAAAATTCAGCCTGTCATCCCAGCGGCGGGTTCTAGTACGCGCTGGAAAGAAAGCCAGGGCCAAGGTTCAAAGAATCTAGCCCTAGTCGACGGCAAACCTTCTTTGGGCCTTATCCTTGATAACCTTAAGTATGTACAAGAACTTGACCCGACCGTGGAAATAGAAAAACCTATTATAGTACTCGGAGCTGAAGGCACCGAAGAGAGCCAACAAATCGAAGAATATTTGAAAGAGGCTGGATATTATGATAACGTCGTGATCGTCAGGCAGTCAAACCCAATAGGAACAGGTAATGCCGTTTATACAGCCTTCGATCAGGTCCCGGGATTACAGAATTTTGACGGAGATGTTTTGGTCATGTGGGGAAAGATGGCTGTCTCTCGTCCAGAGACTATATTGAATAGTATATGGCTGCATCAAGGCTTGCGCTCTACTACTACGGGCGCTAATGTGGCAATGACAATACCCACAACAATAAAAGAAAATCCTTACGCCTACTTGTCCATAGACGAAACTACAGGCGATGCTACCGATATTTTAGAAACGCATCTCGAAGGTGCGGTAAAAATAGAGCAAGGGCAGGACAATGTCGGTGTCTTCCTTGCTTCAGGCAGAGAATTATACCGAGCGTTAAATGAAGTCCACGAGCAATACTACGATCCCGGGCAAGATAAATATCCGCAGCTTGCAAAAGGAGAATTCGGCTTTCCTAACTGTATGGTCCCCAAACTGACACAAGACGGTTTAAGGGTACGCGCATACCCGACAGCCCATCCTTATGAAGCGCTGGGGATAAGCTATCTGGACGACGCGAAAACAGCTGCCGGATACAGGCGCGGATTGGAAGCGCAAAAGCCCGGAACATATCCTTCTTCAACCAAACACGCTATTGCAACTCAACCCATACAAGCCGCTCAAAGAGAACAATGGGCAAGATCCTTCGTGGATTCGGTGCACGCTGAGGTCGCAAAATTAGAAGAAGGACAAAGGCTTGGGATCGTTCTGGATACAAGCATCACAAACTTAAGAGATTACGCGCCCGCTCTTATAAGAGAACTCGAAGCAATGGCCGAAAAAGAAGGATTTAAGGATAAGCTCGATATTATTGCGGGAGAAGAGCCGGCATTGCTCATTCAAGTCTATGATTATTTAGGCAGAAATAAGAATGCGATCGTAAGAGGCGTAATAAAATACGGAAATATTCAAAATTATAATAGCAGGTTCCATAGAGCGGAATTAAGCGAAAGAATAAGTCTTGTGGCAGTTAATGATGCAAATGTGCAGAATACGGATTCAGCTAACTTGCACTATATACCTATACTACCGATAATCGCATCATCATTAACAGGAGAGTTACGGCCGATACCGTATATAAATAAGGAGGATGGAGAAGGGATCGTTACTTCTATATTGACAATTTTACCGCCCGCGGCACCGGTCTTACAGGATTCGCTGGAAGAATTATACAACGAAGATAGTGAATTCCTAAGCAACGCTTAATCTTATCTCAAAATTTTCAGTTTTGTTTCGAAAACTTTCAGCCTTAATTTAAGTTTTTCAAGCTCTTTTTTAATATTGATCTTTTCACTCTGGAGCGAGTCTATTTTCTGAAGCCATCTATTGGCTTCTTCTTTGGATATGCTAAGAGCGCCCTCTTTCGAAAGCAAGGTATTAAGGTCTTTCATTGTCCGCTCGATATCCAATAGCGTAACTTCGTGTTCTTTTATTTCACCCCTCAGGTCTTTTGCTTCTTCCTTTATAACGTCTATTAGGGGATCAAACTTATGCTGAAGCCTTCCTATATCAGAACCCAGCCTTGTCTCTTCCCCTCTTAACTCTTTCTTTAAAATATCAATTTTTGAATTTATATTTTTCCTTTTCTCATTGAGCTCCCTTGTTAGCAAAGAAATTTGCTCCTCGGAGCGTTTTTTATCTTCAATGACGCGCTTGAATGCCGGATCCTGGTGAAGAACCATGCCGACCTCGTCATCGTTTACGCGCGAAGAGCAGCCTCCAAGGAAATATAAAGATATTATAAAAATTCCGAATAGTACTTTTCTTGACATGCTCAATCCTTTAAGACAAGAAACGGAGCCTTGTTCAGGCTCCGTTTCTGTATTGAAAAAATTATTTCTAGCTTTCTTTTTATTTATTTTTTCTTGAAGCTGCCTAGAAAATCCTGCATAGATTTATTCGCTATATCTTTGCAGCCTAGACCGAAAGCCAAGGCGCATCCTAGGCCGATCGCCGCTACGATAATCTCCAAAGTAAATGTTATCAGCCTGACGGCTACCCTCAGTTGTTCAAGCATTACTACTACCACAAATACAGTAATTACAACTTGAACTATCTGACTTATCATTTTAGATTGAGGCAGGCCTGCGTTATTCGCAGCGGTATAAACAATTGACGCCAGGAAATTCGCTAAAAATAATCCTAGCGCAAGTACAAACATCGCGGCTATAACATTTGGTACATAAGCGATTACCCTATTCAAAAGGGATGCCGTGACTGTTAGGCCAAGGGCATTTATAGCGGCCATAAGGACTATTAGGATAATGAACCAATAGAAGGCTATTCCTATAAGTTCACTTAAGCTATATTTTATATCACCTTTGATCAAAATAGAGGATATCTTGGCCTTTTTCGAGATATCATCCAGTTTTATCAACTTTAATCCTCTTGTAACAATCTCCCGTACTAATTTGGCTATTATCCACCCCACCACAAGTATTATTAACACCCCTAAAAGGTTTGGTATAAAGCCTCCTACTCGCACAAGAAATTCTCTTGCCGGAACAATAACTATTGACATCTTACTACCTCCTTTCATATATACGTATAATATTACTGAAATTATAGATATAAGAAGTTTACCTTACAATTATCTATTTGTCAAGCTGTTAAGTAAATTCAAAACTTAGCCTGTTGACATTATGCTTGCTTGTAAAACTTCGATTAAAACAAGTACCGGGTCACGATCTACTTGATTAATTCTATAAGGAGAGGCATTATTTGCGGGCCGTCTAAGCTGCCAAGAGAACCCTTTTTGGCTTCGGATTCGCCAAAGCGCTTAAGGCCGTCCGATGTTATATTACCACCTACAACCAATAATGGCACAGGATCGTCTGAATGGGCCTTTAACTGGCAAGGCGTGGAATGGTCGCTTGTTATAGCTATAACCGTATTCTTCAAATCTATCTTAGGAAGAAGTTTGCCAAAGAAGGCTTTATCTATAACTTCTATTGATTTCTTTTTACCGGCAAAATTTCCGTCATGCGCCGGTTCGTCAGGGCCTTTTATATGTATATAGAGCGCTCCATAATCCTTCATACGTTTTACTACCTTTTCCACCCTTAAGCCATAATCATTCTCCATATTGCCTGTAGGAAGCGGCAACTCGACCACATTCATCCCTGTAAGGAGGGCTATTCCTCTTTCAACGGGCATTTCTACAAAACAGCCAAATTTCAAACCGTATAGCTTGTCTATTTTTGGGAATTTCGGCAACCCGTCACCTGCGTCTCTGGCGAGTATTATATTGCCCTGCATTTTTTTACTGTTAATTCGTTTTTTATTTATCTCTGAGGCTTCAAGCACGGCCCTGGATTTGACTACAAATTCATTAGTAAGCCCTGCAGCTTCTTTAGCCTCTTTTGTATCCTTCAAGGGTTTGCATTCCAGGGCTATGTCTTCAAATTTCTCTTTAGCAACTCCAAAAACGCCGTGCCTTTCATACGCAGGATCCGTATTTGTTACCTCTGCAGAGAGCTTGCCGCCTTGGCGATATATAACCAGAACCCCTCTGTGCCCTATTGTATTCTTAAAAATAAATTTAGCCGGATAGGCAGTAAGTTTAACTTTTTCATTTATTTCTTTTGCTAATGCGGTCGCTTCTTCTGTGGTAAGATTCCTTCCCACCCTGCGGTCAACGAGCTTGTTTGAGCCGACCTCGCAGGTTGCGAAATTCACTCTGAACGCAATGTCGCCGTCGTTAACCTTCAATCCTTCGGCATACGACTCGAGCGGGCCTCTTCCAGTATAATATTTATGCGCGTCATATCCTAAAATACTTATAACGGCTATATCCGATTCAGGGGCAATCCCTTTTCCTACCGTATAAACAATGCCCTGTTTTCCGATTTTGGCAAGATTATCCATATTCGGCGTATTGGCGGCCTCAAGCGGTGTCTTATTGCCAAGTTCTTTTATCGGCCTATCGCCAAGCCCATCTAATACCACATACAAAAGCTTCTTCATTTTTACATCCCCTTCTCCCTAACTACTAACTACTAACTACTGCCTTACCCGCACTTCGAGTATCCGCATGAATGACATACCATACAACCTTCCTCATGTCTAAGAGCGCCGCCACAATCCGGGCATACTCCGACAACGCTGCCGAGTTTTGTCTTTACTGAACCTCCTGGATTTCCGGAATCATTAGAAGCGTGCTCGTTTTTTGGCTCAGGAGGGATTTCGTCTTCCTTTTTTACCTTAATGAGCTGTTTCTCTATAGCTCTTGCTATGGCATCAGAGCAGGAAAATATCCTGCCGCCCTTTTCCCAACTTGGAGAAGGACATCTTATGCCTTTCAATTGCTCTACTATAGAATTCTTATCAATACCGCTTCGTAAGGCAAGTGATGCCAATCTTCCTATAGCCTCAAGCTGGCTCATCGCACAGCCGCCTGCCTTGCCCATCGACATAAACACTTCGAACGGAAGACCTTTGTCATCTTCATTAATTGTTACATATAGATTTCCACAACCTGTCGTCACCTTGGTTGTCGTACCCCTTGTTACTGACGGCCTTGGCCTGGGATAAATCTTTCTTTCATTATCATGCACTTCCTTCTTGCTATCAGTCTTCGTACCTGACGAATTGTCTTTTGAAACAGTCAGGACCTGTTCTTCGCGGCTGCCGTCTCTATAGATGGTGACACCTTTACATCCCAGTTTATAAGCAAGCATATATACTTTTTTTACGTCTTCCTCTGTGGCATTGTGTGAAAAGTTTACTGTTTTTGAAACGGCATTATTTGTATACATCTGAAATGCCGCTTGCATTTTTATATGCCAATCGGGCGTGATGTCATGCGCCGTAACAAACATCTTTCTCACGTCTTCGGGAATTTCCGGTATCTCTTGTATAGAGCCCTTTTGGGCGATAAGCTTCATCAACTCCACTGTATAAAAACCTCTTTTTTTCGCTATTTCCTCGAAATAAGGATTCGTCTCGGGAAGGGCGTCTTTGTCCATTACGGTCCTTGTATAGCTTATAGCAAACAACGGTTCGATCCCGCTCGAGCAGCTAGCGATTATGCTCAATGTCCCGGCAGGCGCTATGGTTGTCAATGTCGCATTTCTGAAACGAGGCTTTGCAGGCTTATTATATATGCTTTTCCCGAAATTAGGGAATGCGCCTCTTTTGGCTGCCAGCTCTGAAGATGCGTTCTGGGCTTCTTTAAGAATAAAGCTCATTAGATCCTTAGCGATCTTTACGCCTTCCTCTGAATTATAAGGAATGCTCAGTTTCAGCAGCATATCCGCAAAACCCATAACGCCCAAACCGATCTTCCTGTTCGCTTTTGTCATCTCCTCGATCTTCGGTATGGGGTAATTGTTCATATCTATTACATTATCTAAAAAATGAACAGCTATTTTAACCGTTTTAGCTATCTTTGTCCAATCTATGCTCTTTTTTTCTTCATCAACCATTCTTGACAGGTTTACTGAGCCTAGATTGCAGCTTTCGTAAGGTAACAGCGGCTGTTCGCCGCAAGGATTCGTCGACTCTATCTCCCCTACGCTTGGCGTAGGATTATCTTTATTGATTCTATCTAAAAATATTATTCCGGGCTCACCGTTCTTATGCGCCATTTTTACGATAAGGTCGAATACCTCTTTAGCCTTTATTCTATTTACCGGTTTTTTTGTACGAGGATTGACAAGATCGTATTCTTCATTGTTTTCAACCTGTTTCATAAATTCTTCCGTAAGCGCGACTGATATATTAAAATTTGATATTTCCTTATCCTTTTCTTTACATTGTATAAATTCCAGGATATCCGGGTGGTTTATGCGTAAAATCCCCATATTAGCGCCGCGCCTCGTCCCTCCCTGTTTAACAGCCTGCGTAGCGGCGTCAAAAACTTTCATAAACGAAACCGGGCCGCTAGCTACACCGCCTGTCGTTTTCACAACGCTGTTTTTTGATCGAAGGCGCGAAAAGGCAAAACCTGTCCCCCCGCCGCTTTTATGAATTAACGCTGTCGATTTAAGCGCGTCAAAGATCCCTTCCATAGAATCTTCGATCGGCAAAACAAAACAGGCTGATAACTGCTGAAGGTCTCTCCCGGCATTCATAAGAGTCGGGGAATTGGGGAGAAATTCTAATTTAGATATTGCTGAATAAAACTCTTCTTCCGTTTTCTTGATATCTGCACTTTTATTATAAAGGAGGTCTGCTTGCGCAATATTATTTGCAACGCGGCGGAACATGATTTGCGGGCTTTCTTTCACTTTACCGCTTTCGTCTTTTTTGAGATATCGTTTTTCCAAAACTTTCATGGCGTTGTCGGTAAGTTCCGGCCTTTGCTGAGCAGAAGTCTCCATTTTTTCTCCCATTCTCTTTTTATATAAGGATTATTTCGTTTTTTATCGTGTACCAATTGCAAAGCATACCACATAAAGTATAAGCAGTCAAGAAAAAAAATACAATATATGGTATTTTGAATTTTTTAAAAATACTATTTGTTGTGGTTTTTGAGGATTACCCGAGGAAATCATTTTTTATAAGTTATATATTATGCCGGATGAAAACAAAAAAAATTAAGCCCTTGTTATTTCCTCGATTTCACTATCTTGATATATGTTTATAGATGGCTTTGACATTAACAAGGGCTTAATAAAAATTTATCCTATTTTTTCTTCTCTTCTTTGTTCGCCTGAAGGGCGTCTTTCAATTCGCTAACGCCCGCGATCAATGCTATAACGCCTCCGAAAATAAGCATTGCCGGAACTACTGCCTGCAGGCCTCTTATGAACCATACGCGCCATACGATAAGCAGTACAAGTCCCACTACAGCTGCCAGCGCTCCTAGTACTACGCTCAATACTTTACCCATTTATATCACCTCCTACTTTAAATATAAACTTTATGTTTTCATTCTACATTCTTGGAGTTTTTTTGTCAAGATTTTTTTCTTGAAGCGGTCTTGATAAACTAAAAAAATATGTTAGGGCCTTGTTCTCAGGTCCATAGGCAATCTCACGGTAAAAATACTGCCCCTGTCAAGTTTGCTTTCCACATAAATCCTACCCTTGTGCAATTCGACTATCTCTTTTGTTATGGCAAGACCTAAGCCTGTGCTGACAATATTGCCGTTTTGGAAAGAAACACGGCTAAATTTTTCAAATATCTTGTCGATATCTTTTTTATCTATTCCTCTTCCCGTATCTTTCACGACAACCTCTATGGCCTTATCTTTTTCCCTCAAGGTCACATCAACCTTACCGCCATCCGGTGTAAATTTAATCGCATTCCCTATCAAATTATTCAGCACCTGGGTTATTCTATCCGAATCTGCCCATAACCCCTTGATATCACTTCCTATATGGGCCGAGACAGAAATTCTTTTTTTATTAGCATTTAGTTTGAGCGCTTCTACCACGTGATTTGTAATCTTTGCTATATCTACTAATTCCCTCTTCATCCCCATTTTTCCGGCTTCCATTTTAGATAAATCCAAAAGGTTTGTCACGAGGCGATTTAATCTTTCCACGTTCTGATTAGCCAGAGAAAGGATTTCTTCCTGTTTCTTTGTTATTTTACCAGGGATCCTGTCCAATAAAAGCGCTATGGCCTCTTTTACGGTTGCTAAAGGCATCCTTAACTCATGCGACACGATAGAAACAAAGTCTGATTTTACTTCGTTGAGTTTCCTCATTTTCTCGTATTCTTGCGAGTTTCTTATAAGAAGGGCCGCCTGGTTAGCTATAGTCACCAGCATATCCATGTCGTCTTGATTAAATATTTCCCTGGTCATTTTATTATTGACGTTAAGTACACCCAGTAATTCTCCGCCTGCCACAAGGGGAACTGTGAGTAAAGAATTAGTGCTATACCTTCCGGGTCTCCGTTGAAATGCCGGATACTTATTCAAATCATCTATTAAGAGTGGCTTCAATTCTTTCGCCACCCACCCCGAAATACCTTCGCCAAATTTGACCTTTGCCTGCTTAACTATTTCTTCTTCAAGCCCTTTAGACGCTCTTATCCTCAATTCATTCTGCATTTTATCTACGAGCATAATAGAACCTATCTCAACCTTTAAAATAGAAACTACTTTTTCTATAAGCATATCCAGCAATTTCTCAACATTGGATATAGTAGCCAACTCCTGGCTTATTTGATATGCCAAAGAAAGCCTGACTATCCGCTTTTTTAATTCTTCCATATCTAGCCCGTCTATGTTCTGCGATAATTTATCCAGCCCTATAGCAAACATGTTTTTTTCCCCGGTTCATTTATTGATCAGTTCGTCTATCTTTTCCAAAAGGATTCTTAGCTCAAACGGCTTTCTAACATAGTCGACGGCCCCTATGTCCTTATAAATCTTCATCATCTTTTCGGCCTCATCCTTATCTGCGGTAAATATGATTATGGGTATATTTTTTGTTTTTTCATCCGCCTTTAATTTCTCGCAAACTTGGTAACCGTCCATATCGGGCATCATTATATCCAGCAAAATAAGATCGGGCTTTTCCCGCTCCACTATTTCAATGGTCCTTTTGCTCGTGTAAAGAGGCACGACTGCGTAATTGTGAAATTCAAGGCGCATCTTCATCAATGTCACGAGATCTAATTCATCGTCGACTATTAAAATCTTTTTCTTATCCTGCATTTAAGTTTCCGTTTTTAGTATATGCTGTAGGAATTGTATCAGCCTTTAAACTAACTGTCAAGAATCATTTGTAATTACACACTAATCATGCTCATCAAAACTATGTTATTGCTTCTTATATTCCGCCGTTACGGTAGTTCTTATGCCGCCGCGTACGTTAAATTCGCCCGTAACCTGCATCATGCGGGGGCGGGTTACCGCAGTTAGGTCATTTAAAATCCTATTTATAACGTGCTCGTGAAATACACCTACAGAACGGTAAAATATCATATAAAGCTTCAAGGATTTCAGCTCAAGGCATACTTTATCAGGAATGTATCTGATATTAATGCTGGCGAAATCCGGCAGGCCTGTCTTGGGGCACATACATGTAAATTCAGGAAATTCTATTTCTATTGTATAGTCCCTATCCAGATACTTATTCTGCCACACTTCAAGTTTCGGTGTTTTAAGCCTTCGAATATTCTCCTGTAATCCCTCGTAAGAAGATCTCTTTTTCATCGTTTTCTTGCCTCCGCTTAAACTGTACGCTGTTCGCCGTTCGCTGTACGTTCTTTATCTTATTCCCGCCAATCTATGAATCTGAGGAATTATTTCTACAGCCTCGAGCTTGTCAAGACATGCGTCCTGGAAACGAGCCAATTTCCCTGCCTCCGGCTCCCTGGCTCCGTTAATATAAGTGACAGGCTGCAGAACCAAAACAACCTTCGGATTAATTTCTGCAATAATATCGCGCATGACCTTTATATCGTCTTCTAGGGTATCGGCTGTAACGACAGCTTTGACAAATACTTCTTTAGCGAGCGCTATATTTAAAAATTCTGCGTGCTCGCGCCAGAAATCACGGAGGCGCGTAGCGCTGGGAAGCTTGAAATCCATGGCTATTATATCTACATAATCTATAATCTCTCTAAGCGCACCCGGCATGGTCCCATTGGTTTCTAAGTAAACTTTTTTGCCGATAACCTTCAGCGCCAGCAAAAATTCTTTTAAGAATTTTTTTTGAACCAAGGGCTCTCCGCCTGTAATTGAAATCGAATGATAATCGTCATTAAAGTGCACTATTTCATCCAGCAGATCTTTTGCGTAATACTCTTTGTATGACGATATCCTGGTATCGCAGAAACGGCATGATCCTAAATTGCATCCGTAGAATCTCACAAAAACTTGTTTGATCCCTGCGTACACACCTTCGCCCTGAATCGAATAAAAAACTTCAGATATTTTTGCTTTTTCCATATATTATGGGATCCTCAATGCCTGCCTTTTTAAAACCATTTATCCTAAAAAGGCAGCTATCACATTTTCCGCAAGGTCTACTGCCGCCCTTGTAGCAAGACCACGTTAGATCATAAGGAACCTTGAGCGCTAATCCTATTTTTATAATATCGGTTTTATCCTTTTGTAAAAGAGGCGTGAATATTTTTATTGAATTACCTTTTATTCCGGCCTTTGTTCCGCTATCGGCCACCTTCTTAAAGGCCTTGAAATAAACCGGCCTGCAGTCCGGATATCCCGAATAATCCTGGGTATGCGCCCCTATAAAAATCGCTTCCGCCCTACTTGCTTCAGCGAATGAAAGGGCAAAGCTTAAGAAGATCGTGTTCCTGGCAGGAACGTAAGTCGAGGGTATCTCTTTTATGATTGGTTTTTTATGCTGCGGGATATCTATATTCCTATCCAACAAAGAACTGCCACCCCATGGAAGCTTAAAACTTAAGACCTGAAAATCGCATCCGGCTCTTTTTGCGACTTTCCGAGCCGAAACTATCTCTCTTTTATTCCTCTGCCCATAATCAAAAATAAGGCAACTACACTTATAACCAAAACTTTTGGCAATATACAAAGTGGTGGATGAATCTATCCCGCCAGAAAGAAGCACTATCGCGTTTTTCATCTCTCACGATCTCGGTTAAGCTATTATTCCTTATAAATAAGAAGCGGCGGACGTATCTGTTTCCCAAACAGTAACCTTAGCTACCTTTAAACTTTCAGCCTTTTTAAGCTTCAAGCTCAAATTATAGTGAATGAATTTGGCAATATTCTCTGAGGTAGGATTTACTTTTTTGAAATACGGCACGTTATTTAAATATTTATGGTCCAGGACCGTCAATATTTTTTTTAAGCAGTGTTTCAGTTCTTTAAAATCCATGACCATGCCAAGGTCATCTAAACCATCCGAGCGCACAATAGCTTTCACTTTCCAGTTGTGGCCGTGAAGCGCTTCGCATTTACCTTTGTAATGACGCAGGCGATGGGCGCTGTTAAATTCTGAAATTATTTCTACCTCATACATATATATTATTTAACCGATATAGCCTCGACCGGACAGCTTTCAGCTGCATCTTTTAGATCGCAACTCGTGGATTTAAAATCTTTCACGCGAGCTACGCTATCGTCGCCCATTTCGAAAACATCCGGGCACGTATCCACGCACAAGCCACAACCCGTACATAAGCTTTTGTCTACTGTAACCTTTGCCATATTAATACCTCCTGTTTTAAAAATCGCATTAACTCTTTATTCTGACTATTCGTTTATCAATGTCTTAAGCAAAGACTCATCCGGAATATTAGAACCCTTTTCTCTTACATTACCTTTTTTATCTATGGCGAAGAGCGAAGGGACCCCAAAGACGCCGTATTTCTGGGATACCGCGCCGTCCGTATCCATCAATATGGGATATGGCATGCTATTTTTGCCTATAAAACTCGCTATCTTGTCTTTTCCTTCTTGTATATAAACAGCCAACACCTGCAAACCTTTTCCGTTATACTCGCTGTATAGTTTTTTCAAACCCGGAATTTTCTCTTTGCAATAAGGGCACCACGTAGTACTAAAAACCAATAGCACCGCATCCTTGCCTATAAAATCATTTAAACTAATATTCTTGCCGTTTATATCCGCAAGCGTGAAATCTGGAGCTGGACCAGACGACGCATTTCCGCCTTTACCATCCGCGCAGCCTGTTTGATATAGAAACGCGAAAGCTATAAAAGTAGCCAGAATATAGGAAATGATTTTCTTTTTCATTTTACCTTCTCGTTCAAACCATTAATTTTCCCGTTGCAATTAAAAAATATTCGCCTATAAGTATAAGGATCCAGCCAAATACCTTCTTTATCCGTTCAAGCCATAAGCCGGCCTTTGGCATCGACGCTATTAAACCCGTAAATGTGCCTAGAACTACTAGAAGAAAGCCCATGCCAAGAGCAAATACGAACATAAGCGTCATGCCGAATAGAACATTCTGTTTCGTAGCCACATACCCTAATATAACAGCTAAAGGCGGAGCCGTGCATGGCCCGACTACGAGACCTGAGGCCGCGCCGACAAGAAAGCTCGGCACAATACCTTTGCCTTTTGAAAGGAATTTGCCTTGGGTCAAAAATTTTGGTATTGGTATCTCAAATACGCCAAGCATGGATAACCCCAGCAAAGCGCAAAGGTTCCCTACAAAAAAATTGGTCAAAGGGTTAGTCGCTATTCGGCCGAACAGGCTCCCCGTCAATGCGGCAATGCCGCCTAATACGGAATAAGCGAAAGCCATTCCAAAAACATAGAATAGGGATAATAAAAAAGCTTTGCCTTTTGATTTTACTCCGGAGGCGCCTATGTAGGAAATAGTTATGGGAATAATAGGATAAACGCAAGGGGTAAAACTTACTGCTACTCCTCCCGCAAAAGCTGCCAAATAGGCTAAAAGCGGAGCTCCTTCTATATACACTTCAAAGTTAGACAAGAGACCTTGTATCACAAAACACTCTCTATCTCAGATCTGAACTTTTCCTTTTGCGTAATGCCCATTATTCTTTTTACCTCTTCCTTGCCCTTGAATATTATAAAGGTAGGTATGGACATTACCCCGTAATTTGACGGCACTTGAGTATTGGCGCTTATATCGATCTTGCCAAAATCAGCCTTTCCGTTCAAATCTTCCGCTATATCTTTCAGAACAGGTTCCATCCTTTTGCACGGTTGGCACCAATCCGAGAAAAAATCAAGCACAAAAACTTTACCTGACCCTAAAACTAAATTTTCAAAATTTTCATCTGTAATGTTTTTTATATTTTCCATGCTTAGCCTATGGTTAAAGAAAAAGGGTGAGAATGTTTTTTCTCATATCTTTCGCATATCTCACCCTTTTTTATTTTTATATCCCTACGGGATTATTACCTCGGGGTTCCTGATTTCAAACCTTCTTGATAACCATCTTTAAAACCTGATGCGTAGCCTTCTTGATATGCCTCTTGATACAAGTCGACCGTCTGTGATGTTCTTTGCACCTGTCGCGGGGTCGGTTCAACCGGAGGATTGTTTCCTTCCGTCATCACATCCAGAAGAACGTTACCGAGAATACCCGTTCCTGCCCCTATCAAAGCGCCCTTACCTGCTTTTCCGCCGCTAGCCCCAGCTGCTATCGCGCCTGTGCCGGCGCCGAGAAGCCCCTCTCTTAGAATCTTTGACGAATTCTGATCTGCGGCGAGTGCTTGCACGGTAAAATAGACAAGGCCGAAAGCTAGGACAAATACGACTACTATAAACCTCTTCATTTTAACACCTCCTTAATTTTCAGTTGTATATTATAACACAAAAAGGGACAAAAAACTATCTTATTTATGCACCACTTTATTGTGTTTTTTGGTTTGACTGATTTTTGATTCTACGGAGCTAATAAGCTTATCAAATGAAACCTGAAATGCCTTAACGCCTTCGTCCTGGATCTCCTGGCAGGTCTTTTCTACGTTTATCCCAAAAGACGCCAAATCTTCTAAAACGTTTCTCGACCCTTCTAGATCATTTTCAATCCTAACACCCGGTTTACCATGATCCCTGAACGCTGCCAAGGTCGAATCCGGAATAGTGTTTATGCTCTGGGGCGCCACTAGTTCTTCAACGTACTTGACATCGCTGTATGATGGATTTTTCGTGCTCGTACTGGCCCATAAAACTTTCTGTATGCGCGCGTCGTTTTCCTTCAATTCGCCGAAATTCTCATCAGAGAACAAGTCTTTAAAACGCTGATATATCATTTTAGTATGCGCAACGGCTGAGCGGCCTATCAAGGACTTGATTTTTAGGGATCTTGCTTTATCTTTTTCGATAACCAGTATTTTCTCCAGCATATTATCTATTTTTGTATCGAGGCGGCTTATAAATACGCTTGCCACGGAATTAACTCTGTCCAGGTCCTCGTCCCTCTTTAACCTATCTTTAAGGCCGTCAATATAAGCGTTAACGATAGCCTCATAATGCTGCATTGAAAAAAGCAGCGTCACATTCACGTTTATGCCTTCGCTTATCAAAGTCTTGATAGCTTCCGGTGATTCTTTTGTGCCCGGGACTTTTATCATTATATTTTCTTTTCCTATGCGCTTAAATATCCTTTTAGCATCATTTATAGTCTTAGATACATCGTGCGCGTATTCCGGAAGCACCTCGATACTGACATAGCCGTCTTCACCTTTTGACCTCCTGAAAACGTCGTCCAAAATATCTGCAGCCATAGAAACATCACGAATGGTCAGTTCATCATAAATTTCTCTGGCACTTTTGCCGGATTTGATCAGTTCATAAATCTCTTCGTCGTATTCCGTAGAGGAATTGATGGCGTTCTCGAATATAGACGGATTTGAGGTAACGCCGCGTATGCCGTCATCGCGTATCAATTTTTTAAGCCCGTCTCCGATCAAGAGAGACCTTTTGATATTGTCGTACCATGGGCTCTGTCCGAACTCTAACAATTTCTTTACAGGATTCATACGCTTCCCTTCCCCTGCTTAACCCTTTAGTCTTTTTAAGCTCTTTATGGTTTCTTTAGGGTCTTTTGATTTGAAGAAAAAACTTGCGGTCGCTAAAATATTGGCGCCTGCCTGCACGGCTTTCTTGGCGGTCTCGTTATTTATGCCGCCGTCTACCGCTATATCACCTTTATAGATTTTTCGTAAAGCTTCTATCTTGGGTAGAACAGAGTCCATGAAAGCCTGGCCTGCAAATCCGGGATTTACAGACATGATTAAAACCATATCCACGTCATTCAAAACGTCTTGAATGCATAAAGGCGTACCGGGATTCAAAGCAATGGCCGCTTTTGCGCCTGATTTCTTTATTTTATTTAGATCTTTTCTTACCTTTTCCGGATTGATCTTTTCTATTTCTTTCGGGAACTTATTTCTGCCTTTCGAAAACGGTTTTAACTCGCCATAGCATTCGGCATGCACGGTAATTATATCAGCCCCTGACTTGGTAAAGGTTTCTATATACATATCCGGATTTTCTATCATGAGGTGGGCGTCCAGCGGAATTTTTGTATACGGTTTTACCGATTCTATAATTACGGGCCCTATGGTTATGTTGGGAACAAAATGGCCGTCCATAACGTCTATGTGAATAATGTCAACTCCCGCATCTTCGCATTTTTTGATTTCATCCCCTAACCGAGCAAAATCTGCGGATAATATACTTACTGAAACTTTTATATCTTTATTCAACCTTATCTCCTTTTTCCAGGTGTTATTTTACATTAATCACTCATTCTTATCAAGAAAAAAACAAAACCCGCCAGAATATCGAGCAATGCTTATTATCCCGGTGGGAATCTCTACAAAACGAAATCTATATTTTCAGCTCTATTTCCTTTATGCCGTCTGAAAGAATTACGCTGTCGGGTGTTATATCTACAATCGTATACTCCCCGACCTTTTCGCCTACACCTACTATCATTCCGCTTACAATAGCCTTTGGGCTTTGCTTATCCCACACGACACCATCCAGTTTAAAATCTCCTACCGCGTCGATAGGATGTAACGGCCTATACGTAAATGGATCAGCACCCCAAGCCAATGCTTTTGAGCACGCTTCCAAATCTTTAAAATCGGGAGTTGCCGGGGCGATGTTCGCTTTTTGGTCGTTCTGCTTTGAAATGTTGGGTTTAGTAATTTTTGTTTTATCTACAGCTTTCTTTTGTCTTTCAAAAAGACTTGCAACGGCAAGCAGTAATATCATGACTAAAGCTATAGTTACAACTGTCTCAACCGTATTTTTCTTCATAGAATTTTATTTTTCTTCTGTTAAAAGATACATCGTCATATTTATATCTGCCCTGAGTTCCTTTTTTCCTGATTCTTTAAGCATTTTTAGATATTCAACCGTTATAAGCTGCGGCAGATTTTCTTTCAAGGCCAAAAAAAACTTACCCAATCCTTTATAGCTGCTGTAGGCGGTTACAAAAACTTGGCTCTTTTGGCAGTATTTTCCTTCTATCATTATTGGTTTCCCGTTTTTACTCAAAAACGGAATTTTAACTTCGGGCTTCATCGATACAACATTCAATCCGTATTTATGCGCTATATCCGAAATGGAACGAAGCGCGCCTTTTTCATCCGAAGGAAATTTGGCATCCAGTTCATCGAGTTTAGTTTTCAGAATAGAAAATCCTTCGTCTATGCTTCTCCCTTTCCCTGTCATGGATTCAACTGCATTAATCTCACCTTCTGTTTCTTTAAATTCAGTCATAAGTACCTCAACCGAATTTTTTGCCGGCAGATATACAAAAACCAGAAATACTATAAACAAGGTCGCGCTTATTGAAATGACAATTAATATTTTTTTCTGTCCTAAGGTGATATACATTTTTACCTCGCCAAAACTGAGCGTATTTCAAATTTCAGAACATCTTTTCCATCGTAACTTGCCTTACTCGATGAAGAGAGGCTCGTTGCATTAAAAAACGGGGATGCTTCTAATTTTTCCATAAATCCCATCAGATCGCCTTCCAAGTTTTGCGGCGCCGTAACAACATATCCGTTTAAAATCAATAAATTCTTTTCCTGATTGATCTCTAATGATTCCAATAAGCAGCTCGGAGGCGTAATATTGCTGAGCTCCTTCAACACCCAGTCGGGCGGCATCTTATCGCGTTCTATTTGTTCAACAAGAGTTAGTTTTGAAGCAACTTTATTATTTAAATCGCTTATCGCGCCTATAGCTTCTAAATGAAGTCTCGCATTTTTAAGCCTATTTTTATAGTCATTCACTTCCGACCTAACTACTACTAGGGAGAACAGAAATACAACACCGAGCACCACGCCTATGACCCTTAGGGACATTTTTTGCAGGGCTTCCGCTTTCTCGGTCTTGTATTCTTTAGGCAAGAAGCTCGGGCTTTTGCCAGCGCCTATCGCTGCGCCTGTGAGGTTGTTCAGTTGCGCCATACCTTTATTTCGCGCATCTTTATCTATATTTTGTTTCGTGGCAATAATATTCGTCAAGGATAGTTTTCTCACATTGCATTTTAATTCGTTTTGCAAATATACATCCAGGCCTTTTAAATTTGAGCCTCCGCCTGTAAGAAATAAATTTTGCGGAAATTCGTCTTCGAATTTTGAAACATAGTAATTTATGGATCTATTTATTTCCGATATTAGCCTCTCAAGGGCGGGCCTCATCAAAGATATGATCTGGCTTCCTTTAATACCGTCTTTCAGTACCTCTTCCGGGTCTCGGGGGATGCCGAACTCTATTTTCATTTCTTCGGCCTTCTGGGTTGTTAATTCTATTTTGCCGGCGTCCGATACTAGCGTCCCGCTCATACCCATAGTAAGCTGATCTGAACTGAAAGGCAGGTTTCGCAGGAAACTCAATTTGCACTCTTTGTAAATCAAAAATGTAGAGAATGTTGCTCCTATATCAAGGACCGAGGCTGTACCGCTTTTCGGAATTTCGAGCTTCTCTAAAACATACGAGAAGATATACGAGAAATTAAAAGGCATTAACTTTATGTCTACCACGTTTAGGCCTGCTTCTTTTATAGGCTTGGCGTACTTGTCTATAAAATCATTTTTTACGCACCCCACCATTATATCTTTTCTTTTCGCTCCGTCTTTATCGGTGTATTCACCTATGATTTGCCAATCGATTTGAGCCTGCTCTAAATCAAACGGCGCATCACCCTTAATTTCCCATTTGATGGCCTCTTCCATCTCTCTCTGGGGCATATTCGGCAAAGATATCCTCTTCATTATCACCGAATCTAAATCCTGTGCGTTGATTATAATATCTTTATCTAATATGGAATTAACAGTTATAAAATTATTTATAAAATCGAGAATGGCTTTATTATTATCCTCTGAATCGGATGAGCCCAACTCTTTTATATCATACTGCAGAAGTTCAGGCATGTCTTTTGACAGGCAAAAGAGAGCGATTTTAAGGGTGCGACTTCCTATGTCTAAGGATAAAATTTTACCTTTTTCTTTAGAAAAGATGCCTGTCAGCTCAGGGTTTTTACGTTTACACAAATTACCGTAGCTTTTAATAAACTGGTCATACAACTTAGTGATTATCTGCACAGGATCATTTGGCAATTGGAATCTTTTACTTGAGATCATTTTTATATTTTAATATTTTTAGCCTTTCTCACATTATAAAACTTTTCCCCGATATTAACAACGACTTTATTATATTTTCCGTTTAAGACCCGGACCGTTTTTAATTATCGTTCCAGGAATTCTCTTCTACAGAAACACCGTTTAAACCCTGTGGTATGGAAGAATCCACTGCTGAAGCATCATAAGTTATTGTCGCAGGGCCTAGTGAATCGGAGAAGAATTGGCGTACCAAAAGAGAGCCGGTAACGCTCGAGTTTCCGTTAACTTGGGCCAGCCCCTCGGTTGAGTTTCCATATTGATAAACTATGCCTGAAACAGACGCGCCGGAATTTATCTGCAGAGATTGGTTATTTCTGCCCCTGCTTATGACAGCCCCGCTTACCGTTGTGCCGGAATCTTTTATCTGCAGCAGATTATTAGAAGCCGAACTTGCATAGTCTACATATAAGGTGCTACTTGTTACATAAGCCCCATCTTGAACGATAAGGCACCGCTGCGCGATGATCACGGCACCGTTAATATTGGTAGTTGAATTTCTTATCGTTAACGCATCGCCTGTCCCGCTAGGGCTCCTGGAATATAAATAGCAGTTTCGATTTAAAGTTACGGATGTGTCAGCTTGACTTGAGTTTAAATTCATATCGCCACCCGACAGGAAATAAATATTCCCTCCGGACGGCGCAGCCGTAAAGGTCCCGGCATCGGCGTTCGCATTGTGAATCAATATCTTTCCTTTGACAGAAGTAACTATATAGCCGTAACCGCCCACGTTAACCGTCCCATTTGTGTCAAAATCAGTATGTATATAGATCTCAAAATTATTTGAATTAATAGCTGCTGTTCCTTCCAGATTAAATGTGCGGGAGCAATTTATTCGATAATCGCGCGCGGTTATCTGGGCATTCCCAGTCATATTGAAATCAGTGCTGGTGTTAATAGTGAAATTTGAGGCGTTCGAATCTATGCTCGAGCCGTTTTGAAGGTTAAAAGCCCTGCAGTTTACAGTAAAATTGGTACCGGTGATGGAAAACCCATTGGTGTTTATATCTCTTCGGCTTATATTCTGGTTTGTCCAGTTTACGTTGCCGGTCAAGGTAAGATCGCCTGCGCCGGGGCTGGTATTAATATTTGCATCGTTAATGCGGGTGTTCCAACCCGACATCAAATTATCATAGTAAGCCGTATCCAGAGAGGGCATATCCGGGAATGACGGCTGAATTGCTTCGGTTGAATATGTACCTGTGCCGTCTATTGTCTCGCCTGAGCCATAATACACTTTACCTCCCGTTACAGAACACGGGGTATTTATACGCGAGCTGCCCACAGACCAATAGTCGCCTACTATTTGTGTCCCGCTGCCTGTTGTCGAAAAATCGAGTCTCGCGCTCGGACCGTCAAGCTGCCAAAACACGGCAAACAGGCATGCCTTCGGAGTCTTTTTGGCTGTCGAGCTTATCTGTCTTTGGATGATCTGGCCTGAATAACCCGATACTTTTCCGGTCACAGTAAACGAAACATTGTTTGCGCTGGCGCTATTAATTGTTATGTCAAAAGTTCCTGAGCCAAGCTCTATCCCGGTTTGATCGGTTTCATCGGTCCAATCGCTGTCGCTGGCTAATTTCTCCAAATACCAATCCCTTCCGCCTTCTACTGCAGCAAATGCCTCGACTCCTCCTGAAAAACCCAGACTGCTTTCCGTGCCTTGAGTCAAAAGGGAAAAGGCAACTAACGCCACGAGTGAACACGCCAATACCAAAAAAATCATCAGAATTAACGCTACACCTTTTTCCATATTAAGAAAATAGGTCCGAGACCTGTAGAATATTACGAAGCCTTATTTTTGTCCTGAAATAAACGGTATTGTTATTGGATGAGAGCGACATGTCAATTTGCACAAATCTTATGTCAGTCGCCTGCGGGCTTACTAAAGGAGCTGGGATAACGTCTCCGTTCCCATCCAGGTATGAGAAGGTAAACGAGGAAACGTTTGAAACAAGCGTGTCGGCTGTGCCGTTATAGCTTCTTTCCAGATTTGATCCGTTAAGCTGGAATTGCATAGTATTATTATCTATGTCGACGAAACTATAGGAGGTAGCATTAGCTGTGATTACGCTTGTATTGTTTTTCAGACGACGTATCTCACGGCTCATTCTTCTAAAAGCTGTCTCGGCGCTTTGTGATAAATCTTTCCTATGTATGCTGTACTTATATGAGTCAACCAATTTAATAGCAACAGGGCCGCCGATACCTACTAATAGGCCTATGATAACTATGACCATTATTAGCTCGATCAGAGTAAACCCCGTTAGAGATGGGTTGTGTTCACCCATCGGACCTTTAATAGTGCTACGTTTAATGAAAAATTTACTTTTATCAATAATTATCTTGACCATTTTTAGTAAGATATATTTTTATCTCTAACGGGGTAAACCCGTGCTTAGGTTTTAGGTGATAGGTTATAGGTGATAGGTGTTTTAACATTTTTAAATAGAATCAGTTATTGGTTGCCAGCGTTACTGCCTCAACACTGGGAAATCCCGGGCGCGAAACTGTTATTTGGATTCTTTTATAGTTTGTAGAAGGGCTAGCGCTCAGCGTATTTAAATTTCCGCTGTCTACATAATAATAACTCACTTGATGTGAATAATCGCTGAAATTACCCGTGTACTCGGTCGGGCCCTCATTAACAACGTTAGAAAATCTCAAGTTCGTCACGCGTTCCAATTCGCTTTCTAATAGCGAAGACACTGCTATAAAATGTTCCGGTAAAAATGCGTTTTGCACTGATTCTATAATTACAACCGAGACGGGAATTAATATAACAGAAGCAATAACGATCGTCATTATTAATTCTATAAGAGTAAGCCCTTTATCGGAGTTTCGATATTTCCCGCTTTTGCGGGATCCCGCACATGTATGTCCAAGGCTTGGTATAGGCGGGACGTATTTCGAATTTCGTATTTTTCTCACTGTATATACACCCTGCCTGTTCCTCTCTCAACCATTATATTTTTAGGACCTGTGATCGTTACGTTAGCCGGATTATTAAGCGCGGTACCACTGCCAGAACCGGCATCATAGCTATAGGGGTCCCCCCATTTGTCAAATGCCAGATCCTTATTGTTGTCATTAAAATAGACCTCTGTTATGTCAATGCCTTGGAATTCGCTCTCGTTAAACTGAACGGTGTAGTTATTTTTCGTTAATGGGTTGATCACTAAACTCCAATTTCCCGGGGTATCTTCTATGTAGACTGAGTAGCGATGTTGTGACGTGCTAAATGAGATCCGAGTCCTTTTTTGAATACTTACGGCTAGCGATTGCGCGTATCTTATGTCCGATTGAATTTTTTGCGCTGCCATATCCGAGCGCATAGCCGGCATATCGACCATCCTTGCGCTTGCCAGAACAGCCAAAATGCCGATAATGGCCATTACCATTATAAGCTCGAGAAGGGTAAACCCCGTTAGAAAGGCCCTACCCTTTTCATCAGGAATTGAAATTCTGTTTGTTTCATCCATACTATCTATAAATCGCGCACCCCATTAAAAAGCATCTTTGTAATGAGATAAAGCTTTCTAACGGGGTAAACCCTCGTTTCATATATAACATTTTCGGATGCTTCCCAATTACAGATTACTGCTCGACAAATGAACCGTCGACATTGGAGTACGCATAAATGCCTCCGGCCGGACCAACGTATTGGCTTGAGGCGTTTTTGGTCCACTCGCTTGTTATGCCGCCCTGGGAAAGAACCACAGTGAAAAACGCATTCGCCTTTGAGGCTGTCGAACTAGCAGCGGCAGCATCTAAATTGGCCGGCCATGCCTTATTTTGAGCGTAATAGGTATGGATACCTGCCCTGACGCCTCCTACCACACCCTTCTCGGCGGCTGATTTGGCATCGTTTTGCAGATCATAATATTTTGGGATCGCAACTGCTGCCAAAATACCCAATATAACAATAACCATGACTAATTCTATGAGCGTAAAACCCTTTTTTCCGAACATTTTTACCTCCTTCAGGATTAATTTCAGCTCTTCATATTCTCTTTTTCTTTAACCGATCACCCCCCTAGCAAACCGTAATAAAAGTTATTTTCGGATCCAAAAATCGTTAAACCGCGTTTCGCCCTCATATATTATCACTATATATTATCACTTAAACAATGACATCATATTCCACATCGGCAAAAATATGCCCAATGCCATGAATAGCACGCCGCAACCTAAGGCAAGTATGAGCACGGGTTCGATCAATGTCGTAAGATTTTTTACGGTATGGTCCGTTTGTGAGTCATAGTAATCAGATACGTATAAAAGCAACTCATCTACTTTACCCGTCGCCTCTCCGGAAGCGACCATTTGCACTACGATCGGAGGGAACATGCCGCACATTTTCATGGGCTCAGACATACCCTTACCTTCATTCACGCTTACTTTTATAATATTAATGGCGCGGGCGATAACAACATTCCCTATGCTTCTTGAGACGAGATCCAAGATCTGCAATATGGGCACGCCGCTTTTTGTGAGGGTCCCTGTGATACGCGCAAACCTGGACATCGTGATCTTTGTAAAAAGCGGCCCGAAAACCGGAATTTTTAATTTCAGGCCGTCCCACCAGAACCTGCCGATCTCGGTTTTTACAAACCTGCTGAAACCGAATACAAAAGCTCCTATAACAGTAAGAATAAGCCACCAAAAATTGATAATAGCATAATGTATGCCTATAAGAACGCGCGTCGGCAAAGGCAGCTCTACATTAAACTGGCTGAATAAGCTCGCAAACCTGGGTATTATAAACGTGGTCAAGATCATGAACGCTACTAAGAGCGCCGTTACTACCATAAGAGGATAGCGCGTAGCGGTCATTATCTTTGCCCTTGTCTCTTCTTCGTGCTCGCCAAGTATAGCGAGCCTGCTCAAGATCTCATCAAGCGTCCCGCTGACCTCTCCGGCCTTCACCATGCTGACATACAGACCATTAAAAACTCTCGGGTGCTTAGCCAAGGCATCCGAGAAATGCGAACCGGCTTCGATATCTTTTATTATACTCTCGATGGTTGCCTTTAAGATATCGCTACTACTCTGATCCCTGATGGCGCTAAGGCTTGTCAAGAGCGGAAGGCCTGATTTCTGCAAAGTCACCAACTGCATCGTGAACATATTCAAGTCAGAAAATCTGACCCTTTTAAATCTCATAATAAATTTATCTAAGCCGATCTCTCTTATTTTTTCTTTGATCGAAATAGGCACATAATTCATTTGCTTCAATTTGGAGCCGGCTAATTCTGCGTTATCGGCTTCTATAATACCGATCGCCTGTTTTCCGAATTTGTCCCTGGCCTTATACTCAAAAATAGCCATCTTATTCCTCTTCTGTCTTAGTTACCCTTAAAACCTCTTCTACGGTCGTAATCCCTTCTTTTGCCTTTGATATGCCGTCGGAAAATAATGTGCCCATGCCTTTAGAGATCGCTATTTTTCTTATTTCGTCAGCCGAGGCCTTGGCGACTATAAGCTTTCTTATATCTTCGTCCATGATCAATAATTCAAATATGCCTATCCTGCCTGCAAAGCCTGTCCCCCTGCAAGACGCGCAGCCCTTTCCTCTATAAAATATCATTTTACCTTTAAGGCCCAGGTCTTTCAGCACTTCATCTGAAGGCGTGTGGTTTTCTTTGCATTTGGGACAAACGGCTCTTACAAGCCTTTGGCCCAGGATCCCCATAACAGAACTTGAAATCAAGAACGGTTCCACGCCCATATCTAAGAGCCTGGCAAGTGCGCTTGGGGCGTCGTTTGTATGTAGGGTAGAAAACACGAGATGCCCCGTAAGCGCCGCCTGGATCGAGATATCCGCAGTCTCCTTATCCCTTATTTCGCCGACCATAACAACATCCGGGTCCTGCCTCAATATACTTCTAAGCCCTGCGGCGAACGTTAATCCGGCCTTTGGATTAACCTGCGTTTGCCTTATAAGAGGCAGCTCGTATTCTACCGGGTCCTCAATAGTAATTATATTTTTTTCCATCGAATTGATCGTTGATAACGCGCCGTATAGAGTTGTCGTCTTGCCGCTGCCGGTAGGGCCTGTAACCAATATTATCCCGTTTGGTTGATGAATAAGCTTCTCGAACTTTTTTAGGTCGCCTTTTGAGAGGCCAAGTTCGGGCAATCCCAATAGCGCCGTTGATTTATCCAACAATCTCATAACGACATTTTCGCCGTGTATCGTCGGAAAACTTGAAACTCTTATATCGATATCGCGGTCTTCTTTCTTTAATTTGATCCGCCCGTCCTGCGGTTTTCTCTGTTCCGCTATATCCATCTTGGCTAAAATTTTTATCCTGGAAATAACCGCGCTCTGCAGGTGTTTCGGTATAACGTTTATCTCGTGCAAAATGCCGTCTATGCGATACCGTATCCTCACAGCCGTATCATCCGGTTCAATATGTATATCGCTAGCCCTATCCTTTACTGCCTGGGTGATCATCAAATTAACCAATTTTATTATAGGCGGCTCGCCGGCCACCTCGCTTATATCTTTCAAGCCGCCCTTTGCCTTCGTTTCAAATTTCGCCTTATCGATATCTTTTATTAATTCATCCACAGTTCCTATTACCCCGTAGTATGAATCCAAAACTTTCTGGATCCCCCGCTCACTCACCAATACGGTATCTACGGAATCTATTTTCGCCTTTAATCGTATTTCGTCAATCGCGATAATATCCTGAGGGTCAACCATTGCTAATGTAAGAGCATTGCCGATCTTAAATAACGGGACGGCCTTATGTTTTTTTGCCAGGGTTTCCGGAACAAGCTTTATCACCTCTTGATCTATTATGTAATCGGTCAGATCTATATAAGGAATGTCTAAGGTATCGGCAATGGTGCTCGCTATCTCTTCCTCGGTAATATAGCCTAATTTCTCGAGCGCCTTTTCCAGGGGAAGGCCCGTCTTTTTCACTTCCTCTCTGGCGCGTTCGATCTGGTCCCTAGTAATCAGGCCTTTTTTTATAAGTAATTCCATAGCTTCTTGGGTTTTTGCCATTTTGGTCTCCCAATAACATTTGATGCTTCGATGTTTCCCGGATCACATGTTTTTCGGAAGCGTGAAAATAAAATTCGAGAATTTTCCTTTTTCCGATAAAACCCAGATTTTCCCCTTGTGGGCGTCAATAATGTTTTTCGCGATAGCCAGACCAAGCCCTATACCTGAAGATTTGAACTCTATATTGCCCGATGAATGTTTATCTATGTCGCCGATACCGTAGAAACTCTCAAATATGCTCCCCAATTCATCTTTTGGTATACCTATACCGTTATCCTCTACCTCAACGCGTATATTATCTTCCTCATCTTTCGCCCGTATGGTTATTCTGCCCTTGTCCGGAGTAAATCTTATCGCATTAAGCAGAAGGTTTACCAACACTTGCCGCATACTGTTCCTGTCCATCATAACATGCGGTATGTCCCTTTCAATATCGACAATTATTTCCTGATTTCTTTTCTTAATAAAAGACATGATATCGCCGGCTGTCGATCTGATAATCACTTCTATAGATGAGGGCTGCAATCTTTTATCAAATCCGCTTGGAATGTCCAGATATATTTTCGAGAGATCGCTTTTTATTTCTTCCAATCTATTGCAATACTTAACCATTACATCCAGAGCGGTTTTCTGTTCTTCTGTCAGAGGCCCCAGCGATTTATCCGTGATTAAATTAACATAACCTTTTATAATAGTAATCGGTGTAGCGAGTTCATTTGAAATTGTAAAAGCTGCTTTGGACTTTATTTCATGCAGCTTTTCTTTCTCGCCGTAAAGCCGCAGAATATTATATTTTTCTTCCATACTATCAAGCCAAAACAAAAAGAGTAACACGATCGCAAGCGCGACAAATAAATCCGCAGGCATGATTTGTACCTTTTGATAAACGAATATACTCGTAAGCCGAACCGTTAAAAGCAGGACGCCAACGGCAACTAACGCTACCTTACGTCTGGATTTTATATGCATTTTATCATCTCTGGCTATTTTCCTATTAATTCATGTATCTTAGAGATCAATACCGAAGGCTCAAAGGGCTTCGTTATATACCCATCGGCCCCGACCTCTTCACCAAGTTTCTTATCCGATTCCTGCGCCCTGGCCGTAAACATAAGTATGGGTATTTTCTTATATTTTTCATCAAATTTAAGCATGCGGCAAACCTTGTATCCGTCAATTTTAGGTAACATCAAATCCAGTATAATCAGATCGGGCTTCTCTTTACGCGCCTTTTCAAGTGCCTCTTGGCCGTCGCCGGCTGTCAGCACAATATAGCCATTAGCCTGGAGCCTTAACTTAACCATTTCAACTAATTGAATTTCATCGTCCACTACCAAGATTTTTTTACCCATTATTTGTCTCGTTTTTTGGCCCCTTTATACTTATCGGCCATCCTTGAAGCACTAAATATATTAGCAAGTTCTTCTTTCAGGTCATTTGTCTTAACAATGAAACCTGAGGCATCCAGCTTTTCGGCCAGATTAAATCTTTCCTCGTTGGAAAATGCCGTTACTATAAACACCGGCAAATTTTTGTCGCGCTTTCTTATCTTTTTTAACACCTGCAACCCGTTAAGGCCCGGCATCATTATATCAAGCAGCA
>Ga0210051_1000164_pt1 | contig 53112 bp, 49 predicted proteins | sample CryGey092014_all_FD_185464 | JGI IMG/M metagenome (GOLD analysis project Ga0210051, IMG submission 185464) | Groundwater microbial communities from aquifer - Crystal Geyser CG23_combo_of_CG06-09_8/20/14_all (SPAdes) (version 2) | ecosystem: Environmental > Aquatic > Deep subsurface > Groundwater...
GTCTACTTTCAAAAAGCGGCATGACCAGGAAGAGAAAAAAGACGTCATCCCTCTCTTCCGGAATGAATAACTTCAGACCCCAAAGTGTAACTTAAATATCTTTAAAAATTGTCTTGACAAATGGGTCCACCTTAAACAATCAGCTAAAACTTTTTGTTAACAAGGTTAACAGCTTATTGAAAGAACTAAGGAAAAAAGATTCAAACGAGTTAGAAATTTATAAAAATGAGTCAGAAGCCTATAAATTTGGCGCATCTGTGGAAGGCGACCTTGATGAGTTCAACTTTTGCAGGAGAATTAAAGTCAATGATACAGAATTTGCCAAAAAGATACAACAGATTGAGAATGCCACTAAAAAACACCGCATGATAATGGTTAATTACTCCAGAGGCATAAAATAGAAAAAGTCGAAACGGAAGTAGGCATCGGCAAAGCCCCTCCCACGAAAGGAATCTGATGAATTCACGCCATGATAAAAAATTTGCCTCTATTGAAAATGTTCAACAGGGTTTTAAAGATGCGGAGTACATCTGCAACAAAAAGATTGCCACCACCGTATATCTTGCGTATCACTTAGAGAAACCTATCCTTGTCGAGGGACCGGCCGGTGTTGGCAAAACCGAACTGGCTAAAACTGCGGCAGCCTTTCTTGGCGTCTCTTTAATCCGTCTGCAATGCTATGAAGGACTTGACGAATCAAAGGCCCTCTACGAATGGAAATATGGGAAGCAGTTACTTTACACCCAGATGCTGAAGGATAAGCTGAATGATGTTTTAAAGGGGGCAAAGGGGCTTTCAGCATCCATTGATAAGCTCCATGAATACAATGACATCTTCTTTTCCCGTTCCTTTCTGGAGCCAAGGCCGCTATTGAAGGCACTCCAACAAAAAGACGGGGCAGTGCTGTTGATAGACGAAATTGACAAATCAGACAACGAGTTCGAGGCCTTTTTGCTGGAAATTCTTTCAGACTTTCAGGTGTCCATTCCGGAGATCGACACTATCCATGCAGAAACCAAGCCATTTGTCTTCCTGACAAGCAACAATACAAGAGAATTGAGCGAGGCTCTGAAACGTCGCTGCCTACACCTCTATATCCCCCTCCCTGACCCTAAGCTTGAAAGGGAGATCATCCGTATTCGGGTCCCCGGCATTTCAGGAAAGCTCAGAATCCAGTTGGTTTCCTTTATCCAACAGATGAGGGAACTGGATATAAAGAAAATCCCTTCTATAAGCGAGACTATAGACTGGGCCAGAGTACTGCTCCTTCTGCATGCAGATAAACTGAGTACGGATTTGATTAGCGAAACCCTCCATATCATCTTGAAATTTGAAGGGGATATTAAAGTAGCAGAAGAACATCTCTATGAGATGACCAGGAGAGCTATAAAAGAGGCTGCAATCTGAGAAAATGGAACAGATTCTAAAGGATTTTATCTCGGCACTTCGCAGTTCCGGGGCAAGAATATCAATACCAGAGACTATTGATGCCATGAATACCGTGAAGCTGACAGGTTATCATAACAGGGAAGTTTTTAAAGACTCTCTATCTGCTGTCCTGGCAAAATCCTTTCACGAAAAGGAAATCTTTGAGGAGTGCTTTTATAGATTCTTTTCCTTTGACACCTTTTCAGAAAACATAGGCGATTACCCAGAGAGCCTTGCCCCAGAGGTCATGGAAGAGATTTCTCCCCTTTCTCAGATGATCCTCTCTGGTGATCTTGGAGGGCTTGCTTCTTCAATAAGAGAGGCGGCACGGGAAGTACATATCACAGGGATACAGTTTTTTACACAGAAAGGGCTCTACATTCATAGAATTCTACGTCATATGGGACTGGACAAACTGAAGCTAGATGTGAAATACCTTTTTCAGCAGGATACCTTTTCTTCCAAACAGATGGCTGAAAAACTAGAGAAGGGCAAAGACTACCTCTTTGAAAATGTAAAAGACTTTGTAGAGCAGCAATTTGCCTTGTTCTCCCCTTCAGTAACAGAGAACTTACTTGAAGATTACCTGAAAAGTATCAAGCTATCCAATTTAGAGCAGCGAGATTTTCACCGTATGCATTCCATTATCCAGAAGATGGTGAAACGTCTTAACGACCTGCATTCAAGAAGAAGGAAAACCTCGAAAAGAGGCCAGCTTGATTTCAGAAAAACCCTACGGAACAATATCAGTTATCAAGGCCTCCTTTTTGATATTCAATGGAAAAAGAAGAAGATCGACCGCCCGGATATTATTGCCATATGTGATGTCAGCCGTTCTGTTGAAACCGTGGCAAGGTTTCTATTGTTGTTTCTATACAGCCTTAATAAATCACTTGCCAGGATACGGACATTTATTTTCTGCTCTAATCTTATAGAGGTAAGCCATATTTTTGATGAATATCCTGTTGAAGAGGCACTGGTAAAGCTACAAAGCGGTATGGGCTTGGGTATCATACTTGGTCGGACAGATTATGGGCAGGCATTTCGTGATTTCGAGGAAAGCTGGTTTCACCTTATCACCAAGAAGACAACGATACTCGTCCTGGGGGATGCACGGAATAATTACGGCGACTCTCAAGCCGGCATCCTTAAATCAATGCATGAAAGGGGCAAGAGGCTTATCTGGTTGAACTCCGAGCCACGGTCGTTCTGGGGTATAGGCGATTCAGAGATGAAGAAATACCTCCCCTGCTGTCATCTTGCCAGAGAATGCAATACAGTGCATCACCTGGAACGAGTGGTGGATTCCCTTTTGTCATTGGAATCGTAACCCAGTGAGAACCGTGAAGAAGTATCCATTTTCGTTTCAGCATTAATTCGCCCTCAGGGATACCGGGCTGTTGCCCAAACGAAAATTCCTTTGAGCGGTCATCAAAAGGTTTTTTGCTCACAAATCTTAGCGAAGCGGAAGATTAGCGATTTCAATTGTTTGAGCTCGAAGGGCGAGTTTTGAAATCGCCTGTAGCGAGCTTTAGATTTGTCAAAAAACGTTTTGGACAAGCGAAAAGGGATTTGGGCAACAGCCTGTTCAAAACAGATACAGTTTTTCAAAATATCTCCAAAGAAAGGGGTTTATTAGATGACTGGTGGAGTGACAATTGAAACGGATTTAAAAGGTCTCAAACTTTTGGGAAGGGGAAAGGTCAGAGACATATATGATCTGGGGGAGCATCTATTGATAGTAGCAACGGACAGGATTTCTGCCTTTGATGTAATTATGCAGAACGGCATCCCGGATAAAGGGAAAACACTAACCCAGATTTCGAAATATTGGTTTGAAGTTATGAAGGATATAGTGCCTAACCATCTGGTATCTGTCAATGTTAGAGATTTCCCTCAAGAATGTCGCAAGTACAAAGACATCCTGGAAGGGAGAAGTATGCTCGTAAAAAAGGCCAGGCCTTTGCCTGTGGAGTGCGTGGTACGTGGGTATCTGGCAGGTTCTGCATGGGAGGAGTATAAGCAGGGAGGCACTGTATGTAGCATAAAACTTCCTCCCGGGTTTCTGGAATCCTCCAAACTGGACGAACCCATATTTACCCCATCCACCAAGGCAGAGATGGGACACCATGACGAGAATATAACCATTCAAGAGATGAAGGAAATTATAGGGGATAAGCTTGCAGATGAGGTAATCGGGATAAGCCTGGAGATATATAAAAAAGGATGTATGGTAGCGGAAGAGAAGGGAATAATCATTGCGGACACCAAGTTTGAATTTGGAATCTACAATGATGGATTGATATTAATAGACGAACTCCTCACCCCGGATTCTTCCCGTTTCTGGCCTAAGAACGAGTATAAACCAGGCAGGGCTCAGAAGAGTTTCGATAAACAGTTCCTAAGAGACTACCTGCTGTCTCTAAATTGGGATAAGTCCCTCCCTCCCCCTGAATTGCCGGAAGATATAATAGAAAAGACCAGGGAGAAGTATCTGGAGGCTTTAAAAAGACTGGTTGTATAAATAGCGATTTTGATTTCAGTAGGACAATAAACTCAGAATGAAGAATCCTCCTATTTCTGCATATTCTGTAAAATTGCATGGTATACAGAAAGTAAAAATAAATTGTCGAGATAATATTTATCAATTATAATACGTTGAGAGGAATCTGAGGAGTCTTTTGTAGACCATGGGTCGTCAATCCAGAAATAAATGGTTCTCGTTTATCTCCCCAGAATCCTTTGAGTTGAGGAATTATACAGAAACTTTAGAATAACTTGTTATCTGGAGGAATTGATGGGACTCACTATATTTGGTGCAGTGCTTGGCTCAATAATCGCAGCGCTTATTACAATCTACATAGAGGTATTACGAAAGCCTTGTTTACAGTTGCAGGTTGTTCCCCCAGTTGATATGAGCTTTAATGGGCAACCCGCTAATCGAATGCGATCTGTTCGAGTCAGACTGATTAACAGGCCTCTTCCACGATGGGTTGGATGGATGTATAGGAATCCAGCTTTGCAGTGCCACGGAAATATTACCTTCCATCATCTTGATGGCCAGAATATATTTGGAAGATCTATGATTCTACGTTGGGTAAGGGCTCCCGAGCCTAATCCCCTAAGAATACAGATTGGACATGAGCAGGGGCTGGTTTTCGACCCGGTAAGGATTACTCACATCCAGAAAATGGATATCTATCCAAATGAGAGTGAGGTTATCGATATTGCTGCGAGATTTGACAATGAGCCAGAATGCTATGGCTGGAGTAATGAGAGCTATTTTTCAGTTCCACTATGGAGAACACCTTCCTGGCGTATTGAGACAGGTAGGTACATAGTAAAGGTCAACGTCTTATCATCCGGTAAAACGATCTCAGCGTTGTTTAGACTTATTAATGACGTTGGGCAGACAGATTTCAGGTTGGAAGACGCATTGCCAACAGATTCAGTACGTGTTTGATGTGCAATTCAGATAACCAGGCAATGCAGCCGACTCGTTACACTCGCGGCTGATTTTTGTGTTAAGCCGGAACTCCTGTTTCCCTTCGCTCCGCTCAGGGAGAACAAGGAGTTCAAGACCGATGCCCCTTTGGGGCACGGCTTAACTGCCGCATTGGGTCTGCAGGAAAAGTCAATCTCGCGCGAATCGGTGAGTTGGAAGAAAATGCGACCTCTCAGGACGCTCTGAATAAGACGATCTCATACTGGAGAGGGGTAAGGAAAACCACCCCTCGCAGTAAGGTGGTTTTCCTGCAGCTCGTTAGGCAAAATAATACTGAGGTAAATAATGGAAAAAAAGAAATTAATATCAGAACAAATTGAATATCATACTGAGGTTGACACATGGGTACCGAGAAAGGAAATTTTAAAGGGAACAATTGGTTTTCAACATAACGGACTGCGAGGTGAACCTTTAATTGTAATCGAAGGGATAGAACTTTCTTGGGATGAATTCGCCCAAACAGTATTGACTCATGAAGGGTTCAAATTCAGACTTGAATTTATAGACCCCTCCGATTTCCAAAAGGAAAGAGACAATGCCTAATCGGGTAGCTGAGGTTTTTTCTCCCTCAAGGGGGGATAGGGGGCAAATCCTTCCTCTTGACAGATGCCCCGATTTTGCTAATATTACTTCATGGCTAGACCATTAAAGAAAATAAAGTTCATGGAATGCATTAATGAGCTTTGAAATTATCAGCGAAATCCAGGAGATTGAAACAATTGCAGAGGGATATGGAATCCGTGAATTGCATCGCTTACGTAAAACATATGGATTAGGAAACTGGAAAAAACTGAAAGGTACTGCCCACATCCACCTCACTTCCGGAAGAGTTCGTTTAGCCGAAATTCATTGGTACGAGGCTCATGGGATCGGCAAAAAGGAAATTAAGCGTAAACGTTATTTGGAGTAACATATAAAAATATCAGTAAAACCTTTACAAAAATTTGTAGTTTGCATCAATAATGAGGACTATCGGGCATCATTAGAGTTACACAAAATATATCGTGTAATTCCAGATGAAGACGTTGCCGCTGATGGCGATTTAAGGGTCATTGATGAGAGTGGGGAAGATTATGTCTATCCAGCTTCTTATTTCGCTCACATCAACGTACCTGAAAATGTAGAGGAATCTTTACTTCGTGCCTCATAATTAAACTTGGGTTGCTGAACAAGTAAGTGCATCAGACAGGCAAAACCGAGCCTGCTGGTAACTTCCAGCGTTTCGGCAAACAAAAGGAGATATTCCAAAGGAGATTGGCAAGAGATTGGGGACTTTGTTGATTGAGTTGAATACGTAAATAGGGGGGGATATAGATAGGTAATAAGGGGAAAGAAGCTACCCTAACGCCTTCTGATATTCAGCAAAGAGGTATTCTTTCTTCATCCCATGGTCTATAAAATCCCATGGAAAGATTTCCTCAAAATATCTCTGCCTATATACATAAAAGTCGGGGTTTATGTCTGTCTCTCGAAATGCCTTTTTCCAATCTCCGCCGAACCTATATGCAGCAAGGATGATTCTTCCTACCCTTCTGTCCCCTCTGCTCAGCAAAGCCTGAACATAACCCCATTTTGGCAGGTCGGAAATAACATTAATATTGCTTTCTTTCTTTAAGGCGTTCCTTATAACCTTCAGCTTGTTATTCAGGGATTTTATATCATCGAAAGGATGCCACTGAAAGGGCGTGGCCGGCTTTGGGACAAAAGAGTTGATGCTGAGTGTTACCCTTCCCAGTCGTTTCTTACCCTTACTTGCCTCTAATATACGATGTTTTACCTTTTTTACGAGATGAACAATCTCTTCAATATCTTCTAAGGTTTCTGCAGGCAATCCTATCAGGAAATAGAGCTTAAGATTCAATATATCATTACTTATTATCATCTCAGCTCCACTCAGGATGTCTTCTTCAGTAATCTTCTTACCTATAACTCTACATAACCTTTCCGAACCAACTTCCGGTGCAAGGGAGATGGTTTTATGACCACTTGCCTTTAGACATTTCACAACTCTATCATCAAGGGAGTCCGCTCTTAAGGAAGCCAACGAGACTTTTCCACCCATCGCTAGGATCAACTCACACAGTTCAGGAAGCATAGGATAATCTGAAACAGCTGCTCCAACAAGCCCAATTTTATCCTTATCCTTTAAACCATTGGCAGCCGTCTCCCTAAGATTTTCCAACCCCCTTTTCCTGTAAGGACGATATATGAAACCAGCAGCGCAAAACCGGCAGCCCCACTTGCATCCACGGCTTATCTCTATCAAAAACATATTACTAAATTCCGTGTTGGGGGTCAGAATAATAGAATGGGTTTTAAATTTATCAACACCTTTCACCCATCTTCTCTTGATCTTTCGGGGAAACCTACCTTTTGGTTCAAAGTCCTTGATCGTACCGTCGCTCTTGTAATCCACCGTGTAGTATCCAGGCACATAAATCCCCACTATATCAGCCATGTTCTCTAAGATTTCATCCTTCTTATACCCGTTTTCCATCCCTTTTTTGTATGAGACAAAGAGTTCCGGAATGACCTCTTCACCTTCACCAATCACAAATAGGTCTATAAAGTCCGAAACAGGTTCTGGATTCATGCTGGATGCAACACCACCTGCAATAATTAATGGATGGCTATCGTTCCTCTCTCCTCTTTCTAGAGGTATCTTAGCCAGATCCAGTATTTTTAGGATATTTATATAATCGTTCTCAAAGGAAATGGAAAAGGCAATGATGTCAAATTGGTAGAGAGGCTTTTGCGATTCCAGTGTAAAGAGGGCAGTATTTGTATCTGTATATACCTGATATTCATCTTTGTCAGGAAGGAATACCCTTTCACAGAGTACGTCTGGTAAACTGTTCAGGTGATAATAGATGGTATGAAAACCCAGATTTGACATCCCTATATAGTAGAGGTTGGGATAGGCGATTGCAACTGTTATCTTCCCTCCCCGAGCTTTCTTAATAGTCCCCCTTTCTTGAATAAGAATCTTTTTGGCCTTATTAATCAAGCTCCACGACATAACTATACCTATTTCCTGACCTATCTTCTCAAGAAGGCCGGAATATCATATCCATCGTCATCCTCTGGAAGTATTTTATCCAATCGTATCACTTCCCCATCTGTATAATCTTTCCTTATATAGGCAGGAATATCATAGTCTTCTTTTCTTATCTTTTTGAAAGGTGTTGTCAGAGATGAAACATCCATTGGGCCATATTTAACCTCTTCCGCGCCATTGCTAAATCCAGTAGCAATAACAGTAACACGAAGTTCACCGTTCATAGCATCATTTATTACTGCCCCAAAGATTATATCCGCATCTTCATGGGATTGTTCCTGGATTAATGTGGATGCTTCATTGACCTCGTACAGGGTTAAGTTAGATCCTCCAGTGATATTAATCAATAGTCCCTTGGCCCCTTTTATACTTACATCCTGCAAAAGCGGACTGGATATGGCATGCTGGGCAGCCTCTACAGCTCTATTTTCACTATTAGAGGTTCCTGTTCCCATAAGTGCCATCCCCTTTTCAGACATTATCGTTCTTACATCAGCAAAGTCCAGATTGATTAAACCATTGACCATAATTAAATCAGATATCCCTCTAACGGCGTGGAGCAAGACCTCGTCAGCCATCTTGAATGTCTCAAGGAGAGGGGTGTTTTTACCAGTAATTGACAAGAGTCTTTGGTTAGGGATAATTATTAAGGTATCCACTGCCTTTTTCAATTCCATTATTCCTTCTTCCGCTGCTTTCTGTCGCTTTCTACCTTCAAAAAGAAAGGGCTTGGTGACTATAGCTACTGTAAGTGCTCCCAATTCTTTGGAAATTTCAGCCACCACAGGGGCTCCACCGGTTCCAGTACCACCTCCCATGCCAGCAGTAATAAAGACCATGTCCGAGTTTGTCAGTACCTCCCTTATCCGATTTCTATCTTCCTCAGCCGCATTCTTGCCAATCCCAGGATCTGCTCCAGCCCCTAAACCTTTGGTTAACTTCTGACCCAATTGCAATTTCAATGGGGCTTTGGAAGCCCTTAAAGCCTGGGCATCCGTATTGGCACTGATAAAACCTACTCCATCCAGTTCTGAAAGGATCATAGTGTTTACGGCATTACATCCGCCGCCTCCGATCCCAAAAACTTTAATATTAGCCGGCTGTTTACTGTTTTCACTAATTTCAAACACCATGGTTAATACCTCCTTATCTAGTGCTTTGACTCATAAATAACTTTACCAAAAATGTCTCCCCTCCCTTGGTGGGAGGGGATTAAGGGGCCCCCTACCCTGCCCCTCCCCCATCAAGGGGGAGGGAATATTTATAGTAATTCATAGTAAAGGCATTAAAGGGACATTCCACTAGTAAACGTTCACGGTTCTCGGTTCGTACTCTACTAACTGTTAACTGCAAACCGTAAACTGTGAACAGATACACAACTATCTAAAATGCCTCTTCAAACCATCTTTTCATCCGGTTGGTCAGTCCGCTGAACATATTCCCATTTTTATCCTGAGATTCTCCTCTGTAATGGTTTTTGCTGCCATATAGAACCAACCCGACACCGGTACTGTACATCGGGTTATTGACCACATCACTTAACCCGCCTATCCCCGTTGGGTAACCTACCCTGACTGCAAGGTTAAACACCTTTTCTGCAAGCTCCGGCAGACCTTCCAGCAGTGCGGTACCGCCAGTAATGACTATACCTGAAGCCACTGATTCCTCACAATTAGATTTAACCAGCTCTCTTCTAACCAATGACAAAATCTCTTCTGCCCGAGGTTCAATAATCTCACATAACTGTCTCCGTGGAAGGACTCTCGGTTCCCTCCCTCCCACACTGGGAACTTCAATAGTCTCACTCCGATCAACTATTGAGGGAAATGCACATCCATATCTCTTTTTTATCTTTTCTGCCTCAATTATAGGAGTCCTTAACCCTACTGCTATATCGCCGGTAATATGATTCCCCCCCAATGGCAACACTGATGTATGCTTAATGCTGCCTTTGGAGAAAATTGCAATATTCGTAGTGCCTCCGCCAATATCCATCAATAAAACACCTAATTCTTTTTCGTCAGGACTTAAGAGCGCCTCGCTTGATGCCAATTGCTCCAGGATGATATTAGAGACACTTAACCCTGTCCTGTTGGCACATTTTATAATATTCTGCGCATAAGTTGCAGCCACGCTTACAATATGAACCTTGGTTTCCAATCTTACACCAATCATACCAATGGGTTCCTGAATCCCATCCTGATCATCGACAATAAACTCCTGGGGCAAAACATGAATGACTTCCCTGTCTAAAGGAATAGCTACAGCTTTAGCTGCATCTATAACCCTTCTTACGTCGCCTTCGCTGACCTCTCGATCTTTAATAGGGATGATCCCCTGGCTATTAAATCCCTTTACATGAGCACCTGAAATCCCTGTATAGACAGAGCTAATCTGAAAACCTGCCATTAACTCCGCCTCTTCCACTGCCTTCTTTAAGGAGTTCACTGTACTGTCAATATTTACAACCACCCCTTTTCGAAGCCCTTCTGAAGGACAAAAACCAATCCCAACAATGTCAACGCTTCCGTTGTTTACTTCTCCCACTATAGCACAAATCTTTGTAGTACCTATATCCAAACCAACTACAATGTTATTGTGTTTCTTAACCACATTTTTCACCTCCTTGCCGTATCGTGTAAAGCCACTAAGGTTTTTGGCAAATCTGTTTTATCCAGCTTTACATAAACCTTTTCACCATAGTTCAGGTTAATGTATTCTGCCTTTTCAGATCTCTCCTGTAGATCAGACACAACCTTCTTAAGATGATTTAGCTTTTGTTCATAACCATCAAACCCTAATTTTACCTGAGTTCCATCTTCCAATGTGAATATGGTTAACCCGGCATATGGGTCCATATTGATCTCTGATATTTGATCCACACCCAAAGTCCCTTTTTTGTTCAATTCATCTATGATAGTCAGGGCCTTCTCTATGAGGTTCCTTGAAATACTCTTATTTGAGGCTAAATATTCCGACTCTAACCCTGTTAAAACAGGAACATCGAAACCATCTTCAGGACCTACTTCCTTAAAGATAACACCCTTTTTATCCACCAGGTATAATCGGTCCAGGTTAATCATGGCAACAGGGACCCTTTCCATGACATCAATTACTATCCTTTGAGGCAATTCCCGTTTCACAAAAGCCTTTTGTACCCACGGGTGTTGTTCTATTCTATCGCTCACTCTCCTAAGATCTATCTCAAGTATATTACTCCCCTTGTCGATTCTTGCCAGATTCAAAACCTCTATTTCAGAAAGTCTATTCTCTCCACTTACAACGATTCGTTCAACTCGAAAATAAGGGGATGTATAGAGATAACCAAAGAAAACATACACCAGCACCCCTAACACACCAATCGACAAAAGAAAACTGCCCCCTTTAAACAAATTGAAAAGCACCCTGGTGTAATTAAGCTTAATCTTCCTTTTTCCTCGGACACTACGTTTGCCATTTTTGAGCTTTCCGGCTTTGTAATCTTTCATCATATCCTCCCCTTTTTTCGTAAATCGTAAAACGTGAATCGTGAATGGTTTACGACTTACGACTTACGATTTACGACTCACGATTCACGATTCACGACTCACAAATGCAGCCTGGCACTTTTTAGTATCTCTTCCACCAGAATATTAAAGCTTAACCCGGCATGATCGGCAGCCTTTGGCAGTAAGCTTGTATGGGTCATGCCAGGGATGGTATTAATTTCAAGGATGTAGGGATTCCCCTTTAAATCCAAGACCATATCTACCCTGGCAACTCCATGACAACCTATGGCATGATAAGCCTTCAATGCAACATCCTGCACTTTAAATAGCTGCTCTCCGGTCAGCCTTGCAGGCAATATATACTCTGTCATCCCTTTGGTGTATTTTGATTTATAATCATACAATCCACTTTTGGGGACAATCTCAATAACCGGAAGGGGGCATCCGTTTAAAATCCCTACCGTAATCTCTGAACCATGGATAAACTCTTCGATCATTATCTGGTCTGTACATTTGCCTGCCTCCTCAATTGCATCTGCCAATCCTTCTTCCTTTTCAACAATACTTACCCCAACACTCGAACCCTCTGATATCGGTTTAACCACCAATGAGAATTTTAACTTTATTCTTTTCTTCAGTTTGCCTTCTGCTATATCCCCTTTATTTAAAACCTGAAACTCGGGAGTCGGCAGTTGATGGAAATTCAGAACTCTTTTGGTCATAGGTTTGTTCATAGCCAGAGCACTGGCAAGTACAGGAGAACCGGTGTAAGGAATTCCCATAATCTCCAGCATTCCCTGGACAGTTCCATCCTCTCCCCATCGACCATGGAGTGCGATAAAGGCTATGTCAATCCCCTGTTCAATTATCCTTTTAGGGACATCCCTGTCCACATGTATAGAACATGCATTATAGCCCTTCTCTCTTAAGGCAGAAAGTATAGCATTACCACTCAAAAGCGAGATATCCCGTTCTGCTGATAATCCTCCCATCAAGACACCGATCTTTTTTCCATTCTTCATAGACTAATTCTCGCCAACAATTCTAATCTCCGGCTCTAACATGAACCCTGTTTTTTGATATACCTTTTGTTGGATTTTTTCTATTAAACTCAGTATGTCCTGAGCAGCAGCATTTCCCATGTTTAAGATGAAATTTGCATGGAGTTCTGAAACCCTGGCATCTCCTATTCGGATTCCCTTAAGTCCGGCATCATCAATCAGCTTGCCGGCTGAGATACCCTCAGGGTTTTTGAATATCGAGCCGGCATTCGGCAAATCCAGGGGTTGTGTCTCTTTCCTCCTAACCAATATCTTTTGTATCCTCTCCCTAATGTGTGACTGATTATCGATATTTAATCCAAAGACCGCACTTAGAATAATACTATTCTGGGGAAGCTCTAATTTTCTGTATGAAAATCTCAAATCATCCTGTTTTTTTGTAGTGATCTCTCCCCTGGGGTTCAATATGGTAACAGATTGGGTTATGTCCTTTAACTCTCCCAGACTGCCCCCTGCGTTCATAATAAGACCACCGCCTACTGTTCCGGGTATCCCAGCCGCAAATTCGAGGCCAGAAAGGCTATGGTCTATAGTAAACTTGATCAAGCTGACCAATGGCACTCCGGCTTCAGCAAAGATTAAGGAGGGATTGTCTTCTTTTAGTAATTCAACCCTTTTAAAGCCATGGGATAGAGCTATTACTACACCCCTGATCCCTCCATCCCTAACTAAGAGGTTTGTTCCATTGCCCAGGATAAAATACGGTATACGCTCTCTGCTCAGGTATTTAATCGTACCTATTATATCCTCTATATACTCAGGAAAGACAATCACATCCGCCAATCCACCCACTCTAAAAGATGTGTATTCCTTCATCGGCTGATTTGTGAGTAAGTCACCCTTTATTATCTTCCTTAGTTCCTCTAGTTGTTTTCCGTTTTCCGTTGTCCGTTTACCATTCACCGTTCACCATTCACCATTCACCATTCACTGTCCACTGTTCACTGTTCACTGTCCACAGGCAACAGCTTCTCTATCAATTTATCTCCAACCTTATATACATCCCCTGCCCCAAGAGTAATCAGTATGTCGCCCTCTTTCAGTACATCAATCAGGTGAGCAGCAATCCTGTCCTTATCATCAATGAACGATACATTTTTGTGCCCATGCTCCCTAATTCCCTCGAATAGAGCCTTTGCATCAACCCCGGGTATGGGGTCTTCACCGGCAGGATAGATGTCCGTAATTATCAACACATCCGCCTGATAGAAGGCGACCAGAAAATCTTTATAGAGGTCCTGGGTCCGAGTGAATCTATGGGGCTGGAAGACAGCAACTATCCGCCTCCCCCATCCGGTCTTTGCTGCACTCAGGGCAGCCTTAATCTCCACAGGATGGTGGGCATAGTCATCTACAATCAGGATACCGTTCTGTTCTCCCTTTATCTGGAATCTCCGCTGTATACCGGTAAATTCATTAATGCCTTCCTGTATAGTCTTAAAATGAAGGTCTAATTCAAGGGCAGCGGCAATAGTAGCCAGGCAATTATAGACATTGTGAACACCTGGCATTTGAAGTGTAATCTTGCCTAGTTTATCTCTGCCTTGTAAAACCTCAAAGGTTGTCTTGGCTCCCGTAAATACCAGGTCTACTGCCTGAATATCTGCCTGGCTCGAAAGACCATAGGTTACATATCTCTTTTTTATCTTCGGGATTAAACTCTGAATATTTTCGTGATCAAGGCATACAATTGCCAAACCATAAAAGGGTATCTTATTTATAAAGTCTAGGTAGGCATTCTTTACCTCTTTCATATCCGTGTAATGATCCATGTGCTCCTGGTCGATGTTTGTAACTACTGCAATAGTCGGAGAAAGCTTCAGGAAAGAACCATCACTCTCATCTGCCTCAGCTACAAGAAACTCCCCTTGCCCAAGTTTAGCATTGGTACCTATGCTATTTAGCCTGCCTCCAATTATCACTGTAGGATCCATACCTCCATGGGCCAGTACCGTTGCTATCATTGATGTAGTGGTGGTTTTTCCATGAGTGCCTGATACAGCTATGCCATATTTCATTCTCATCAGTTCTGCAAGCATCTCTGCCCGGGGTATAACAGGAATGAGGCGCTCATTGGCCTCGATTACTTCAGGGTTGTCGGGTCTTATCGCTGAAGAGATTACCACTACGTCCACATCCTTTAAGTTGTCTTTGCTGTGTCCACAACTAATATTACCACCCAGACTAATCAGTCGTCTGGTAATCTCGGTCTCCTGAGCATCTGATCCACTGACCTTATACCCCAAATTCAATAAGACCTCTGCAATACCGCTCATTCCGATACCGCCGATTCCAACAAAGTGAATGTGTTTTATCTTTTTGTACATGTAAACTCCTAAATTTCTTGTGGCATGTCCCTTTAAACAGCGCACTTAAGTGCTCTGTTGTCGCTATGAACCCAAAAGCTTATAACAACTGTCAACTATATCCTCGGCAGCGCCGGGTTTACCCAGTTTGCGGGCATCCTCTCCCATCCTGGAAACAGCTATCGGATCAGCAGTCAAATCAATTATCATCTCCGCCAGATTTTCCCCTGTCAAATCTCCGTTTAAGACCATTTTAGCAGCCCCCTTATCCAGCAATACCCTTGCATTTATCTCTTGATGATTGTCGGCTGCAAAAGGATAAGGGATTAATACCGATGCTTTACCATAGAGTGTCAGCTCGGAAATAGTAGTAGCTCCAGCCCTGCACACAACAAGATCAGCATCTCTATATACTGCTGCCATATCATCGATGAATCCCATTACCTCTGAAGTAAACCCTTTTTCTTTATATGCCTGACAAACCCATTGATAGTCTGCTTCTCCTGTCTGGTGTATGATATTTAAAGATTTCCTAACAGGCATAAGATAGTCCAGAGCATCCAGTATCTTTTCATTCAGCGAATGCGCTCCCTGGCTTCCACCCAAAATAAGCAGGGTAAACTTTCCTTTATGTTCTTTACCCTTTAAGCAACCATCTATTAATTTCTTCCTTATAGGGTTGCCAGTGAATCGAGCCTTTTTCATTGATGAAAGATACCTGGTTTCCGAAAATGAAATAAAGATACTGTCCACAAACCTGGCCAAAATCCTATTGGTAATTCCAGGTATGGTGTTCTGCTCACAGATTACCCTTTTAATTCCCATTAATAAGGCTGCAAAGATCACCGGCGCCGAGGCATACCCCCCCATGCCAATAACCAACTCCGGATTGTACTCTTTTATCAAAGCTATAGATTGATATATACTTTGGGGAATAAGAAACAGATTGCACACCTTTTCTTTGAAGGACTTCCCCTTTAGCCCTTTAATATCTATACTCCTGAGTTCAAAACCCTCTCTTGGGATAATCTTTGATTCTATTCCTCCCTTTGCCCCGACAAAGACACAGATACTTTCGGGGTTTCTTCTCTTAAACTCCTCTGCTAAGGCTATACCAGGGAAAAGATGACCGCCTGTACCTCCTCCAGCAATAAAAACCTTCATTGGGTTATCCCTTTTGTCCAGTTGATGGGTCCCAGTTTACAGGGTTCAGGAAAGGACACCCCGACCCCTGTAAGCTTCTACCCCTTCTTCACCTGTGAGGATATGTTTAGTAAGATTCCCAAGGCTATTAGATTAATTACCAAGGACGATCCACCATAGCTAATGAAGGGAAGAGGAATTCCCTTTGTTGGAAGAAGTCCTAAAGTAACCCCCATGTGTACGGCTGCCTGTAACCCTATTAACACAGTTATGCCAAGGGCCAGATAAGTGCTGAACAAATCTGAAGAGCGAATGGCTGTACTTATACCTCGGTAGACAAATATAAAAAAAGCAGCCAGGATCATAAGTGTCCCTACTAATCCCAATTCTTCACCTATAACGGAGAAGATAAAATCTGTATGAGGCTCTGGAAGGTAAAATAGCTTCTGTTTTCCCTCCCCCAAACCCCGTCCAAATACCCCCCCTGAACCAAAGGCATAAAAAGACTGGATAATCTGGAACCCTGAATCACTGGGATCCACCCAGGGATTTAGAAACGACAGGATTCTTTGACGACGATACGCTATATTTGCTATTAGAAAGTAAATAAGAGGGGCAGCCGACAATAATATCAGGGAAAGATGGGACAATCGTACACCTGCGGCAAATAACAATGCAAACATAATAGCAGCGATACATATTGATGTCCCCATGTCGGGCTGTTTAATGATTAAAGAGAGCATAATACCGGTAACAATAAGGTGGGGAAGAATCCCTACAGAAAATTTTTTGATATTCTTCTCCTTATTTGCCAGAGAGGAGGCCAGGTAGATTATCAGGGCAAGTTTGGCAAATTCAGAGGGCTGGATAGAAAAAGGGCCCATCTTCAACCACCTTGTTGATCCCCCAACTTTAACTCCGATTCCTGGTATTAATACCGCAATCAAAGAGAGTAAACTTATCCCCAGAATCAGATATGCTATCTTCCTGTAAAATTGATGATCTATTCTTGCCACACCAATCATCATTAAAATACCAACTACTGCAAATAGAATCTGTTTTTTCAGGAAAAAGTATCCGTCATTAAACTTTCCTGATGCCATTATGGCACTGGAGCTATACACCATAACAATACCGGTCCCGACCAGCAATAAAGTGGAAAGCAGCAATATGTAGTCAAATCTCGACTTTACACTCATCTGTTCTCTATCCAATTTGATATGCCTTAGATTTTAGCTTCCTGACAATTGCCTTAAATGCTTCCCCTCTTTCTTCATAGTTATTAAACATGTCATAGCTTGAACAGGCAGGAGACAATAAGACAACATCTCCATGGGAAGACTGCGACCATGCCAGTTCCACAGCTTCTTCCAGTGTGTCTGCTTTAAGGGATTGGGTCAGAGAGCCTAATGATTTCAGGATTATCTCCTTTGCTTCGCCTATCAGTATTAGTTTCTTAACCCTTTCCTTGACCAACTCATTCAGGGTTTCATATCCTGTCCCTTTGTCTCTTCCCCCTGCGATAAGAATTATGGGTTGTTCAAAACTCTCTAAAGACTTCTCCACTGCACCAACATTGGTTGCCTTGGAATCATTATAGTATTTCACTCCAGAGATCTCTTCTACAAATTCCAGGCGGTGTTCAAGCCCCTTAAAACTATTCACAGCATCCTGGATATCCCCAGGGTTACATCCACATATTTCCGCAGCAGCTATGGATGCCATAATGTTGTCAATATTATGCACCCCTCTTACCTTTAAGGATTCTGTACTGTAACGATGTTTTTGCTTGCCGATTTCTGAGATAATGGAATTTCCATCCAGGTAGATTCCCTTATTCATCCTCTTTTTTTGGCTAAAATATACCTTTCTTACATCTTTGAATGAATTCATCATCTCTGAAACCACAGAATCATCGGCATTTAAAATAGCGAAATCCCCTTCCCTTTGGTTGAGGAATATTCTTGCCTTAGCTGCAATGTAATCCTGATATGAAAGGTACCGATCTAAATGGTCAGGAGAAATATTCAGCATTATAACAACCCTTGGTCTGAAACTCCTGATACCTTCCAGCTGAAAACTGCTAATCTCCGCAACTACATACTCTGCTCCCCTCCCAAGCTCTATATACTCGATCAGGGGATTGCCGATGTTGCCTCCAACAAAGACCTTTTTGTGCGCCCTTTTAAGGATCTGACCTATCAGGGTTGTAGTAGTGGTCTTCCCGTTGCTTCCAGTGATTGCTATAATTGGAGTTTTAATAAAATTATATGCCAGCTCTATTTCAGATATAACCTCTATCCCTCTTTTTTTTGCCTCCCTGATCGGCTCGATAGACATCGGAACTCCGGGGCTTAAAACGATGAGGTCACAGTCCAAAAAGGTCTCTATCTTATGTCCTCCTGCCTCTATCCTAATACCCAGATCCTTCAGTTTTTGAACATCTTCACCTAAATCATCGATTGACTTCCCATCCGTAGCTGTTACCACCCCTCCCCTCTCCTTCAAAAAACGAGCGCAGGCTACACCACTCTTCCCTAAACCAACTACCAGAAATTTCTTCTCTTTTATTGTAATCAACATTTTCCTCTTAAACCGTAACTACTCAGTCACAAAGTGGCAAAGGCACTAAAAATACGGTTTACGGTTAACAGTTTACAGTTAATAATTAACCGATAACTGATAACTGGTAACTAAACTATTCTTTGTGCCTTTGGCGCTCTGTGCCTCTGTGCCTACCTGAATAGTTACCTTAAACCTTTGTTGTAAGCGTTCAGATGTCAGCCGTTCAGGGTTCAGGGTTGCTTTTCTTCGGGCTGTTGCCCAAACCTTTGAACTCTGAACCTTTGAACCTGTAAACGGTTACGATTATCTTAATTTCAACGTACTTATAGCAACAAGGGCAAGTATGATTGCTATAATCCAAAACCTTACGATAACCTTTGGTTCTGCCCAACCTTTTAACTCGAAATGATGGTGGAGAGGGGCCATGCGAAATATACGTTTCCCTCTCAACTTATAAGATCCAACCTGAAATATTACAGAAAGGGCCTCGATCACAAACAGCCCACCCACAATAACCAGAAGCATCTCCTGTTTAGTAATCACTGCCACTGTCCCCAATGCCCCACCTAACGAAAGGGAGCCAACATCTCCCATAAATATCTGCGCCGGATAGGTGTTATACCAGAGGAACCCCATACTGGCACCTAGTATTGCGCCGCAAAAGACTGACAACTCCCCGGTGCCGGCTATATAAGGTATCTGTAAATAATTGGCGATCTTAATGTGACCTGCGAAGTAAGAAAAGAAAAGGTAAGTAGCGCTTGCAATCATCACAGGACCTATGGCTAACCCATCCAATCCATCTGTCAGGTTAACTGCATTTGAAGCGCCAACCACAACAAAAATGACGAAGGGTATATAAAACATGCCTAAGTCGGGATGTATACCCTTGAAAAAAGGAACACTAATAGAGGTACTGAAGTTAGGATACAAGTAAAGGAACAACCCTATAAGCAAACCAATGAGTATCTGTCCTCCCATCTTATACTTAGCCCTCAACCCAGTGGAATTCTTCTTTGCCAGTTTTTTATAATCATCGATTATCCCAATAATCCCAAATCCCAGAGTGCTCAGTATGGCTACCCAAAGATAGGAATTTGTCAGGTTCCCCCATAGTAAAATAGATACAGTCAGGGAAAAAAGGATCAGTGCCCCCCCCATAGTGGGGGTACCATGTTTCTGAATATGGGAGGCAGGGCCATCCTCACGAATCTGCTGGCCAATATTAAGTGAGCTGACTTTCCTGATAAACCAGGGCCCCAGAAAGAAACTGATTATCAGGGCTGTCAAAGCTGCATAGATAGTTCTGAAGGTAATGTATTTGAAGACATTCAGGAAGGCATACACAGTATGAAGTGGATACAGAAAGTGAAAAAGCATGGTCTATGGTCCTTTGAACCGTAACCGTTCACGGTAATTACAACAGCAGGCTTAAGCCCGCTGTTATATAAAGCTTGAAGCATTTTTGCCAACCGTTAACTGCAAGCCGTAAACCGATACCCTTTATCTTTGTGCAGTCTTTAGCCACTTTCTCCCCTCCAGTCTGAAGTCTGAAGTCTGATGTCTAATGTCTGATTGGTAAGCTCTTTTATAATAAGTTCCATCTTCATACCTCTCGAACCTTTTACTAAAATGCAATCTCCTTTAGTGATAATGGCTCTTAGCTTTGCGGTAACATCTTGATGCTCATTTTCCATATAAATATTTTTTTCATTCATCCCCCCCTCAGAGGCGGCCAGGGCAATATTTACGGAATTCTTCCCCAATGTAAACAGATAATCGATCCCTAACCCCGAAACCATCCTGCCGATTTGAATATGAGCGGACTCAGTAAATTCGCCTAACTCTAACATGTCTCCCAAAACTGCTATTGTTCTTCCCGTCCTTTTGAACCCTGTTAGGGTTTTGAGGGCTTGCCCCATAGAGTTTGGGTTTGCATTGTAAGTATCGTTTATTATCGTATAACCATCTAATTCCATAATCTCCATACGACCAGGCAAAGGTTTAAATCTTTCCAATCCTTCTTTAATAATCTCCAATCCCACACCCAGAGATTGAGCAACCCCGGCTGCTGCCAATGCATTATAGACAGTGAAAACCCCATAGAGCGGCAGATCGATAATAGCATCTTTATTCTCAGCAGCGAGCCGAAAGCTAACTTTACCCGAATCGGATACTGACACATCCTTCGCCATAAGGTCGGCATCTCCACTCATACTAAAACCAATCTTTCTGCACTTACATTCAGCAGCCAGTTTAAGAACCATGGGATCATCCTGGTTGATGATGGCAAAGCTGTCCTCTCTCAAAATTTTAAATAGCTCTCCCTTTTCTTCCCTTACATCTTCTACACTCAAAAGCCCCTGAAGATGCGCCTGCCCGATATTTGTTATAACAGCCACATCCGGCACAGAAATCTCAGACAACCTCTTTATCTCTCCCCTGGCGTTTGTACCCATTTCCAGAACCGCTATCTCATCTTTCTTACTGAGTCTCAACAGGGTCATGGGAAGACCTATTAGATTGTTGAAGTTCCCCTCTGTTTTCAATATGTTGAAGGTGATTTCCAGTATGCTGCCGATCATCTCTTTGGTGGTAGTCTTTCCGTTGCTGCCGGTAATACCCACAATCGGAATAGGGTGTTTCATCCTCCAAAAATGGGCAATATCACCCAGGGCTCTTAATGTGTCATCAACTTCTATAACAGTCCATTCACCCTCCCATCCCTTATCTTCTAAAGAGCTTCTCTTTACTATCACACCATTGGCACCCTTCTCATAGACCTGGGGGATAAAATTGTGTCCGTCAAAGCGTTCACCCTTCAGGGCTATAAAGAGTTCTTCCGGTTTGATGGTTCGAGAATCAGTAGAGATATTTTTGAAGGGGACAGAAAGAGAGCCGTGAAGAAGTCTCCCCCCAGTGATTTTCAAAACATCGGCAGCCGAGAATTTATAATTGAGTTCAGACATTCAGAAGGGCTCTCCTCTTTACCCTCTCAGATATTGCATTTCTGGCTTCCTGCCGATCATCAAATGGTATCTTTTCGTTTCCCACAATCTGATAGTCTTCATGCCCTTTACCGGCAATTAAAACCGTATCTTGATATTTAGCTATATCAATAGCAAACCTTATTGCCCGAAGACGGTCAACAACGGTCACATACCCTTTTTTACAGGAATTTACGGTTAAATCATCCACACAATACTTTCTTATGCCCAATCTTTTGATTCCTTCCTCGATTCCCTCGATTATAGTATTGGGATCTTCTGTTCTGGGGTTATCCGATGTTATTATGGACAAATCACTGTATTTGCCCGACACTGCCCCCATAAGGGGCCTTTTCAATCTATCACGATCTCCTCCGCACCCAAACACCGTGATAATCTTTCCTTTAGAAAGGCTTTTTATGGTTGCCAGAGTCCTCTCCAATGCGTCACTGGTGTGGGCATAATCAACTATTATGTTAATACCTTCTCCGTTTTCTATGCGCTCGAATCTGCCCGGGACTTTATCCAGACTTCCTATGCCCTTCTCTATATACGGTAATGAGACACCCTGACCTATCGCCACACTTGCAGCAGCCAGGATGTTGTAGAGATTGAATTCTCCAATAAGGGGAGACCTGATATTTAAACTGCCCTTGGGGGTGTTTATCCTGGCAGTTGTCCCGTCTAAAGCAAGCTTAATATGCTCCGGGAAAACCTGAAATTTGTTTTTAACTCCGTATCTGATGATATTTGGTATGGTGTTTAAGGCAAGATTTTCACTAAAGGGATCATCCGCATTTATTACTGCACAAGAACCTTTTTTTTTGCTGCTTTCAACCAGAAGATGGTTGAATAGCTTAGCCTTGCTGCTAAAGTAATGCTCCATGGTTTGATGATAATCCAAATGGTCTTGAGTAAAGTTGGTAAACACACCTGCATCAAACTGGAGGGATTCTACCCGTCCTAAATCCAATGCGTGGGAAGATACCTCCATAACAACATGGGTAACCCCATCCTCCACCATTTCAGCCAACATACTTTGAAGATCAAGGGATTCTGGTGTAGTCATAGATGCTGGAATTGACTTACCCCCGTAACAGTAGTTTATTGTCCCCATGATCCCTGTTTTAAAACCTGCCTCTTTGAATATGGATCCAACAAGATAGGAAGTAGTGGTCTTCCCGTTGGTGCCGGTAATGCCAATCAGGGTGAGCTTTGAAGATGGATCTCCATAAAACCGAGCGGCAATCTGTGCCAGCGCCACTCGAGAATCAGGGACCAAAATAATTGTGGCATCTTTTATATCCTCCTGTATCTGCTCAACCACAACCGCCCTGGCACCTTTATCAATAGCCTCCTTAACAAAGTTATGACCGTCAAACTTGGCTCCCTTTATTGCTACAAATAAAAAATTTTCGTCTATCTTTTTAGAATTATAGGAGATACCAGCCACCTCCAATGATCTCTCTCCTATGACCTCTTTATCCTCTATAATCCCTACTAAATCATTCAGTTTCATTTGTCTGCCTCGTGATTCACGATTCACGATTCACGATTCAGGGCAAACACATAGGTTTGCCCCTACGATGACGGCTGCTGGAATTTAACCCAACACTTTTCCCCATCATTGACTATGCTTCCTGGCCTTAAACTCTGTTCGACTGCCCTGCCACTTCCTATGATCCTGATATCTATTTTGGAATCGTGTATCATTCTAAGTATCTGCCTAATACTCATCCCGGTAAAATCAGGAATCACAAATCCCCCAGATTCAACTGCTCCTTTCCCTTTGACATCCGAATTCTCTAAGTCTTTATGCCCACTGAGTTCAGCGGGTACTTTGGAAGAAACGGGATTGCTTTGGGCAACAACTTGGGTGGGAAGTATTCCCAGGTAATGCAGTGTTTCTTCCGCAACCTTCTTAAAAACTGGTGCGGCTACCAGGCCTCCATAGGAAACCCCCCTGGGCTCATCAATTAACACTACTATTGCCACATTAGGATCATCAGCAGGGGTGAACCCCATAAACAATGCTATATACTTATCTTTAAAATAACCACCTAAAGATGGATTGTGTTTCTGGGCTGTTCCAGTCTTGCCAGCGACCTCATATCCATCTATAGAAGCCTTGGTACCAGTTCCGCCCTGGAGCACTGTAGTTTTCATTATAGATGTAACATCTCTGGCTGTTTTTTCGGAAATGACCCTCCTTACTATCTGAGGGCTGAACTCTTTAATAATTTTACCTTCGGGAGAAACAATCTGTTTTACTATGTATGGTTTCATTAAATCCCCCTTGTTAGCAATCGCGGACAACCCCCTGATTAATTGGACGGCAGAAACTGAGACTCCCTGTCCGAAAGAAATCGTATTAACGGAAATCTGTGACCACTCATTGGGCGGACGAATTTGTCCCTGAGTTTCCCCTGGTAAGTCTATACCTGTTCTTTCTCCAAAACCAAATTTCCTTACGTATTCATATAATCTTTCCTTACCAAGTTTTTCCCCTATCTTGCCTGCACCTATGTTACTGGAAAATTTTATTATGTCCTGCAAACTCAACCAACCATAGGAATGAGTATCATGAATAGTCCTTTTAGCCACATTATATGAACCGTTTTCGCAAAAGAAGGTGTCTTTTTGAGACACAATACCTTTTTCTAATGCCGCTGCTGCTAAAAAAACCTTAAAGGTTGATCCAGGTTCAAAGCAGTCAGTAACCGCTCTATTTCTCCAAGATGAAGAAGGATACTTCCCGAAGATATTCGGATTAAACTGAGGTTCAGTGGCAATGGCCAGTATCTCTCCGGTTTTAGGGTTCATAGCAACAACAACACCGCCTTTAGCGTTGGTTTTGACAACTGCTTCTTTTAGTTCTTTTTCGGCTATATACTGAATAGTTTTGTCTACAGTAAGTACTAAATCATTGCCCGCTTGTTCATCCCTTTGCTTTAGACCACGACTCAATATTATCCTTCCCAAAGCATCCCTTTCTACAACTGAGTATGTGGTCTCTCCTTTAAGATAATCGTCATACTGAAGTTCCAGACCTTCCAATCCCCTGGAATCCAATCCAGCAAATCCGATAATATTTCCGGCTGTTTCACGATTCGGATAATATCTTCTGCCTTCTTTAACGAAATTGATACCACTAAGCTTCAGGTTCTTTACCTTTATTGATTGGTCTGGAGACACTCTTCTACTAACCCAGGTAAAGGGTCTTTTAACAGTAAACTTCTCTGCCAGTTCTTTTTCGCTCATTTTGAGAATTGGTGACAATTCTTTTGCAGTTTTATATGCATCGCTTATCTTTATAGGTTCAGCGCATATAGAATCTACATCGATACTTATTGCCATTTCTTCTCTATTGCGATCATATATGACCCCTCTTTTGGGGACTACGGATATAACCTTCCGATGCTGTCTTTCAGCTAGCTGACTAAGCCTTTGACTTTCCAGTATCTGAAGTTGATAAGCCTTAGCTGAGATTGCAACAGTCATCATAATAAAAACTACAAAAATAATAAACACCCTAAATTTCAACCATTTCCTTGACTTATCAATCATTTTAGATTCTTCTCCGAATTAGTTGGGAGAAAGTGGTACAGGATTCGAGGATTCAAGTGTTTGTTTTCCAATGATTTTATTATGAATATCCAGACACAACTGATAGAACTTTTGCCAAACCTTTAATTCTCTGTAATTTTTAAACATTTCGCTCGAATCCTCGAACCCTTGACCCCTTGAATCCTTGAATCCTTCTTATCGACCAACTCTTTGGGAGATGAACCTCATTTTAATACAACCAATTGGTTTATTTTAGGAGATGTCAGTCTTAGCTCTTTCTTTGCTATATCTTCAACATGGTATGGTGATGTTAGGGTAGCTATCTCTAATTTCAATTTCTTATTCAATTGGAGTAGTTCGTTTTTCTCTTTGTTTGATTGACTGATTTCATAGCCCAGGTTGACAATCTTGACTTGGGACCATACATAGAATAGAGAAGAAAAAATTAATACCGCAGCGACAATAAGAGATATACCAATCGTACTTGAATCTTTTGTGTTTATGCGCCCATCTGAAGGCAGCCTCTTTGAAATACTCTTGTCGAATTCATTGAATATAAGTCTCTTTGCAATTGTGCCCTGCATAAAACCTCCTTAAAAATAAAAAGTTATATTCTTTCAGCAACCCTTAACTTTGCGCTTCTCGACCTGGGGTTTTCCCTTATCTCATCCTCCGATGGAAGGACTGGCTTCTTTGTCAACACCTTGACCTCACTCTCCTTTTGACAATTACATTCTGGCATACCAGGGGGACAGATGCATCCTCTCTCGAGTAATCTAAAGGACTGTTTAACAATCCTATCCTCAAGGGAGTGAAAGGATATGACACAAAACCTCCCCCCTTTTCTCAGGAGATCAATACCTACCTGAATAGCAGTTTCAAGGTTTCTAAATTCGTCATTGACAGCAATCCTAATGGCCTGGAATGCCTTAGTTGCCGGATGGATTCTTTTAGGACGAAATCTGGATGGAATTGCAGCGCTGACAATATCTGCCAATTCTACGGTTGTAGATATCGGCTTGTGTTTTCTGTAATCTGCAATAGATCTTGCAATCCTTTTCCCAAAACGTTCTTCACCATAGTTCCACAATATCTGTTCAAGTTCAGGTATGGAAAAGGAATTGACCAAATCAAATGCCTTGAGTCTGGAGCTTTTGTCCATGCGCATATCGATTGGCCCTTCAAGTCTAAAGCTAAAACCCCTATCTTCATTCTCTAGTTGAATCGAAGATACCCCTAGATCAAGTAATATTCCGTCAACCTCATGTACTTTTAGATTTCTTACAATGTCCCCAAGGTTATTAAAATTATCATAGATTATCGTTACCCGATCTTGAAAATGATTTAATCTATTTTTGGCAACTGTAATTGCATCTTCATCCCAATCTATTCCAATCAATCTACCATTTGGTGAACTACACTTTAATATCTCTAATGAATGTCCTCCACTGCCCAATGTCCCATCTATATAAATCCCGTCCTGATGGCAGTTCAGGTATTCCACTGCTTCTTTTACCATCACTGGAAGATGTTCAACATTACTCCTCTTCACCAAAGCTCTTTACCGCATTCTCTACGGAATCATAACTATTAAATTCGTTATCAGCACCTGCTACCTTGAAAATATTTCTCAAATAATCACTTACTCCAACTAATTTTAAATCACCGTGATACTGTCTTAATCTTTGCAGTCTTTCCACAAGGATGTTAATAGTTAAGTAATTGATATGTTTAGTATTTTTTAAATCAAGTACTACCTTGTGCCTATCCTTATCCATAAGGGATGAAATAATATTCTTTATTTCTTCCATCTTTTCAATGTCAACATCTCCATTAACATCGATGATTAAAATGTCATTGATATATCTTTGGGTTAACACAAGTCATTCTCCTGACGGCAGACTATAAACCCAATTCTCCCAAGGCATCACTGATCTCATCAAAGTTTTCTTTAGCCTTAGCAATCTCCTGTTCCCATTTTTCCTTACTCCAGATTTCGATCTTCTTTGTCATCCCTGCAAAGACAATATCTTTCTCCAATTTGGCGTACGCCCTCAAAGTGGGGGGCAGGAGTATCCTCCCCTGTTTATCTATGGTACATTCTGTTGCTCCAGAGATAAAGAAGCGTTGAAAGGACTTAACATCCTTTTTTACTATTGACATAGAACTAACCTTATCTTCTAAGAGTCGCCATTCATCAAAAGGATAGGCTACCAGACATCCGTCAAAGTTGGTAATCACCAACCTATCATCGTATCTCTCGTTTAGGACTTCCCTAAATTTTACAGGAAGACTCACCCTGCCTTTTGAATCTATAGTATGTTCGTATCTACCACGAAACACGACAATACATCCTCCCTGTGCCTATACTTACCATACAATACCACTTTATACCACTTTGTGGGACGAATGTACATTCTTATATTCTTGATGTCAAGAAAAAATTAAAAAAATTTTCTCAAGACAACAATCATCATTGCTTTAACTCAATATCTTGTGTCGAACTGGAGATTATATCTAAATATGGTACTTTAAAATGCCCGAAAATATAAAAAATATAAAAAAAGATTCAACCACTTTTCTGTTTTTTCTCTTTTTTATGGGTCGGTTTCAGGTATGGAGTATTCCTGTTCGTGTAATATCAGGGATATATAGCTTCTATGAGAAAAGATAAATAATGAAGGGGAAAGCAAAGAAGGTTGGCAAGATAAGAAAAAGTTTGACAATGCTTTAAAACTCGTTAAAAATAGAGACCATAAATAAGTGTTCATACACTCTCAAACCTTTCTTAAAGTTAGTTTTAAAGAGACGGCAGCAGGGCGGGTTAACCAAATAGATGGGTGCTTGAAAGGAGACACCTAATTATGATCATATTGCTTTTGTGGATTGTTGTAGTTAGCGCTTTAACCTTGATGGGCTCCTGGTATGCGAAAAGGTACAATCAGCCGGATTTCCTGATAGTATTGTTCGCTGTTTTTACAGTATTCAGTAATTTGGCTGCTTCAAAGATTGCGACATTTCATTTTGGCTCTGCAGATTTCTTTGCACCTGCAGTAGTGCTTATCTTTTCAGTAACCTTCCTTCTGACTGACATTGTTAACGAAAAATTTGGGAGAAGGGAAACACATCGAATGATCTTTATCACGTTCTTTGCCCACGTTGCTGTCGCTATCTTTTCATGGTTAATACTCTCCCTGCCTGCAGCACCTTTCTGGACGGATCAAAAGGCATTGTCTTCGATCATTGGTTTGGTTCCAAGGATAATTTTAGCGTCATGGATCGCCTTTTTGGTTAGTGAAAACCTTGACGCTTATATTTATGATTTGTTTAAGCGCATTACAAAAGGGAAGCATCTGTGGATGAGAAATGCATTCAGTTCATTGCCATCAATGATCGTTGACTCTATATTGTTTGTGACCATTGCTTTCTGGGGGATTCAACCAGTCAAACCAATAATCGTAGGCCTTATTGTAATAAAATGGCTGGTAGGGATTATTGATATTCCATTCATGTACCTGAACAGGTTCATTCTATATAAAAAGTAAGCGGTCAGTATTTAGGGATCAACTCAAAAATTCAACTATTCCCTTTTCCTTATCCACTGATACAAGGAGAGATCTATGCTTAACATAAATCAAGGAATCTTCAAGGCCTACGACATTCGAGGAATCTATCCCGAAGAGATCAATGAGGAGACAGTCTACAGAATCGCTCAGGCATATGTAGAGTTCGTTAAACCAAAAGAGGTTGTACTGGGAAAGGATGTCCGGCTTTCATCTCCATCGCTATGGCAAGCTGCAGCCCAGGGAATAAACGATGCCGGGGTTGACGTGATTGATATCGGTACCATCTCCACTGACATGCTTTACTTCTCTGTAGCAAAATATGGATTTGACGGAGGGATTACCATTTCGGCTTCTCATAACCCGGTGCAGTACAATGGAATGAAGCTGGTAAGAGAAAAGGCAATCCCTATCTCTTCTGATACAGGTCTTAAGGACATCCTGGAGATCGTCCTTAAATCTAAAAAGACAACTGCAAAGAAAAAAGGTCAGATAATTGCAAAAGACATTATGGAAGACTACATCATCCATGTCCGGTCATTTATTGACGTTGATAAGGTTAAGCCGCTAAAGATCGTAGCCAATGCCAACTTTGGTCTGGCTGGAGAGGTCGCTAAGAAATTAACCAGTGATATGCCGCTGGATATAATCGGGATCAATTTTACTCCTGATGGAAGCTTCCCCAAAGGGCGTCCTGATCCTCTCATACCGGAGAACCGTCAGGAAACTATCAGCAGAATAAAAGAAACAGGGGCGGATTTTGGTGTTGCCTGGGATGCGGATGCTGACCGTTGTTTTTTCTTCGATGAGACAGGGGAGTTTATTCAGGGATACTTTATTACTGCCCTTTTAGCCAAAACCTTCTTAACGAGATACCCGGGAGGCAAGATAATCTTCGATCCAAGGCTTACCTGGGCCAATATTGATACAGTCAGAGAAAATGGTGGCATCCCGATAATCAACAAGTGCGGTCATGCTTTTTTTAAGGACAGAATGAGACGTGAGGATGCGGTATTCGCTGGGGAGATGAGCGGCCATTATTACTTTCGGGACAACTACTATGCCGACAACGGTATGATACCCTTTATGGTAATGTTAGAAATCCTGTCTGCCTCTGAAAAGACACTGTCAGGAATATTAGCTCCTTTGAAAAACAAGTACTTCGTCTCCGGGGAGATCAATAGAGAGGCTGGAAATACACAAAGGATACTGGAAATTATGGAGGAAAAATATAGAGGGGCCACAGTAGAGCATATAGATGGACTGTCTGTTGAATATCCTGATTGGAGGTTCAACTTGAGGTCTTCTAATACCGAACCGTTATTGCGCCTCAACCTGGAAGCCAAATCTAAGGAGCTTATGGAAGAAAAACGAGGCGAAATAATCAAACTAATAGATCAAATAGAAAACGATTTTAATTGAAATGGAGAATAAAAGATGGGAACAGATTTAAAGAGTAAGGTAGCTTTGATTACAGGCTCTAGTAAGGGTATAGGAAAGGCCATTGCCCTTAAATTTGCCGAAAATGAGGCAGATGTAGTCATTAATGGCAGGTCCCCAGATGCTGGTATGGAGACAGTAAATAAGATAAAGGATATGGGAAGGCATGCAATCTTTGAAAAAGCCGATGTAACTGTCTATAACGAAGTTAAAGAGATGGTAGATCGTGTCTTAAAAAAGATGAAAAAGATAGATATACTGGTCGTTAGCGGGGGGGTTATCAGCCATGGAAATGTCATCACAGCCCCTAATTTCTTCAGGGAGGTTGACCCTGACACCTATATAGACTTTATTAACAGTCAATATTTCAGCAGGTTGTACTGTGTCAGAGCCGTCCTGGATCACATGGTTGAAAGGAAATCAGGAAAAATCGTACTTATAGGAACCGATGCAGGACGTTGGCCTACCCCAGGAGAATCTCTGCCTGGTGGGGCAGGGGCTGCGCTGGTTTTGACTACAAAGGTTCTGGCCAGTGAGTTTGCCAGGTGGGGAATAAGGATTAATACCATTTCAACCACAGTTACAAAGGACACACCAGGTATAGACTATGTTCTCTCCTGTGGACCTCCAGCAAAGATATTTCAGAGGGCTATGGAAAGGCAGCCATTCCCCATAAATGCAAATGATATTGCAGAAGCTGCTCTATTTTTGGCATCAGAGGCTTCTGACCAGATTACCGGCCAGACTCTTAGTGTTAACGGTGGGTTATGTTTTCCTGGTTAACCAGGACCAGTTCTTGCTATCCTGGAGCTTATCAACACCTCTCCCAAAGGGAAGCGTTGGCATTCCCAAAACCACCGCACAGGGTGGCAAGACCATGCTTTGCTTCGGCTTTCTCCTTCTTCATGATATTATCCAGGGTTACAATAATCTTTGCTCCAGATTCTCCAAGAGGGTGTCCAAGGTGGATGGCTCACCCCACACACACAAAGTATACTGATTAAAGCCCTTTGAACAGCGGTTCTCTCTTTTCTAAAAATGCCCTTACTCCTTCCCTATGGTCCTCTGTTTTGAGGCAGATACTCTGGGCATTTGCCTCTAAATCCAGCTCGCTCGCCAGATCCATATTGAGCCCTTTGTAGAGTATCTCCTTTATCATGCCCAGGGCTATGGGGGCCTTTTTCGCTATCTTCCCTGCAAGGTCATAGGTGGCCTTTTCCAGTTCTTCAGGGGGTACAGCCTTATTTACCATCCCTATCCTTTCGGCTTCTTTCGCGTCAATCACATCTCCTGTAAAATATAGCTCAAGGGCATTTGCCGTACCTACCAGTTTGGGAAGGAAATATAAGCCGCCGTAGTCAGAAACCAACCCCATATTTATAAAACTTACTCCCAGTTTGGCATTATCAGAGGCAATCCTCATATCACAAGCAAGGGCGATATTACATCCTGCCCCTATAGCATGACCATTTATAGAAGCAATGACAGGTTTTTCCAGATTTCTAATCTCGGTTATTATCCTATGGGAGACACTACGAACAAATGCCCTTCTCTCTACAAGAGGTACCTCCACACTCATCTTCTCCATCTCTTTAATATTTCCACCGGCACAAAATGCCCTTCCTGCACCTGTTATAACCAATGCCCCTATGTTCTTATCGCCTCTTACGTCTTGAATGGCATTGATTATATCCTCTCGCATACTACCACCCAGGGCATTGAGACTATCGGGTCTGTTGAGCACTATGGTAGCCACTCTGTTCTCTTTCCTGAATATTATATCTTCGTACCTCATAGCTATTCTCCTTTCTTACTTTCCTTTGAATTCCGGCTTTCTCTTTTCCAAAGCTGCTTTAAAGCCACCTCAGCTTACGACTATTCAACCTCCACTTCCATCCACAAAAGCGCCTGTCCCATAGATTTCCCTGTCTGATCCAGCCGAAGGGTCCGGGTTGCACCTCCACCCAAGATTATTATATTATATTTATTGAGGTAATTTATTTAATTTAATTCGATTTGTCAAAAAAAATGACTAAAAAACAGTACAAAAAGGAAGGGGGTAAAGAAACTTATCCTTCCCCCAGAAACCAGTGTCGGGTTTTAGGGTATTGAAAGTTCTTGACCCTCAATCATATATGGAATAGAATTCTAACTGTTCAGGTTATTAATTGTTAGATATAAGAGGTCTCATGAACAAATCAAATATTAAAGCTGCGGCTATAGGCGTGGATCTGGGGGGCACTAATCTTAGGTTAGGGATAGTGGACCAAGAGGGTAGGATTCTTAAGAGTCTAAAGAGGCCAACCCTGGCTAAGGAGGGAAAGGATAAGGTAATCAATCGCATAGTAGACCTATTAAGAGATGCCATTGAAACCTCAAAACAACTTTCCGGAGAGGTCAAAGGGATATGCATAGGAGCCCCAGGATTTCTCGATACTAAGAGGGGAATAATCAGAGAATCTCCAAATTTACCCGGTTGGAAAGATGTGGCATTGAAGAAGGAGATCGAGAAAAGAGCACATTTCCCTTCAATCTTAATCCAAAATGATGCCAACGGTTTTACCTATGGTGAGTGGTGGAGAGGAGCCGGAAAGGGTTACAACAGTATGGTAGGCATTACATTAGGTACTGGAGTAGGCGGAGGGCTGATATTGGATAAAAAGATATGGTCAGGAGAAGATGGTGCGGCAGGAGAGATAGGCCATATGATAGTGGAGCCCTCTGGACTTAAATGTCAATGTGGCAGATACGGTTGTTTAGAGAGCTATTCCTCTGGAACAGGGATAGTCAACAGGACTATTATGGCATTAAAAAAGGGGGTAAATTCATCTTTAATAAACAGGGCAGAAGGAAATTTCAGCCTTATCAAATCCAGGATGGTCTTTGAAGAAGCTGTAGCCGGAGATGAACTATCCCTTAAGATAATAGAGGAGGCAGGGAGATATTTGGGTATAGCTGTTTCAAGTCTCATAAATATATTGAACGTTTATAGGTTCGTTATTGGAGGAAGAGTTGCCAGTGCTGGAGATCTAATATTAAAACCTGCCAGGGAAGAGATTTTTAAAAGGGCGCTAAACCTTTCTGCAAAGGGGGAAGTTATTATTCAGGCCAGTCTTGAAGATGATGCAGGAATTATAGGGACAGCCGGAATGGTCTTTGAGAGTCTGAATCGAAAGACTCTCTCTTCCGCAACTTAATTCAGGATTTTTTCTTTGCATGAGAATAGTAACTGTGATATATAGTATAGCTTCATTTTTTCGTCGAACAAGGTAGCTTAATGGGTCAGTGAGAGCTACTGATTGATATCCCGTCCTCTAATTTTAGGGCAAGGCACAAAAAGGAGGTGGTGGGTTTTATGCTATGGATAATGTTGTGCCCCATTAAGGGGTCAGACAGGTATTATCCCCACCACAAACAAAAAGGGGGTTATCCTAAATTTGGAGGTAAGTTATGACAAGGACAATTGCTGAGATTAATGAAAAGATAAAGAAAGGTAAAGCGGTTGTTGTTACCGCTGAAGAGATAATCGATATCGTAAAAGAAAAGGGGACAAAAAAGGCTGTTTGTGAGATAGACGTAGTTACTACCGGCACCTTCGGTCCTATGTGCAGTTCCGGCGCATACCTTAACCTGGGACATTCTAAGCCAAGGGTAAAGATAGGTGGAGGCAAGGCCTATTTGAATAATGTGCCGGTTTATACCGGCATAGCAGCCGTAGATGTATATCTGGGAGCAACAGCTATACCAGATGATGATCCAAGAAACACCGTGTTCCCTGGAGAGTTCAGATACGGTGGTGGACATGTAATAGAGGAATTGGCAGCAGGTAAGGATGTTAAGCTTACAGCTACGGCTTACGGGACAGACTGTTATCCCAGAAAGAGTATCGAAACCACCATTAATATTAAGGAGATAAATGAAGCGGTTCTGTTCAACCCAAGAAATTCCTATCAGAATTACAACGTTGCTGTGAACCTTTCAGACAGGGTAATATATACCTATATGGGAACGTTACAGCCAAAATTGGGAAATGCTAATTATTGTAGCGCAGGGCAACTCAGTCCTCTTTTAAATGACCCTTACTATAAAACCATTGGCATTGGAACCAGGATATTCATGGGAGGCGGGATCGGCTACATAGTCTGGAATGGCACTCAACACAATCCGTCTGTGTCAAGAAGTGAGAATGGAGTTCCAAGGGCACCTGCAGGTACCATTGCCGTAATTGGCGACCTCAAACAAATGAGTCCTAATTGGCTTAGAGGAACTACCTTTACAGGCTATGGAGTTACCTTAACAGTAGGAATAGGCATACCAATTCCTATCCTCAACGAAGAGATACTCAAATACACTACTGTCAGAGATAAGGATATCTTTACGCAGATTGTAGATTACAGTGATGCATACCCTCAGAGAAAGCCGGACACCCTTGGCGAGGTTAATTATGCCGAGCTAAAGAGTGGGAAAATAAATGTTAAGGGGAAAGAGGTAAAGACCGCTGGACTATCCAGTTATGCAAAGGCCAGAGAGATAGCTGAAACACTTAAGGGCTTAATAAAAAAGGGCGATTTTCTATTGACTGAGCCTGTTGCAGCCTTACCATCTGTTGAATCCGGGATAACCTTCAAGCCCATGCCATCAAAACCGGTTAAAAAGAAGTAGACTCTTCAGAAAGGATCAGATAGTAAAGGGTAAATTGGAGGCGTACTATGTCAAAAAAGAGAATAGTTTTAACCTTTCCAGGCAGGTTAGTTGATCAACCGATTACATACCATCTGATTAAGGACCACAATTTAATTGTAAATATATTGCGGGCAAACGTGACTCCAAAAGAAGAAGGCAGATTAGTAATAGAGCTTGGTGGCAATAAAAAGGATATGGAATCAGGCATGAATTACTTGAATGAAATCGGGGTCCATGTGCAGCCCTTAACCCAGGAGGTAGTATGGCATAAAGACCGCTGTACCCAGTGCACTGCCTGTGTATCCATATGTCCTTCAAGTGCATTCGTTGTGAACAGAAACGATATGTCAGTATCTTTCAGAAAGGAAAAATGTATAGCCTGTGAGTTATGTATTCCTATCTGTCCCTATCGTGCTGTTGAAGTTCATTTCTAGGTGTGTATTTTATTATTATCGGTAATTATTCAGGGACAGCTACCATTAAATTTAATACTCAAAAAATGGGTATTACAAATTGCTGGAGAACCGACGGGAAAATGATTGTACATTCCCAGCGTTTTAGCTCCAGCGTTATGCCAAGACAACAGGAAAATGAAAGGAAGGAATATGGAATTAAACGAAGTGGTAATATCAAAGGCGATAATCGAGCGATATTCCAGGAAACTCCTCGATAATCTTGAATTAGATGTTGCTATTGCTGGTGGTGGTCCGGCTGGGTTGGTGGCCGGGTACTATCTGGCAAAGGCCGGCAAGAAAGTGGCCCTCTACGAACGCAAACTCAGCGCCGGTGGCGGGATGTGGGGCGGTGGTATGATGTTCAACGAAATCGTTATACAGGAATCCGCACTCCCCATTCTCGACGAGTTTTCAATTCGGTATAGTCAGTATCAGGAGGGGTATTATACTGCGGATTCCGTAGAAGCGATTTCAACTCTTGTCTCTAAAGCCGTGCAAGCTGGACTGACGATCTTCAACTGCGTCAGCGTGGAGGATGTGTTGATGCGCCCCGACAGAGTGGTGGGGGTGGTCGTAAACTGGTCTGCGGTGGAAATTGCCGGCCTACATGTTGATCCACTGGCTGTTCGATCCCGGTTCGTGCTGGATGCCTCTGGTCACCCCGTTGAGGTTGTTAAGGTAGTTCAGGAAAAGGTCCCGGGGAAACTGAAGACGGCAAGCGGAAAGATCGAGGGCGAGAAATCCATGTGGTCCGACCGGGCAGAAACGCTTACCCTGGAGAACACCAAAGAGGTCTTCCCCGGATTGTACGTCGCCGGAATGTCGGCAAATGCTACCTTTGGCGGTCCCCGCATGGGCGCAATCTTTGGCGGCATGCTCCTTTCGGGCAAGAAAGTAGCAACCATGCTCGTGCAGGAGCTTGCATCTTCTGTGTAGGACATAACATTGGTGTAATGTTGCTCTTCGGGAAGAAGGGAGCAAAGGCAGTGATGGAGAAATTGAATCAGGTTTATCGCCCATTCCTTGCCGACATTTACCCCGGAAGAAAAGGAAACCTTTATGTAACTATTCAGGTTATCTGGTTCACAGTTCAATGTTCACGGTTATTCTGCCTACGGCGGGGTCATGCTTCCCATGTTTTCTTGAAGCCATGAACAACAGCGCTCGCACAGGAGACATTAAACCTATAAATACCATCAATCATTTCAATCTTCATCAATTTAACCATGAACCGTGAACCTTTTAACTTTGAACCTGAGTAGTTACACCTTTATAAATAAAAAGTGACTACTAATTTTGTAAAAACATACCAGGGTCATAGAGCAGATGGAGGTTAATCTTGACTAAGGCAATCGCCCTTCTCTCCGGTGGATTGGATAGTACACTGGCACTTAAACTTATTTTGGATCTTGGTATAGAGGTCGAGGCGGTAAATTTTATATCCCCTTTCTGCACCTGTACATCATCCAATAGCGGTTGTATGGAAGGGAAAAAGGCAGCAGTTAAGCTGGGGGTTAAACTCAAAGTCATTAACACCTCCAGGGAAATCTTAGAGTTGGTTAAACACCCCAAACACGGGTATGGCAGGAACATGAACCCATGTTTAGACTGTCGTATATTAACGTTTAAAAAGGCCGGTGAGTATATGCGAGAGCAAGGGGCGTCTTTTTTGATAACAGGTGAGGTATTGGGAGAAAGGCCAATGTCTCAGAGAAGAGATGCCATGAGGGTCATCGAAAGGGATTCAGGACTGGATGGTTTGGTTCTGAGACCCCTTTCCGCTAAGTTGCTCCCACCAACTATACCCGAAAAGGAGGGGTTGGTAGACAGAGAGAAGCTGCTGAATATTCAAGGACGATCTAGAAAGCCGCAGATTGCCCTGGCTAAGGAATTTGGAATCAATGATTACCCGTGCCCTGCCGGTGGGTGCTTACTTACCGACCCCGGATTTGCCAGGAGAATGCGCGATCTAATGGATCATAACCCAAACTTTACCCTGAACGACGTCCATCTTTTGAAAGTAGGAAGGCACTTCCGCCTATCTCACAAAGTAAAGACCATAGTAGGGAGGACCGAAAAGGAGAACAAAAAGGTCTTGAGTTTTGCCCAGAAAGGTGATCTTATTTACAAGGTTCTGGATTTTCCAGGGCCGATAACCATGGTTAGGGGAGATTTAGGGGATGATTTGAGTGAGCTGCCCGCATCTATAACAGCAGGATACAGTAAGGCAAAAAACGAAAAAAATATAAATGTCAGTTGTAAAGAATACCCCTCCGGCAGGACAGGTGTCTTTCAAGTATCGCCTATTGAAAGAGAACGACTGGAAGAGCTGATGATTTAATCTCTCAGGTGACAGGCAACAAAGTGCCCTGTGGTTACCTCTTTAAAAACAGGATATTCCTCTTTACATATCTCTATCTTATAACGACATCTGGTATGAAAATGACAGCCAGAGGGCGGAGTTATCGGGCTTGGGGGATCGCCTTCCAAAATAATCCTCTTCTTCTTAAGGGTAGGATCAGGGACTGGCACAGCGGATAACAATGCCTCTGTATAGGGGTGTTGTGGATTTTTATAGAGTTCGCGGCTATCCGACAACTCCACTATCCTTCCTAAATACATAACTGCTACCCTATCGCTCACATATTCAACTACACTCAGGTCATGGGCAATAAACAGGTAAGTCAGATTAAAATCCTCTTGGAGCTGCTGCAACAGATTGATCACCTGCGCTTGAATAGAAACATCCAGAGCAGAGACCGGCTCATCGGCTATTATCAACTTTGGGTTTAAACTAAGGGCCCTGGCTATTCCGACCCGCTGCCTCTGCCCCCCGCTGAACTCATGGGGATACCTATCTATGTATTCCGGTCTTAACCCCACTACATCCAGCAGACACTTAACCCTTTCTTTTCTTTCCTTTCTATTTCCAATTTTGTGAATAATAAAGGGCTCCTCAATAATCTTACCCACTGTCTTACGAGGATTCAGAGAGGAGTAAGGGTCCTGAAAGATTATTTGCATCTCTCTTCGCAATTTCCTCATTCTCTCTCCATTACTGGCAGTGATATCTTCACCATCAAAGTAAATCTCTCCTCCTGAAGGCTCTTCTAATTTGATTAGCAACCTTCCCGTAGTTGATTTTCCACATCCACTCTCTCCCACTAATCCCAGGATTTCACCCCTCCTGATTTTAAGGTTCACACCATCAACAGCCTTGACTACAGTTTCTTTTCCAGAAAAAAAACCCTCCTTAATAAAGAAGTATTTCTTCAAATTATTCAGAACCACAAGATTATCGGACATAGGAGTTTCTGCTGCCTCTATGTTGGGGATTGTTGACTTTAAAATTTTACATCTATTGTATAGCGTTTGCAAGTGCTATTTGGGCGGCAATCTGAAAAGATTTATCGAAGAGGTTCATAAAAGGATTGAGAGCTGGATTGAATTTCTGGGACATGGAAGACCAAGGAAGGGGAAACTAAATCCCCAAACCAATTCATTGGTTTTGGGGATAAAGACAATCCATAGTTCTCGACAACTTCTTATAATCGCTCAAATTAGCCTCCGTCTTTGTCGCTTATCTGCTTGTGCAGTTTGACCGGCTCCGCCCGTATTCTACGCATTCTGATATTTAGCATCTCTACTACGACGGAAAATGCCATCGCAAAATAGATATAACCCTTCGGAACATGCACATCGAAACCTTCAACCATAAGTGTGACACCCACTAAGATCAGAAACGAAAGCGCGAGTATCTTGATAGTGGGATGCTCGTCGACAAAATCCCCTATGGATTTTGTCGCCATCAACATAACAACGACCGCCAGAATGATGGCGATCGCCATGATGGAAACATGCTCGACCAGTCCGACAGCAGTGATCACCGAATCCAGAGAGAAAACAACATCCAGAATCGCAATCTGCGTCAGTACCATTCCCAGGCTAGTGGCAACAAGTGCGTTACCGTGATCTTCAATCCCTTCCAGGCTGTTATGGATCTCATGAGTCGCTTTGGCAAGAAGAAACATGCCGCCCCCAATCAGCACAACATCACGCCCTGAAATCGCCTGGTTCAATACCGTAAACCACGGTTCGGTTAATCCCATCACCCAGGAAACAGAGAACAACAAAGCCAGGCGTGCAGTCATGGCGAGACCAAGGCCCATTTTTCTGGCGAAAGCGCGTTGAATCAGGGGAAGACGGCCTACCAGAATCGAGAGAAAAATAATGTTATCGATACCCAATACAATCTCTAGCGCGGTTAACGTGCCTAACGCTATCCAGGCCTCGGGGTTTGCCAGCCATCCAAACATTCGATCCTCCTATCCTTAGATTTAATCTCTATTGAAATAATCCTTTAGTTAGAACGCACAGTCCCCGCGAAGCGAGGGGAGAATTTCAATACCAAATTTATATTCTTGGGAGGTTTTCTGTTCAATGCCGATACGGCATGTTCCGGTTCCGACGAGGTTTGACGGCAAGAAAGGGGCAAGAAAGGGGTCAGGCCTCGCTTCTTGCATCATGATTGCTCTTTCATTAATTTGCTTGTTACAGAATAGTGAACGCCAAGTTACTTCTTTGCGTTTCGCCCTAGTTCAAGACCCTGCCTGAAGGCCTTTTGGTTCCATTCAAGTATGGTTTTTTTCGTTCCAAACCTTCTCTCCAGTTCTTCTTCGATGAGTTCTGAAGGTATTGTATCCATTATACTGACGTATGTTCCCAGTAGAATAAGGTTACTGACCTGTCTTTTACCCATACTGACAGCAATCTCTACTCCGGGTATCTTCACTAACTCATAATCTCTACTCTCTTGCTCATCTTCCAAGCCAGCGCTTTCGACCAACATCATTCCACCTGGAAGAACTCTGGGTTCGAAGGTTTTAAGCTGAGAACCATCAAAGACTACTACCGTCTGGGCTCGATCTATTAAAGGTGATGCAATATCCTGATCAGAAAAGATCACCATACACTCACACAGACCACCCCTTTTTTCTACACCATAAGAAGGCAACCAGGAGACGTGTTTATAGTTCTTAAGTGCTGACCAAGCGAGAATCTGCCCTGCCATGAGTACTCCCATTCCACCAAGTCCAGCCATGATAACATCAGTTCTTGAATTTGATTTTTCTTCCATAATCATTCCCTCTCACCTGGATTTGGACAACCTTTCTGTGCTATCCTCGTTCTTGAATTCGCCCAGTGGAAACTCAGAGACTATATCTTCTCCTATCCTCTTTAAACACTTGATCGGGGAGAGATGCCAGTTGGGAGGACAGGCAGACAAGACTTCTACAAAACTGAACCCGACTCCATCTATCTGCTTCTGAAAGGCAGTCTTTATATACCTCTTGGTACGCTGGTAGTCTGCCGGAGTATGTACCGATCCTCTGGCACTATAAGCAGTGCCTTTAAATGCTGCTGCCAACTCTGCAGTGTGTACCGGATATCCTTCCAATGCCGCATCTCGCCCACGAGGGGTAGTGGGGGTCTTCTGTCCCAGGAGGCTAGTAGGTGCCAACTGCCCACCGGTAGTTCCATAATTGGTGTTGTTGAACATAATTGTAGTTATCTTCTCTCCGCGAGCCATGGCTCCTATGAATGCTCCCGCTCCAATAGCTATACAGTCTCCGTCCCCCTGAACAGTGAACACAATGGCATCAGGATTGAGACGCTTTACCGCAGTCGCCGAATCAAGTGCCCGGCCATGGGCACAACTCAAGATATCAAGGTCCCAGGCTACTTGAACAAAAGCATGACACCCAACACCAAGCACACAGATAGCTTTTCCATCAATGTTCATCTCTTCGAGAACCTCGGAAATAACCCGGTCAATCACCGGATGCTGGCACCCCGGACAATACATTGCAGCGCCTGGAGGATCCTTCCATATCTCCGGTTTCCCACAAACCTTCTTTTTATTCATCGTATCTACCTCTTTATGATTTCGATTTACAATAACCTCTTTATCTCTTCGAAGACCCTGCCCGGCATTATCATCCCTCCATCGGTTGGTATATGCCGATCGAGTATACCCACTAAATGAACATCAGCTCGCCCTTCTACCCCGATTTTTACGTCATCGATCAATAATCCCAAACTATCTTCAACTACTAAAAATTTACACCCGAGCATAGCTTTTTCCTTCATTACACTATAAGGGAATGGCCACAAGGTTATTGGTCGTATCATACCAACCTTATGCCCTTCTGCTCTAGCCATGTTGACAGCCTCTTTGGAAACACGTGCTGTGTATCCATAAGCAACCAAAATGAGATCGGCCCCCTCTGCCTTATAAGTCTCATACCTCAATTCAGAACCTTCCATCTCATGGTATTTCTCTTCCATGTGTTTTAACCAGGATATGTAATTGGGATATGGTGGTAGTGGCAACACTCCTGGGGCAGCGTTAATCAGGCGAGACTTTCCATCCTCTTGCCTTTCTCGCCCCTTTAATGCCCAATCTTTCTGGTCTAGAGGTTCAAATTCTATAGTTTTGGCCTCCATAGACTCAGAGACCTGCCCCAGAATACCATCCATGAGGACCACTAATGGGTTCCGATACTTATCAGCGAGATGAAAGCCAAGCTGCATCAGATCATGGATTTCCTGGACTGAACCTGGTGCTAATACAATATTTTTATATCCCCCCTGTCCTCCTCCTCTGGTAGCCGTTATATAGTCCATCTGGGCATGCCTGATACTTCCCGCTCCCGGTCCTCCGCGCTGTACCAACACTATGACACACGGTAACTCAGCGGCAGCACAGTGAGATATCGTTTCCTGCATGAGCCCCCAACCAGGACTCGATGTTGAGGTCATAACTCTAAACCCTGCAGCGGCACCACCAAAAAGCATGTTTATTGACCCTACCTCGGATTGTGACTGTAGAAAGACCTTCCCCCTCTTTGGAAATTCATGAGCAAACCACTGGGTCACTTCATTCTGCGGGGTTATCGGGTAACCAAAGAATCCATCGCAACCACCATACAGAGCTCCCCAGCCCACTGCCTCATTTCCCTGGACAAACATCTTCTCTGCCATACAGATCCCCTCCTGGAAATTCACTAGTGGAATGTCCCTTTAATACCTTTACTATAAATATTCCCTCCCCCTTGATGGGGGAGGGGCAGGGTGGGGGTGAAGAATCGCTATGTTGCCCCCTCCCCTTAATCCCCTCCCACCAAAGGAGGGGAGACATTTTTGGTAAAGTTATTTATGAGTCAAAGCACTAGGAACGCAAATTCGCTCTAACCGTTTAGTTCTCAATAAATTTACAAACCTCAATAGCAAAATGAGGACACATCTGACCACAGACTCCACAGGCATTACACCTATCAGAATCAGCCAGAATTGGGAGTATATACCCAAGGAGGTTAAACTTGTCTTCGGACATAACAATACACCCCCGTTTACAAAACGCCTGGCAATAACCACATCCCCGACAATTGTTCTGATTGATTACTATCTCACCTCTTGCCATTCATTCTTCCTCCAGTGATATTATCGATGAAGACTGCCACAAAAATATACATAGGAAATCATTCAGATGTCAAGTAAAATAGTAAATAAATCCACAAGCGTTTATATTGACATAAACATTTGATGATGATATAAGAAAAGGAGAATGGCGGGATGCTTTTATATTGATTTCCCCATTTTTTTGTAAAATCTTTGATTGTTCTCTAAGAAAAGAAATTTGATATGCAAAAAACACTCATTTTTGATTAGGAGGTTTAATGGAAAAAACACTATCAATTATTAAACCCGATGGGGTAAAAAAGGGGGTAATTGGAGAGGTTATCAATAGATTTGAGAATAATGGTCTGAGAGTCGTAGCCGTGAAGATGTTATGGATGGATAAGAAAGAGGCGGAGGGATTTTATGATGTGCATAAGGACAAGGGATTTTATGATAGCCTGACTGATTTTATGTCTTCTGGCCCAGCAGTAGTGATGGTACTGGAAGGGGAAAATGCCATAGCGAAGAACCGTCAAATAATGGGTGCCACAAATCCGGCAAATGCAGAGGAAGGGACTATCAGGAAGGAGTTTGCTTCTGGCATAGAGAGGAATATCGTTCACGGTTCGGATTCCCCTGAAACTGCTACCTTCGAAATTTCATATTTCTTCAATGCCTTAGAAATATTTGATTATTAAGTTTTTCAGGGCAAATTTAAGTATGCCAAATGAGATAGATATAAAAAACTTAGCACCGGATGATATAGAAAGCCTACTTCTGAATTTAGGTGAGGACAAATACAGAACCGCTCAAATAGTCAGATGGCTTTATCAACGTGCTGCCACTTCATTTGATGACATGACCAACCTTTCGAAAAAACTCAGGGAAAAACTAAGCAAAGCATCTTATATCAGTATATTGAATTCGGTCAAAGAGGTTAAATCAAATGATGGGACTCGAAAGTATCTCTTTAAACTCGAAGATGGCAACCTAATCGAGAGCGTCCTCATACCTGAAGCAGATCGCTTGACTCTATGTATTTCTACACAGGTTGGTTGTGCCCTGGGGTGCAAGTTTTGTTTAACAGGAAGAGGAGGGTTTATAAGAAACCTGGGGGTGGCAGAGATAATTAATCAAATCTGCTGTATCAAGGACTCTTTACCAAATAATGAAAGGGTATCTAACCTTGTATTAATGGGGATGGGTGAACCCCTGGCAAATTACAACAGTACATTGAAGGCTCTTCGTATAATTACCGATCCTGACGGACTGCAGTTCTCCTCTCGAAAGGTAACCCTATCCACTGCGGGTTTAGTCCCAGAGATAAAGAGGTTAGGGAAAGATATTCAAGTAAGTCTGGCTGTATCCCTCAATGCTACAGAAGACACTACAAGGAATTATCTGATGCCTATTAACAGGAAATATCCGCTGGAAATGCTGTTAAAGGCTTGCCATGAATTTCCTCTTCCTCCCAGGAAAAAAATTACTTTTGAATATATCTTGATCAAGGGAATAAACGATTCCCTGAGTGATGCAAAACGGTTGATAAATATCCTCAAAGGTATAAGATGCAAGGTTAACCTAATCCCTTTTAACGAGTACCCTGCGTCTGAGTATAAAAGACCTCATAATGATGTAATAAACAGTTTCCAACAGGTCTTGATCGATTCTAATTACACTTCTATCGTTAGAGCCAGCAGAGGCTTTGATATCCTTGCCGCCTGTGGACAACTTGGAACCAGTTGGCTAAATTCTTAATGCCTTTTTACCGGCCTTTATTATTTTTGCCAACTCCACTGCCCGTCCAGCAAGAGCCCTAGCTCCATTTAATCCCCATTCATCCTTTAATATGCCAAGTTTATCTTTAGGATCAAATTTCCCGGTACCCCCAAAGCTGGACACCCCACCTGCGCCAAATAATACCCCAGGGTGATGCACAGTAGCGGGTATCATTTCAAAACCAAAGAAGAAATAGTCAATGCTAAGTAGGGAAGTCTCTACACCCCCGTGCCTCATCCATGCAACTGCTAAAGCTCCCCCTACCTTGTCTTTCAGCTTACCTTCATACACCTTACCAAAAGCAAACACCCTAAGCCTATCCAATACCTTAGCAAGGTGTCCAGAGACCCTGGCCACATATGCAGGAGTAGCTATGAGGAGTACATCGGCGTCAAGGACTTTGGGGAAAATACTCACCATATCATCTTCTATAGCGCAGAACTTTCCCACTTCTTGTTTTCTCAAACACCAGTTGCAATGTACACAGTCCTTGATATCCTTCCCTGCCAGGGTAATCGTTTCTGTCTTGACAGACTCTACGCCCTCTAAAGACTTGATTGCCTCTTTTAAGAAATGTTCTGTGTTCCCACCTTTAACCGGACTCCCACAGATTCCCAACACGTTTATATCCATCCTATTTTCCTCCTTGATTAAATAGAAAACCCTCCCGATTTGGAGGGACGAATGTCAATGGCATTTTAAAATGGATTTTTTAAGAGAGTTTTTTGTCTTTATCTTCATGGATATGATCTGTTTGTTCTGCCATCCGTTTGTAGATATCGTATCTCTCCCTCATCTCTCCTTCGGCTTTTTGGAAGAGCGTTTTTGCATTTTCCGGAAAGGTCTTTACAAGGCTGGAATAACGCACCTCACCCATGAGAAACTCTCTGAAATTACCCTTTGGGTCTTTTGAATCAAGGACAAAGGGATTTTTACCCTCTTCTTTGAGTTTCGGGTTGTAACGATATAGTGGCCAGTAGCCTGATTCCACGGCCAGCTTTTGTTCATTTTGGCTTTTGCCCATATCGATCCCGTGATTGATACAGGGGGAATAGGCTATGATCAGAGATGGTCCAGGGTAGCTCTCTGCCTCTGACAGCGCCTTTATGAGCTGATTCTTATTCGCACCCATGGCAACAGAGGCTACATAGGCATACCCATACGTCATTGCTATTCTACCCAGATCTTTTTTACTAATAGGTTTGCCACTGGCAGCATATTTGGCAACAGCTCCTGTGGGTGTTGATTTAGAGGATTGACCGCCGGTATTGGAATATACCTCAGTATCCAATACCATGATGTTTATATCATGACCCAGTGCAATAACATGGTCTAACCCACCATAACCGATATCATATGCCCAGCCGTCGCCGCCAAAAACCCAGATCGATTTTTTAACGAGAAGATCGCTCATATCTGAGATATCAAGGATTAACTCATCCACCGCACCTCGACTATCCAGCAGATATTTTTCAATAACTTCCTCTATCTCATTACCGTACTCCCTTGACTTGTCTGCATCATTCATGTTCTCCAGCCATCCCTGAAATGCCTGTTTAAGCTCTTTTGATATATCCAGGTTAAGGGCTTCCCGAATCATCTGTGCCAGCTTTTCCCGTCTCTGGGTTACTGCCAGTTCCATTCCAAAGCCATACTCCGCATTGTCCTCGAAAAGAGAGTTTGCCCAGGCGGGCCCATGTCCTTTCTCATTGACGGTGTAAGGACAGGTGGGAGCAGATCCGCCATAGATGGAAGAACAGCCTGTAGCGTTGGCAATCATCATTCGATCCCCGAAGAGTTGCGTAACAACCTTTATGTATGGCGTTTCGCCACATCCCGGACATGCCCCTGAGAACTCAAACAGGGGCTGACGGAATTGGCTGCCCTTCACCGATGAGACTGACATCAGGTTGTCTATAACAGGAAGCCCTGTTGAAAACTTATGGTTGGGAACCTGAGTGTCTGTTTGTGTGACCAGCGGCTTCATGATTAGGGCCTTATTTTTGGCAGGACAGATGTCAGCACAGTTGCCGCAGCCCACACAATCAAGAGGGCTGACCTGAATCCGGTATCTCAATCCCTCCAGTTCTTTTCCTTTGCCTTCAACAGTAGTGAAATCTTTAGGGGCGTCGTGGAGGTCTTTCTCCCGTGCCAGGACTGGACGAATTACGGCGTGAGGGCATACAAAAGAACACTGGTTGCACTGGATACACTCGTCCTTCTGCCATTCAGGTACATTGATGGCAACCCCCCGTTTTTCATACCTGGTAGTGCCTGTAGGAAAGATGCCATCCGGACTGAAGGCGCTGACAGGAAGCTTATCTCCCTGCTGGGCAAGCATAGGTCTTACCACATCCTTCACAAACTCAGGCTCGTCTTTTTCAATATATGCCTCCTGACCCGCACTGGCCCAGGACTTTGGAACCTTGATCTTTTTCAGGGCACTGACGGTTTTGTCCACAGCATCAATATTCATCCGGACAATTTCGTCGCCTTTTTTCCCGTATGTCTTTTTAATAGCGTCCTTCACGTATTTAAAGACTTCCTCAGGAGGGATAACATTGGCTATCTGAAAAAACGCCGTCTGCATGATCATGTTAATACGTCCACCCAGACCGAGTTCGGAAGCGATTTTAACGGCATCTATATTGTAAAAGTGGAGCCTTTTCTGAGCAATGGTTCTCTTCATGTGATTGGGAAGCTCGCTCTCCATTTCCTTAAGGCTCCAGGATGAGTTGAGGAGAAAGGACCCTTCTTCTCTGATCCCTTCCAGGATATCATACTGGTTCACAAACGCAGGATTATGACACGCAATAAAATCGGATTTGGTTAACAGATACGGTGATTGGATCTTATGGGGCGAAAATCTGAGGTGAGACATGGTTATGCCGCCGGATTTTTTTGCATCATAAGCAAAATAACCCTGTGAAAACATATCCGTATTCTCACCGATAATTTTTATCGCGTTCTTATTGGCACCAACGGTTCCATCAGCGCCCAGTCCCCAGAACTTGCATCGCACAGTCCCCTTTGGGGATGGGTCTATTTCAGTATCCAAATCAAGGGATGTGTAAGTTACGTCATCTACGATACCCACTGTAAAATGGTTTTTGGGCACAGACGATCGCAGATTATCAAAAACGGCCTTTACCATGGTAGGTGTAAAATCCTTGCTGCCGAGTCCATATCTGCCGCCCACAACAACAGGGGCATCATCCCTGTTATAGAAGACTGTGCATACATCCTGGAAAAGAGGCTCCCCTAAAGCCCCTGGTGACTTTGTCCTGTCCATAACGGCAATCCTTCTGGCTGTGGCTGGAAGCGCCCTTAAAAAGTGTTCTACCGAAAAGGGGAGATACAGTCTGACCTTGACAAGGCCAACCCTTTGGCCCAGTCCGTTCAGGTAATTGACCGTTTCTTCGATAACATCACAACTGGATGCCATGGAAATGATTATTCTGTCTGCCTCGGGATCTCCAACATAATCGAAAAGGTTGTACGAACGGCCTACCAGGGCTCCCACCTTTTTCATTTCATCCTGAACAATGTATGCAACCTGATCGTAAAAAGGATTAGCAGCCTCCCTGTTCTGGAAGAATATGTCCGGATTCTGTGCAGTTCCCCTGAGCTGTGGGTGCTCCGGGTTCATTGCCTGGCTTCTGAAATCATCTATGGCCTCCCAGTCCACAAGCTCAGCCATGTGGGAGTAATCGATAATATCTATCTTCTGTACCTCCGATGAAGTTCGGAATCCGTCAAAGAAGTGGACAAAGGGAAGGCTCGAATGAATGCTGGCAAGGTGAGCTACCAGTCCCAGGTCCATTATCTCCTGGACAGAGGACGATGCCAGCAGACAAAAACCTGTTTGTCTGACGGCGTTTATATCCGAATGGTCCCCGAATATGGAGAGGGCATGGGTAGCAATAGCACGGGCCGAAACGTGAAAAACCGCAGGCATAACTTCACCGGATATCTTGTACATATTTGGTATCATCAACAGCAGTCCCTGGGATGCTGTAAATGTAGTTGCCAGGGCCCCTGCAGAGAGCGCTCCATGCACAGCGCCTGCGGCACCGGCCTCTGACTGCATCTCCACCATCTTCATGACCTGGCCAAATATATTCTTCCGTCCATGGGCCGCCCATTCATCACAGTATTCACCCATACTACTTGAAGGGGTAATTGGGTAGATTGCTGCCACCTCACTCATGGCATAGGCTACATGGGCTGCTGCTTCATTCCCTTCAATGGTTTTTTTTGTCTTATTCACTTTTCGTCTTCCTTTCTCTTAAATTGTTTGTTTACAGCTCTCTTCTTCCTTCCATGGCTCTACTTAAGGTATCCACATCGGTATATTCAATATCCCCCCCCACAGGGATCCCATAGGCAATCCTTGTCACCTCTATCCCCATGGGCTTAATAAGCTTAGCCAGATAAATAGCGGTAGCCTCTCCCTCCACAGAGGGATTGGTGGCGATAATAACCTCTTTCACCTTTCCACCGCGCAGTCTTTCTAACAACTCCTTTACTCTAATCTCCTGGGGACTGATCCCATCTAAAGGTGAGAGTACCCCCTGCAATACATGGTATCTGCCTTTGTATTTCCCTGTCTTCTCTATTGCCAGAAAGTCTGCCGGGTCCTCTACAACGCAGATTGTCTTATCATCCCTTCTTTCATTCCCACATATTTTGCATGGATCACTATCGGAAAAATTAAAACAAACAGAACAACAGGAAACCTTTTCCTTGACATCGATTATACTTTTTGCCAGTTCCTCTGCTTCCTTTCTGGATGAGTTAAGCATATAAAAGGCAAGGCGAGTGGCTGTCTTTTCACCTATGCCCGGAAGTTTTCTCAATCTATCTATCAACCTATCAATGGAATCACCAAAGTAGGAAAACGACATCTTGTCCCCTTTTTAAATCCACGCCGGATTAAATCATGTTAATCCGGGAATCTTTATCCCGCCAGTGACCTTGCTCATCTCTTCCGCCATCATCTCCTGCGACCTCTTTATTCCCTCACTTACTGCGGCTACTATAAGGTCCTGCAGCATCTCCACATCATTGGGGTCGACAACCTCAGGGTCTATCTTTATGGAAACCAGCTCCTGTTTCCCGTTGACCACAACTGTAATCATACCTCCACCAGCCGAAGCCTCTACGGTCTTAATGGCCAGTTCCTCCTGGATCTTTCCAAGCCTTTCCTGCATCATCTTAGCCTGTTTCATAATATTTCCAAAACCTTTTGACATCCGCTACCTCCATTATTGTCTCATTCGGGGAATGAGAGAAAAACCCTCGCAAAAATTCTCCCTTGATCACTTGACCCCTTGAATCCTTGAACCCTCAAACTATCGGCTTTAGCCGATAGTAGTTGACTATTATACTTGCTTTGTCTTTATTTCTATAACCTTGCCTCCGAAGATGTTAATGGCATCATGGACAATTGGATTGTTCAATACCTCATCTCTCAGTTTTCTAACCTCGTCAGATCCTTTACTGTTTTTTTTCACAATGGATGCTGAGTCTGAGTCAGGAACTATGACTGATATGTTTAGCGCCATCTCCCTCTGGAAGAATTCTCTGAAAATATCTGCTAGGTCCTTTTTGTTCTGGGGTTCATTTATGCTGTCCATGAATACAGAATTTTTTTCAAGTCCTATATCAATCTTACCATAGTCCATGTTTATCAATTGGCCAAGTTCAAGGATGGCAGCCAAAAGAGGCCTTTTCTTCCTAACAAAACCAATCAGATTAAGCCACGTCTCCTTGGTATCCCCTCCCTTAATTCCAGATTCTGCCTCGGAAGGTTGGGTATCATCAGTGTCCTCCTGGTACTCAATTTCAGAGATAGCCGATGTTTGTGAGGATGGGTCTGAAAACTGCGGTTTTTCCCGGGGCATATAGGCAGCAGTATTGCCCTCATTATTAAGATTCGATAGTTTTCTCTCTAAGTTATCAATCTTACACAATATATCATCAATAGAGAGCAATGGTCCTGTATGAGCCATTCTGACAAGGGTCATCTCCATGATCAATTTCGGGTTACTAGACCTTATAATCTCTTCTTCACTGTTGGCAAGGATGCTAAATAGCTGCTGAATCTCGTTGATGCCTACTAATGCCCCTTGTGTGGCAAGATCTTCAATCTCGCTATCCGGTATGTCTATTAACCTGGAAGGGTTCTCAGTAACCTTGACTACTACCAGATTTCTAAACTGTTCCAGAAGCCCTTTATAAAACTCCTTAATATCATAACCATAGTTATAAACATCCTCAATAATATCGAGGCATCTCTGAGGCTTCTTTTCTATTATTGAAAGGGAAGTCTCATAGAACAGTTTCCGATCTATGATTCCCAGAATCTCCACAATTTCATCATAGCTAATATCCTTTCCAGCAAATGATATAGCCTGATCCAGGATACCCTGGGCATCCCTCATACTGCCTTCTGCTTCCCTGGCAATTAAAGCCAAACCCTTATCACTGATCTGTACCTTCTCGTCTGATACAATGAGTTTCAGATGAGCAAGAATATCTCTGGCGGGGATCCGCTTAAAATCATATCGTTGACATCTGGATAGTATAGTTGGGGGTATTTTATGGGGTTCTGTAGTAGCAAATATAAATACTACATGTTCAGGTGGTTCTTCCAGGGTTTTCAGTAATGCATTGAATGCGCTGTTGGAGAGCATATGAACTTCATCAATAATGTAGACCTTATGGCTGCCTTTTGAGGGAAGGTATCTGACGTTTTCCCTGAGTTTTCTGACATCGTCTACGCCGGTATTTGATGCTCCATCAATCTCCAGAACGTCTATGGATACCCCGGCGGATATATCCCTGCAAAACTGACACTGGTTACACGGTCCAGGAGTTGGACCATCCTGGCAATTTAATGCCTTTGCCAGAATTCGGGCAACGGATGTTTTTCCCACCCCTTTTGTGCCGGTAAACAAAAGGGCATGGGGGACTCTATTACCAGCAATTGCATTTTGGAGGGTTTTTGTGACGTGTTTTTGTCCTACCACATCTTCAAATAACTGAGGTCGCCATTTCCGAGCCAGGACCAAATAGGACATAGAAAAACCTTTTTACTTCTAAAGAACTATGATAGCTGGATTACCCTACGGCACACTAAGATATTACTACCGCTGCTTCCTTCCGGACCTGACGGGGTTTGTAACCCTTAGTTGCGTAGGATCCAGCTATCAATCTGTAATTTATTCAGCCTTTAAAAATCCCTTCTTCATCTTTCAGGACAAACTAACAGATTAGTTATCTCTATCTAATTTTAAGTATTAATCACTCATCACTTTTCACCCCCTCCCAAACCCTTCCCCCTTGAAGGGGGAGGGGAGGGTGGGGGTGGTAACTGGTTTTTATGGCGGAGAGAGAGGGATTTGAACCCTCGGTACACCTTTTGGGCGTACACACGATTTCCAGTCGTGCTCCTTCAGCCGCTCGGACATCTCTCCCATTATTACAGTGATCAGTTATCAGTGAACAGTTTTAAGTCAAAAATCTTTTTAATTACTCATCACTTACCACCCCCTCCCAAACCCTTCCCCCTTGAAGGGGGAGGGTTTGGGAGGGGGTGGTAACTGGTTTTTGTGGCGGAGAGAGAGGGATTTGAACCCCCGGTCCCGATTTCTCAGGACAATTGATTTCGAATCAATCGCCTTCGACCAGACTCGGCCATCTCTCCCATAACTACAGTGGTCAGTTTTCAGTGAACAGTTTTCAGTCAGGAATCTTTTTAATTACTCATTACTTTTTACTTTGCCATCATTATTGATTGTCTCTCAGTCGTCGGAAGAACGACTGAATAATATCCTGACACTCTCTTTCCAAGACTCCTGAAGTGACCTTCATTTTATGGTTAAGCCTGGGGTCTTTTGGAATATTATATAACGAATCTACTGCCCCTGCCTTTGGATCTCTGGTGCCATAAACCAGATGATGGATTCTGGCATTAATAAGCGCTCCTATACACATAATACAGGGTTCTATAGTCACGTAAAACGTACTGTTTAATATACGATAGTTACCCAGTTTTTTGCCTGCCTTTCTCAGAGCCAGGATCTCAGCATGGGCAGCAGGATCATTTCGGGAAATGGATTCATTGTGAGCCTTGGCCAATAACTCTCCATTTGAGGAAATGATTACAGCTCCAACAGGGACCTCACCCTTTTTCTCTGCCTCTCTGGCTTCCGCCAGAGCTTCCTGCATAAGCTCAGTATCTATATTCATTCTTTGGCTGACCCCTGACCCCTGAATAGTTACTTATTTTTTATACCATAAATGCGATCCACGGGCAACCTAAAAAGGGGAGCCGGATAATAAAGTTTTTGTCTAAGGGAAAAAATTTTCTGTTAAGCAGAAAAAAACACAGTAATCCAATAACCTTAGCCCTGAAAAAGGGGAAGTGTGTGGGTTAGAAAAAAAGGGAAAGACAAAAAAATGATTGATAAGATTTTATCTTTTTGTTAGCTTGACATTGTCACATTTGAAAAAATCGTAAAATAAGGTATCCTCCAGAAAGGATAAAGGAAAAGGAATAAGATGTTAACCTATATCTGGAGGAACCTTGAAGATGTATTATAATCTGAATGCAGGA
>Ga0210051_1000165_pt1 | contig 52879 bp, 61 predicted proteins | sample CryGey092014_all_FD_185464 | JGI IMG/M metagenome (GOLD analysis project Ga0210051, IMG submission 185464) | Groundwater microbial communities from aquifer - Crystal Geyser CG23_combo_of_CG06-09_8/20/14_all (SPAdes) (version 2) | ecosystem: Environmental > Aquatic > Deep subsurface > Groundwater...
TGAATAGAGATAAATTAATTGAGATGTTAGAAGAATCAGATATTGATATAATTAAGATAATTGAAATTAAGGATAATAAATCTTTAATAATTCTAACCAAATAATGATTGCGCCAAAACCTTTTTATAACCATTTAATCTTTTATTCTCTAAAGAGAGGGATAGCGTGGACGTGGACACCAATATATTTGATGCAAAGAAAGCGCCTTTATCAGAAACAGAAGGGGAAAGCGAGCGTGCAATAAAGGTTTTCTCCTGGTCTTCTCTTCTTAATGATTTTGGGGCGGAGATGATTTACCCAATCTGGCCTTTCTTTCTCACAGTATATCTCGGAGCCAACATGGCAATCCTCGGCTTCATAGACGGGCTGAGCGATGCCATTGTCTCAATATCGCAGGCTGCATCCGGCTATGTCTCTGACAGGATTCAGGAGCGAAAAATCTTCATCTGGATTGGATACCTGTGCGGCTTTCTCTCAAGGATTGGCTACGCATTTTCGCACATTTGGGAGCTTGTAATACCCTTCAGGGTGCTGGACAGGGCAGGCAAGATAAGGGATGCTCCCAGGGACGCGATAATCGCTGATATTTCCATAAAGCATGAGCGCGGCAGGAACTTCGGAATCCTCAAGGCGATGGACAAGCTTGGCGGCGTCTTCGGGATAATATTCAGCATCCTCTTCTTTAAATTTCTGGGCTACAAAAAGCTCTTCCTGGTTGCCGCAATCCCCTCGCTCATTGCAGTAATCCTTGTGCTGGTTTTCATCAAGGAAAAGAGGCCTGCTGTCAGGCGCGAAAAATACCAGTGGCTTTCCTTCAGGGCAATCTCGCCTGATTTCAAGCTCTTCCTCGGGTTGAGCTCGGTTTTCGCCCTCGCATCATTCAGCTATTCCTTCCTGCTTGTATATGCCCAAAAGTTCGGGTTTAAGATAGAGCTTGTCCCGCTCCTTTACCTTCTCTTTGTAATCTTTGCATTCATATTCTCAATACTCTTTGGAAAGCTTGCTGACAAAATCGGGAGAAAGCCCGTTATTATGATTTCCTTCATGCTCTGGGCTATTGTCTGCTGGCTTTTCATCTTCCTGAAAAGCTACATCTGGGCTGTGGTGCTTACCTTCATAGTGTACGGCATGCACAAAGGAGCTCTCGACCCTGTCCAGCGCGCATTTGTCGCAGAGCTTTCTCCGGCTGACAAAAGGGCAAGCGGACTGGGGCTCTTCCAGATGGCAGTGGGAATCTGCGCCCTTCCCTCCTCACTCATTGCAGGGCTGCTCTGGGACAGGATAAACTACATTGTGCCGCTGATAGTTTCCCTAGCACTTACTCTTGCAGCAGTAATTATGCTTGCATATGTAAAAGAAAAGGATTGATTAACAAATCCTTCTATAGAAGCTCAAAAATCCTGAGTGCCCTATCTCCTGGCTCTTGGGCCTTACTTTCCTTTCCTCAACTTCCCACTGCCTTTCTATTATCTCAATCGTCTTTATGTGCTGGAAGCAGGGATGCTTTTTCATCTCTGCTGAGAAGTCCATCACCTGGGGAATTGTCGGGCTGTATGAGACAATAAACCCGCCGATTTTCAATGCTTGTTCTGCACTTTTAACAGCCAGCCAGGGCTCAGGCAGGTCAAATGTTATTAAGCCGACATCTTTCTCATCAATCCCGTCATAAACATTCTTGTTCTTCAGCTCTATGTTTGAAAGCCCCAGCAGTTTCACATTTTCAGAGGCAACCCTAAAGAAATCCTCCCTAATCTCATAGCTGACAACCTTCTTTGCGTAGTTTGCCAGGAAGCAGGCCAGCGCTCCAGAGCCAGTTCCAGCATCAATAACAAGAGAATCCCTGCTGACTCCTGTCTCTGCAATTATCGCCGCCATGTCCTTTAAGGGTATTATCTGGGGCGCCCTTCTTATCTTTCTATACCTGTCTATAAAGCTTGGGGAAATTATCCTCATCTTTTCTCCGATGTTTGAGACAACCTCTGAGCCGTCCTCCCTTGAAAGCTCCTCTTTCCTGATAAACCCGAACTGGGTGTGGTAGTCCTGCGAGAGGTCCTTCACATAGAATTTTCTGCCCTCTTTTGATATTATAATCCTCTTTACCGAGCCATCCTTTTCCATTTCAGAACAAGGATTCCGCTTCCCTATAAAAACCTTTTTCAAAAAATAATATAGTCACTAATAAGTGGTAAAAAAACAAAAGATTTATATATTAGCGCTTGCTATCTGCCCCTATGATATACACACCCTCAAAAGAGGAAATGGATGAATTCGTCATGACAGGCAAAGGAATTGAAGCCATTGAGGATTCCCTTGCCGACCTTTCTTTGAAGCTTTACAGTGCAAGAAAAATTCGCAATGATGCAAAAAGCAATGAGGAGTCCTTTTTCAGCCGCGCCAAAAACAGGGCTGAGCTCGATGAGATAATTCTTGATGCAAAGCAGGAAACAAAAGCTTTCCTTGGAGTCAATGTTTATGAGGAGCCTGTAACAAAAGTGGTTGGATTATCTGATAAAATCCTGTTCCTGCCCCGTGCGATTTATTCGTCGCTCAAATCCACTATTGAAAAACGAAAAGTTAATGGGAAATTAATCTATGGAATTGATAACGGGTATGATGCCTACCATAAGGTTATCCGATTTAATCCATCAAATAAGGCAGAGGCATTCTCAGAATATGCGCATGAGTATGACCACTATCTCCAGGATTTTTTCAAGCTGGTAAAGCCGATTTGGAGATGGAACAATTTTTCATTTCTTGAGGGGCACGCCCGCTGTGTTGAGCTGAACGTTTCTTTGGATAAGACAGAAAAGATGGACAATCCCGCTTTTGCAGTTTATTCTCTTGAACGCTTTTTGGGTGAGATGAAAAGCGCCTATAAGCACTATAGCAGGAAGATGGGAAGAGGAATAAAGGAGATTCTTCTAAGAATTTCCTGTCCAAATGATAATTATGAAGCGAAATTGGTTTATGACCTTGATGAACCGTCTGATTATGCATCAGGGGCTGCCTTCTTCACTGCCAAGGAAGCAGAAATGGGAAAATCAGTTTACACTGATGTACTTCTTGGGAAAAAGATAGTGTAAACTCCGCCAGATTTATATAATCCAGAAACTCCATTCTTCTCATGAGCCCGAGATTTGTCGTGCAGGAGCACCACGCCTCGCATCTCCACTGGGATTTCCGCCTTGAGCTTGAAGGCGTTCTCAAAAGCTGGGCAGTTCCAAAAGAACCGCCTATTGAAGTAGGAGTAAAGCGCCTTGCTGTGAATGTTCCAGACCATGATGTTTCATACATCAATTTTGAGGGAGTAATCCCGGAAGGCTCATACGGCGCAGGCACAGTCAAAATCTGGGATTCCGGAACATTTGAGCTTGAGTCAAGAAGCGATGAAAAAATAGTTTTTGTCCTGAAAGGAAAAAAGATGAAAGGTAAATACGTCCTTCTGAAGTTTGCAAAGGCCGGCGAAAAAAACTGGCTTCTCTTCAGGAAAGAATAGAAAGCGAGGGGAGGGACTCGAACCCCCGAATGATCGCTCTGCAGGCGATTGCCTTAGCCACTTGGCTACCCCCGCGCCTAAATTTATGAATTGCAGCCAATTTATAAAAGTTTCTACCTCTTTCAAGATATTAAAATCCACAAAAAGAAAAAAGAATTAAACTTCCTGCCAGCCAAGCCCCTTCATTTTTGAAACATATTTTGAGAGAACCTCAATTTTCACATAATATTCCTTTGGGCACACGCTGCATGCATCGCAGCTCACATTTCCAGCAGGAGACATTACCGCAGTGTAATTCAGAACATTTACCTTATAATTTCTGCTATAATAAGCAACAATAAGCTCTTTATCTGTTGGGACTTTTACAAACGTAATATTTCCGTCAAGGTACCACTGCTCCCACGGAGCCCTGTCGCATTTCACCGGCTGATATTTTATCCACGAAGAAGCTTCAGAGGGGGAAGAACCATCTGTTCTTTTTGCACACCCAAAAGAGAATATCAGCAGAGTAAAAAGGAGTACTGCCCCAAAAATTTTATTTTTCATTATGAGCACCTCTGCTATTTGCAAACAAACCAGATATGGGCCCAGGGGGATTCGGACCCCCGATCTACAGCTTAGAGGGCTGTCGCCTTATCCAGACTAGGCTATGGGCCCTTCCCTTTAATGGTGCCTGCCCCTTTTTAAAAAGTTTTTCTTTTCGGGAATGTGTTAATCCGGTGTTGGAATATTAAATATTTTTTGATTGCAAACTGCTGGTGCATAAAAAATATTCTGCACAAGCAAATATTGCGTAAGAAATGCTGAAAACTATATTCCTGAATTTTTTTTTATTAAAAAAAGTTCCCTGAACCCCCACTGATAATCAATCCAATTAGGAGGCATTTTCTTGCCATAATAGAATTTGACATTTTCAGGAATCCTGCCATCTTTTGGCATATCCTTCATGTGTGCAACAAGAATCCTTAATTCCCTTGCTCTCAAACCCAAAATGTAATCAGATGCTTTTTCAAGAGTAGCCCTTGAATCATCAACTTCATCACATATCAGCACTTTCGCCCCTTCTATCTTCTTCTCAAGGTCAGAGTCCAGCTGCTGTGTTATTATTGGCTCAGGCATCCTGTTCTTATTCTTGTCATAGTATGATATTCCTATCACATAAGTTGGAATCTTCTCTTTTTTGAAATAATCTTCCAGACACGCTTTCACAATTTTTACAACTACCAGGCCTCCCGTGCTTATTCCTATCAGAATGTCGGGTTTGTAACTATCTTTGATTACAGTGTCGCAGGCATTCACAACAGCCAAGTGGACATCTTCGTAAGAAACTTTGATATGTTCCGAATTTGCATCTGCCATATACAAGAAAAGCATAATATATTAATAAAATTATCGGTTAATGACACCCTTGCATATTCAAATCAGCAATCTGGAGATTATCACAAGGAATGCAGAATTTTAGTAAACTTTAAGAATAAAAGATTATGTTATGTGTCTATGGACACTATTGCAATACTGGATTTTGGAGGCCAGTATTGTCATTTAATTTTAAGAAGGATTCTGGATTTTGGCGTTCATGCAGAAGTTTTGCCGTCAAATACAAGGAAAGAAGATTTGAAAAAGATATCTGGCTTAAAGGGAATAATCTTATCAGGGAGCGCAGCATCAGTTTATGATAATGATTCTCCAAAATGCGACAAAGAAATTTTAAATATTGGAGTTCCTGTTTTAGGAATCTGTTACGGCCATCAGTTAATAGCATATCTTGAAAATGGAGAAGTAAAATCAGGAAATGCTGGTGAATATGGAGTAACTGAACTCAGAACGATTGGTCAGAGCGGTTTATTACAAGGGCTTAGTAAAACAGAAAAAATCTGGATGAATCACAAAGACATTGTAACGAAATTGCCACAGGATTATTCAGTAGTTGCTGTCACTGATAAATCGCCTATTGCAGTTTTTGAAAATCAGAAGAAAAAGCAGTATGGGGTTCAGTTTCATCCGGAAGTCACTCATACTGAAAATGGAAACAGAATTCTTGAAAATTTCATCTTTAATGTCTGTAATGCTAAAAAAGAGCTGATGATTTCCAATATCATTGAGAACATCTCTGATGAGATAAGGAAAAAAATAGGGAATAGAAAAGCAATAATAGCTTTATCTGGCGGTGTGGATTCATCCACGACAGCAATTTTGGTAAGCAGAATAATTGGAGAAAAGCTAACTGCTGTTTATGTGGATACAGGGCTGATGCGCCATAAAGAAACTGAATTTATGGAACAAGAATTTTCAAAACATAACTTAAATCTCAAAATTATAAATGCGGCAGACAGATTTTTCAGCGCATTAAAAAATATTACGGAACCGGAAGAAAAACGAAAAATTATAGGCAAGCTATTCATTGATATCTTTGATGAAATTGCCCAGCAGGAAAAAGCAGGGGTTTTGATTCAGGGAACTATTTATTCAGATAGAATTGAGAGCGGCATAACCCCAAATTCTTCAGTCATCAAATCACATCACAATGTTGGCGGCCTTCCAGAAAAGATGAATTTAGAGGTATATGAACCTTTAAGGGACTTGTACAAGAATGAAGTTAGAAGCATAGCGAAAAATCTGGGATTATCTGAGAATATTATCAATAGGCACGTCTTTCCCGGGCCAGGGCTGGCTATTAGAATTATTGGAGAAGTAACTCCGGAAAAAGCAGAAATTGTTCGGAAAGCGGGTTATATAATAGAAGAAGAACTCAGAAATGCAAATCTGTATAATAAGGTCTGGATGGCCTTTGCAGTTCTTTTGCCAATAAAATCTGTTGGAATTCAGGGGGATGCAAGAAGCTACAAATATCCCATAGTTGTCAGGATTATTGAATCAAAAGATGCGATGACGGCAAATTTTTCCAAAATTCCTTATGAAATTCTAGAAAAAATTTCTACAAGAATTACAAATGAAATTAATGAAGTCAACAGGGTGGTTTATGATATTTCCAACAAGCCCCCAGCAACAATGGAATGGGAATAAGCGCGCCTTTCCACTGTCTTCTGAACTTAAATTAACTCAACTCTCTTAAAGAAATTTCTGAGTTACAAGTGGGTGCGAAAACCATAGCGTTGTCTTTTTGTTTTATGATATTCTGTTAATCTTTTTAAAAAGTTTTTCTTTTAAAATAGTATATACTCGGAAGTAGTTATTTTTAGAAAGATTTAAAAATAAGACAGGCAATCTTTTTTTAGGTGGTGCCAACGGCAGATTCACATTTTAAAGAAGCCCCTTACGCAATACTTGGAAATCCTGAGTGTAAGCACTGGAACTTTGTAAAAAATGTTTTTTCTAAAGTGCAGGAAAAAGGGCTAGAGGACAGAGTCCAGCTCATAAATATCACCGCAGAATTTTTCGGGGACAAGGAGTTCAAGACAAAAATAAAGGAAAATGTAAGAGGCAAAACCTGTTTTTTTATTCATGATTCTTCTCTTGAACCGGGAGAATGGCTTACGCGCCTTGCATTTGCCAATTCAGCGATGAAATACGCATCTGCATCTTCTGTTATTGATATCATCCCCTATATGCTTTTCAGCAGGCAGGACAGGAAGGATGAATCCAGAGTTGCCATAAGCGCGAGAGTTGTTGCAGACGTGATAGGGCTGTATGCAGACAGGGTGATAACTGTTGACCTTCACGCTCCCCAGATTCAGGGATTTTATGATATTCCCCTTGACAACCTTTACAGCGCTCCTTTTATTTCAAAAAAGATATTCAGCGGATATCCAGATATGCTTTCTGAAAATTTGGTGGTGATGAGCCCTGATGCAGGCGGAGCCGGGCGTGCAAAAACATTTATCCACGAAATTTCAAAGGTTTATAATATAACTCCTGCGTTAGTGATTGGATACAAGGAAAGGCCTAGTGCAGGCGATATAGACGATTACAAGATTCTCGGAAATGTTGCCGGAAAGGACGTGATGATAATTGATGACATACTTGACTCAGGGAAAACACTTGTCAAGGCCGCTGAAAACCTGAAGGCAAAGGGTGCGAACAAGATATATGCTTATGTTACGCATAGCTTGTTTACGAATGGAATTGAGCCGTTGAAGAAAAATTTTGAAAAAATTTTTGTGAGCAACACGAGAACTATTGATATCAAGGATGAGAAGCTGGAGATAATAGACCTCTCTGACCTGTTTGCAGAGGCAATCTACAGGACTGCAGAAGGGGAGTCGCTAAGCCAGCTTTTTGAGTGAGGTGCTAAAAATGAGATGGGATAAATGGGATGGCAATGAAGAGTATTTCATACCTGTCCAGGAGCAGGCGTCTGACCTGACTTTGGGAATTGTTGGGCTGGACAGAAAGGTTTCCAACACATTGGAATCTCTTTTGGATAATCTTTCTGAATTCCATGAGAATCCGAGCAAGCTGGTTAATGCTGCAGAGGATTTCTCAAAATTCTGTGCTCTTGGGATTCTTGATTTAGGCGTGAGGGCAGTTCTCTACGCGGTTTACTGGCCGATTCCAAGCGTCTATCAGAATTTCATAAACCTTGCCAGAATGTCGCAGGATAAATAAGAATTTAAATTTTTATGGAAGCCAGGTCTTGGGATTGGCGAGCTTGTCTGGCAGATAGTCAGTTATCACGAAGTTGAGCCCGTGCTGGGCAAGTGCCTGCTGCTCTGCCCTCTTCTTCATGCTCACGAGCTGGTTGAGCGCCTTCTGCCATTCAGGATATGCCTTGACAAATGGGTCGTTCTTGAATCCGTCCCTCACCCTCTTGATGTCTATATCCTTGAGCGGATGGGTGGGCAGCTTGTAGTCGATTATGTCCTGAGGCGTTATTCCAAAGTATTTCGCCTTTGGGACGCAGAAATACTTGTTGATGTGGGCCGCATTCCCGCTTCCCACCTTCAGAGTCCTGTAGATGTTAAGGTATCCATAAGGGTCTCCGTCTGTGAAGACATACACAGGAATCTTCATCTCGTCGGAAAGCCTTCTTATGAATCGCCTGCACGCCCTTGTCGGAACTCCTCCGAGGGATATTAGTATTGAGTTTGACTTCTTCCAGTATGCGTGCTTGACAAGTCGCTGGTACATTCCTGCTGTCTCTATTGCAAGTATGAATTCCGCATTTGTGTCAAACTTGAGGTGCTCTACGCTGCTGGGAATTGAGTATGCCCCTGTTCCCATCTTTGTGCAGTCAATCCTTATTTCCTTGCCTGTCTCAGGGTCCGCATCAATTACAATCAATCTTCCTGAGACGTCTCCGCCTTTTTCCTCAGGGATAAATCCGAGCTGCTCCCTGTTAACCATGAACATCGCCTCAATGTCATCCATCACCATGTCTGACTCGGGCTGCTCCAGGAACCTTGCGTCCCCCCAGTTCTTTGAGACATAGTATGCTTCCCTCTTTGTCGCGATGTCGTCTGTCTCCACAAGATTTTTTGAGAGCGCCAGCATCCTCAGGGTCTGGGCGAATGTCTTTGAGGTGTTCACAGTCAGGGCCCTTGTCTTCTTGTCAGGCCCTATCTCAAAGTAGCCGTCCTGCTTGTTGTATTCAACATTTGAGAGGGCTCTTACAGGTATTGAGAGCTGCGGCTTGCTCCTATGCATTATCTTGTTGTAAAGCCCCTCTGAAAGTTCCCTTATCTTTTTGAGCATCTCTTCATTCATCATCATCACCTTCACAGGTCGTTGTCCTCAAACTCCTCTGACTCATCCATCTCGCCCTGCCGCTTCCTGCCCTTTTTCCTTTTATGCCCCTCTGAATCCTCCTCGGGTTTGCCCACATCCTCAAGCTCCTCTTCCACGCTTCCGGATATTCCCAATGGTGCCCTGCCGTCATCAGGCGCCTCCTCCCCCTCTGAAAGTGACTCTATCTGCCTGGTTTTCTCAAGTATCTCCTTTATTGCCTCCTCAAGTTTTTTCTCGTCTGCTTCTGAAAGCGAGAGCAGCTCCTTGAGGGCAATTGCTATGTGGGGCAGGTATTTCTCGATGTAGGACTTCTTCTTTATGGCGTCATTCACTCGGTATTTCTTGTTGACATACCTTGTGAGCTCCCTGCCGCACTCCTGCAGCGCAAGCTTCATTTCCTTTATAATTTCAGGATAATGGGCTATTGCCTCCTTTGCCTCGCTCGTGAACGGCGCCCAGACAGAGGCGAGGTGGAGGGCAATCACGCAGGGCCCCACTGGCAGCGCTCCGCTGCTTTGGGAGAGCCCGTACGCCTTCCAGTTGGTTGTTGTTATCGCCTTGGTTGTGGCGCAGGCGCCCTGCTGGTAGAGAAGCGGCACCTTGTTTGCGAACCTCATTATTGTTACTGCCTTGTCTGACTTGAGCTTTCCGCCGTATGCTATCGCGCACTCGATTATGAACGGTTTTCCCCTGTAGACAGATGGGGGCCTTGCTGTTGAAGTGTAGAATTCCGCGTTTATCTCCTTCCTGAGCCCGTTTTCGAGGTTCTTGGCTCCTATTGGGGAGAGGCAGTCAGTTGGAGGCGCGATTATTTTCGTCTGCCTTATCGCTGAAATCAGCTTTTCCGCCTGGTTCCTCTCTATTGCCTGCGGCTTTGTGTTGGGAAGCAGCGCTGCCTTCTCGCATATCTCCTTTGCAGTGCCTGCGCCCACCCTTGAGAACTCCCTCGTGAGGAAGCTCTGCAGGGTTCTCTCCTCGCAGTTCCTGAGCATCTTTATCAGGTAGCCGAGCTCGACTCCGTAGGGATGGGGCTTTATCTCCTTTGCCTGAGGCGGGAGCTCGTTAACTACCCTTGCGAATATGAACTGCTCTGCCTTGGAGTTTGTGTAAATCAGGGTGGCGTGGGGGTTTATGATTGCGGTCTCCTTGAGATACTCGTCAACTGACTGGTCGCCCTTCTGGTAAATCGCCTCCAGGTCAATCTCTATTTTTGTGCCGTGGGCAGCATCCCACTCGCGCTCCTCCTGCTTTATTATTTCAGGGGCGTTCCTGCTGGTGTCTATCTGGAGCTCGTAATAGTAAGCAGGATAGTTAGGCGATATCTTTGAGATTATCCTGATGGGCCTTCCGGTGGTAAGCTGCCCGTAGAGCGCTGCCGCGGATATCCCTATTCCCTGCTGCCCCCTTGCCTGCTTCAGCGTGTGGAACTTGCTTCCGTAGAGGAGCTTTGCAAATATTTTTGGTATCTGCTCCTTGACTATGCCGGGGCCGTTGTCCATGACAGAAATCCTGAATTTCTCCTCGGACATCTCAATTATCTCAACATGGACTTCAGGGAGTATCCCCGCCTCCTCGCAGGCGTCTAATGAATTGTCCGCTGCTTCTTTTATTGCAGTCAGGAGCGCCTTCCTCTTGTTGTCAAAGCCGAGGAGGTGCCTGTTCTTCTCGAAGAATTCCGCTATTGATATCTCCTGCTGCTTCTTGGCAAGCTCGAAAGCTATGATATCCCCATTCTGGCCGTTGCCGCCATTGCTGCCACTGCTGTTTTCTGGGAACAAATTGTTTTTATTCCTGTTTTTCTCCTCTTTTTTTGCCTTCTCTGCCATTTTTTCAGCCTATCCTGATATTGTGAACCTGCATTTAATCCGGATTCAATAAAGTAAAGCCCCAATGCCGAGAACCTCACTCGCCTATTTTTTTGAAGATGTCCTTTGGAAGTGCTTCGCCCTCGCTTATCCTGAATTCCTGCTTCAGCTCTGATTTCTTTGCGAGCTTTCTCTTCTTCTCAAGCCAGTTGTAAACTGTGCTGTGGTTGCTTCCCGAAAGAAGCGACTGAACAGCCCTCTTGGCTGTGGTGACATTTGAGGCCTCGCCTATTATCGCAATAGTCTTTCCGTAGACGCTTATGGAAGTGTCTGTAAGCCCCTCTATTGTCTTCCTCGCCTTTCCGCCCTCGCCTATCACCCTGCCCTTCAGGCGTTGCATCTGGGCTATTGACTTCATTATCTGCCTAAGCTCTATTATGTCAAGCACGTAGTCCTGCTTCAGCAGGCAAAGCGCGGTCTTCGGGTTGAATCCCCTCGCAACTGCCCTGACAATATCCTTTGCAGTGTAGAGCTTTATCGAGTCAGAACTTTTTATCTCAACCTCGCCCTCCTTTGAGTCGATGTTGAGCCGGCATCCTGTTTCTGATTCAATCTCCGCCTTTGTCGCACCGCCTTTGCCTATAAGCACTGCAATCCTTTCAACAGGTATCTTGAGCGCATATGAATATTCATTGCTGCCCTGGCCAGGCTCCCTCATCTGATTGTATTCTGTCTCACTTTCCATGCTGTTTTCTATCTCATCTTTTGCTTGGTTATCCTCTTCATTGGAGGAGTCGTCTGCCAATGCAGAGCCCGCCTCTTTTACACTTTTTTTGTCTGGCATTTTTTTTTTGAAACTGGGGTTTCTTTTAAACTTTTGCTTCCTCAGGTTTTCTCTTTATGCGCGCCTTTTCCATTTCTTTCAGGTTGTGCACGAAGTATTCCAGGCAGTCCATGGCGCAGAAGTTCGCCTGCTTCCTGAGGTCTGGGGGCCCGAAAATCAGGGTGTAGCTCCTGGTTGTCAGGAGGTTTATCGGGTTGCCGCATGTTGCGCACACCTTTATGTTTTCATTCTCCACCTGGGCAATTTTGCCGTCTATAAGCTTTTTCAAATGTATGCCGCCGCTGTCAAGGTCGGCCTTCATCTTGTATAGGTCCTCATATGTCACTTCGTCCACAAGCGTTCTGAGCTTTTTCTGCATTTTTCCACCTCTGTTGGACCTATCCCCCCTTTTTTTAAATGAAACCTGATTTATTTTCGCTCTTTCTTTCTCTCTTCAAACCTTATGAACCACCTGTTGCTGCCCTGCTCGAGCTCGAACACAACATTGTACTTTTTTGCAGGGTCCAGGCTGAACAGCAGCGGCATCGGGACTGTTGTCTCGAAGCTGCTTCCCCGTCTGTATAATCTCCTTTTGAGCTCTCTCATCTTAAAAAATACTTATTTTTCTACTTAATTAATTACAATTATATTTATTACTTTTTATACTTAAAAATATACTTATATAAAAACTTTGCGCTTTTTCCTTACAACAAAGTTTTTAAAATGGGCGAGAATATAATCAACAAACAAATTTTCGGAGGCGATTGTGTGATAGATTTCATAAAAGCGGTAAAGAGGCCTTTTTCTGATTTCAGAAAATTCGGGCTGGGATTCCTCTTCGGGCTTGTGCCCATAGTGAACTTTTTTGTAGGCGGATATTCCCTCGCATGCGCCAGGAGCGCAGAGAAGAAGAAATATGAGCTGCCTGAGTGGAGGGAGTTCGGCTCGCTGTTCCTGCACGGCATACTTGGCGCCGTGATTTGCTTCCTCTATTTTGTCCCTGCTATGATTTTCATGGCAGCATGCATAGGGCTTATGGTTAGATGGCTCGGAACAGCATACCCGTGGAGCGCCATCGGGCCTGTGCTTTCACAGCCAGCAGAGCAGATGATGCCTGCGCTTGAGACCCTGCTTGCCGGAATGCCCATCGGCGGGATAATTGTGCTCCTTACAGCAGCTTTCGCGCTGCTTGTGCTTGCCTCCTATGTGCTGCCCTCAGCACTGCTGTTCTATGTCAGCAGGTGGAAGTTTAACGACGCATTTGACTTTAAGGGGATTCTCCGGAAGGCATTCACCTCAAATTATTTTGTCTTATGGCTGCTCATAGCAGTGTACAGCATTGCCTTCCGATATGCGGCAAACTACACAATCGGGCTCATTCCCACAGTAGGCGCCATGATGGCCGACTCGCTGGCTGCATTTGTCATAGGAGTCACCTGCATGACTGTCTTTGGCGAGCTCTTCTACAGCAAGGGCAATGCCAGCAGGAAAAAGAAAAGCAGCAAGCGAAAGAAGAAGTAGTAATTTTTTTGCTTTTTTTATTTATTATTAAGTTCTCCTGATTGTTGTTTTGTAATATTTTGCAATATACTCTTTTAAGCGCGTTTTATTTAAACAATGAAATTCCACTCATTTTAAATGAGTAGAATGAGTTGTGCTCAAAAACCGCAGTCATAATTTGTGGAATTTCAAGCGCAACAAAATCTTTGATTTTGTGCGCAAGAAACAAAGAAATTCTAAAAGAATTTCTTGTTCAAGAAATGCTTTGCATTTCTTTGAAACTTCAAGGTTTTCTTTGCATCAAAAACCACTTACATATATTGGCGCAGATTCCAGCATGCCACCGGTCTCTGACCGGTGGTTTTTGACAAATTTCAGTATTTTTCCCAGTGGAGCACATCTTCCAAAGCCCTCTTTCCATGCGGTTCAACTTCTTTTTTATGCAGAAAAGCGGCAAAACTCCAATCTTCAGATTGGAGATAAGCCGCTTTTAGCATCCTAAAAATCCGCGATTAAGAGAGCGTCCGGTCAAACTCCGGACTTTAGTCCGGAGTAGGACGCTCTCAGCGGATTTTTATGATAATATCCCAAAGGAATTATTGAGATGATATCAATATCTTCTGGAATTCCGAGTGTCGTCTTTATCGCTTTGCAATAGGGCTTGTTATAACCTGCAACCCAGCAACTTCCTATTTTGAAGGACTTGGCAGCCAGAAGTATGTTTTCAGTGGCTGCACTGCAGTCCTCTACTAAATGATGATTACGTTTGTCCCCGCACACAAGCACGCATGCAGCAGAATCCTTTATGAATTTCCCATAGCGAGCATTTTCAGCAATATAATTTAGCATTTCCTTTTCTGTTATCACAACAAACTCCCACGGCTGCATATTTATGGCAGAAGGAGCCAGTCTTGCAGCGTCAATAATTTCTTCCAGAATCTTCTTTTGAATAGGTTTGTTTGCGTATTGCCTGACGGACCTTCTGCTCTTTATCAGCTTTAACAAATTATTCATTTCACACACCCCCAATTTTTTTATGCAGAAAAGCGGCAAAACTCCAATCTTCAGATTGGAGATAAGCCGCTTTTAGCATCCTAAAAATCCGCGATTAAGAGAGCGTCCGGTCAAACTCCGGACTTTAGTCCGGAGTAGGACGCTCTCAGCGGATTTTTATGATACAATGCTATTATTTATTGTTTATTTAAGCATCCCGCTGACTACTAAATCAATTGCTTTTTCTTTTTCAAGCCCTCTTGCCATAAGTGTTTCAATCTGTTTTTTATCCACGCTTCCTATGGCAGCTTCGTGAGTTACTTTGGCATATTCATTTGTAACATTGACTATTGGCACAGCCTTTGCCTGAGCATTGCCCTGGATGATTTCAATACAATCAACATGCCCTCTTGCATAAGGCGCGCTGGCAGTAAGTTCACTGATTACTTCACTTTGAGCATAATCTTTTACCGCAATACGGCTTTTAATCAAGCCGCGAGAAGATTTTCCTGTGAGATAGCCTGCTTCCCTAATTTTAATCCTGTCATCGCCATATCCATAAATCTTGGCAGTCATATCAAGAGTTGAATTTTCTAAAATTTCAACTACATAGTCCAAGTCCAAAATACCCACCCTGCCTTTGAGTAATGAGAAATTTGTAACCAGATGGCTGTTCTTGCCTACATTAATCTTTGCTTTTGGAACTACTTCTATTCCACCATGCTCGCCGTGAAAATGGACTTCATCATATCCATAATAGGCATTATCACCAACCTCAATTTCAGCATTCATCCTATGAACTACATTTATAGCATTTGGAAAAACACAATGGGCAAGAAGCTGAATCTTTGCTCCATCCTCGATTTTTGCTTTAATGTTAATCTCTTGAATGCCCTCTTTAGGCAATACCCCAAAACAAAGATAGATAGGGTATTCTATTTTTTTGCCCTTCTCAACCTTTAATTCAATATCCACGCCATACGCTGTTTCTTCAGGCATCAAAATCAGTCCGTCGATTGAGCGGCTGCCGATTACCTTGTTCTTGTTTATAATCAAATGCGCAATGTTTTGATTCTTAAAGATGCTTGGTGTGCCGCCTGCCTGAGCATATGCTTCCAATATAGATTTATAATCTTGGCTATAATCTTGCATCATTTTGAATCTACCTAAACTACCCTTTTCATATTTTTTCCTCTGGTGAAAAGGTTTTTGTCGGACAGGGAATGCATTTTTCTTTAAAATATTGACCTACTTCTTTTGGTTTGCCTTCTTTTACAATGTAACCTGCACACATAAGAGAGGTTTTATCAGCAATCTCAGAGACCTCTTCACGGTGAGTAATCAGAAGCACTGTCGTGCCTTGTTTTTTTAATTCTATTATCATGTTGACAATGTTATCCAGGGCTAAAATATCAATCCCTGAATCAGGCTCGTCTAAGATTGCCAATTTTGGTTTCATTGCAAAGACCGATGCCAATTCAATACGTTTTCGTTCTCCGCCGCTCAAGGTCTTATCCACTTCTCTGTTAAGATAATCCTTGGGCTCCAGTAATACCCGATAAATTGCTTCTTCAATTAAGGCGTTGTTTCTTTCTTTCATTCCAACAGCAATATAATCCTTAACTTTTAAGCCTTCGAACCTTACTGGCTCCTGCCAAGCCAGGGTCAAACCCATCTTAGCCCTTTCATATATGGGCAAAGTGGTTATATCCTTTCCCATAAAATAAACACTTCCACTTTGTGCGATATAATCAGAACAGCCCATTATAAGATAGGCGAGGCTTGATTTTCCTGCAGCATTTGAGCCGAGAATAGAATGTATTGTATCAGCCTCAACAGACAGAGCTAAGTCTTTTAAAATCTGCCTTCCTTCTAATTTAAGTGAGATGTTTTCTAGCCTTAATATTTCCATTTTTATAGCACTAAGATGAGTTTTCTTTTATTAATTGCGCCTTAAAGTCAATAGCGCGTCAATAGCGCACTTATTCTCCTCTTAATCCCTTATTCAAAAGCTTTATATACCATCCTGTCCTTAATAGCGCTGAGGAAATATGGCAGAACAGCAATCCCTCCAGAGGGTGAGAGGTGAGGGCATAAAGAAGTGCCCCGAGTGCGGAAGCACTGAGCTTGTCAGGAAGGACAAGGAGATATACTGCAAGAAGTGCGGCGCAGTTATTGAGTAATACAGCCATGTTCTGAATCCCGCTTTTCTTTAGAAATGTTTTTAACCTCCTGCCATAACATCTTTTTTATGAGATTTGCCCTGATATGCTCAACCCTGGATTCAGCCGGAATCAACATAAGGGATTCCCTCCTTGAAAAGTTCCAGTATTCTGAAAGCGGCTCCTTTGACTCGCACCCTGTTCTTTCATTAAAGGGAATTGATGCAAAAGTTTACACAACAGATAAGGAGCTTGTCTACTACGAGGGGCTCTCGCAAAACATTGATGCTGATTTCTTCATCTTCATGAGCAAGCACAAAAGCATATCAGGAATCCCAAGCCTGAGCGTCCACTGCACAGGCAACTGGGCAGAGGCAGGACTGGGCGGCTTTCCAAGAAGACTCTCAATTGCACCTGCTGCGCATCTTAAGAGGGCAATGCAGATTCTGGAAAAGCTTGGAAAGGATTCGGGTTATGATGTTGTCCAGGAGTGCACCCACCACGGCCCCTTCATGGAAAAGCCGAGCATGTTCATAGAGATTGGCTCTGATGAGGAGCATTGGAAAGACAGGAAGGCAGGTGCAATAATCGCAGAGGCGCTATTCAGGATTTTAACAGGGAGCGTTCCTGAATGCAAATCAGCAATTGGACTCGGCGGAATTCATACTCTTTCAAGCTTCAAGAAGATAATCCTGAATTCGGAGTATGGGATATCGCATGAGTGCCCGAAGTACATGCTGAAGAATCTTGACGCAGCTATGCTGCTTCAGGCAGCTGAGCAGTCAATCCCAAAGGCGTCTGCAGTAATCCTTGACTGGAAGGGGCTTGGGCAGGAAAAGAGGCATGTCTCAGAGGTTGTCAGAGAATTTTTAGTTAAGCTCCCTGATGTAAAAGTTCTGAAAACAAAAGATTTTTGAGCATTATTAAAAAAGTTTTTATGCAGAAAAGCGGCAAAACTCCAATCTTCAGATTGGAGATAAGCCGCTTTTAGCATCCTAAAAATCCGCGATTAAGAGAGCGTCCGGTCAAACTCCGGACTTTAGTCCGGAGTAGGACGCTCTCAGCGGATTTTTATGATAATGGTTATCCTTTATTCTTCATGGTAATATCATGTTCGTAGTTGACAAGAAAAAGAATGAAGTTCTCTCACTTCCTGCAAAGGAGATACTTCCCGGAGATGCCAAGCACCTCTCATCAGGGCTCGCAGTGAAAATCCTAAGGATTCTTTCAGAGGAGCCGGCATACACCATAGAAATCGCAAAGAGGCTTAAAGTAAATGAGCAGAAGATTTACTACCACATCAGGCAGCTGGAGAAGGCAGGGCTTGTGAGATTTGTGAAGAGCGAGGGAATAAAGGGCGCAACAGCAAAATATTATGCGCTCGAAAAGCCCGCCTTTGTGGTGAGGTTCGGGGATTTTGAGGTGACAAACAAGATTACCCACATGGGGAATGAGAGCACATTCCTCGAGCCATTCATAAAGGACGGGCAGCTTGACGCCTTTTTCATTGTTGGAAGCCCTGACCCCCACGGCCCTGACAAGGCGCGCTCGAGGGACGGCTACTATGCAGTTGACTTTGCCCTCTTCCTCGGCACATTCCTGAACTATGTGCCGTCATTCACAGTCAAGCTTGACACAGAAGTGAAAGGTAAGGACCTCAGGCATAACCTGATACTGATAGGCGGGCCTGTCACCAACAAAATTGTGGAGCAGGTCAATCCTCGGCTTCCCATCAGGTTTGAGAAGACAGACGCCTGGAACATACATTCCTCGCTCTCAGGGAACATCTACACCACCGACGAAACCGGGCTTATAGTCAAGGCAAAGAACCCCTTCAATCCCGAGAAAAGCATCCTCCTTCTCGCTGGCAGGAGATATTCAGGCACAAGGGCTGCCATAATCGCCTTTCTCAAGAACTTCAAGGAAATTGCAAAGGGAAATATCCATGACAAGAATGTTTATGCAAAGGTTGTGGAAGGCACAGACCTTGACTCAGACGGCATTGTAGATAATGTGGAATTCAGGGAGTAATAATATCACATCCTTTCAAGAACTTCTATCCCGCATAATTCCAGCCCTTTCTTGAATACAGTTCTTGCGCTTTCAAGAAGGAGTATCCTTGCTTTTCTGGTCTCCTTTTCCGCTTTTATTATCGGGCACTCATTATAAAAAGCGCTGAAATCCTTTGAAAGCTCGAGCAGGTATTTCGGAAGCAGGAACGGCTTGTATTCTGCTGCTGCCTTTTCGCAAACAGCAGGGAAATCTGACAGCTTCTTGCAGAGCTCCTTCTCTGATTCGCTTGAAAGTGCTGAGAAGTCAGCATCTTTCGCATCCTCAAGTGTTATTTTCTCCTTGTTTTCCTCGTAATTCTTCCTTATTATTGAGGACGCCCTTGTGTAGGCGTACTGCACATATGCTGCTGTGTCGCCCTCGAAGTCCAGCGCCTTTTCTATGTTGAATATTATCGGCTTGTTATTGTCCTGGCTGAGCATTCCAAACTTCATTGCAGCTATTGAGATTTTCCTTGCCGCCTCTTCCTTCTCCTTCTTGCCCCAGTCAGGATGCCTCTTCTCAATCTCCTTTCCCGCCTTTTTGAAAACCTCATCAAAGAGCGTCCTGTACTTTACAACATTGCCCTGCCTCGAGGACATCTTCCCCTCCTCAAGCATTACAAGCCCGTATGCAAGATGGTAGCAGTTTTTCGCCTTGGCAAAGCCCATTAATTCAAGTGTTTTGAAGAGCTGCTGGAAATACATCTTCTGCTCTGAGCCCACGACATAGATGCTCTTGTCTATCTTGTATTTTGTGAACTTTTCCTCTGCAAGCGCCAGATCCTTTGTGGCATAGAGCGCTGTCCCGTCGCTCCTCAGTATCAGAAACACGTCAAGCCCGTATTTTTTCAGGTCAACTATCACTGCGCCCTCGCTTCTCTTCATGATTCCCTTTTTGAGGAGCTCTTCTGCTATTTTCTTCCCCTTCTTTTCAACCTCGCTCTCATAGAAAAAGACATCAAACTTCACTCCGAGCTCATCATAAATCCTCATGAACTCCTCAATGCTCCACTCCCTCGTCTCCTTCCAGAGCTTTGTGAGCTTGGCATCGCCCTCTTCAAGCTTTTTTGAAACCAAAGCAGCCTCTTCCTTCAGCGACTTGTCGCCCTTCTCAAGCGCCTCCTCTATCCTCCTTGACGCCTCTGAATAAATCTCTCCCAAAAACTCTCCCTTTTTTTCCTTTGGTATCTTCTCTATCTCGCCTTTGTGGTACTTCTCAAGGCACCAGAGGCACTTCCCGACATGCGCGCCCACATCTCCCATGTAGTTTGCTGCGACAACAGAATATCCGTTAAACTTTGATATTCTCACAAGCGAGTCGCCTAAAACCACATTCCTAAGATGCCCTATGTGGAATGCCTTGTGCGTGTTGGGCTGGGAGAACTCAACCATTACAACCTCTTTTTTCTTCCTCGCCGAGCCGAATTTTTCAGGGGCTTCTGCTATTGCAGAGATGATTGATTGTGCAATGTGCCTCTTTTTTATGAAGAAGTTAAGATAAGGACCAACTGCTTCAGTTTTTTCTATGAAAAGATAGGAACCCGCTGTTTCAGTTTTTTCTATGATTTTTTTATTCAAGGAATCGATTTTCTTTTTCACTTCAGATGCGATTGCCGCCGGGCTCTTTTTCATATCTTTTGAAAGGGTGAAGCAGGGAAATGCATAGTCGCCCATCTTCGGATCTTTTGGAGTTTCTAATGCCGAGAGAATTTCTTTCTCTTCTTTTCCAGTTGCAAGAGCAAGGGCTTTTGCAACCTGTTCCTTTCCGAAACTTTCGCCTGCCATTTTTTTTATTGCTGATTCCTTTTGCTGTTTATTACAAAGAAATTGTGCAAGGTATAAAGTTTTGCATTTTAATGCGCAATTTCTTGTTCAAAGAAATGCTCTGCATTTCTTGAACAAAAAATCTCCAAGAGATTTTTTTGTTCCAAAAATTTGCCTGACAAATTTTTGTTATTTTTTGCTTTTCATCCTCTCATCCCGGAGGATGTTCTGCATCTTCTCAAACCTGTCCTTCATCTTTTCCATCACAAACTGCGACTCCTGCCTCTTCTCTGCCTCCTTCATCGCCGAGGACATAAAGAGGGCCTTTTCCCGCTCCAGCTCCTCAATCCTCCTGTCCCTCTTTTTTATTTCCACTGAGAACCATTCCTCAAGCTCTGAGATTCTCTTCTCAAGCTCGCCGGATTTTTTCTTGTAATCCTTTTTTTCTTTCATTTAATCATCCATTTTCTTATATTCTCTTCTTCGACAAAATGCATTTTTGCAGGGATAATTATGCAGTGCAGGGGATTCCCGAAATCCTCACTGAGGAGCTTTCCCGCTTTCCCTGCTTTGATGGTGGGGCTCCTTGAGCCAATTCTTGCGCAGCCTATTACCAGGGTGTCTTTTGTGAATATTCCCGCCTTCTTTTTCTCCTCAAGCGAGAGCATGTATTCTATCGCTTCGTTGGCAGTCATGAACTTCCCGTCCTTCGGGCTCAGGTCAAGGAGGAGGAGCGTGTGTGCGTTTATTGAGAGGTTTTCCTTGAGGATGTTATAAGGAGTCTCTGGCATGTACCCGCCCTGAGGGTAGGGGATGCTTGTGATTTTCCCGAACTTGTATGGCTGCAGCCCGGTGATTCCGATTGCGTTTATTATTGATGCGTTGTTGACAATCTCTGCCTTTACTCCAGCTTCCCTTGCCTCATTCAGTAAGTCAATGTGCGTTGTTGCAGAAAGCGGGTCGCCTATCACAAGAATTCCGACATTCTTTTTCTTTGCGAGTGCAATAATGCTTTTTGAGCCCTGCTCAAAGAATTCCCTTTCCTTCTTCTCTATTTTTTTTCCTGTTTTCTTCTCGAGCCCTTCAATTGTAGCTGACGAGAGCGAAGTGTAGCCCTCTAAATATATGTAATCAGAATCTTTTGCAAGCGAGAGGCCGCGGAGTGTTATGTCCTCTTCGTCGTAAAGCCCGATTCCAATAAGGTATAATACCATTTTTTTCCCAGCATTTCAGAATCAGTGGATTGTTATTTAAATATTGTTTAAATCCGTATATCAAGATGTTCGCATAACTCTTTCAAGGTGGCTAAATGTATACTAAATCCTGCTTTGCTGTGTTTAGGGAATCAATATAGCGATATACTATATGAATATAGATTTCTGAAAATATATATCACAAGTCGGAAATGTTTAAATACTTAGCAACTCTCGGAGAATTAAAAATTTTATTTTAAAAAAAGATCAAACAAAGGTTTTTGGCGAAACCTTGTTTGAAGCAATTATTCTCGAATTTGGCGTCGGGGTAGTTGAACCCTTCCAAAAACACCTGTTGGCGCAGGCATCTTTTTCAAAAGGATAAAAAACCATACTAGGATATAAATATTATGGTTTTGTATTATATTTTTTCCAGCATATAAGATGTGTGGGATTTTTTTGTTACAAACCATAAAAAAAAGGGGGCAAAAAAAGATGGATTATATCATACAAAATGCATTGGAAAGCGGTCGCAGCAACGATAGACGGGTCGAGGGGCTCGAGGGCCAAGCCAACATAAAGGTCATAGGTGTTGGCGGGGCAGGCAACAACATGGTCTCCTGGCTTTACCAGAAGGGAATCAGGGGAGCAGAGATAATTGCATGCAACACAGACACTCAGCACCTTAACATCACCGAGGCGGACAAGAAGTTCATAATCGGAAAGGATGTGAGCCGAGGACTCGGTTGCGGCGGATATCCCGAGAAGGGAGCAGAAGCAGCAAAAGAGAGCCTGCAGGAGATAAAGGAAGCCCTGAAGGATGCCGACATGGTATTTGTCTGCGCAGGAATGGGAGGCGGAACAGGGACAGGAGCATCTCCGGTCATCGCAAAGCTCGCCAAGGATGGCAATGCAATCGTAATCGGCACAGTTACAATGCCTTTCAAGATTGAAAGGGTAAGGGTAGACAAGGCAGAGTTCGGGCTTCAGCAGCTCAGGACAGTTTCAGACACAGTTGTAGTCATAGACAACAACAGGCTAGTCCAGATAGCAGGAGGGCTGCCGATACAGCAGGCCTTCGCAGTCGCCAATGAGCTAGTCGCGACAATGATAAAGGGAATTGTGGAGACAATTGCAGTGCCAAGCCTGGTTAACCTGGACTACGCAGATGTCAAGGCGATAATGGCAAACGGCGGAGTTGCGGCAATCGGAGTCGGCTCATCAGACACCAACAACAAGGTTGAGGAGGCAGTCAACGGCGCGCTTTCAAATCCGCTTCTGGACATCAACTACAAGGGAGCAACAGGGGCGCTGATACACGTCACAGGCGGGCCCGACATGACCCTTGAAGAGGTCAGCAGGATAGGAGAGCTTGTGACAGAGTCCATGGACGCCGATGCAAACGTCATCTGGGGAGCTAGGATACAGGAAGACATGAAGGGTAAGCTGACAGTGATGACCATCATCACAGGAGTCAAGTCAGCATGGCTCTTGGGAAAAGGAGAGAACAGGTCCTCAATGCCCAAGGCGGCCCATGTTAGCGACGAGCTGGGCATAGAGATAATACAGTAAGAAAAATCGCTATCGGCGATTTTTGAACTTCAAAAAGCTTCGGCTTATTTGAAGTAAGGCAATAGAAAAAAGAGGCAGATCAACTTTCGCCCCCCGGCAATGGGGGGCTTTATCAATTATTCATGGTCACCTTCGGGTGCAGTTTTTCTGCCTTCATTTTTCCACCCCCACACGAAAGAAGATGAAGGCAAGTTTGGTCTCCTTGCCGAAAGGCAATGGAGATTTTATTTTTTTTAATTTTTTTTATGAACTACTAATAAGTTCAGAACACGTTTTCTTCCAATGCCAACTTCTCTAATACCGCCCTGGCGCTTTCTATGAATCTATCCTCACTTTCAGTGGGTATCACTGCGCCTGCAGCATTCCTGTGCCCGCCTGCCTCCCCGCCTGAAATCTTGGTTATGCTCTTCACAATTGCCCTCATGTCAAGGGCATTCTTTTCCCTTCCTGCAACCCTCGCAGAGACCTTTGTGCTGCCGTCAAAATTCTGCGCAAGGGATATTATTATTGTGCCGGCTGAAATCCCGCTTGATTTTGAGATTATCGAGGCCATTGTGCCTATTATCGTGGCTGGGACGCTTGAGCCGGCATTTATTATGAGATAGCTGTTTCCCCTTATGACATTCTTTGAGCCGGAGTTCTCATCATACCACTTCAGCGACTTCATTATCTCCTTCTTGTAGTCCGCAAGGGTGTTCAGCGCCTGCTGCTTTGCCCTTAAGTCGCCAAGGCATGCGCCTATGCCGAATGAGGCCCTTCCCATCCTGCCGCAGGCATTCAGCAGGGTTGAGAATTCCTTGGCATCCCGCAGCGGGGAGTCCTGCTTCTCGTTTACCAGCGTGTAGACCGCTCCGATTATCTCTTCCGGCTTCTTTTCCTGGCCCCGCATTATTATTATTCCCGCGACGAGCTTCTTCATCTCCTCGTCTGATAATGCAGAGAGTTTTTTCCAGCCCCCGTCAGCAGCCCTTGGGCTTATTCCCAGGTTCTGCATGAACTGTATCGCGCCGCTCTCTGAGCCGGTCACTCCGGGTATGAAGAAATCAGAGCTCTGCTCGAGCAGCTTGTGTATTGGCTTTGTCTGGGCGCCGAAGAGCTTCAGTCCCTTTTCAGCCTTCACCTTTCCCTTCCTCTCAGCAATTTCAATTATTTTCCTGTTTATCTCCGAGAAGCCGTGCTCTTCCTGGACGTCTCCTATTGCCCCGATGAGCGCAATGTGGGCCATCTCCTCATTTTTTGGGTCCAGCTCCCTTGCAAAAAAGAAGACCACCCCTGCTCCTGATATCTCTGTTGAGCCCTCTATGCCAAACTTGTGGGGATTTATGTGGAATATGCTGCTGTCCTCATTGGATGCTGCCCTGTCTATCTCGTGGTGGTCGAGTATGAATATTTTCCTGCCGGGCAGGCGCTTTTGTATTCCCGAGAGCTGCCCTGAGCCGATGTCAGTGAATATCAGCGTCTTGTACTGCTCCTTTGAAAGCGAGATAAGCTGCTTGTCGTCAAGCTGTTGCAGGATTGAGAGGGCATATTTCCTGTTCATCCTGTTCAGCGCCCTTATCATTATCGCTGCGGCGCTTATTCCATCTGAGTCAAGATGCGAGATGAGCCTTATTGTCTCGCATGCGGGAACCTTTCTGAGCTCCTCAGCGGGCTCCTTCATGCTTGAAAGAAAATCTTCAAAATTTTTTCCACTGCCTTCCAACTTATGCACCTGATGCTCATTTGCAGTTAATTAATAATTAAATAAAAAATAAAAAGATTGTGTTCACTCGAGGTAAAGCCTTATCTTTTCCGGCTCATACTTCCAGTCCAGCGGGAGCCTGCCCGTGTTCTTGTAATACTTTACAATCCGTCTTATTTTTGACTCTGTGAGAACCAGCCCGTGCTTTGCCGTCTGGTCCTTCCTGTTACTTTTCATGTGCTTCCTTATCTCAACAACTCTCCTCAGGAGCCCAGTAAGGTCTTCCGGAAGCTTTGGGAGCATTTTCTTCTTTGCCAGTATAGCAGAAACGCTCTCGCCGCATGAGGCCTTCACGCTCGGAATGCCGTAGGAATCCCTTAGTATCATTCCTATTGCCGAGGCCGAGTTGCCCTCCTTTGCCAGCTTTGCAACTAAAATTTCTGTCTCATTGGCGTCGTATATTGTCCAGCTCTTCTTCACAACCTTCGCCGGCTTGTTGCTTCCCGCTTTTCCCTTTCTCCTGGAATGCATTCTTGCCATTTTCTTTTTTCCTCTCATTCAGCCATGCAGTTTAATCACGGCCATTTATCGATGTTAATGTCGGAGAATACGCTCTCCAGCGCAGACAAGCGTCGCCGGTCTGCCTATCGATACTGCTGGAGATTTGCAGCTTCTTTATAAATTTTTAGGTTTTGGATTAATTAGAAATGATTGAAAAAGAATCAATTAGAAAAAGGAGCTTATATGAGCTCAACTTTCTTGGACCTTTTTCCGACGCGCTGCACAGAGCTCTTCTTGCAGACAGTGCACTGGTATCTCAGGTCTGTCTTCTTGGACTGCTTCTTTCCAGCCATGCTCCATGAAGTGATGGCCGGCTTGGAATATCTTCCGTGGCCCCCCTGCCCTCTTGCCCGCCCTCTCTTCTTGGCCCTGTACTTAGAGCCGTAAGTTAGGGAGTTGGGCTGCTTCTTCTTTGACTGCATAACCTTGTGAGGCGTATGCTTCTTGCAGAAGCGGCAATACCTGTTGATTGTCTTCGGGATTTTCATAAAGCAAAAGGGTTTGAGGGTTATTTAAAAACTTTTCTATAAGATTTTATGGGCGCTAAATTTTAAATAAATAATCAGCCGACGTAGTTGAGCTTCTTTTTCTCCTGCTCGTCCTCTATTGCCTTGCTCTTCTCCATCACCTGCTTCAGCTTTGCCTCGAATTTCTTGGCTGTCTCGTAAAGCGGGGTGTAGTCCACCTTAAGGCTGAATTTCCTGTCGAGAAGCTTTATCAGCTCCGCCGAGGTTTTGCTGTCAGGAAGCTCCGACTGGGTCTCTGCGAAGAGGCAGCTCACACTTTTCAGCTCCGAAAGGAGCACTGCTGTCGCGCCTATTATTATGCCCTCCTTCAGCGGCTTAAGCCCCAGCACCTCATATTCCTTCTCCTTCGCCTGCTCCTTGCAGAAGAAGAATATCTCAGAGCTGCCTGTGGGCGAGTTCACCCCGTCCAGGCTCACGAACTCCTTCGGCGAGAGCTCTTTTTCCATCTTCTTGAAATCAGAAGATATCTCTGAAAAATTTTTTGTTATCTTGTTGACGCTCCTGACAAGCACTATGTTGTATTCCTTGCTGTAATGCACAGAAATCGGCTCCACAAGCTTTCCGTCATGTATTGCTACAACAGGGACATCATCTTTTAAGGAAATTTTACCTATTTTTTCTGTCTTCAGGTGCTCAATGAGAAATTCTACTGCTATTGTCCCGACAAGCCCTAATCCCGGGAAGGCGGTTATGACAATAGGGTTTTTTGGCTTTTTTGTCAGAGTCAGCATTTTGTAATACAAAAAAGGCGCTAAAACTCATTACAAAGAAATTCCAAAGGAATTTCTTGTACAAAGAAATGCTTTGCATTTCTTGCACTGAAAATCTTTGATTTTCATGTACCAAAATTCGCTTGGCGAATTTTTGGTACTTTAGTTGAGAGATAAAGCGCCTTTTTGTATCCTAAAAATCCGCGATTAAGAGAGCGTCCGGTCAAACTCCGGACTTTAGTCCGGAGTAGGACGCTCTCAGCGGATTTTTATGATTCCAATCCTTCCTGATTTAAATAATTTCTCATTTGCATTAAAATTAAAATGAAAATCTTTATAAATGGGCGTTTTCTCCCTCTACATTATGGCAAAGGCACAGAAGCTGGAAGGCGCGGTCAAGGCGAGAAAAAGGTGGTTTGACGTTCTCGCCACCAAGGATTTCAACGAGACAGTGATTGGGGAAACTCCCGCACTCGCACCAGAGCAGATTGTCGGAAGGGTAATAAGCGTTAACCTGATGAATATCACAGGGAACATCAAGAAGCAGAATATAAATGTGAAGTTCAAAATCACAGGCATCCGCGACAACAAGTACGGCATCACAGAAATTGTCAGCTACGAGCTCATGCCCGCCTTCATAAAAAGGATTGTGAGAAGGGGAAGGGACAAGATTGATGACTCATTCATAGTCAAGACCGCCGACGGAAAGTATGTCAGGGTAAAGCCGGTGCTCATCACTGCTGCAAACACCAGCCAGCAGATAATCGCCAGACTGAGAAGGTCAGTGAAGTATTTCGTGGTGAAGGGCGCTTCTGAAAAAAATTACGCAGAGTTTGCATATGATATTATCTTAGGCAAGTTCCAGATGGAGCTCAACACCTTCCTGAAGAAGGAATACCCCCTCAGAATATGCGACATAAGAACATTTGAAAGGGTTGAAACAATCAAGCCGGTCAGGGTGGAGAAGGCAATGAAGCAGGAAGAGGTTCCAGAAGAATCAGACGAAGAGAAAGAAAGCGACCTTGAGGAGCAGAAAATAATTGACAGCGTAAAAAAGAAGGAAGAATCTGCTGAATGGGCAGAGGAGCTTGAGAAGTCAACAGAAAAGATACCTTCTGAAAATTATGAGGATGCTCCCAAGAAGGGCAGAAGAAGCCGTAATTAGCCGTTTTTTAATAGTTTTTTTAGCATTAACAGCAATCTGAGAGGTGATGCAAAATCTCTTTTAAGCCAGTGATTGACTACAAGAAATGCAATAATTGCAAGATATGTATCAGCGTCTGCCCGATGGGCGTTTATTCTGAGGAAAAGGGCAAGGTTGTTGTAAAAAAGCCAAATGCATGCATTGGCTGCAGGTCCTGCGAGGTGCAGTGCCCGCCAGGCGCAATAAAGATAGAAGAGAAGTAAATATCTTATTCTCATTTTTTTTAAAAGGAAAATTATTTAACCTTTCCCCTTCCCCGTGATTCTCCATGATATGCCTTGGGATTGAGAGCACAGCCCACACATTCGGGGCAGGAATTGTGAGGCAGGAAGGGAGCTCTGTTGAGATTCTTGCGAATGTAAAAGACACCTACACTTCTGAAAAGGCCGGGATTGTGCCCAAGGAAGCAGCAGAGCATCATATTAATTGTTTTGACAGGATAATCAGGCAGGCGCTTTCAGACGCAAAAATAAGGGTTTCTGACATTGACCTGATTTCATTCTCGCAGGGCCCAGGGCTCGGCCCCTGCCTTAGGATTGGCGCCTTTGTCGCCAGGTCTCTTGCATGCGCGCTTGAAAAGCCGATAATAGGCGTCAACCACTGCATAGCCCACCTTGAGATAGGGCGCCTCGCAACAAATGCGTCTGACCCTGTGCTTATGTATGCTTCAGGGGCCAACACCCAGATAATCGCGTTTGAAGGGGGAAAATACAGGATTTTCGGCGAGACCCTTGACATGGGCATAGGCAACATGATAGACACATTCGCCCGGCACATGGGAATAGGATTCCCAGGAGGCCCAAAAATTTACCAGCTCTCCCTCGGCGGCAGGAAATACATAAAGCTGCCATATGCTGTAAAGGGGATGGACGTCTCTTTCAGCGGCATACTCACAAACATCCAGCAGAAGTATGACAGCAAAAAATATTCTGCAGAAGACCTCTGCTATTCGCTGCAGGAGACAATCTTCGCAATGCTTGTTGAGGTTTCAGAGAGGGCCATGGCGCACTGCGGCAAGAGCGAATTAGTTCTGGGAGGCGGTGTTGCCTGCAACAAGCGCCTTCAGGAAATGGCTGGCATTATGTGCGCTGAAAGGCACGCGAAGGCATATTTTCCGCCTCCTGACTTGCTTGTTGACAATGGCGCCATGATTGCCTGGCTGGGGCTGCTTGAGCATCTTTCAGGCGTGAGGATGAAAATTTCCGAGACAGGCATAAGGCCTTATGAAAGGACAGACGACATTGACGCTAAATGGCATTCTGAAAAAAAGAAGTATTTCATTAAAGAATAATTTAATAAGTTGAGTTGCAAAGAGAGTCAGGAGCCCATGCATAGGGGCACACTACAAGGTCATTATTGCTGTCAACGCACTGCATCTTATTGGCTGCCAGCGCAGCTTCTGTCTGGCAGCACCTTGTCCCAGCACCGCAGTTGCACTTTTGGGGAAGGAGCGCCACCGCATCGCTACACACTGCATCATATCCCTTGTCATATGTCCTGTTCTCTTTGCTTATGTTATATCGGGTGCAGTACTCAGCGCAATCTCCCTCTGTCACAATGTTTTTGTAATGGTTTGTAGCTTTGCTCTTATTGACTATTGTCCAGTTGCCTATGTCGCACCTTGCGCAGTAGCAGTATGTAGAGTTGCACACGTTCTTTGAGTTCGCACCTGCGCCGGCATACAGCTGGTTCGCACATCCGGCTGCAAATAAGCCAAGCAGCACTACGAGCAGCACAAGTCCGATTGCCGTATTTCTGTTCACTTTCCTTCCCTCAGCAAATATTTGAAACGCTATTTAAGAGATTCAAATCCGAATCATAAACCAATATCATGCTTCTTGCATAGTCAGTCACATAAATCCTTCCGCCAGCAACAGTTATTCCAACAGGCCTGCCCTCCACAGGCACCTCTTTTAATTTATTTCCGCTTGCATCAAGCTTGTATATCCTGCTGTTCCCTATTTCCGAGTCAGTCACATACAATGATGTGCCGTCTGTGGCTATTCCTGTGGGCATCTTGCTTCCTTCAATAGTAATTGTGCCTGCGCTGGTGTAGCTTCCCCTGCTGAAAACCTCTATATTTCTGTATCCGCTGTCTGCCACATAAACCTTGTCTCCGAGCACTGCAATCCCGATTGGCTGGGCGAGGTATCCCCCACTGCCAAATGCTGTCAGATATGTCAAATCAGCCACTTTGTTAAATTTATTGAAGACTTGAACAACACCCTCATAGTTGAAACCACCGTTCGGGTATGTGATTTTTTTAAAGGATGTTATGTAAACCTCATAATTGTATCCAGTGTTCGGGCCGCCGCTGACAGCAATCCCTGCTGGCGAGTCAATCCTTTGTCCTATGCTTGGAAACTCCAAATCATATGAAAATCTAAGATTGTCTGGTCTTATAGTCCAGACATACGCAAGAGTTCCAATTTTTGAGCCAGGGTCAAGTATGTAAAGGTGAGGAATAGTTCCTGATGAGCAAGCAGGGTCCTCCATCATCACAAGCCCTGTTGGCGAGACAAGCACATTGTCGTAGCCACTTCCGCCCATTTTAGTATAATCCCTTTTGTTAATCTCATCAGTTTTTTTGAGTGTCTCATTATCAAGCGCCACTATTCTCTTATTGAATGTGTCTGCCACGAAGATGCGATTCTCAAATGCTAAAATGCCAAGGGGATTCTTCAGGGCGCAGTCCTCAATGGGAGTGTTTGAGACGCAGGAGCCAAACCCATTTACCTTTTGGTAGGTTGTGCCTGCCTCACACTGGCAGGTCAGCGTATTGTCTAAGGCGTGCATGCACACCAAGCCGAGCCAGCGGTTGCATTTCAATGATGGGTCTGCATCAACTGACTGGGAGCATTTGGCTCCATAGTCAAGATTTCCGTTCGGATTCACCTTTTTTATCGGCTCGCACTTGCTTGTAGTTGTGTTCCAGATGCAGATTTTGCCATTTTCCTTGCAATTATTCTCATTATCATAATCGCTGCAGCCGAGCTCGGGGAATATCTGGACAGGGAGTGAAACGCTGAGCTTTTTCAGATAGCTTTCAAACAGCATATAAACATCAGAACCAAAATTTGTTAAGCCATACGCTGTTCCATCCAGTGCAACCTGCTTGTACTGCTCAGGACTTGTGCCCCAGATGTCTCCATCCAGCTCTGCCATGATTATTTTGCCGTCCTTGAAGGTGAGGCGCGCTTTCTTCCCACTTTTAATAGTGAGATAAACTGTGGTTGAGCCGTCTTCATTTGGGGTTATGCTCTGGATTGCGCTCGTAAGCGCTGAGCAGGACTTCTTGCATGAGTAGCCGTGCGTGGGCTCATAATAATTGTAGGGTGGCGGCAGGAGCACATTCGTGGTTGCCATGCAGCAGCTCAGTTCACCATTGCAGCCGTAAGGGCAGCATTCCTCTCCATCATTTCCGCAGGTTGTTGTTCCTTCAGTCCTCTGTGGCGCGCAGCACGCCATTCCGCAGTCCGGCTTCCCATTCACATTGCAGGTTATTCCTAAATCCTTTAATCCCTGCTCAGCAGTGCACTCTCCTCCTTTCAGCACGCTCCTGTTTATGCAGAGCCCTTCTTTATTTGTGCATTGAGAATTCTCATTCAAAGTTTTGCAGTAATCATCCTCAACCAAAGTGCAGTTTTTAGTTACAACTGCATTCCACCAGTTGAACTGGTCGCCGCTCTGATATCCCAGCATGTTGCAGTCGCATTTTTTCCCATTTACGCACAAGCCGCACTCAACAAGCGAGCATCCTGGCATTGCATCGTTGAATGAGCGCCTGCAGTCATCTGTTCCCAGGAAGAAATCCTGCAAATCTGTAAGCCCGCCGTTTTCCCTGCTGGCAGTGGCAGGCCACCATGCTGGCTCTTTAGGGGTCTCTGCCATCTTGCAGGCGGGGTCCTGGCAGTCCACAAAGCCGTTACAGTTATCATCAATCCCGTTGTGGCAGTCCTCTGTTGCACCAACTTTGCAGGGTCCATTTGCTTTGCAGGTATAATCCGAAGGGAACATTGACATGTTGTAAGTTTCAAACACGCAGGTTCCTGAGATGCAGGTTGGCCTGACGTAGCAGTAATTGAATCCGTCAGCCCCAGTTTCAGAGTAGAACAGGCAGCAGTCATCATCTTTACTGCAGGTTGTTGTTGCGTTTTTCAGGCAGGACTTAAGGGTGAATTTATTGCTGAACACCTGCAGGTTATAGTTTGTGTTTTTTGCCGAGAGATTAATCTCCAAAGGCGTTGCTACTGACTCAGTGTTGCTTATTGTGAATGTGAAAGTGTTGCCATTTTTGTTAACTGGACCGTTTACAGGAGGGGTGATTTGCAGCCCACTAACATCTGAGCCGTCTTCTGCCTTAACTGGTTCAAATCCAAAATATAAATCCTCATCTATTATTGAAGATTTCATTACCGCATCAAAAGGAACTCCCAGCTGAACAGTTTGAGGAACTGTAAACTCAAGCCCGGTGTTTTTTATTACTTTAATTGCGCTGGTATATTCCTTCCCATCAATCATCACTGACGCAGTAACCTCGTCTTTGTCCAGCGGTATGTCAGAACTGGAATAAGTGCACTCGTGCCTTATTGTCTTGCCGTTGTCAAAAACTGCATAATAATGGTTTATTAGTTTAATAGTAAAAGGTATGGGAGTAGAATCATCTTTTTGGCAATGAAATTCTCCGCTCTTACCATTTAGCGTCTTTCCGAGGGTATTTCCTATAACAACAGTTATGTTAGCAGTTCCTTCAAGCCCGTTTATAACTATGGGTGCAGGTATGCTTGTGAATGTAACGCCATCAGGATTTTCTGCAATGCATTTATTCGCAATGCAGTTCAAGTTCAGCCCTGAGCAGCATCCTATGCCCTGTGTTTCATCACAGTAAGAATTTTCTAAACCGCAGCATCTTCCTGCTTTAAGACCTCCCTCAATATCAATCATTTCACATTTGCCTATCACTTTTTTTCCATTCGGATAAGCATAGTTGCAGCTTAACCCCTGCGCATCTGCCCCATTTAGCTTTACTGATTCTGTAATATAAAGCCCTGTTGAAGCCTCATACTGCTGGCACTTTAAGGTAGTTTTGTTGCAAACAGATTCCACAACATGCGTGCCTTCATCAGAGCAGACATCTGACAGTTGGTTGTTAAGTGAAGAGCTGCATATACCTTCTATGAATCTTAATGGATATATGGCATTAGAGTCTGGACTGGTATATACGGAGCCTCCACTAAATTTTTTGCAATAATCCGCACTTAACACTAATGTTGTGGAAAATGTAATTAGAACTGTGCAAATTAGTAAGATGAGCAAGGAATGTTTTATCTCTTTCACTAATCAATCACCTGCCTGTGCTTTGTCGCGAACACGAACCAGTATTCCGGCTTCGCCTGTATGTCCTTTACCACCCACAAGGTGCTGAGGTGGTCTGGCATGAATGAGTATGTCACTGGCACATTCCTGAGCTGAGTGTCTGGATTGATGTAAAAGGGGAAATCAGTTGAGGTTCTGACTGTTGTCTCGGGAATGTAAAATAGGAAGTTCAGCGAGAACTTCGGCTCGTTGTAAAGTTTTTGGCCAACTTCTCCAATTAGCGCAGTGTCACCCTCAGCATCGCTAATCCCGACTGCATTGATTATCTCTTCTGTGCGGTTGTAAACATCCTTCAGCCGCACATTCACAGTTGTCTTGAAGTTTTCAATCCTGATTTTTTCTGTTCCCCTGCTCATTTCAATTGGATAGTTCAGCTCCACAACCACGTTGTTTTCCGCTATCGTGGCTCTTGCAATGGGAAAGCCAGAGCTTACTGCGTAGCCCTGCTGCCTGAACTGCCTGAAATTAACGCAGTCAATCATCTCATTGGACACATATGCTGAAATCTGCTGCTCAATTTCATTAAGGGATGGAAGATAGACCAAGCTGGAACTAGGAATGTCAGGCGTATCATCATATTCATAGTCATACACAAAAGTTCCATAATCTGTCTGCATCACAGGAGGGTATGTGGGGTATACATATCCGCCGTATCTTCCGGCAAGCCACACAGCATTCTTTGAGGTTAAATCAAGGCAGCTCTGAACATATGACTGCAGCGAATCCCCTTCGCTACCTGTGGCTGTGCTCGGACTCGCCTTCCTCACATTGCTTGTTGCCAGGTAGATTATTCCAAAGGAGGCGAGCACCACAAGCCCTACCAGGAAGAATATTGCCATCTGCGATTTTTTTCTCATTCTGCCGACCACAAATTATATTTTATCAGTATTTTATTTATCAGACGTTATCTCTTTTAATACCTTTTCATTGTCTGCATCAAGCCCGCACTTCCTGAAGAACTTGCAGACATTCTTCACATCCCTTTCTAGGTAATCAGAGAAGTTGGGGTTATCGCTTGTTGTCGCCTGGCTTAAGTCGATGAACACAGGCATCTCCTTCCAGTTGAGTATGTTGAATTCTGACAGGTCAGTATGGACAAATCCGGAGTGGTAAAGCTTTTTCATGTATTCAAAAACCTTTTTTGAGAATCCCTTGAGGTCTTTTGGAATCTGATCCTTTAGCTTTAGGGCAGGATTCTCATCCCCTATGAATTCAGAAACCAGCACATTATTCTTGAATGCAATCGGGTAAGGCACTCTCACTCCTGCCTCCCTTGCCTTCATGAGGTTCCTGTATTCCCTCTGGCACCAAGAGAATATAACCTGCCTCCTCTTCCTTTTAAGTCCGGTGTAGCGTGGGTCTGCCCTTATGTAATCATACATCCTGTTGAAGTCGCATGTCTCAAGCCGGTATATCTTTACTGCAACAAGCTCCTTTCCCCTTGCTGCAGAGAAAACATTGGCTTCCTTGCCTGTTGAAATAGGGCTTTTCAGGTAATCAAAGCATCCCTTGTCAATGAGCTTCTGTATGGTAAGAACTGCGAATTCGTCAAAGACGTCTCCCCAAACCTTGAACTTTTCCCGCGCCTTCGCCATCGCTGCTGATTATCCTGGCGGAATTAATAAATCTTTTGCATTCCGCTTTCCTGTTTTCCGTCGTAAAACCTGAAAGTTGCTCTGAAACATAACTTTTTAAACATAACTATTATAAAAACAAAGATTTAAATATCAGTTGAATTTATTTTTTGTCATAAGTGTGGAAAAAATTATCTGTCGAATACAAAAATATTTCATGTTTACTAAGGTGATGGGTGGGGTGGATTTTTATGGAAAACAGAAACATTTTCAATGTGATTTTCAGGGAGAAGCCGGCTATGATGCTCGTTGAGCTGAGAAACACCAAGTCAGAGATATACGCCTCGTCCCTCGCGAAGGTCATTGACTGCACTTATTCTCATGTCATCAAAATCCTGCAGGAGATGCAGAAGGCAGGGCTGATAAACTTTGAAAAGCAGGGCAGATTAAAGCTTCTTACCCTCACAAAAAAGGGGCAGGATATTGCAGAGAGCATAGACAAGATAAAGTCACTGCTTTGAATTTTTAATAAAAAATAAGATAAGAATTCACTTTTTCTTTGTTATCTCCTCGGGCTTCTTTACTGCTATCAATTTTTCGGCGTCTGATTTCTTCTTCTTCTCTTTTCTTCGCTTCTCTATCACCTTTCTGAGGTCAGCGAGCTCTGCAAAGTCCTTTCCAATCTTCTCCGCGGTTTGGACGCCTTCCTTCACGCCCCTTGTAACAACATAAGAGGCCTCCTTGAGCGGTTCAACTGCCATGAGCTTGACGAAGAGCTTTTCGTCTGGAATGTCAGGGGTTCCCAGGTGGACCTCCCTGATTTTCCTGATTAAGAACGCCGCCACTGCAAACCTCAGCACTGCAGATATTAGGAATATCATCTTGTATTTTGAAAGGGATATGACCGCAAAGTGCACGCCGCCTGCGAGCGATGAGACGATTATTGCGCCAACTGTAGCTCCAAGGAACATTGTGATGCCATCAATGAGGTTGTAGTAGGCCATGCACCTTACCCTCTTTTTCGGGGTCACGGCATCATAAATATAGTTTGAGCAGCTGAGGTTGTATCCCGCCCAGACAAAACCTGAGAATGCATTTACTGCAAAAAGATAGTAGGGGTTGCTCCAGAAGATGAACAGCAAAGGCACAATGGGTATCATGTAGGCGGTTATCTGGAATATCCTCTTGTTCCCGAATATGTCTGTGTATTTTCCCCAGTATGTCATCACCAGGAATGAGAATATTGCCGAGGCGCCGTTCACAAGGGTGTATGTCCACATATTCATGCCGAGCTCTGAAAGCATGTATGCGGTGAAGAACGGCGATGCAAGGTATACTGCAAAATCATAGACGCAGATGAATATTATGAACCTGCCGAAGTTGTTCGTCGGCATCTTCTTGGCAAACTGCCAGAAGCTGAACCTGCTCTTGTTGTCTACAACAAAGGGCCTTTCGTAAAACTTCCTCATGTTGAGCCAGGATAAGAGCTTTGCAACAAATGAGAGGAAGAATATTATTGCAAACCCATAAAACAAATACTGGGGGTTCTTGTTTTGTGCAAACATGTAGAGAACCCTTCCTGCAACAAGTATGGATATGAAGCTTGTTGCGCCAGTTACCTTGTTCCTGAAGCCGAAGAACTTTCCCCTTGTTTTTTCGTCAACAATTTCCCCCAGCAGCGAGTTCCAGCCTGGCAGCATGAAGGTCTTGAAGGCTATCTCAAGGGTGAAGAGGATTATGAGAAGCGTCGGGTTTCTCAGATAGAGCGCAACGCCTGCCATAAACAGCCAGGTCAGCGCCTGCATCAGGTCTACAGGCAGTATCACCTTTTTCCTGCTCTTGAATCTGTCAATTGCTGTGACGCTGAAAAGTTGGAAGAACGACGCTACGAGAAGGGGAACTGAGTTTACAAAGCCTATCTGCATGTCTGTTGCGCCTATCTTGACTGCAAAGGCGTTTATGTTGTTCTCTCCGAATCCCGACATGACTGCAGTTGCGCAGCCCTCTTTCACCGAGCAGCGCTGGTTCTCAGTCATCTTCTTCTCGCGGGCCTCGTTCAGCTTTTCCAGAAGCTTCTTCTTTTCCTCAGGAGAGAGCCCCTTCTGCCCGGCCTGCTCCTCCTCAGAGATTGGCTCTTCTGCAAATGCTGGCTGGTAATAGTTTGACTCGAAGGACTCCGCAGGGTTTATAGAATCATTTGAGATGTCGCCTGCAAGCGGCTGCTTTTTGTCCTCTTTTTTTTCATCCATTTCTCTTTCTCTTTTTTGCTCACCTTAAACTCTTATCGCTATTTTAAATAGTTTTCCTTTTGCTATTTCGCTTTGTCTGAACTAATGTTTTATATGATAAAAATACAATATCCGCTATTTAATGTAACAAAAAAATCTCGCAGAGATTTTTTGTTCAAGAAATGTTAAGCATTTCTTTGTAACAAAAATCGCCTGCTCGGAGCTTTAGAGCCCTCGCTTTATTGCGAATTTTTGAACATGAAAATCAAAGATTTTCAGTTCAAGAAATCATTTGATTTCTTTGAACTTCAAAAAGCCTTCAGCTTATTTGAAGTAAAAAAATAGAAAAAAGATTTAAAAAAAAGATAATTTACTTCTTTGCAGCTGCCGAGGCTGCCTGAGGCGCAGCGCCAGCTCCTGGCTTTGCAGCGGCCCCAGGTGCTGCTCCAGGAACAGCTTCTCCGATTTCCGGAGGCAGGAGTTCGTTTATTATATCTTCCGGAATCTTCAGCTCGCGCAGCTTCAGCTTTATGACCTTCTTGTCCTTGCCCTGCATAGCGCTGATTGTCTCCTTTGCCTTTGCAATGAACTCATCTCTTCTCTTGACGAGCTCCTCTGCCAGCTTCTTCTTCTCCTCTTCCAGCTGCCTCATATCCTCTGCTGAAAGCTCAGTCTTCTCTGCTTTTATTTCAGCGTCAAATTTTCCAGCATTGACATCTGCGATGCTCTCCCTTGCCGGCTTTCCCTCAACCAGGATTCCCATCCCGTTGCAGGTTCCCATCACTTCCTTGGCCTTTTCCTTCAGGGTCTTTCCAAAGAGGGAGTACTCTTTCATCTTAGCGATTTTTATAATCTGCTCAATTTTGAGGTCGGCAATCTTCTCTTCCTTGGGGTTCTTTGAGCCCTTGTCTATCTTTGCCTCCTTTATGATTAGCTGGGATGTTGGCGGAGTTCCAACCCTTATCTCAAACGCCTTTGTATCCGAGTCAATTATGACCTTCACAGGCACCTGCATGCCCTTGAAGCTTTCGGTTTTCTTGTTGATTTCTGCAACAACCTGCCCGATGTTGACTCCTACTGGTCCCAGCGCGGGGCCCAGCGGAGGCGCTGCTGTCGCCTTTCCGCCTTCAACTAAAACTTCGATTGTTTCCTTTGCCATTTTTATCTTACCTTGAACTTCTTTTTGGATTTTAGGAGATGTTTATAAAGTTTACTGCTCATCCTGGAGCTCATCGTCGCTCTCTTCTGCCGCCGCTTCCTCCTCGCGCCTTATTGTCTTCACAGAATCCATCTTTATTGTGATGGGCACGGGCACAGCCGCCTCAAGAAGCTCGACAACTACTTCCTCCTTGGTCTTGTCTATCCTCATTATCTTGGCCTGCTCCCTTTTGAAGGGACCGGATATTATCTCAACTATGTCATTCTTCTTTATGTTAAGGTCAGCTATTTTCCTCGACTCGAGCATGTGCTCTATTTCCCCATAGGGAACAGGGCTTGGGAGTATCCCCCTTGCGTAGGGCACGTTCTTTGCCCCCTCATCAGCATCCTGCATCCTTTCCGCCTCAAGAAAAAGGTAGCCTCTCATGCCATGGGGCCTTATTACTGAGTAGACTGCTATTCCTTTTCTCTGGACATTGCTTGCCACAAAGTCCATGACCTGGTCTTCCCTGTTTGCAGTAACCCTAAGTGCGAATATGCTTGTTTCTCTTTTCTTTTCTTCTGCCATTTCAAAAACCCTTCATCCCTTGAACAAAATCTGCTTTCCAGTCTGCAGAACAAAGCCAATTGCTCCTATTGCTATCATTCCAAATCCAGCAACCTTCACAATCACCAGGAACTCCTGCTTGCCCGGCTTCTTTGTTGCGTGGAATACCCTCTTGCATTCAACAATAAATGTCTTGGACTTTATTCCAACCAGTTTCAGCTTCTCTCCGAAAGACATTTTTTCACCCCTAATTTATGAACTCAATGCCGAGGTCCCTCTCTATCTGCTTCTTGTGCTCATCGCTTTTGCTCCTTATGGGCCCGAGTATCTGGAGCGACTTGACTCCAGTGATTATTATCATTGTCCTGACTGTCTTGCCGAGGTCCTCGCTTATCTGGGCGCCCCAGATTATCCTTGCGTTCTCATCCATCTTCTCGGCAACATTCTCCACGACCTTCTTTGCCTCCTGAAGGGTGAAGTCAGGCCCGCCGCATATGTTTATCAGGGCTCCGTTGGCGCCTGTTATGTCCACGTCAAGCAGCGGGTTCTTCACTGCCTTATCCACTGATTCTGTTGCCCTGTCCTGGGTGTCTGACTCTCCCATTCCTATAAGTGAGACGCCGCCGTTTGTCATTATTGCCCTAATGTCAGCAAAATCGAGGTTTATGAGCCCCGGCTTTGTCACCATCTCAGCAATGCCCTTTACTGCGTTTGTGAGTATCTCGTCTGCTATCTTGAATGCCGTCTGCACCGGAAGGTCCGGGGCAAGCTCCAGCAGCTTGTCATTTGGTATTACAATCAGCGTGTCAACCACGTTCTCAAGGCGCTCAAGCCCTGTCAGCGCATTCTCAAAGCGCCTCTTTCCTTCCATGGAAAATGGCATTGTGACAATTCCCACTGTGAGCGCGCCTGTCTTCTTTGCGAGGTCTGCGACAATCGGGGCTGAGCCGGTTCCTGTGCCTCCGCCGAGCCCGCATGTTACAAAAACCATGTCAGCGCCCTTGACCGCCTCCTTTATCTCCTGCTCGTTCTCCCTCGCCGCCTGCTCTCCGACTTTTGGGTCTGCGCCGGCCCCCCATCCCTTTGTGAGGTCCCTTCCTATGAGTATCTTGTGGTCAGAGGTTGTGTAGAGGAGGTCCTGCGCGTCGGTGTTTATCGCTATGGTCTCTGCGCCGGTTATTCCTACCTCTGTTATCCTGTTGATTGTGTTGTTTCCGCCGCCTCCGCAGCCGACAACCTTTATCGTTGCCTTTTGCTTCGCGACAAGCTCCTCCAGTTCAGCATCTATGGGAAGGGTTCTTCTTGGCAATTTATTATCAGTTGGGATGTAGGCCAATTTTTTCACCTCTGGTAATCAGCGGGTTCTCCAATTTTTCCTTTGCCTGCCGGTTATTTAAACTTTTCCGAAATTTATTCTTTGCGCTTCTTTTCAGGTTTTTCCTTTTGCTCTTCTGCTGCCTTTTCCTTTGGCTTCTCCGTCTTCTCCTCTTTCGTTTCCCCTTTTGCTTCCTCTTTCTTTTCCTTCATTTCCTCAAAGGAGACATTCTTGAGGGCAACAGTCCTCTTTATCTCCTCTGAAACAACATTCTCTATCTCCTTGGGCAGCTTCTGCTTCAGGGCTATTGCGCAGGACTCCTCTGATATGCTTATCTCTGCGTCCTTTGCCCCTACTCTTATCTTCAGTATTGACGCCACCTTCTCCTTTGCGTCTGTGACAATCCTTATCGGCTTTATTGTGTAAATGACTGTCTTTCCGGAAAGGGGATGGTTCATGTCCACCATGACGCGCCCGCCTGTGGCTGTCTTTACAACTCCGAGAACTCCGTCAACGCTTACCTCGAGCCCTGGCTGGGGAGTTATCTTTTCCCTCGTGAACTTGTTGGCTGCTATGAGGCGTATCAGCTTCGGGTCCTTTTTTCCGAACGCCTCCTCAGGGGCAAGGGTAAACTTGTATTCCCTGCCTGCCTCTTTTCCCTCGAGCTTTGCCTCGAGCCCCTTGAGAATATACCCCTCTCCAAGGCATATTATTACCGGCCCGTATTCAGCTGACTCCTGGAAGGCGCCCTTCTCCTTCGCAACCTTCGCATCTGTTGTGTCAAAAACAGTTCCGTCCTCAAGCGTTCCTGTGTATTCCACTTCCACAAAATTTCCCTTTGAAATCACCATGAAAATCCCTCTTGTTTTTTCAGCATCAAGATTTTATTTTTTCCTATTGCCCTCTACCACGGAAACAATCAGTAGAAAGACAATTTTTGGAAAGGCGCCTTATTTATAAAGTTTTCCATTTTCAAAAGAATTAAGAACACGCAGAAAGAATTTAAATATCAGCGCGTAATTAGATAGGAAAGAAAAACAGAGAGGTGACATTTTAATGGAGAAAAAGGCCTTTTTTCTGATAGCGCTTATCCTCTTCCTAGCATTCTCTGCTGGCTGCTCTCTGATAGGGCGGCATGCTAAAACCGATGAGAAGGTGTGGATAAAATACCAGCCCATGCAGTGCGAGTCCACTCCCTGGATGAAGTGGTATGCCGAGGGCAGCATAAAGTTTTTCAAGCAGCCGACAGACGGGCAGATTATCATAGCCTACTACAGCAACCTTTACAACATCACCCTCTCAAATTACAGCGCAGTGATGAATCCCCCTGACTCCGCAACATGCCAGGCCTGCACTGTCTGCCCCACGCAATATTTTGTAAGGGTTTCTGCGCCCTCCTCAGCGCTTCTCAGGATGGAGCGTCTCGGCTGGCAGAAGATGTGAACTCTTTTTTTCTTCATTTAATTCAAAAACTATTTAAAACGCGGCAGAATTCTCATCAGCAACAGCCCCGTGGTGTAGCGGTCAATCATCCCAGCCTTTGGAGGATTATTTTCCGAGGAAAGCTGGGGACCCCGGTTCGAAACAACCCTTTTCGCTCAGCGAAAAGCGCAAAGACGAAGTCTTGCGCAAAAAATTGCTTTGCAATTTTTTTGCGTTGATGGAAAAGGAAGAAGTTTATCCAATGGCTTGCTTCCTCATTTTTCATCATCGCTAATTAATGATTAAGGTTGACGAAAGTCCGGGCGGGGCTATTTTTTGTGTTTTCCTTCAATTTTCAGAATCCTTCTTTTCCAAGATTTCTCAGCACGGCCCTTATTTCTTCAATGACTTTCTGCTGGTCTTTCTTCTCTGACATCCTGACAAATTTTATGATAAGGTCATTCAGTTCCTGTGTTTTCAGGAATTTGATTCTGTAGCCATCAGTCAGAAAGTAAAACCTGTATTTCCTGTATTTCAGCTCTCTGATAAGAATACTGCCGACCTTATCAATTGCTTTTCCCTTATATGGATTGTCTTCAAGCGTTTGCATCAATGAGAATATCTCTATTGATTCCCGCTTGAATTTCCTGTTGATGTCCTGCTCCAATTTTTTTGTGACAATTACTTGCGCCATTGTTTCCTTGCCCGTTCAAGCGCTTCGCTGACAGGCGTGCTTTCGCTCGTGTCCATCAACAGGTCGTGCAATTGCCTCTCTTTGGCGCTCTTCAGAATTCTTGCAAGTATTTCATTATAGGTTTCTCCCTTGTTTCCGAATTTTTGTATCTCCTCTCTTATCTCCTCAGATACTGCAATAGTGGTATTCATTCAGATTCGCCCTCCTCACTCAGATTTGGTTATAACAATTATAACTATTATAATAATTATATTAATTATATTTAAATCTTTCTGCTTTCACCGCATCTTCAGATAGCTTAGTGAAATTTTCAAATGCGCTGTGTTTTAGCCGGACGGTTCTCCAATTTCATAAAAAAAGCAAATCAGCAATCGCAAGCTTTAAATATAACATATCAATACCTATTGATATGAAATCTGTTTTGCCGTCGGATTTGAATCTGTTTAGGGCATTGGGTGAGGAAACAAAGCACAAAATACTCCGACTTCTCCTGTTGGGAGAGCACTGCGCCTGCAAGATTCCAAAAAAAATTGGAGAGTCCCAATCAAATACTTCCATGCATCTTGCCAAGCTTCTTGAATGGAATCTCATAAAATATCGCAGGGATGGAAAACTGATTATTTACTCTATAAAGGATGAAAGAATTTTCAGGATATTCAAGATGCTCTGCAAAGGGGATTTCCGCATTATGAGAAAAAGGTGCTCTCCAGATTATGCGAGATGCAAAAAATTGTGAGGAAACAGGATGAGCGATAAGATTGTGGATGAGAAGTTCGCCAAGTGGAACGGCATTGACAGGCTTAAAATAAAATGGAATCCTAAGATTGATACTGATAAATGCATTGGCTGCGGAATGTGCGTCACGAGCTGCGGAAGGGATGTTTTCAGGTTCAACTATGAGAGCAGAAAGGCGGTTGTCCAGAAGCCATACAACTGCCTCGTCGGCTGCACCTCGTGCGAGTCGTGGTGCGTTGCCAAGGCGATAAGCTTCCCTGACAAGGAGTATGTAAGAGACATAATCAAAAAGGATGGGCTTGCCGCCAAGTCAGTCCAGGAAGTTAATTCCAACAAAAGCAAGTATGAGGTGGAAAAATGAAGATAGAAGTGTTGGGCTCTGGCTGCCCCGCCTGCCAGAAGCTTGAGCAGAACGCAAAGAAGGCAGTTGAGGAGCTCGGGCTGAAGAACGTGAAGGTGGAGCACGTCTACGACGTGAATGAGATGATGGAAAGGGGAATCACCTTCTCGCCAGCAATAATGGTTGAAGGGGAGATAAAGGCAGAGGGCAGAATCCCTTCTGTTGAAGAAATAAAGAAATGGTTGAAGTAAGTGGAAAAAATTATTGAGAAAAAACTTACAGGAGAATAAAAGCCATGGTAAATAATGCTATTATTTTTGCTGTTGTTACAGGAATTTCTTTGCTTGTTTCATTAATATTTGATAGGAAAAAAACTCTTCTTGGGTTAAAAAAAGGAGTTAAGATTTTTATTGGAATGTTGCCTCCTTTTCTTAATATACTTATTTTGATAGGTATATTGCTCTACCTTATCCCTCAGGAAGCAATAGTAAAATACGTCGGCCCGAATTCCGGAGCATTGGGTTTCTTCATTGCTGCAATTATCGGTTCAATTACACTTATTCCCGGCATTATATCTTATCCTATTGCTGCAACTCTTATCTCAAAAGGGGCATCTTATGGGGTTGTTGCAGTATTTATGACAACCCTGATGCTGGTTGGAGTGGTTACTCTTCCCTTGGAAATTAAGTATTTTGGCAAGAAAGCTGCATTATTGCGAAATGCATTGAATTTTGTTGCTGCTTTGATGATTGGACTTGTTGTAGGATGGTTGATGCGACTATGGTAAAAAAAACATTAATTAAACAATATGCTTGGGTAATCCTCTTTTTAATACTCTCAATCGGCTCTTATTTTGCCGGATTCAAGCCAGGGCTCACTATTTATTCAAATTTTCAGAAATCTTTTATTGAAATGTTAGTATTCGTCCCTGTTATATTTATTTTGGTTGGGCTTTTTGATGTTTGGGTTCCAAAAGAAACAATTGAGAAGTATATCGGAAAAGAGTCAGGAATCTTGGGAATTTTTTTAGTCACCTTTTTAGCAATGCTTCAGGTAGGGCCGCTATACGGCGCTTTTCCAGTAGCATATATTCTCTATAAAAAAGGCGCAGGCGTAAGAAACATATTCATCTATTTAGGAGCGTTCTCATCCCTGAAAATTCCAATGCTAGGGCTGGAGCTTGGATATCTGGGCTTGAAATATACTCTTGTCAGGTCATTGGTTTCATTGCCGCTATTCATTCTCGTGGGTTTTTTAATGGAAAAACTTGTGGGAGATGATTTCAAAGTCAAAGATGCGAATTAGGAGGCGCTTAAAATGAAAAATAAAAGATTGTATTTTGGAATTTTTCTTATAGTCCTGCTCTTAGGCGGTTTGGTTGTTTACGAATGGTATGGCGCGTTCAAGAAGAGCAGGCTGATTGAGCAGGGAGTTTATCCCAAGGAGCCCTTTCCAATAACTCCCGGAACTCCTGCCTGGCAGGTGCCTCTTCTCACACTTCTTAGTTACGGGCAGAAGGCGTGGCTCTGCCTGCTGATAGCGTTCCTGGTTGCAGGCGCCTTCCAGACATTCATCCCAAAAGAATTGGTAATCAAACATTTGGGAAAAAAGAGCCCGAAGGCGTATCTCATTGCTGCATTCGGAGGTCCTCTTCTTTCTGTCTGCTCCTGCTCAATAATTCCTTTGTTTGCCGCTATTAAGAAAAGAGGGGCGGGCTTGGGACCGGCAATCACCTTTCTCCTGGCCACTCCTGCCATCAACCCGGCGGCAATAATCCTCACTTTTAGTATGCTCTCGTGGAAGTTTGTGGTGGGCAGGATTGTGCTCGCTTTGAGCGCTGCAATAATCACAGGGCTGCTGGTTGAAAAAATCTGGGGCAGGTATGAGGATGACGGAAAGTCAGAGCTGAAGGTTCAATATCATGAGAAGGAGCTGGAGCTCATTCCGGATTTGAAGGAGTGGTTCAAAAATGTCTGGGAGTTTGTCGCGAAGATTCTGCCGCTGGTGTTCCTGGGAATATTCATCATAGGAATTGTGAAGATTTTCCTGATAACAGAGGTCATCTCCAGATACCTGGGACAGGGGCTTCTCCAGACAGCTTTTGCGTCCATTATAGGAGTTGTGATGTATACGCCAACCCTCGTGGAGATTCCATTTGTAAGGGAGCTCATTGGCTTGGGCATGGGAACCGGACCAGCATTGGCATTCCTGCTGACTGGTCCAGCATTAAGTCTGCCTTCAATGCTTGGAGTTTCCAAGGCGGTGAAGTGGAGGGTTGTCCTGACCTATGCCTCAATCATGTGGATTTTGGGGATTATCGGAGGGCTTGTGTTTGCGCATTTTGTCCCCCAAATCCTACTGGTATGAGGATTAATCCGCTCCCAACTTTTTTAGATTTTTATGGATTTTTATGATTTTCCCATTACAATTTCCCTGAACCTTTCAGAGTATTCATCTGGCCTGGTGTTTCTGAAATAGGCGTCTGCAAAGTCAGTATGCGCCTTCAGGTAATCATAATCCTTTTTCAGGAGTATGTCAGCCCTTGACGAGCCGCCCATTAGCATGTCCTTCTCTCCTTGCGTTCCCTTCCTTTGGAACTCCACTACCCCATCGTTGTATAAGTGCTCATTCTTAATAACTATCCCTTCCATCACGCCTGCTTCTCCGGGGCCGAGGTAGCCCTTTGGGTCAACATAGGCGATTATGATGCTGCCGTCGCGGAAGTAATTGTTGGGCTTTAATCTGGCCAAGTATGGCTTTTCATCTGCCTTTCCTGCAAGCTCATAAAGCACCTCTATCCTATGCTTTATGCATGGCTTATCCCATATGCATGCCTCTGCCATTTCCTTCTCTTCTTCTTTTGCCATTGCAACTATATTTTTGCTGCCGAGAAATATTATACAAAAAAGGCGCTAAAACTCATTACAAAGAAATTCCAAAGGAATTTCTTGTACAAAGAAATGCTTTGCATTTCTTGCACTGAAAATCTTTGATTTTCATGTACCAAAATTCGCTTGGCGAATTTTTGGTACTTTAGTTGAGAGATAAAGCGCCTTTTTGTATCCTAAAAATCCGCGATTAAGAGAGCGTCCGGTCAAACTCCGGACTTTAGTCCGGAGTAGGACGCTCTCAGCGGATTTTTATGATGTCCTCTATTGACTCTGCCTTTATCTCATTTGCGTATGGCGCCGGGATGAGCCCTTTTGCGCTGTTCTCTTCACTCATTTGACCACCATTATTCCTTTTAATCAGAAAGCCATTTATTAATTTTTCTATTTATGACTATTCTTTAGTGAAAAATTTAATTTAAAGAATTATACTACAGAATATGATTCAGCCCTGATTTTCCTCAATTATTTCCTCTGCGCGCTCCTTTGAAATCAGGATTTCAGCAATCTCCTTAGGCAGGCTTGCCACGTCCTCCTCCTCAAAGGGACCATACAATTCTGCATCCTCGCCGTAGAACTGGGGGACTGCATGCAGGATTCTTACCATTCTTGTTTCTTTCTGCTGCTCTTTGCCCTCTTCCTTTGCAGAATCAGCACCGGCTGAATTCGTTCCGGCTGCTTTAGGAGTATTTGTGCATTCAATGCTTTCCGGCTCCCGCCCCTCTATAACATTGAAGAGTATGCCCGCCCTTGCGCGGTTGAGAATTGCTGTTGCTTCGGAAAAGAGCTTCTTTTCCTCTTCCAGCATCGCCGCAGTGTCTATTATGCCCGAATTTGTCCTTGACTTCATTATGGCGCTGTCTATTATCTTCTTCTCGCGCCTGTTGTAGAGCTCCTTCAGGATGCGCTTTATGTTCTGAAGCTGTATCTGCGTCTTCTCCCTATCGTCGTCTGAGAAGAGGGTCTCCTGGCTCTGCTTCAGGCTCTCCCTTTTTTCATTGATGTATTTAACAACGTCTGAATAGAATGTCTTGTCGAGATTTTGTAATTCCTCCCTGTCTTTTTCCCTTCTGAGGATGTCAAAGAGGGTCTCGTAGGTGATGACAACGTTCTTGTCACCGCTTTTGCCCCCCGAATCTCCCATATCAATCTGAAGAATTATTGTATTATTTAAGGTTTATGCTGCCATCAATACGCGAGGCGCATGGAAGATAGAAAGATGCAATCCTTATATTTTTCATAAATGTCATTTATTCTCTGCATAATGCAATCATATTCTTGAAAAATGTCTTTGCATGTTTAATGCTCTCTTTTGCGGGCTCCATATTCGCTTGTGGAAGTGTTCGGTATGTGAATTCTCCTCTTTTATTTTTTTCTTCTTTAAAAATTCCAAGCAGAAGTTCTGCTCGGACAAGTGCTTGTTGATATATCCTGAGCAGTTCAACATCCAGCTCTCCGCTTTCAACAAATTTCTTGAATTCATTGAATGCTTTTTTATGCTCTTCCGGAGCAGATATCTCAATTCCTTTTTTTAAAAGATATGCTTTCGCTGCATAAAATATGCTGTAATAACTGTGTGAGATCACTGCGCTGAAATATGTTTCGGGGTCTCTGATATCGAATATATCGGTCTGTATTTTTGGTTTTTCGCTTAGCGTGAAGATTATCTCTGCAAGTTTTATTTCATTTTCTGCCCGATTAATATACAAGTTTAAATCCACTGTCGATTCCCTCCTGAACTATTGAATAAAAAATTGCCGGATTGTGTATTGCAAGATGCTTGCGTGCTATTTGCTTTCCAAGATTTTCATATTTATCTTTCAGCATTTTAAGCATTTCGTCCTTTGTGAAAATATGATAATCCATGTTCAAAAGAGTTTTTAGCTCTGCAGATTTTAATGATAATTCACATTTTCTTTTTTCTGCCTGTGAATTTACAAATACTGCAATATCGAGATCAGATTTTTCTTTCTGTTTTCCCTCTGCGTAAGAACCAAAGAGGGCAATGGATACGAATTGAATACTTGAGAGTTCTTCTCTGATTATCCTTAAACTACTCTTAACAAGCGGCGGGAGTTTTTCTATTATTAAGATATTAAAGTATGAGTAAACCAAACTATTTTCAAAGTTTATTCTGTATAAAATAATGTTCCCAACATTCCTTTTTTTCACAATATTCTCTGCAAGAAATTTTGCTATTGCTTTTTGAATAACGGAATTTGATTTCTCTTTTGAATATTCTTTTATCTCTTTGTAAGTTAGTTCTTTGTAAGCCCTTCTCAAAAATGCCTCAAATATCTTTATCTGTTTTGGGGTTAACATTTAATTACCTTTTTTATGGTATGAACATACCTTTATTTAGGTATTATATAAAGTTTTCGAAAAAGTAGAAAAATTACTCTGCCATTGCCAAAAAGCCGGATCCGATGGCAGCGCCTATATTGCCTTTGCCAGGAATATATTGTGCTTGCTCCTGATTATCTTTACCCTGATTCTGCCAGATTCCTTTTTGCAGTTCAGCACAGTTATATTTCTGTCTTGTGCAGCCGCTATCTTCTCTCCTGGAAACCTGCCCTCGCACATTATCTCCGCTTCTATTGTTTGCCCCTTCATGAATGGCTTTGGAATCTTTTTTGCAGGAGCTATTACGAAGTCGTCCTTTGAGAGCAGAAGCTTCACGCTATGCTTTTTTTCAAGCGCAGAGAGCTTTTCCCTAAACTCATCCATCTCCATCCCCTTTACAGGGTTCCTGCCGTGAGGGTATGACAGGAAGTTCTGTATTCCGACAAATGGGCCCTTCTGGCTCGGGTTCCTTATGCTTTTTGCAAACTCTATTATCTTTTCAATCTCAGAATCATTGATTCCAGGCACCCAGACAGGCGCTATTATAACATCTGCTATCTGGGCGCAGTATGCCGCTATCTCCTTCACATGCCCTTCTGTGACATTGGAGCCGCTCATCTTTGAGAACATTCCCGGGCTTATCCCGCTTATTGAGATGTTGAACCTTGTGAGCCCGGCATCCCTCATTTTCAGGGCCAGCTCTCTTGAGAGCATTGTTGCATTTGTGTCTATTGAGATTGTTTTCACATTTGGAACCGCTTTTAAGTCCCTTATGAGCTCAACAATTCTTGAATACATCAGCGGCTCGCCGTTGGCGTTTATGTGGGCCTCAACCTCGCATCCCTTGAACTCTGCCACCTTCCTGAACTCGTCTGCAAGATATTCCTCTTCAACCACGAAGTCAGTGCTCTTCTTCCCCTTAATTCCCTCATCAACAGAGCAGAAGATGCAGTCAAGGTTGCACCCTGTTATCGGCTTCACCTCTATGCATGAGGTGTTCCTGTCCACTATGCCGAAGGCATTGCTTCCCATCAGGGGAATCCCTGAGTTCCTGTGAATGTAAACTGCTTTCCTGCCGTTGATTGAGTTTTTCATGGCTGAAAAGCCCTTCTCAAGGAGGTTGTAGAACCTGCTGTTCGCCCTCTTCTCAGGGCAGTTGAATGCGAGCTTGTGCAGCTCTACCTTGCACGGGCCTATATCCGCCAATTCCTCTTCTGTGAAATAAAAGTAGAATATTTTCAGGAAATTGACTCTTACTTTTCCATTTTCTTCCCTGAATTCCAGGTCCTGAAACTCCAGTTCTGCCATGCTTGTCAGGAATAAGGGGGCATATAAAAATCATTTGATTTTCTGATTGTTGCGGAAAATATGGTGCTTTTTTCAGGCAATGCATATAAACCCGGATTCGCCTCAGATAGGAGAGAATGTCCCGCTATTATTTTGACACCTCAATATTAATTTGGTAGACATTTCTAAACGACAAACGAGATGGGCGGACGAAACATTTAAATACTAAAGTGAATAATATTATTCATTAGGTGAATAATTAAGAATGAGGCAAAAAACACTTATCAAAATTATCGGACTCATGAGAAAAGAATTAGACGAAGGGCAGACAATATTAGGAATCTCCAAGCAGCTTGGAATAGGGTACCGCCCAGCATACAACCATATCACTGAAATGGAAAAAGAACAGATAATTCAGATACAAAAGATAGGGCATTCAAAACAATGCAAACTAAATCTTGCCAGTGCAAAAACAAGACATTTACTTGAGTCCTTAGATATCATAAAAAAAGAAGAACTATATGAAGAGCATCAAAAGCTAAAAGTGATTATAGAAGGCTTAATCTCAAAACTTACTGAAAAATACTTTTCTGAAATTCATTCTGTTGTTTTATTCGGAAGCTATGCAAAAGGCACAGCAACAAAACAATCTGACATTGATTTAATGTTTATAGTGAATAATCTAAAGAATAATAATCTGAGAGAATCAATAGAAAGAGAAAGTGCGAGTTATGAGTATTCGCACAATATTAAAATAAGCCCTTTAATTACGGATATTGAAGAATTAAAAAAAATGTTAAGAGCAAAAGAGCTGAATGTGGGAAAAGAGGCCAGAGAATACGGAATTTCTTTATATGGGCATGAAATGTTCTGGAGGATGGTCGCATGAAAAGCAGATATGACTTCTTGAAAGGAAAAATCGAGGGTTATCTGAAAAAAGAACAGCTTTTCAGGAGTGATGAGCATAAAAAACTCGAAAAGCCATTTTTGGCAAAAGCAAGAAAGAACTTTACTGTTGCTAATCTTCTCTTTAAGATTTCAGAGCAGGAAGAAATGAGAAAACTGCTCAGTCTCGCCTCTGATTTTGAAATGTATGACTGGGTGATTATAGTTTCTTATTATTCAATGTACGCTTCCAGTTTATCTGCACTTGCAAAGCTCGGCTATAAATCCAAAAGCCATGCAGCAACAATTGCTGTTTTGGAGCATAACTTCGTCAAAGACAAAAAGCTTGAAACAGAAGACATCCATAAACTCGCAAAAGCTTATGATTTAAGCGAGCAGTTAATAACAAAGCTTATCCAGACAAAGACAAAGAGAGAAACTGCGCAATACGATGCAACTCCGGCAATTTCCAAAGAAATGGCAAAAACTGCATTAGATGATGCTGATGAGTTTATTACAAAGATTGAAGAGATATTTAGCCAACAAAATCTTTGATTTTGTGCACAATAGAATCACAGAAAAGTATTAATCCTGGCACTTCAAGTTATTAGATGATATTTGCCCTCACTTCAAGCCTGAGGATCTTCTTTAAGTTCGCCAAAGTATTTTTCCAGAATCTTTTTCCCGTAAAGCGGATCTTTTTTACTTTTCTTTAAGGATTCATTGAATACTTCTTCTCTTGTCCGCTCAAGCTCCTCATCAGTTATTGGCTTTCTGTGTTTTATTCCCTTTCTTATCTCTTTTAATGCGCTTTCAAGCTCTCTCCTAACCTCTGCTTCTCTCTTTGGGTCTATCTTCTCATGAAGCGATGCTCTGATGAACTCAGTCCTGCTCTGGTAAGCATTTTCCTTTACAGCAGCGTCTATTCTCCTCAGGAACTCTGAATCAAGCTTCAGGGTTATCATTTCAGTTGTCATATATCCATAGTATATACTTTGGATATATAAATTTTTTGCTTTTCAAAAAGTTTAAGATTATCACTTAATAATAGTAAATTCCAGAAATATTTAAATACTCGGCTGCATATTTTCAATCTTATGGCCGAAATAAAAAATACACCTCAATATAGGGTGAACGCCTTATTAAGAACAGCCGACTATCTTAAAGTTAAATGCAGCGATTTCTATGATGAAGCAAGGATGCCCTGGCTTCTAGTAAGTGAGATGTTTAAGGATGATTTCAAAAAAATCTTCTCCGGAAAAAAGGTTTTGGAGATAGGCCCTGGCTATGATGCCGGATTGTCAAGAATGGTTTTTGAGTTAGGTGCCTTGTCTTATTTGGGAGTGGACATCAACAAAGATGCAGTTAACACTTCAAGGGCAAAAGTGCCTCAAGGAGAGTTTGTTTTTGACGATTCGCTTTACATAATAAAATCATTGAAAGAACCTCATGTCATCATAAGTTCAGGGGTTTTTGATACGGCAATTTTAAGAGACAGAGCTTATATTGAAGAACTGGTCAGGGCAATCTATGATAAAACCCCTCTGGGAGAGTTTACCCTGCACTCGGCAGGTGATTTTAACAAGGACTTTCACGAATTCTTCAGCCAATGCGGTTTTCAGAAGTGGGAAAGGGAATATTTGCCTATAGATTTTGGCATTTACAGAAAAATCTAAAGAATCATCTGGAGAACCTAAGTTTCGCAAAAAGAAAATGCGATGTTAATAAAAAAGAATTAAAAAAATAAAAAAAATTTAATTTTTTTTCAGCTGCTCAACGGCTTATACTGTTGTCGGTATGCTGACTGTTATATCAGTCAAGCTTGTTCCAACAACTACCATCTCAGTTCCTGAAAGCGGATACTTGCTGTACTGGGCGAGCACTCTTGAAGCCCTTCTGGTATCCATTCCTGAATAGCCAGCCACGAGTATTGCAACGTGTCCGTTCTGCTCGTAGAGCTTTATGATTGCCTTGCCCTGCTCGAAGCCTGCCGCGCAGTCAGCTGGGTTGCCCATCAATGTGGCTGCAACTGAGTTGGCGCACGGGCCTCCTACAACAATCAGGTTCTGTGCTGCGTAGTCAGTAACCTCTGTGTCAAGCACAGCTGCTCCGACTGCAATCGGCACTACCCTCTGGTATGTGTCTCCGCCTGTTGTGGTTGTTGTTGCTCCTGTTGGTGCAAGATAGACGCCGTAGCTTGTTATCTCATAGTAATACTTCAGCTCTGTTATGTCTGAGTCTGTGTTGTGTGTGACATATGTTCCAAAGTCGGTGACTCCTGCATATTTGTTTGTGTCTCCAAACTGCTCTGCAGCAACTCCTGGCTTTGATGATATAACCTTGGTGTCGTCTTCGTCATA
>Ga0210051_1000166_pt1 | contig 52642 bp, 48 predicted proteins | sample CryGey092014_all_FD_185464 | JGI IMG/M metagenome (GOLD analysis project Ga0210051, IMG submission 185464) | Groundwater microbial communities from aquifer - Crystal Geyser CG23_combo_of_CG06-09_8/20/14_all (SPAdes) (version 2) | ecosystem: Environmental > Aquatic > Deep subsurface > Groundwater...
CCAGCTTTCGACTACCCCGACATCCCCGATCAGGAATTCTGCAATGGTTGCAAAACCCTCTCTCACCTTCACGAAATGAGAAAGAGGAATGGGTTTTCCTTCCTCATGAGAGATTCGATTTCCAGCGCTGATCTCTTGAATCCCTTTAGGAATAAAACTCCCTCTGCCGAGCGACTCTCTTTTAAGAAAGGTCATGGCCTCCATACCTTCCCTCTCTCCCTCCACAATCAAATATTGTAATCGCTGTCCCAAAACGGCTTCGAGAGGAATCTCATACTTCGGGTCCGGTTCCAAGATATCCGCCACGGCCCCTAAAATCCCCTTCCACGTCTCCTGTTCCTCCTTTTTCCGCAGGAGAATAGACCTCACGCCTTTTTCATATCCCTCATAATTCTCTTGAAGCTCTTTGAGTGAGAGGTAGCGAGAGCGATCTTGCCTCAAGATCTCTTCCAAAGCTGATCGCTCTGTTTGCCTCTGGCGAAAGATTTCTTTTAACCCCTCCATCTCTCCTTCCCACCTAATCTTTTCTTCCTGATAGATCGCCTGGATGGAGAGGCTGAGTTCCCTCTCTTTCATCTTTTCGACCAAGGCCTCTTCCAATTGTTTGAGTTTCAGGCTCACTTCTTCAAACTCTTCTCCATTGGAGCGTAGCCGCTTCTGAAGATCTTCTTTCCTCTCCTCAAGGTGGGACTGACGATTTTTAAGAGAGGTCAGTTGGGTCAGTATATCAATCAATCTCGCCTTCTCATTTTCCAATTCTTCTGAAAGCTCTTGGTCGGTTGTCCTAAAATCGTTAAAAAGAATCTCCCATTCTTTCAGTATCTCTCCGTTCTCTCGGCAGTCCTCCTCCAATTCCCTCCGAGACTGCTCCGTTCTCCTCTGTTCTCTTCGGGTCCCCCTCCAGGCACGGAGAGATTCCCGGATCTCTTCGATGGATTGATTCTCCTGTTTTTGAAGGCCTCCCTCTTCTCTTCGGAAAAATTCAATTTCGTTTTCCATTTTTTGAATTTTTCGGCCCAGTTCGAAAACTTCCTGTTGGAAGCTGCGGAGTTTCTCGTCTTCTTCCATTCCCCTCAGCCTCCTGCTTTCGATCAAGGCTTCCTTCTGTGCATCTTGGGCAGAGACCTCCAGCTCTCGGTCTCGAAGCGCCTTGAGATACCCCCTTGCCGTCTCCCCCTTCTCTGAAAGTTCTTCGTATTCCTGAAGGGCAAAACGGATTTCTATCTCCTTGACCTCTTTCCGTATGGTTTTATATTCCTCTGCCCGTTTCACCTGCCTTTCCAGAGAGACGATTTGTCGCTTCACCTCAGCGATGATGTCCTGAATTCGAACAAGGTTTTGTTGCGTGGCCTCCATCTTCATCAGGGCGAGTCGTTTCCTTTCCTTGTATTTGGCGATACCTGCCGCCTCTTCGATCAAAAAACGTCGATCCTGTGGATTGGCGTTGATAAGATGCTCCACCCGTCCTTGTTCGACAATCGAGTACCCATTCACTCCGATCCCGGTATCCAAGAAGAGATCCGTGATTTCCCGCAGTCGGCAAGGCGCTTTATTAATCAGGTATTCACTTTCTCCGGATCGATAAAGCCTTCGGGTGACTGTAATTTCACTATAGGACTCATAGGCTTCGGAAGCTGACCCATCTTCATTGGAGAAAGTCAAGCTCACCTCCGCCATTCCTAAAGGCTTTCTGCCGTCTGTCCCGTTGAAGATGACGTCTTCCATCAACCTTCCACGTAAGTGTTTAGCGCTCCGTTCGCCAATGGCCCAGAGCACTGCATCGACGACATTCGACTTCCCGCAACCGTTGGGACCCACAATCGTCGTGATCCCCCCCGGAAAACTGAGGTGGAGACGATCCACAAAGGATTTAAATCCGATCGCTTCAAGCGATTTGAGTTTCATGAAATCCCTCTTGTTAAATCTAAATTCGAAGCACGAAATCCGAAATTCGAAACAATTTCAAATGACCGAAATTCAAAACTTCTTTAGGAATAAGAATGTTTTGAAAATTTGGTCATTTGAATTTTGGATTTGCCTGCCCTGTTAAGTTGTCTTGAATCACTTCTGGTTTGGTGGATCATGATACGTCCGGAAAAGTGAACTTGTCAATTCCTGGCCAAATTACTTAACAGGGTAAAGATTTCGATATTCGAATTTCGGATTTTCTGATATATTCCATCGCCCTTTCGAGTCTTTTGATCACCTCTGTTTTACCCAAAACCTCTATCACCTCGTCGATGGGGGGACTCACCGTTCTACCGGTTAAGGCCACCCGAATGGGTTGGGCAATCTTCACCAAAGGTTCTCCTCGCCTCTCGGCCAATTCTTGAATCAGTCGATGAACATTCTCTTTTCCCAAAATCGATTCGTACGATAAAGAAGTGATGACCTGTTCTAACATCGACATGGTTTCTTGATTCAAAAACTTCCCGGCAGCTTTCTCATCATAAGCGATCTCTTCGCAGAAGTAAAATTCTGACAGGTCAGCCATCTCCACCAAGGTCTTGACCCTCTCCCTGAAAGAGAGAACGGCCTTTCTCAGGAGATCGGGAGGGATGTTCAAATACCCTTTGGCTTCCATAAAAGGTTGAACCCTCTGAACCAGTTCCTCTGATTCTATTCTCTTGATATACTGTGCATTGAGCCAATCCAGTTTTCCTGGATTGATGGCCGCTGCAGATCTTCCCACTGCCTCCAGACTAAATTTCTCTATCAACTCCTCCCGGGTGAACTCCTCCTGGTCACCGTAGGACCATCCTAAACGGACCAGGTAGTTAACCACCGTTTGAGGGAGATAGCCCAACTTCTTATATTCCATGACCGATTGAGCCCCATGCCGTTTAGAAAGTTTTTTCTTGTCGGGGCCTAAGATCATCGGGACATGACCAAATTTCGGGGTGGGGTTACCCAGGGCTTGATAGATCTGAATCTGCCGGGGGGTATTGTTGAGGTGGTCGTTTCCCCGGATGACATGAGTAATTCCCATGGTGGCATCGTCCACCACTACCGAAAAATTATAAGTGGGAAGTCCATCACTCCTCAGGATGATGAGGTCATCCAATTCGGCATTGTCAAATTCCACGCGGCCCTGAATGAGATCCTCCACCACCGTCTTCCCTTCATCGGGAGAGAGGAAGCGGATGGCAGATCGTCTCCCAGGAGGAAAGGATTTTCGGTCAAGACAAGTTCGATCGTATTTGGGCTTAATCCCTGCCTTCATGGCAGCTTCCCGCTTTGTCTCCAATTCTTCAGGCGTACAGTAGCATCGGTATGCCTTGCCTTCTTTCAAAAGTTTCTCCGCTGCCTCCTGATAGAATGAAATCCTTTGGGTCTGATAAAACGGGCCTTCATCCCAATCCATTCCTAACCAGGTCATGACATCCAAGATCACTTGGATCGATTCCTGGGTAGACCGGGCCACATCCGTGTCTTCAATGCGAAGAATAAAGACCCCTTGCGTATGGCGCGCCAGTAGCCAATTAAACAAAGCGGTCCGTGCTCCTCCGATATGGAGGCCTCCCGTTGGGCTGGGTGCAAATCGTGTTCTCACTTTTGTCATGGTGACTTTAAGCCTCAATGATGAAATGAATAATAAAAAATCCCCCCTCGCCCCCCTTTGGTAAAAGGAGGTGGGGGGGATTATCTTTTCCGATGAAGGACTTAAATGAGGTCGTCAATGGCCTTAAGTGCCTCGTCCATTTTTTTAGAATCGGTCCCACCTGCCTGCGCAAAATCAGGGCGACCTCCTCCCGTTCCTCCAATACGAAGAGCAATCTTTTTTATCAACTCGTTGGCATTGAAACGATGGGTGAGGTCTGAAGTCACCCCCATGATCAAGGAGACTTTATTTTGGCTCTGACCTCCAAGAAGGATGATGCCTGATCCAATCTTTACTTTCAACTGGTCAACGAACTCCCTCATTCGCTTTACATCCTTTCCATCCACTTTGGCTGAAAGGACTTTCACGCCTTTTATCTCTTTGACAAAAGGAAGAAGGTTCGAGAGCTCTTCATGGGACAACTTGTCCTGAAAGGATGAAAGCTCTCTTTCCAACTCCCTCTGCCTTTCAAGTAACCGCTCTATCTTTGAAGAAAGTTCCCCAGGAACGGATTTGAGAGAAGAGGCGATTTCCCAAAGTTCCTTTTCCTCTTCTTTAATAAATCGGTAGGCCTCTTCCCCGGTCAAAGCCTCGATCCTTCTCACCCCTGCTGCGACTCCCGACTCACTGACAATTTTAAAAAAACCAATATCGCCTGTTCTCGAAGTGTGGGTCCCTCCACAGAGTTCAATGCTGAAGTCCGAGACCATCACCACCCTGACCTTCTCGCCGTACTTTTCTCCAAAGAGAGCCATCGCTCCTGTCTGAAGGGCTTCCTCCACATCCATTATTTTCGTTTCTACTTTCAAGTTCTCTCGAATTTTCTGATTGACGATGGCCTCCACACGTTCCAGTTCCTTCTTTTCCATCGATGCAAAATGGGTGAAGTCAAACCTTAATCGCTCGGGTGAAACAAAAGAGCCTGCTTGATGGACATGATCTCCTAAAACCTCTCTCAGAACGGCCTGAAGAAGATGGGTGCCCGTATGGTTAAGGGCAATGGCTTTCCGGCGTTCCCCATCCACCTGGAGAACCGCCGCCATCCCTTCTTTCACCCTTCCTCTCTTTACTTTCGCCTGATGAAGGATTAACTCCTCCATGGGTTTGATCGTGTTCTCCACTGCCAGGGAGAACTCTTCATGGAAGATCAATCCTCGATCCCCTACCTGACCGCCTGCTTCCCCATAGAAGGGTGTCTTCTCTGTAACAATTTCAATTTTGTCCCCTGCTGCCGCGAAAGGAACCACTTCATTGCCCTTGATTAATTTCAGGATCTTCGATTCGGATTGAATCTCTTCATATCCTAAAAAGATCGTCTTCATCCCTTCGTTCGCCAGTCGTCGGTAGACCTCTTTTGTCTTTCCCTCACCGATCCCTTGCCATGCCTGCTTACTCTTATGCTTCTGTTCCTCCATCTGGACTCTGAAACCCTCTTCATCAAAACCCATCCCTCTCTCTTGAAGGATCTCGGTTGTCAGGTCAAGAGGGAATCCATAAGTATCATAAAGCCGGAAGGCTACCTCTCCGGAGAGAATGGTCTTTTCTTCTTTCTGAAGTTGTTCCAACTCTTCTCGCAGGATTTTCAGCCCTGAATCAAGAGTCTCAGAGAAACGTTCTTCCTCATTTTGAATGACCTTTGAAACGAAGGCCTCGGTCTCCCTTAGTTCTGGATAGGCCTCTTTCATCAGATCCACAACTTTGGAGGAAGTTCGATAGAGAAAGGGACCATCGATCCCAAGTATTTTCCCGTGCCGCATCGCCCTTCTCATAATTCGTCGAAGCACGTATCCTCTGCCTTCGTTGGAAGGGAGAACCCCATCATTGATCAGAAAGGTCGCGGCTCGGCTGTGGTCAGCAATCACTCGAATGGAGGTGTCGGTTCGAGGATCTTGTTCATAGGAAATATGGCTGATCATTTCGATCTCTTTAAAGATGGATTTGAAGAGATCCGTTTCGTAGTTACTTTTGACCCCCTGAAGGATGGCAGAAACCCTTTCCAGGCCCATCCCAGTGTCGATACAGGGTTTGGCCAGAGGTTCAAGTCTTCCCTCTGAATCTCGATTGAATTGCATGAAGACAAGATTCCAGAGTTCTAAGAATCGGTCGCAATCGCATCCCACCTTACAGTCGGGCCGACCGCAACCCACTCCATCGCCTTGATCAATGACGATCTCCGAACAAGGACCACAGGGCCCTGTCTCACCCATCGCCCAGAAGTTATCTTTTTCCCCTAACCGTACAATCCTGTCTCCCGAGACACCAACTCTCCTCCAGAGGTGATACGCCTCGTCATCATCTAAATAGATGGTGATCCACATCTTCTCTGCAGGCAATCTCCATTGGTGGATAAGGAGGTCCCATCCCATTTCAATGGCCTCTTTTTTAAAATAATCCCCGAAGGAGAAGTTCCCTAACATCTCAAAGAAGGTGTGGTGCCGAGCGGTTTTTCCCACAATCTCCAGATCATTATGTTTTCCGCCGGCACGAACACACTTTTGGGACGTGGTCGCCCGCTTATAGTCCCGGATCTCTTCGGCTAAAAAAATACCTTTGAATTGGACCATTCCGGCATTGGTGAAAAGCAGGGTGGGATCGTTTTTGGGAATCAGTGAGGAGCTTCGAACAATACGGTGTCCCCTCTCCTCAAAGTAATTGAGAAAGGCCCTTCGAATCTCATCAGAGGTCATTGTTTCAAACCTGTCCCCCTTCGGCCATTCATTTTTGCATCCAAGGGCTTCGCGACTTTCACCTTTTTCTCTGTTCCCTCTTCTTTCTCTCTCTCCAATCTCTCGAAGTCCTCCCAGGTGGTGTCGCTTGTAGCGAGAATTCCCTTCACCCTCAGAGAAAAATCGTCGGGATTGGTGCAGTGTTTGAGGGCTTCATCATAGGTGACCAATGCATCCTTCATCAGGAACATCAGCGATTGATCAAAGGATTGCATCCCGTAACTGGTGACTCCTCTGGAAATGGCATCATTAATTTCATTGGTCTTATCCTTTTCGACGATGCACTCCCTCACCCTTGCGGTGGAGACCAGGACCTCAACCGCAGGCACCCTTCCCATTCCATCTGCCCTTGGCACCAACCTTTGGGAGATGACGCCTTTTAGAACACCTGAAAGCTGAAGCCGAACCTGTTTCTGATGGTAAGGAGGGAAGACGGAGATGATTCGGGTGATCGTTTCGGTGGCATTTAATGTGTGGAGCGTGGACATGACCAGATGCCCTGTCTCGGCAGCCGTCAGAGCAGTCTCGATCGTCTCAAAATCCCTCATCTCACCGACTAAGATCACATCTGGATCCTGACGGAGGGCCACCCGCAAGGCGCTGGAAAAGGTGCTCGTATCCGAACCGATCTCCCTTTGGTCCACGATCGATTTCTTGTCTTCGTGGATAAATTCGATGGGGTCCTCAATGGTAATGATGTGGCAATTTCTTTCGTTGTTGATGATATCTATCATCGAGGCCAATGTGGTAGACTTTCCGCTTCCGGTCGTCCCTGTACAGAGGATAAGGCCTCTTTGCTCTAAAGAAATACTTCGGAGCACAGAAGGCAGATGGAGTTCCTCTAAGGTCTTGATCTGATAAGGCACGATTCGGAGGGCAATCCTGAGCTTTCCTCTTTGTTGGAAGACATTGACTCGAAATCGTCCCAGACCATAGACCTCATAACCCATGTCCACCTCTCGATTCTTGATAAACCGTTCCTTCTGCCAGTCGTTCATCAAACCGAAGGCCATCTTCGACAAGTCATTATGATCGAAGGGCTTCATTTTATCCCAGTGTCTCAAGGTGCCATTGACTCTGAAGATCGGGGGAGCCCCTTCCTTGATATGTACGTCAGAAGCTTCCTGGGAAAGGGCTTCCAATAGGATCTGATTTAAATCCATCTTTTTCTCCTTCCTTGTCTCATCCTATCGGTCCCGCTTTGGAGATGCGAAAATTCTCAAGGATCTCTTTCTCCATCTGCTCCAAGACTTTAGGATTCTCTTTTAAAAACCGCTTTGCATTCTCCCTTCCCTGACCGATGCGTTGGCCTTCATAGGCATACCAAGTCCCGCTCTTCTCAACGATATTCTTCTCCACGGCCAGGTCGAGGACATCTCCCTCCTTTGAAATACCCTCTCCGTAAATGAGGTCGAACTCTACCTCTTTGAACGGAGGGGCCACTTTGTTCTTCACCACACGAACCTTTGTCCGGCAGCCAATCACCTCCTGGCCCTGCTTGATGGAGGCGATTCGTCGGATATCAAGCCGAACAGAGGAGTAAAATTTGAGAGCATTGCCTCCAGTGGTCGTCTCCGGATTTCCGAACATGACTCCGATCTTCATCCGAATCTGGTTGACGAAGACCACGATCGTATTCGACTTGCTGATGGTGGCAGTCAATTTTCTCAGGGCCTGAGACATCAACCTGGCTTGAAGTCCCATATGGGCATCGCCCATCTCCCCCTCAATTTCTGCTTTAGGAACCAGAGCAGCCACAGAGTCGACGACGATCACATCCACAGCGCCACTCCGAACCAGAATCTCTGTAATCTCTAATGCCTGTTCTCCAGTGTCTGGCTGGGAGATGAGAAGATCATCGATTTTTACGCCCAAGTTCTTTGCGTATTTAACATCCAAGGCATGCTCTGCATCAATGAAGGCAGCAATGCCTCCCTTCTTCTGCGCTTCCGCTACGACATGGAGGGCTAATGTCGTCTTACCTGAGGCCTCGGGCCCGAAAATCTCCACCACCCGTCCCTTGGGCAATCCTCCAACCCCCAGGGCAAGATCTAAGGAGAGGGATCCTGTGGAGATGATCGGAATCTCTCCGAGTATTGCTTCCGCACCCAATTTCATAATGGCGCCTTTCCCGTATTGCCTTTCGATCTGGGTGACGGCCAAATCCACTGCCTTACCTTTACTGGGATCTACTTTGGAATCTACTTTTGGATCTACTTTCATCATCTCTCTCCTAGTCTCTGGTCCAACGGGTTCGTAAGGCGCACCGCACAAATGGTTTTAAAGGTTTTTAACGCTATGCTCTATGCGCTCTGCGCTATGCTATTCATTGGCCTCCTAATTTCATCTCTTTCAATGGCGTATAAATCGGACCTGTTGGTCTCAAATCGCTTTTAAATAAAACCACCCTGTCCACCTGAAAATCTCCAAATTCCTCCTCTTTATGTTTCTCCATTTTCTCCACTAACTCTCTTTTCCCCCTGCTCGATTTCATCCTTCCTAAGGTCAGGTGAGGATGGAGGGGACGGTCTTCAGGCTGAAACCCAATTTTTTCTAATTGCTTCTCTATTTGTTTCTGAAACGAGGCGAGGGTTTCCTTCCCATCCACCAATCCCGTCCAGATCACCCTTGGGTTATTCAATTGAGGAAAGGCCCCTACCCCTCTCACCTTGAGAGAAAATGGTGAGGTGTCCCGGATCGGTTCTTCAATGGATTTGAAGATGGGGTCAATCCTCGACTCTTCTATATTTCCAAAAAATTTTAGAGTGAGGTGGATCTTTTCAGGACTCACCCACCGCACATCTGCATGGGTTGATCTTAAGTCTCCCTGGACCTCCTCAATCTTTTTGAGGATCGGCTTCGGAACCTCAATTGCCAGAAAGGATCGAATCAATCAAAAACCCCTTCATAATCCCTCCAACCCCCCTGAAGCTGTGAAAAAATTGCTTCAAGCTGAGAGGGCGGGTAGGGGTATCGGAAAAGTTTTACAGCGGTACATTTTCGCGTTAACTACTCACGATGAAAAACTTCAATAATCGTCTTTACTTGCAGAGCCTTATTACCTCTACCTTCAAAAGGACCGCAATTGTAAAACTTTGAAGATATTCCTGCCCGACCGGCATTCCCGATTTTTTCACACCTTCCCTTTAATAAAGAGGAGCGAGGGGGGATTATTGTTTTTTAATGTTAACATAACTATTAAAAAAGTCAATGAGAAAGACCCCTTGGAAGTACTAATAAAAAGGCCTATCTCTTGTTCCGGAGACAGGCCTTTCTGACCTTTCATCTCATACCAAAGATCAATTATTTCCAATAACGATCGTTGGAGAGCCGCTCTTCGACATTGATTTTATAAAATTTTTCAAGAGGCCTGAACACCTCTTTATCCTTTCCATAAACCTCTTTAAGGGCATTTCTAACGACCTCCACTCCTTTAGGCGTCATCTTTCCAAGAGGTGGACGATTGGGCCCGGATGGCAAACCAAGACCTTTCATCACATTCTTGATCGCTAATGGGTTTCTAAATTTACATGGGACGTCAAATCCTTCATAAGATTCGATGGTATTGACCGTCACCACTTTGAAAAGGGGATCGAGAATATCTTTTAGCCGATTGGCCCTCTCCATATTTCCATTCTGTATTGCTTTCACCATCTCACCAATAGGTCCTGGAACAATATTCGATATTACCGAGACCACACCAGAAGCACGAATGTTATTCCGGGTCATCATCTCAAAGGTTTTATCGTCATCTCCGGAAAGAATATCAAAGTTTTCTCCACACAGGGTTCTCGTCTTGGCCATCCGCTCGAGATCTCCAGTGGCTTCCTTCACAGACCTCACATTCCTATATTTGCGATGAAGAATGGCCAGATCCTCCACTTCCAATTTCGTCCCTGTCCTTCCAGGGATGACATAAGGCACAACAAAGGCCTTCCGGAAGGCCTTTGCAATTATTTCATAATATTGTGTTCTCAGTTCGAGGGAGGATGGCCCGTTATAATAACAATCTACCAGCAGTACCCCCTGGGCGCCCACTTCGACAGCATGTTTTGACCCTCTCATCGCCTCATTGGTTGAATTTGAACCTGTGCCTGCAACAACAAAGACTTTACCTTTTCCCAACTTAACCGTCTTTGTAATCACCCGGTCGTGTTCTCTCCAGTCCAACGTGGGGGATTCCCCTGTTGTTCCAGTGGGGACGAGGTTTGACCCATTCTCGACGAGGAACTGGACATTTTTCTCAAGCCCCTCAAAATCGACCTCCCCTTTCCGATTAAAAGGCGTTATCATGGCTGTCCAACAACCTTCAAACCTCTCAAGTTTCATCGACCCATCCTCCTTCCCAATTTAACCGCAAAGCGCAGAGGGCCTGCCTTCGCCGACCTGCTCGCCGAACAAGTTCTTTGGCAGGCGAGAGCGGCTACGCGCAGGCAGGCATAGCGCATAGCGTCTTCTTGAGTAATCTTCTCTCTGAACCTAATCCAAACTGGCTTCTTAACCTAAACCTTAACCTTCGTCTTTATCTATTATGGACCAAAAGAATAAAATTTCAAGAAGAAAAGATTCACAATTCTAATTTTCTTGAAAATTTTTTGCAGTTGTGTCGCGAGTTCCGTATTCCGTCCAGAAGTTAATTCCATATAAGAATTCTCTTGACTTTTTCAATGTGTGGTATTAATATTACCACGTGGTAAAAAGTATACCACAGTCTCAGGAATAACAGAAGAGAAAAAATGGGAAGGAGGGAAAGTAAAATGTTTGGAGAATTCATAAAGGAAAGAAGAATTGCTAAGGGCGTAAGCCTAAGAGAATTCTGCAAATGGATAGAAATAGATCCCAGTAACTTGAGTAAAGTTGAACGGGGTTTGCTTGCACCTCCGCAGGATGAAGAAAAATTAAGAAAAATAGCTCAGGTGCTGGGCATCAAATTCGGCTCTCCCTTATGGAAAGAAATGCAAGACAAGGCGAATATTGATGCCGGGATCATTCCAGAAGATATCCTGTCTGATGAAAGGGTATTAAATTCCCTGCCGATGTTCTTCCGAACCATAAGAAGCGAAAAACCTACTTCTGAAGATCTGGGTAAATTAATCGACATGATCAGGAAGGAGTAGCCATTTGGATTACAGCGAGTTTAAGTGTAAATGGATTGACCCAGTATCTCTTTGGAACAATCCAATTCTTTTTCTTCACCCTCTTTTCATTATGGCCAATTTCAGGGCAACACCTCAGACCATCTCATGGAGCCCCCCGTTACCCCATTGCTTCGGTCTGTAGAATTTATTAGGCAACACCAATTGCAGATTAATATCTTCCTGAACTCTTCACTTTGAGGAAAAAGGGAAAAGGTGCATGTTTCTATTGCAAAGTGTTGATAGGCGAGAAGTCGATAGAGATGGATGAGCAATGATCGGTTTTCTTAAGGACCTTATTCCTGTGGGGTGTCATACCTATCGCACCAAGGAAAAAGGTTCAAATCCTATATCATTGCAGAAGAAATACTCATCTTTACGCTCGTTTGTGCCTTTGGGATTTCTGAAAACAGTCCCGCAAAATTCAAGTCCCCAATAGAGCTTTTCAAACTGATGGCAAATCGTATCGCCTTCAATCCGACTCTTGCCACGGTCAGAATTTGGCTCGGTTAGCGTGGGGGGAGAGATAATCTTCTGGGTGATCGGATCCTTCAACGCTGGCCCACGCCAAGTGAATTCTCCATTCCTTTCACGATCGACCCACCATTGCTGACCATCCCGATCGATTCCTGTGATCCTCGAACCCATGAGCAGGCTCTTGATCTCTTCTCCGGTCAGCTGGTTTTCCTGGGAGGCAGGGAAATACCCCCCCGATATTCTTGCCGGCGCATATCCTGCCTTGAGAAGACCTTGCGCATACCGATCGACCATTGCGCGGTCCCTGAGGGGCAAACTAAACATCGTAACCTCCAGATTGGGCGTGCGGCCTAACTTTTTACTGTACATCTCGACCATAGCCCGGGCATCCTGATCACGACCAATAAGGGCGTAGAGTACAGGAAGTAAAACCGCTCCGGCTTCCGGGTTGAGTTTCTCGATTTGTTCCATTATCTTTACGGCTTCTGCAATTTCCCCCATGCAAAAGTGGGCAATGCCGAGGGCTGTCAAATATAAATAACGGCTTTGGGGATCCAGCCGCCAACGCTTATTCAAATATTCAATTCCCTCCTTCGGCCTGCCAGAAAGGTACAAGACCCGACCCATGTTAAAAAGGCAATGCGGACTGTTGGGATCAAGGGCCAAGCCCCGTTCCTCTTCGGAGATCGCCTCCTTATGCTGACGCCGAGAGAGATACAATAAACCCGATAGGTTGTAAGCGTTGGGTGTCGGCTTTTTCATGGCCATCTGCGTATATTCACGAAACCGCAAGCGCCCTTCTATCCAGGACATATTGAGTGCTGGGAGCAATCTCGTGAATAAAGTGACTTGATAGTGAACTTGGGCCAGGCCCACATATGCATCCCCATAGTTTGGGTCCAGGTCAATGGCTTTCTTGAAAAGGGCAGCTGCCCTCGCAGTACAATCGCGCGTGTACCGATAAAACTGACCCCATCCTTCCAAAGCGGCATTATAGGCGTCTATATTATCAGTCCCCCTCTGACCTATCCGTTCTTTTTCACCTCCGCTCAGTTTCACTTCCAAGGCAGAGACAATCTTTCGGGTGATCTGATCCTGCAAAGCAAAGACCTTGCTCATCGTGCCGTCATATCGCTCTGCCCATAGATGACGGCCAGTCATAGCATCAATAAGCTGGGCATTAATTCGAATTTCATCTCCGGACTTGCGCACACTCCCCTCAAGGACGTACCGCACTCCAAGCTCTTCAGCCACTTGCTTAAATTTCACAGCCTTTCCCTTGTAGGAGAAAGTTGAATTCCGGGCTATTACTAATAGGCCAGAGATCTTGGATAAGTCGGTTATTATGTCATCAGTCATCCCGTCGCTGAAATATTCCTGCTTCGGATCCTCACTCATATTCACAAAGGGAAGCACGGCAATGGAGGGCTTATCGGGCAGAGGAAAAGCCATCTTCTCTTTGGAGGCAACCTCCTCTTTAGGGAGTTGAGGAGCCACAGGTTTTGATACTTTTTCGGCTGAAGGGGGTTCTACCTTTTTCTTAGGAGCAACTTCTACAATTATCTTTTGTCTTTCAGGGGCCTCTGTTGAAGGGGGCGCGACCCCTAAGGGCTTCTCATGCTGGAGGGGGGCAACCTCCTCTTTGGGAGTCTTCTCAGGGGGAGTCCTTTCGGGTTGAGGAGTATCGTGAATGTAAAGTCCCCAGATCGCTACGGCAGCGGCTCCCACAACCACTATCATCGCTCCAATCAGCGCCGGCCACCGATACCTGATTGGCAATAATGTCCTCCTTCTCTCCAAAGGAGGAACTGTTATCTCAGGCTCTTCCGAAACAGCTTTATCAGGTTCTACCTTCTTCTCTTTGAGACTTGAGATGAATTTTTCCCATGCCTCTCCGTTCAGGGAGTCCTCGTAGAGGATGGCAATATCATTTAAAGTTGCTCCTATTTTATCTATGGCAAACCTAAGCCTGACATTCTCATGACTCCCTTTGTATTCAAAAAGATTTGCCCAGCTATCTTTTTCAGCCTCGCTAAAATGATAGGTTTTGCCAATCCCTTCCTCATACCCCTTTTTCTTTCCGAGGACCATGAAAAGCGGGGCCTCTTCGAGGTTAGGCAGAGCGTGTATCCATTTCTTGTAGATCCTTGACAGCAGGTTCTCTTCCTCCGATGATCCGGCAGCACCTCCAATGGTTTCGTTAAGTAAAGCAAGAAGGTCATGATGCACTTCCAAGGGGATGGAGGCGATTTTCCCCTGTCTTTTCATTTGGTTAACGACAAAGGCAATTACGGAGAGGTAAAACCTTCGGGAGGGTGAGTTGAAATGAAGGGTCAGTTCAATTCTATTTTTGAGTTCAATATGGAGCTTGAACTGATTGAGGTCGATTGTGATGGGATGAGGTTTGGCGCCTTTAGCCATTTTTTCACTCCCCCCAAATCCCATTGAAAAGATAGGAGATTTTATTAGAACCGGAAGTATTTAAAAAATGTCACGATACGCACAGTGATAGACCATATCATTTACTTAAAATGGTGTCAATCTCAAAATGGAACTCTAAAAAAGCAAACCGTTACTTAACGAAAGTTGAAAGGAGGACCTAAAATGAAAGGAATTATAAAGATGCTTACTGTATTCGTGGTTATAGTGATTCTGTTTCACATTCCGGCTGAAGCAGCTTGGATGGGTGTTGCCGTAGAAGACGGCCAATCTGAAGAAGGCAAAAAGGCAGGAATTAAGATTATCGCTGTTGATCCTGATGGACCTAGTGCTCGGGCAGGACTCTGCATTGGGGATTTGATCGTGTTGGTCGATGGCAAGATTGTTGAGACTTGCTTGTCCTTGGCGAAGATCATTCAGGAAGTGCCGGAAAGCACGTCTCTCCAGTTAATAATACTGAGAAAAGGTAAGCTAGTCATCACTGAGCTGGTTCTTGCTGTGGCGCCACAGCATTTTATCTTTATCCAGCAGGGGTGGGAACAAGTCGAAAAGGGAAATCATGAGCAGGCTATCCACTATTTTACAGAAGCCATAGATCTTAATCACAAGGATGCTGAGTCCTACTACGGCCGGGGAACCGCCTATTCCCGAAAGGGTCAATACGAAGAAGCAATCTCTGACTACACAAAGGCTATAGAGATCAACTCAATGGATGCTAAGGCCTACTACAACCGGGGAATTGCCTGTTACAAAAAAGACCAATATGATCAGGCGATATCTGATTTTAACAAGGCATTGGAGATCAATCCAAATAACGCTGAGGCATACTACAACCGGGGAGCTACCCGTTACAAAAAGGGTGAACATGATCAGGCAATCTCTGATTTCAAAAAGGCTTTTGAGATCGATCCAAACAACCCAAGGTATCTTGTGACATACATCGACCACGAAATTGCTTATTTTGAGGACAAGGGTCAATATGATCAGGCGATCTCGAATGACACCAAGGCTCCGGAGATCAACCCAAGGGGTGCTAAAGTTTACATCAATCAGGGGAGGGCCTATTACTTAATAGGAGAATACGACAGGTCTTGGGAGGATTTCAGAAAGGCACAAGATTAAGACGAAAAAGCCCCTTCTAAGCTTCTTGATGAGCTTCGGAACACCCCCCTGTTTCCAGACTCCTTAAAATGTTTCAATTTAATTTCTTATATTGAATCAACCTGCATCATTTCTATTGGAAATCTTCGGCTCATGAAACATCTCTTTGTTGCAGATAAGGAAAGAGAAAAGGGGTCAGTCCGAGAAATCAAGAATATCCTCAGCAATTCTCGGTGAGTTCCCAACCTATTGAGATTCTTCGCTTCGCTCAGAATGACAACTGGGGACTTTCGTAATGTCATTCTGAAGGAGCCCTAACGACTGAAGAATCTCGCTGTATTTTCACCGAGAATTGCTGGAATATCCTTGTTTTTCTTTCCAACGGGGTGTAAGGTTAAGCAATGGCACGGAGGCCTCGAATTGAATATGCTGGGGCGTTTTATCATTTAATTAGCCGGGGCGACCATGGAGAGGCCATATGCAGGGATGATGAGGACCGGAAGAGGTTTTTAGTGTGCATGGGTGAAGTTTGTAGGAGGACAGGTTGGAGGATTTATGCGTTTGTGCTGATGACCAACCATTACCATCTGTTGTTAGAGACCCCGGAACCGAACTTAGTGGCAGGGATGAAATGGCTACAGGGTACATATACGCAGCGGTTCAACCGTTGGCATAATCTTGGTGAGCATTTATTTCAGGGGCGTTATAAGGTCTTAATGATAGAGAGGGGGCAGGATACTTTTTGCAGGTCAGCAGCTATATTCACCTCAATCCGATCAGGGTGGGATTAGTTCGGACAGAATAGAAATGAAGATTTCTCTCTTGAGATTAAAGAAGTTGTTAGAAGGAATTTCATGAATTCCTGGACTGACCCCTTTTCTTATGCTCCCGTGATCGCCTTAGGCGTTCGTCGCTTCTGGAGAAGATGATCCACGTAGACTCCTATCTCTTTGCGGGTCACCTCAGAAAGAAGCACTATAAGCCATCTGATGAACTGCTCGAGGATGTTTACGTAGCTCTTGACCGTATGGACTGAGTAGTTTTTCCTCTTTAAAGCCCCTCGGTACCGGACCAGCTCAGTAGTCTCCATCGATCCCTCCTTTCTCGATAATGGCCATGGCCCGGAAGTACTCTTCTTCGCGAGTTGTATCCGTGAGCCGGTCGTATCGGCGGGTCACCTCAATATCCTGGTGACCGAGAAGCTCCTGGAGACATTCCAGGCGCATCCCGGCGTTGAGAAGCTCAGAGGCAAACGTGTGGCGAAGACAATGTACCGTGTAGCTCTTCTGATCGAGTCCTACCTTCTTGAGGTATTTTACGAAAAGGCCTCTGCCGGTACTGTAACAGAGATGCCCATCGCTCCGACCGTAAAAGATGAACTCCTTGTTCTTGTCCCTTCGCTGAAGCCAGAGCTTGATCGCAAACAGGGCATCATCGCTCAGGTAAACCACCCTCCCCATGCTGTTCTTCTCTCCCTCAAAGAGATGAATCTTTCTGTCCCGGATATCGAGATCGTTGACCTTCAACCCAAGAAGCTCGCCGATCCTCATACCTGTTCTGAGAAGAACTAGGAACAGAGCCCGGTCCCGGATGTCCTCAATCACACAGAGAAGCTTTCTCACATCGGCGGGGTTCATGGCCCGGGGCAAGACCTCGGGGAGCTTCAGCTTGATGCTTCGTTTAAGAAGGGATCCAGGGACAATATCTTGCTCCATAAGAAAATGCAGAAAAGCAATAATGCAGGCCAGCCTCGTCCGTACCGTGTCAATCCATTTTGTTACTTATAGCTTCCTGAACTCTTCAAAGTGAGAATCCTGGTCGTTATGCCAGATTTCGAACGATAATCCTTGAAAGATAATGCTTGACAAAATAATTTGCAGAAGTAACATAAAATGGGAGCTCGGGGATGGAAATGATAGAGCATTCACCACTTTTCGTTGTTCCGTATTTCTATTGGGGATTTGACATTTCCCCTCCTCCCATTAGTTTCCTAAAAAACAACCTGTAACCCCGCAATTCAATTATTACGAAATGCAAAATTAGACGATGGTTTATTTTACGAATTTAAAGTCAAGTAATATTTTGAAAAGGATTATACGACCCATTAGAGGGCCGTTCCTTTCAAAAATTATTTGATGAAAGGAGAGAAGACCATGTATGCAACATTACTAACTTTAAACTTGGGGCCTGGAATGCGCTCTGTAGCGGAAAAACTGGCCGATCAGTTTACTCTTGTCATCAGAGGAATGAAGGGATTTAAAAGTCAAATACACTTCGGAGATGAAACAGCAGGTGAATATTCGTCCGTAACCATATATGAGTCGAAGGAAGACGCTGAAGCTTCAATGACAGCTAACCGTCCCAAATTGGAACAAGCCATAAAAGATATCGTCAAAGGGCCACCAACAATCAAGATATATGAGGTCTACGAGCCGAAAACATAGGTCAAAGGAGAACGTGTAAGATTATTTAACTATGTGAGTCGCATGAACTTTAGAGTAAAAACACTTATATCAAATTCTTAAAGAGTAAAGGCAGGGAAGTTGATTTGGCCCTGCCTTTTTTATTCGGCGGTCTCCATGCGAGAAGTTCGTCACATTCTTGAAATTACATTGCTAAAAAGCAGTTGAATGGGTAGGATTCTTACAAATAACAAATTGCAGTACAATGATTGTTATGTGCATCGTAAAACGTTACTGAGGAGGTAAAAAGATGCCAACTCTATTTTATACAGGCAAAATGTCATTACCGTTAAGGGTCATGGTAAATATGGGGAGTATCATTGCTTGGATAACAGGAAATGCTCGGGACTCTTACGCAATGAAAGAAAGAATGAAAGATGCATACGACGGCAAATATTCTAACTATATCAATAAATACGATGAATTGGCATCATTTCATTATGAGAAAATATCCAACACACTCATCCAAAAAATAGACTGCAACGGCAAAGAGGTTGTCGACGTTGGATGCGGGACGGGAATTCTTTCTTTTCTTGCATTGGAGAAGGGTGCATCAAGAATAAGTTGCGTTGATATATCTAAGTTAATGCTGGAAAAGTGCAAGGGAAAAAGTATTACGAAGGGATACACGGATGATTCAATTTCCTTCCATGAAGGAGATGCTGAGAAATTACCTTTTAGTGACTCCACTTTTGATATTGTACTTTTAAATATGGTCTTAGGAATGGTCCCAAATCATCAAGCAACGATTACAGAGTTAGCAAGGATTCTTCGTCCAGGTGGCACTCTTGCATTGTCCGCGCACGGCCCTGCTCATTATATGGAAGCAACAGAGGCTGTAGTGAAATCAATGAATATGCGTTACTTTTTTGGTCATCGCATTGAATTCTGGCCACGGAGTGAAAAAGAGATAAAAACCTTTTTCATCAATGCAGGCCTGGGAAACATACAAACAGAGCGATTAACCTGGATTGAGGAATTTGAGAATGGGGGTGAAGTATTTGATTATTTTGCATCTACGTCTGGGCTTTGGTGGCATCATAGATTACCGCCAGAGATAAGAAATAAAGAGACAGAGAAAACACGTGTCTATTTTCAGCATAAGAATATTTCTAAAATTACAAGTGATGTGGTTTTTGCGCTTGGATCAAAAAAATAGATTCACTTAACAGGGCAAATGTAGCCGACGCTAAAAGCTGCGCAGCTGAATGGCTTCGTTGTACTCGATTTCAATCGCAAACCGTCAGATCATGTGGAAAGCCCATCTACAATCTTTGTAGGTGTTATTCGTAAGGGTCAATCATCGGCTTTCTTTGCTATGAGGTCCCTGTAAATCATTATTTCATAAATACACTGAAGGGCCCTTACAGAGGCCTTTCTCTTAATCTCTTTACGACTCTCCTGAAGCGAAGGGTTATGCCGCAGCTTCTTTTGGAAGTTCCCAGCCGGGGAAGACCAGAACACCCGGGTGACACTTCAGGGCACGAGCCAGAACCTTCGCGCGCTCCACCCCAAGACGGACACGATCATTTTCGATTGCCGAGATCGTAGCCTGGGGAATGCCTGTAAGCTTCGATAGTTGATTTTGGCTTAATTCCTGAAGTTCGCGAATGATTCGCACAGACTCCCCAATCGAAACCGTAATCCGCTTCTTTGCAGGACGATAATCCCTCATTTAAAACCTCCGATAGTCATGGGCGATTATCGAAGCAACCTGAAACAAAAGTTTATCTACAATAACTCGGTAGATCACCCGCCATTGTAAGCCAAGCCGAGAGGACCGGTAGCCTTGCCACTCGCCCGACAAGGCTTCATCGTGAAACCCTTTTATCAAACGCAGGCCAGATGGGCCAGAAATTGCAGCGACGTCTTTCCATTTTTCGTACCGTTTCAGGATCTCCTTCGGGATTGAGGCGAATTGCTTGTCGACTCGCTGGTGCTCTTCGATCCGCCACATACTATATAATATCTATATTATATTTAATATGTCAAGCCCAATCTTTCGGGACAATGGGGGGCACGGGGATGGACAGGATGGATGGAGTTAGAAGGGGATTGAGGTCATCTTTTAAATGGATTAAAGGAAAGGCGCCGATGGTGAAATGTTTGGCTTATGGAGAAAGGAAATCATTATCTTCAGGTCTTAAAACCAACTTTTTTAACCAATATTTCATAAAAAAACTGAAGGGCCTTCTCAGAGGCCTTCCTCTTAATCTCTTTACGACTCCCTTTTAAACTCTCTTTCCTCACCCATGTTCTTCTTCCATTGGTGAATCCGATGAAAACTCTCCCAATGGGAGCTCTCTTTGTTCCGCCTGTTGGTCCTGCCACACCCGTAGTGGATAAACCAAAATTCGTACCAAAAGCTTTTCGAACTCCTTGAGCCATCTTCCTCGCCACCTGTGGACTCACAGCTCCGTACCTCTTGATATCATCCAGTGGAATTCCTAAGTGCCTTGCCTTTGATTCGTTGCTGTAGGTAACCATTCCTCCCTCAAAGTAGTCGGAGCTCCCTGGCACATTGGTGATAAGATCGCAAATTAATCCTCCCGTACAAGATTCTGCAATCGAGACCGTCCATCCCCTTTCTCTCAAATAATCTCCAATGATCTTTTCTAATTTCTTCATGGATAAATCCTTTCCATCTATATGATGACGAAATTAATCGTGATAAAGCAGGTCCTTCCCGCCCCGTATCAAGTACGGGGTAAACTCCAGTGTGAATCCAGAAAAGAACTGGATTCCCCCGTATCAAGTACGGGGCAGGCTCAGTCAAGCCCGGAATGACAGGCAATAATGGGCCTATATTATAGTGTATAAAAAATGAAGAATGATATTCCCATAGACCCCTGCCATCACATCATCTAACACGACCCCAAATCCTCCCTTAAATTTTTTCTCAAGACGGCGGATAGGAAATGGTTTGAGAATATCGAAAAACCGGAAGAGAAAAAAACCGATAAGGATGAAGCGAGTTGTTTTGGGAACCCAGAGCATGGTGATGAGAAAACCCATCATCTCATCGATGACGATCCTTTGATCATCTTTTTTCCCAAAAAATATCTCAGCATTTTCTGAAATCCAAACGGAGAGAAAGAAAAAACCGATGAGAGTGATTTCATAGAGGGGTGAAGAAATTTCTGAAAGAAAATAATAGAGAGGGAGGGCGATGAGGGTTCCCAGAGTCCCTGGGGCAATGGGAGAGTAACCCACGCCAAAACCCGTAGCAACAAATAGGAAGAAACGGCTGATCATATCTAAGGGTTCAAGGATTCAAGGGTTCAAGGATTCGAGTAAAATTAATTTTTAGAGGTTTTCACCTGAACCCTCGAACCCTAGGCCACCGGAACCCTTCATTTAGAGTCTAACGACGACTCCCCTTTCTTTCAGAAACGATTTGACCTGAGCAACGGTATATTCCCGATAATGGAAAATGGATGCTGCAAGCACTGCATCAGCCTTTCCAAAAACCAGTCCTTCATAAAGATGCTCAAGTTTACCAACACCCCCAGAGGCAATGACAGGGATACTCACCTGCTCTGAAATGATTCGTGTCAATTCAATGTCGTAGCCATCCTTTGTTCCATCCCGATCCATGCTCGTCAGTAAGATCTCGCCCGCTCCCATTTCCTCCACTCTCTTTGCCCAAAGAACTGCATCTATTCCTGTGGGAACCTTTCCTCCATGGGTGAAAATTTCCCAGCTCTCCCCTTTTCTTTTTGCATCAATGGCGATGACAATACACTGGCTCCCAAAACGTTTCGAGGCCCTTTCTACAAAAGATGGATCCCTGACTGCAGCCGTATTGATCGATACCTTATCCGCTCCAGCTTTAAGAAGTTTCCGAATATCCTCCAAACGTCTGACCCCGCCTCCTACCGTGAGAGGAATAAAGATTTCCTCCGCTGTCCTGCGAACAATATCAATAAGAATATCCCTCTCCTCATACGAAGCCGTGATATCTAAAAAGGCGATTTCATCCGCACCCTGCTCGTCATAAACCTTGGCATTCTCAACCGGATCGCCGGCATCCTTCAGGTCTACAAACTGAGTTCCTTTCACTACCCTTCCGCTTTTTACATCCAGACAGGGGATAATCCGTTTTGCCAGCATCTATTACATCATCCTTTTTCCAATTTGTCACCCTGAACCTGTTTCAGGGTCTATTTTATTATGGGATGCCAAGCCTGCCTTGAAGAGATGCCGAAACAAGTTCGGCATGACAAATTCAGGGTTAAGCATGACATTCCTTTTTATGTTTGATGACAGTCCTATCTTTTACGACTCTTATGGCTTCTTTCAAGTCGATACTCCCTGTGTAGAGGGCGCGACCTACAATCACTCCGATGATCCCATCCGGTTCTAATTCCAAGAGATGTTTAATGTCTTCAATTTGCGAAACTCCCCCTGAAGCAATCACCGGAATCGAAGTGAATTGAGTTAAATTTTTGGTCGACTGAAAGTTTAAACCTGTGCCCATCCCATCTCTCTCGATATCTGTAAAGACGACTGCTGAAAGACCCATCCCTTCAAACTGCTTTGCCAAATCGGTCGCTTCTAAAGAAACCACCTCCTTCCAGCCCTGGACCGCCACCCTTCCTCCTTTAGCGTCGATCCCGAGGATCACCCTTTCAGGAAAGTGATGGCAGGCTTCCTCAATTAAGGAACGATTTTGAAAAGCGGCTGTTCCTAAGATCACCCAATTCACTCCAGAAGAAAGATAATCCTCGACGGTGGCGAAATCACGAATACCTCCGCCAACCTCTATCGGAATATGGACGGATTGGTTGATTTCCTTGATCAGAGATCGATGAAAGGGCTTCCCCGCCATAGCTCCATTAAGATCCACCACATGGAGTCTCTCTGCTCCTTTTGACTCCCAATGCTTGGCCATTTCAACAGGATGTTCTGAATAGACTGATTCCTGATCCATCCTGCCCTGAGAAAGCCTGACACATTTTCCATCCTTCAGGTCCACTGCAGGGATGACGATCATAGTCAATCCTCAATTAAAAGTGCAAAATGTAAATTGTAAAATGTCAATGTTAACTTTGAATTTTGCAGCGCTAATTTTGAAATGATCATTCCTCCAATTCTTTTAGCCCAGGGAAGCGTTTTAACATCTCCTCCATTCCCACGCTCGAGAGCTCTTCTGCGGTAAGCCAAGAAGCTTTTCTTCTGACGAAGGACCCAATCTTAAATAGGTTTTCACTGAGAGGTCTTTGCGTCTCATCGAATTTTCCTTCCCAAACAATCTTCTCATCCCTCAACCGGATGAGATGGACATCGAAACCTACCGAGGCAGGTTTCTCTGCGCCAATAGAAGATCCAATCCTTTCCTCAAAACGGAAGAGATATCCAACGAAAATGAAATTCATGTTCAATGTATTTCCTAACCGGATGGATGAGTGCATAGGTTTTATTTCAAACTGTCTTCTCTCGCTTTGGGAAAGGGCTTCTCCCACTTTTTCCAGGAGAAGGACGTTGAATGTCCCCATGGCCTCCACCTTCTCTTGGAGAAGTCGAGTCAGAGTATTTTGTGAGCCAGGTAATATATCCCCCTTCCGGTAGATTCTTTTACAAAAGGGACAGACAACCCCTCTTCCCGGATCCCCCCCCCTTTCAATAAAAAACGGCAGGATGGCCAAACTAGGCTTCATCTCTGCCCTCACTTCTGACATCCAGAGGGGCGTCAATCCCAATGTCAAGACTACGAAAAGAAAGCCCCACATCGACCGAGTTCCCAGCATCTTTTTCATCTTTCTCACTTTTTGGCGCTGTTCTTTGAAGGGCTGAGGATGGAGACGATCGCCTCTTCTTTCTTGCCCAGTCCATTGAGAAGCATCTCCACAACTTCCCTTACAGCGCCCTCACCCCCTTTCTTCTGTGTGACATAGTGTGAAACCTGTTTTGCCTCATCAGCGCCATCTGCAACACAGATTGAAAATCCAGTCCTCCTCAGGATAGGAATATCCAGAATATCATCACCGATATAAGCGACTTCTTCTTCCCTGAGGCCATGCCTTTTTAGGATTGCCTGATAGCCTTCCTCCTTATGAAAGAACCCCTGCTGGACTTCATCTATTTCAAGCTCACTCGCCCTTCTTCTCACCACTTCCGAGTCCCTGCTGGTAAGGATCCCGACCATTAAACCAGCGGCCTTTGCCAAGGTGACACCCATTCCATCACGGGCATGGAACCTTTTTAGCTCAATGGAACCGGGACCAAGGATGATCCCTCCATCGGTCATCACACCATCTACATCTATAATAAGCATCTTGATCCGTTGAATTCTCTCCTCTATTCCCCCCATCTCAAGCAATCCCCCATTTCCTTATCATATCATGAATGGCCTTGGTCTGCTGGAGCAGTCCCTCTATTTCGTGGAGTGAAATCATGGTAGAGGCATCAGAAAGGGCATGCGTTGGATCAGGATGGACTTCTATGAACAGCCCATCGACACCCGTAGCCACCGCTGCCCGGGCTAAAGGCGAAGCAAATTCTCTCTGTCCGCCAGAGGAACTCCCCAGCCCGCTAGGCAGTTGAAGACTATGGGTCACGTCAAATAGAACAGGGAATCCAAAGGATCGCATAACGGGAAATCCTCTAAAGTCGACAATGAGGTTATGGTATCCAAAAGAAGTCCCTCGCTCTGTAATCAATAGATTCTGATTCCCTGTGGAGGTGAACTTTTCTATGATATTCTTTACATCCCAGGGTGCGAGAAACTGCCCTTTCTTGATATTGACGGGCTTCCCGGTCCGCGAGGAAGAGAGAATTAAATCTGTCTGTCTACATAAAAAGGCCGGTATCTGAAGCGCATCCAGGACTTCTGAGGCAGGCCTTACTTCATCAACGGAGTGGACATCAGAAATCACGGGTATAGAAAATTTCTTCCTGACATCGCTTAACATCTTTAGTCCCTGATCTATCCCGGGTCCCCTGAAGGAGGATCCGGAGGTTCTGTTTGCCTTGTCATACGAACTCTTAAAAATAAGAGAAATGCCTAAGTGATTGCATATCTCTTTCAGTTTCTCGGCTGTCGTAAAGGTAATCTCTTCATTCTCAATAACGCATGGACCTGCGATCAACACCAAGGGATTTCCCTTCCCAATTCGAATCTCCCCTACTCTAACTTCATTCATCGATCGCTCCTTCCACATCGATCTGTCATGAATTTATTTCAGCATCTCTACATTAATCTTGCAAAAGCGAGATCCCGAAACAAGTTCGGGATGACAACCGATAAATTAGGTGACCAATAGCATCGTTTATAGCATTTTCACAAAGTTCTCCAATATCCTCAAACCCTTCTGCTGACTCTTCTCCGGATGGAATTGTGTGGCAAAGAGGTTCTCCTTCCAGATGCTGGAAACAAAGGGTTTGCCATAGGTAGTCAAAGTGGAGATCCACTTTGACTCCTCTGGAATGACATAATAGGAGTGGACAAAATAGAAGAAATCACCACTCTCTACACCCTGGAGCATGGGAACCTCTTTCTCCTTCTCAATCGTATTCCAACCCATATGGGGAACCTTATGCTCTGGGTCAGGCCTGAATTTCACCACTTTTCCTCTGATCATATCCAGTCCTTTGTGGGCTCCAAATTCTTCACTTTCAGAAAAAAGAATCTGGAGCCCAAGGCAGATACCTAAATAGGGCTTCCCTTTTTCAATGGATCGGAGCAGAGGTTCGACGAGTCCATGATTTTCCAGATTCTCCATACAATCCTTAAACGCCCCCACCCCTGGAAGCACAACGGCTGAAGCTTTTCCAATCTCCTTCTTGCTACGGGTCAATTTTGCTTCAAAACCAATCTTCTCAAAACCCTTCTGTACATTTCTGAGATTTCCCATCCCGTAGTCAATGATAACAATCTTTGGAGTCATAACTCTCTCGGTTAATTTGGTTTCTTTCGTTTCTCTTGTTTCTTTGGTTACCAAAGAAACTAAATAAACCAAACAAACCTATATTTTGAAATTATAGAATCCCTTTCGTTGATGGGATTTGAGGGGCTCGCTCATCAAAAGAAACTGCCTCCCTCAACGCTCTTCCAAATCCCTTGAACACAGCTTCTACCATATGATGACTGTTTCTTCCATAAAGAAGATTGATGTGAAGGGTGATCCTCGCATGGTTGCCAAGAGCCTTGAAGAACTCCTCCACTAACTCGGGGTCAAAGGTTCCAATTTTCGATCTTCTTAGCTTCATCTGAAAGACCAGACAAGGCCTCATCGAAAAGTCCATGGCGATGGAGACTAAAGTCTCATCCATCGGAATCACGGCCGCTCCATATCTTTGGATTCCCTTCGCCTCTCCAAGAGCCTTTCTGATCCCATCCCCCAGACAGATACCCACATCTTCCACGGTATGGTGAGCATCCACACCAATGTCGCCCTTTGCCTTGAGGGAGAGGTCCATACGGCTGTGATGGGTTAGGAGACTGAGCATATGATCGAAGAAAGGAATTCCTGTTTCGATCGAATGTTTTCCGGACCCATCGAGATTCAGTTTTAAGACGACTGCTGTCTCCTTTGTCTTCCGCCTCACCTCTGCCTTACGATGTCTCTTCATCTTTTCTCCCTACCCTGAGATCTAATTCACGAGATGCTGAAATAAATTCAGCATGACAATAAAAGGCTTTTTGTCCTTTGTCATCCCGAACTTGATTCGGGATCTCGGTTTTGATCTTTTGTCATGGTCTCTTCATCCTCTTCTGAACCGATTGATAGTGTCCTTCCAATCCTTCCCACTCCGCAAATCTCTTTACATCTTTCTCAAACCGTTTTAATGCACTCCGTGTAAAACTTATCAAGTTGGTCCTCTTGATAAAATCCTCCACACCTAGGGGCGAAGAGAATCGAGCTGTGCCCGCGGTAGGAAGAATATGGTTGGGGCCAGCCATATAATCTCCAATGGCCTCAGGAGTATGGGGTCCAAGAAAGACGGCGCCTGCGTGTTTCAAACCTTTTATCAAGGACAGAGGTCTCGAAACGGCAAGTTCTAAATGTTCGGGAGCAATCCGGTTCACTAACTTCATCGCCTGGTCGAGATCTTTGACGATCAGAATGGCGCCTCTTCTACGAAGGCTTGCAGAGGCGACTTTTTTTCGTTTCAAAGAAAAGAGTTGCCTCACCACTTCCTTCTTTACCTCCCTTCCGAATGCCTCAGAGTTGGTAATCAGAATGGTGAGGGTCATTTCATCATGCTCAGCCTGGGAGATCAGATCTGCTGCGACAAAGGAAGGAGGCGTGCTCTCATCGGAGACGATCACAATCTCGCTTGGTCCAGCCACCATATCTATATCCACATCGCCATAGACCAATCTTTTAGCCGTAGCCACATGTTGATTTCCTGGTCCAACAATCTTATCCACCTTGGGGATCGATTTCGTCCCATAGGCGAGAGCGGCGATGGCCTGAACCCCTCCTATCCGATAGATTCGATCAACCCCTGCTAAATCCGCTGCGACCAGGACAGCAGGGCTGATCCCCTCCTTCCGAGGGGGAGTGACCATGAGAATTTCCTGAACGCCTACCACCCTTGCAGGGATGGCGGCCATGAGAACGGTCGAAGGATAAGAGGCCTTTCCACCAGGAACATAGATCCCTACCCTCTCTAAAGGTCTCATCACCTGCCCAAGCCGGATTCCTTTCTTCTCTTCCTTCAATGATGTGACCAATTTTTTACTCAGAAGTTGTTGAAACTTCCGGATGCGTCGAGTTGCCTGCTGGAGTGTTCCTAAAAAATCCCGAGGGACTTTCTTGTAAGCTTCTCTCACTTCACTTCTCTTCACTTGAAACTGATGAATCGGAATTCGCAAGCCGTCGAAGATTTGAGTGTAATGAACGAGGGCCTTATCCCCTCGCTTCCTCACATCTCTTAATATGGAACGAACTTCCCTCTCGAGGCGAAGGCCATCTTGAGCTATTCTCCCTTCCACTTCGTAGAGGTATCGATCAAATCCTTTTTCTCCTACCCTAAGAATCTTCATTAGAAAGCCTCTTTGAATGATCTGTTTTTCATTCCGCAATCCCTGCCTACCGGCAGGCAGGCGCAATCGCCAATCCGAAATTTCAGTCCCCCTCTTTCACCCGTTTTATATTCGCTCCGAGTTTGGCCAATTTTTTGTCCAAGCCCTCATACCCTCGGTCTAAGTGATAGACCCTGGAGACCACTGTCACACCCTCTGCAGCCAATCCAGCCAGGATGAGGGAGGCACTGGCCCTTAAATCGGTCGCCATTACCGTTGCTCCACTTAAGCTTTCTACACCCTGAATAATCGCTGAATCGCCTTGGATCCGAACATCCGCTCCCATTCTTCTCAGTTCGCTCACATGGATGAATCGATTTTCAAAGATGGTTTCAGAAATGACACTCAACCCTCTCGCCAAGGACATCAAGACCATGAACTGGGCCTGCATATCCGTTGGGAATCCGGGATAAGGTTGCGTCCTGATATCGACACTGCGGATTCTCTTCATACCCACTGCCCTGACTCCATCTCCTTCGGATTCGATCTCCATGCCCGATTCCCTTAATTTATGGACAACCATCTCCATCTCGGAAAGAGGACAATGGAGAATCTTTATGTTTCCGCGCGTCAGTCCAGCCGCCACCATCAATGTCCCGGCTTCGATTCGATCCGGGATGATCGTATGCTCAACGGCATGAAGCGACTCCACGCCTTCGATCTCGATCAAACTCGTTCCTGCACCATTGATCCTTGCGCCCATTTTATTCAGGACATTCGCTAAGTCAACCACCTCAGGCTCCACGGCTGTATTTTGCAAAGTGGTCTTTCCCTTGGCGAGCGTAGCAGCCATCATCAGATTCTCGGTCCCGGTGACGGTGACGGTGTCAAAGGAGATATTCGCTCCCTTCAAAACATCGGCTTTGGCCTCGATGTATCCATGACGGAGTTCGATCTTTGCCCCCATGGCTTCAAGCCCCATGAGATGGAGATTGATTGGCCGCGCGCCAATAGCACATCCTCCCGGAAGAGAAACGGTGGCCTTCTTCATGCGAGCCACCAAGGGGCCTAAGACGAGAATGGATGCCCTCATTGTCTTTACCAAATCATAGGGAGCTTCATCGTTGGATATCTCTGTGGCATTAATTTGATAAACCCCATTTTTCTCCGATACTCTCACTCCGAGATTTTCAAGAACCTTGATAATGGTCTGTACATCTCTCAGGTGGGGAACATTATAGAATAGATTGTCTCCCTGGCTCAGGAGGCAGGAGACAAAGATGGGAAGGGTGGCGTTCTTTGAACCGCTCACCTCCACTTCGCCAATCAACCTTTCCCCGCCCCGTATGACGATTTTATCCATCTCAACACCTCAAATCCGAATATCGAACTCTTTACCCTGTTAAGTAATTTGGCCAGGAATTGACGGGTTCACTTTTCCGGATCCATCATGATCCATCAAACCAGAAGCAATTCAAGACAACTTAACAGGGCAGGCAAATCCAAAATTCAAATGATCAAATTTTCAAAACATTATTCCCCGTTTTGAATTTTGTGCTTTGGTCATTTATATTTGCTTCGTATTTCGGATTTCGTGCTTCGAATTTTTTACTTTCGCTGTGCCTTCACGACTCTCTCTATACCAGATAGGTCTGGCAGAATTTGTTGTTTTAAAAAAGCCCCGTTCTTCTCGATTTGGTCTGTAACCTTTTCACCTTGGCCCTGCCCTATTTCCAATAGGAGCCATCCTTCTTCCCTCAGATAAAAAGGGGCTTGGGAAATGAGGCGTCGGTAAAACTCCAATCCATCTTCTCCTCCATCCAAAGCGATGATCGGTTCATAATCCCTCACCTCTTTGGCCAATGACCCGATCTCGGGACGAATAATATAGGGAGGATTAGAGAGAATAAGATCGAAAAGCTTTCTCTCTTTTGAAGGACGAAGTGGACCAAAGAGATCGCCATTCACAAATTTTATCTGATGCTGGACGCCCGCAGATTTAGCATTCTCCTTGGCTAATACAAGAGCGTCTTGTGAGATATCGGTGGCTATCAGAAAGATTATTTTCACCTCTTTCGCTAAGGCGATGGCGATCGCACCGCTTCCCGTACCTATTTCGAGAACAGAGGGGACTCGTTTGAAAGAATTTTCAGAGAGGATCAAGAGGCTTTGTTCAACCAAAAGTTCTGTCTCCGGTCTTGGAATAAGGACGCGAGGATCCACTTTAAAATCGATTGACCAAAACTCCTGATGTTCTAAAATGTATTGAAGAGGTTCTCCTGAAATTCTTCTCTGGACCAACTTCTCCAAGGCTTCTTTCTCCCTCTCCTTGAGTGAGCCGTGGAGTTGGATATAGAGCTCCTCCCTGCTGAGATTTAGAGACCGGGCTAGAAGGAGTTCTGCATTCAGCCGAGGATTTTCAATCTGATGGCCCTTCAAATAATTGGTCGACCCATTGAGGAGTTCCAAGATTGTCATCTGTAGACCCATAAATCCAAAGTCGTCAAATTCCCCCTTCTCCCCCCTTTGCTAAGAGACTGTGTCACAATGTCATTCTGAGGCGTTAGCCGAAGAATCTCTGTTTTCTAACTTATTGACTCTATGAGATTCTTCACTTCGTTCAGAATGACAAACATAGCATTTCCCTCATTGTGACACAGTCTCTTAGGGGGGGATTATTTGGCATTTGAGAATTGAAATTTGTTATTCTCCCCTTCTCCCTTCAATGCTTCCGTTTGATAATGTGTGGTCAATGCACCAATAATTTCATCGAGCTCTCCCTCGAGGACAGATTCCAGCCGGTAAAGGGTTAATCCAATCCGGTGTTCGGTTACTCTCCCCTGGGGAAAGTTATAGGTTCGGATGCGTTCACTCCGTTCTCCCGTCCCCACCTGGTTTCTTCTTTTCTCTGAAATCTCCATCTGTTTTTCTTGCCTGGCCTTATCCATTAATCTCGCTCGAAGGATTTTAAGCGCCTTGGCCTTATTTTTGTGCTGGGATTTTTCATCCTGGCAGGACACCGCCATTCCTGTGGGGAGATGGGTAATCCGGACAGCGGAGTCTGTTGTGTTTACACTCTGGCCACCTGGTCCTGATGACCTGAAGATATCGATTCGTAGATCATTCGGATCGATCTGAACATCCACCTCTTCTGCCTCCGGAAGGATAGCCACGGTAACAGTAGAGGTATGAATCCGGCCCTGAGATTCTGTAACGGGAACCCTCTGAACCCGGTGAACACCGCTCTCAAATTTCAGTCGACTGTAAACTCCTTTCCCTTCGATCAGGGCGATGATTTCTTTGAACCCTCCCGCACCCGCATAATGACGGCTCAATATCTCCATTCGCCATCCCTGTTTTTCTGCAAACTTGGAATACATCCTGAAGAGATCACCTGCGAAAAGGCCTGCCTCCTCTCCTCCCGTCCCTGCACGGATTTCGAGCAAAATGTTTTTTTCGTCATGAGGGTCTTTGGGAAGAAGAGCCATTTTTAAATCCTCCCCCACCTTTTCCTTCTCCTGGGTCAGCCGATTGAGTTCCTCTTTGGCCAACCACTTCATTTCTTCATCTTCCTCGTCAGCAAGGAGGCGCTGGCTTCCCTTGATCTCCTCTTCTAATTTTTTAAGCCTTCGGTAGAGATCGACCACCCTCCCCAGCTCGGCATATTCCTTGGCAGCCTTGTGGAACTCATCTTGTTTCGTAATCAATTCAGGCTGGCCGAGGAGATGGGAGAGTGTTTCGTACCGACGCTCGACCTCTTCTAATTTTTCAAACATCTTTTTTTCCCTTTAGAAAAATTACAAATGCCAAATGTCAAATGAATGTCAGATGAAAAAGTTCATGGAAGAATGGAATGATGGAACATTGGAATATTGGGTTGAGAAAAAAGTATTTTCACTTTTACGCATTCTTCCATCATTCCAACATTCCATTATTCCAGAATGATCTTTATTAGACTTCGAGCTTTGACATTGCATTATCTTTTACCGTCGTCCCTCCAATTCCAATACTTCCTGAAGGGCACGGAGCGCCACCTCGATCTGGTCCTCAGAAGGCTCGCGAGCGGTCATCCGTTGGAGCCAAAGACCGGGTTTGATGAAATATTGCATGCTCTTCCTATCGCGCTTTTGATCGGCGAATCGGATGATCTCATAAGCGAGCCCTGCGATGAGAGGGATGAAGACCACTCGAGAGGCCACTTTATACCCAAATGAAAGTTGGTGAGGAATGAGGGCAAAGACCAAAATGCTCACCACCATGACGATGAGAAGGAAGCTCGTTCCACATCTGGGATGAAGGTAACTGAAGCCTTTTACCCGATCGACCATCAACGCCCCGCCGGACTCGAAGGCGAAGATCGACTTGTGTTCGGCCCCATGATATTGAAAGATTCTTCGAATCTCTTTGAAAAAAGAGATGGCCCACAGGTAGGCCAGGAAGATCATCAATCGGATGATTCCGTCCACCAGATTGAAGAGGATCCCGCTTGTGGAAACCATGGGGATGGCGAACCGCAACCACTTCGTTAAAAAGAGAGGGACCAGGAAGAAGAGGAAGATACCAAAGCAGAGGGCGAAGGTAAAGGTAAGACCCATGGTCCAGGAACTGACCTCTTTCTCTTCTTCAAGGGACTGATTGGCTGAAAAGTTGAGAGCCTTCATCCCTAAAATTAGGGCGGAGAGTAGGTTCATCACCCCCCTGATCAAAGGGAGTTTGGAGAAGAATTTCTTTTCAGAAAAGAAGTCCAGCTTTTCCCGTTTCACTACAATCTCGCCATTCGGTTTCCGGACCGCAATGGCCATCGAATTGGGAGACCTCATCATCACCCCTTCGATCACAGCCTGTCCGCCGACTCGAAGGCGATCCTCCTTTTTTTTAGGGATAGATGGATTGGATAGAGAATGTCCCTGTCCGGGATCTTTTCTCCCAAAGAACATTTAAACCCTCCCAAGGAACCCTGTTGCTAAAAAATTGACCAAAATGACTCCTTCTTTAATTAGCACAAATAATATAAACTTCTTAGAGACAGACTAAAACATCCATTCTCTTCAAAAGACATTTTTATACAACAGGGTGAACTAATGCTGAGTCCCTGTTAAAAAAATAACAGAGAGAAAGACAGGGGTATAGGATGAACCTTTGGTCCCGAAGAAAGAGGGGCGCCCAAAGGTGATGGATCGGGACGGATCGTGATGAATGGGGAAGTCTGAATTATTCCTTCTGAATTGCTTTTTTTCCATATTTTTTCTGAAACCGCTCAATTCTTCCAGCGGTATCTAAAAATTTTTGCTTTCCGGTGAAGAAAGGATGACAGTTGGAGCAGATCTCTACATGGATCTCCTTTTCCGTACTCTTCGTCTCAAAGGTAGCTCCACAGGCACATTTAATCACCGTATCAAAAATCTTAGGGTGAATATCTTTTTTCATCTTAATGGCCTCCAACTTTCCATTTTACTGATTTTCCACAAATTTTCAACTTCTTTTTATACCACACCGTGATGGTGTTTGAAATCCACCATCACCCGCACTTCCACTCATTTCCTTTCTACTGATTCATGGAGTCGAGGAAATCCCGATTGTTCTTGGTGGCTTGCATCTTTTCCAATAGAAATTCCATGCTTTCGACTGTGTTCATCGGTTGGAGGACTTTTCTCAAGAGCCAGATGCGGTTAATATCGCTACGGTCGAGGAGTAGCTCCTCTTTTCGAGTACCGGAGCGTTGCATATCGATGGAGGGAAAGACCCTTCGATCTACGAGGCGCCGATCTAAATTGATCTCCATATTTCCCGTCCCTTTGAACTCTTCGAAAATCACCTCATCCATACGGCTTCCTGTATCAATCAGGGCTGTCCCGATAATGGTCAGGCTCCCGCCCTCTTCAATGTTTCTGGCCGCACCAAAAAAACGCTTCGGTCGCTGAAGGGCATTGGCATCGATTCCTCCGGAGAGGACCTTCCCGCTGGGTGGGACAACCGTATTATAGGCCCTTGCAAGGCGGGTGATGCTATCGAGAAGAATGACCACATCCTTTTGATGTTCGACCAACCGCTTGGCCTTCTCGATCACCATCTCCGCCACCTGAACGTGGCGCGAGGCCGGTTCGTCAAAAGTGGAACTGATCACCTCTGCATCGACGGAGCGCTCCATATCGGTCACCTCCTCAGGCCGTTCATCGATGAGGAGGACAATAAGAATAATCTCTTTGTGGTTCGTGGTGATGCTATGGGCAATTGTCTGGAGAAGCATTGTCTTACCGGTTCGCGGTGCGGCGACGATCAGTCCTCGCTGTCCTTTTCCAATGGGCGTGAGAAGGTCCATCACCCGAGCGGAGTAATTTTTAGAATCATTTGCCGCTTCCAAATGGATTTTTTCCTGAGGATAAAGAGGCGTGAGGTTGTCGAAGAGGATCTTATCCCTGGCCACCTCTGGGTCTTCATAGTTGACCAATTCAACTTTCAACATGGCGAAGTACCGCTCAGTATCCTTTGGAGGTCGAATCTGACCTGAGACAGTATCGCCCGTTCGAAGGTTGAATCGCCGGATCTGGGATGGGGAGATGTAAATGTCATCTGGCCCGGGAAGATAATTGTAATCGGGGGCTCTCAGAAAGCCAAACCCATCGGGCAGGATTTCCAACACACCTTCCCCAAAGATCAGGCCATTTTTCTCCGTCTGGGCTTGAAGAATAGCAAAGATCAGCTCTTGTTTTCTCATCCCGCTTGCCCCTTCCACATTGAGCTCTTTGGCGATCTTGTACAGCTCATTAATCTTCAATTTTTTCAAATCTTTGATGTTCATGGTTTTTCCCTTTATCCTCCCCTTTGGCAGTTAATGCGATGTGCAGAGCACCTACCTCCAGAAGCCGCGCCGTCGCCAGAGCGGCTTTGGCGCGTCGGCGACTTGCGGAGGGCAGGCTAAGTCCATCGATTCATAAATTCGGTAACGTATTTATTTACTCAGGACTTAGTGCTGAGTGAGCAATTATTTCAATTCGCAGCATGAGGATACGTGATCGTATTTGCGAATCGAAGCACTAAGCGTTTAGCGTCTTTTTTTTGTCTGAAGCGCAACCTTTTTTAACTCTTGAAAAACCTCCCTTGCCATTTTCTTCGTCTCCTCGAGAAACCCCTCATTTCGAATGACGAAATCTGCAAATTTTACCTTCTCCTCAAGGGCCATCTGTGAGGAGACGATTCTCAGCGCTTCCTCGGGATTAGCCCCATCCCGGTCTTTCAGCCTTTCGATTTGCTGCATCTGAGTCGAAGTAACCACAATCAGTTTATCCACCTCATGATGATTTCCAAGCTCAACAAGGAGTGGCGCATCGATCACCACGATCGCTTCTGGATCCTTTTGCCCGATCTCTTTCGTTCTTCGATCCATCTCCTCCTTGATCCGGGGATGAAGGATCTGGTTCAGGAGTTTCCTCTGCTTGGGATCCGCAAAGACTTTATCCGCCAATTTTTTTCGATGAAGGGATCCATCCTCTTGAAGGATTTCCTTGCCAAATACCCTGATTAACTCATTCCAGGCGGGTTTGTGTGGTTGAACCAGTTCCCTGGCAATCCGGTCTGCATCGATGATATAAGCGCCCTCTTCTTTTAAGACTTGAGAGACAGCCGTCTTTCCGCTCGCCGCCCCTCCTGTCAATCCAACGATGAGCATTCTTCTTGGAGTCTCCTAAATATCGAGGCGTTGAACATAGAGGGCATTTTCCTCGATGAATTGGCGCCGTTGCTCCACCTCGTCGCCCATTAAGATGCTGAAGATTTCATCGGCCTCAATGGCATCCTCTACCTTTACCTTGAGGAGGGTTCGGGTCTCTGGGTTCATCGTGGTCTCCCAGAGTTGTTCGGGGTTCATCTCTCCCAACCCTTTATATCGTTGGATGCTCAACCCTTCCCTTCCCAAGTCATTCAGGGACTGAAGCAGTCCTTCCTCGTGATCGATGGTCACACTCTTTCCCTTTTCCACCAAGGTATAGGGAGGAGGCGCCATCTCTTGGATCTCTTGACGAATCTGACAGAGATGGCGATATTCAACGGAGGCAATGAGCTCCCAATGAACTCGGCTTCTCACCTCTTTTCCGTTCGATTCTTGAACTTCAAAACCGTAGAGGTTGTGCTCTTCGTCCCAGGAAAGATCGAAGACCTCAAAGCCACTTTTTCTCAATCGTTTCTGGAGGTCTGCAATTTTCCCCTTTTCCTCAAAAGTCGGTTTGCTTCGAACTCCATTTTCAAGAAGGAATTTGATGAGGGATCGGGAATACCCTTTTTTCTGGATCCGCTGAATCAAATCATGATAGGCATAAATTTTTTCTAACAGTAAGCTGAGCCTCTTGTCGGTCAATTTTTTATTGGTGGACTGGACGATGACCTCACTCTTGTCGATGGCCCGGTTCATGAGATGCCGATTGAAGGCTTCTTCGTCCTTAATATAGGCTGCACTCTTTCCCTCAATCACTTTGAAGAGCGGAGGCTGGGCAATATAGAGGTGTCCCCTTTCAATCACCTCTGGCATATGGCGATAGAAAAAGGTGAGGAGCAAGGTTCGGATATGGGATCCATCCACATCCGCATCGGTCATGATGATGATACGGTGGTAACGGAGTCGATGGATATCGTAGTCGTCCTTCCCAATCCCTGCTCCCAAAGCGGAGATGAGGAGGCGAATTTCTTCGTTGGCCAACATCTTATCAAACCGAGCCTTCTCCACATTGAGGATTTTTCCTTTAAGGGGAAGGATGGCCTGGATGGTTCGATCCCGGCCCTGTTTGGCTGAACCTCCTGCCGAATCGCCTTCCACAATAAGGATCTCACTGAGTGCAGGATCCTTCTCCTGGCAATCGGCCAGTTTTCCAGGAAGGGAGTCTCCTTCCAGCGGTCCCTTTCGACGGCTTAGTTCCCGTGCCTTGCGAGCCGCTTCTCTGCCCCGAGCAGCATCGACCACTTTTGAGATGATCTTTCTTCCGACACCAGGGTTCTCTTCAAAGTAGCTCCCCAGTTTTTCATTGACCAGGGTCTCCACCAATCCCTTCACCTCGCTGTTTCCCAATTTCGTCTTGGTCTGTCCTTCGAATTGAGGCTCTGGGATTTTTACACTGATGACTCCGGCCAGCCCTTCTCGGATATCCTCTCCTGTGAGATTTTCCTTGACGCCTTTAAGCAGATTGGCGCTGGTCGCATATTGATTGATCGTACGAGTGAGGCCGCTTTTAAAGCCGATGAGGTGGGTTCCCCCTTCATGCGTATTGATGTTGTTGGCGAAGGAAAAGAGGTTTTCGGCATATCCGTCGTTATACTGGAAGGCAATCTCCACGTCGATTCCGTTCTTGACGCCCTGGACGTAGATGGGTTTCGGATGGATACAATTCTTATTTTTATTGAGAAATTCGATGAAGGAAAGGATCCCTCCTTTGTAAAAGAAGTCATGCCGCTTTTCCGAACGTTCATCCTCGATGGTGATGGAGAGCCCTTTATTTAAAAAAGCCAATTCTCTTAAGCGCTGGGAGAGGATGTCGAAACTGAAATTGACGGTTTCAAAGACCTGGCTGTCCGGTTTGAAACGAACCTGAGTTCCTGTGTGTTTCGTTTTTCCAATAACTTCCAGTTTGGTTTTGGTCTCTCCCCTCTCATAGGTCTGATGATAAACCTTCCCGTCCCTTCGTATCTCCAGATCAATAAATTCGGAGAGGGCGTTGACGACCGATAGACCTACCCCGTGAAGGCCTCCGGAGATTTTGTAGCTGCGATTATCAAATTTGCCTCCGGAGTGGAGCTTGGTCATGACCACCTCCACGGCAGGACGATTCTCTTTCTCATGGAGATCAACAGGAATGCCACGGCCATCATCTCTGACCGTAACGCTGTTATCGATATGAATAATCACATCGATCTTGGAGCAATATCCCGCCAGGGCTTCATCAATACTGTTATCCACCAATTCATGAACCAAATGGTGAAGGCCTTCGATTCCGGTGTTTCCAATATACATCGAAGGCCTTTTCCGGACGGCTGACAATCCGTCCAGTATCTTGATCTGCTCCGCCGTATATTTCTCCACCTCTTCTTTCATCCCTCCTCCTTAAGGTGTAATGAATGACGCTGATTCAGTAACACGATCTATTTAAAGCCTCATTGGCATGATGATGCAAAATTGATTGGAGATCCCCGGGGTGAAAGAAGAAGGTCTTAGGATCCCAGGACTCCCTTCATCCTTCAACTCCATGAGGACTTCTTCTGCATCGATGACATTGAGCGCCTCGATTAAATATCTGGCGTTAAATCCGACCTGAAGAGGAGGTCCTTCGTAAACCATCTCGACTTCTTCTTTGGCATCTCCAAAGTCTTGATGATAGGAGGACATCTCCATAGAATTTTTTTTAAGAGAAAATTTTACTCCTTCCATCCTTTCGCTGGCCATGGTAGAAACTCTCTTTAGAGAGCTGACCATCCTCTCTTTGACCATCACTAATTTTTTATCATTCCCTTTTGGGACCACTTGTTCATATTCTGGAAATTCACCATCAATCAATCGAATCACCGTAAGAGATTTTCCCATTTTAAAAAAACCATGGGTGGCGTTGAAATAGATTCCCATCTCTTCCTCCCCATCTCGATCTCCAATGATTTTTTTAATCTCCAAAATTCCTTTTTTGGGAATGATAATTCCTTTTTCTTCAATGCCGCTAATTTTTTGATTCTCACGATCGACCAGAGAAAGGCGATGGCCATCTGTGGCGACCATTCTTAATATCTCCTTTCCACCTTGTTTACTCTGTGCAAAGAGAACTCCATTGAGGTGATACCGGGATTCTTCATTGGAGGCAGCAAAAGCCGTTTTTTCTATCATCTCTCGAATGAGTCGAGCCGAAACCGTTGAAAAATTTTCCTCTTGATAGGTGGGAAGAGAAGGAAATTCTTCAGGATCTAACCCTGCAAGATTAAAGATGGATTTCCCACATTGAAGGGTAATCCATTGATTATCTTTTTTCTGTATATGGATGGTCTCTTCGGGTAATTCCTTTACAATTTCATATAATTTATTTGCTGAAACAGAGGCCTTTCCTTTTTGATTAATTTTCGCAATTAATTCCTCACAAATTCCTGTTTCTAAATCTGTTCCGGTAAGGTAGAGGGAGTTTTTCTCCCATTCTAATAGAATATGGGATAGTATGGGAAGAGTCGTTTTTCTTCCTGCGACACTCTGCATTAACCCCAATCCTTTTATAAATTCCCTTTTATCAATTTCAAAATTCATCGTATTTACCTCCTAATAATATTATAATATTCTTTATCTTTATATAATACGTCTTCACCGTCTATCTCTGTGGAAATGAAGAAAAAGACCCTAACTAAAAAAAAAGAAAGAACATTTAACTGTTTAATTTCCACCGAAGAGGTTTGGGAAATGTATTTCATTTTTAAAAAATCGATTCTATCCTCTTCGCTCTCCTCATTAATTCACAATATTTCCACCTGATTTACCCTACGACGGTAAGTGGTCATTCTGGGGAGCCTAACGCCGAATCCAAATTACAAATTGGCGGACAAGAGGCTTTCCTCCATTCACTCCTTTCGTTCGTTCATCATCATACATTCAATAACTTAACTTAGTAGGGCTTATATTTTAATTCGACTTCGTAAATTTTCTATCATTTCTTTAAAGGGGGTCTCTTTGGACATCTTTTCTTCCACTTTTTTAATGGAATGGAGAACGGTCGAATGATCTTTTCCTCCAAATTTATCTCCGATTTCAAGTAACGAGGCATTGGTTAATTTTCGAGAGAGATACATGGAGATCTGCCGAGGGATCACATAACCTTTATTTTTTCTTTTCACCTTTAAGTCTGAAATTTTAATATTAAAAAAGCTTGAGACGACTTTTTGAACCAGATCGATGGAGACGAACTCCTCTTTAGGTTTAATAATATTTTTCAAAACTTCTTTGGCCAATTGGATGTCGATCGGTGTTTTGGTGAGGGAAGCAAAGGCGCCGATACGAATGAGGGATCCCTCTAAAACTCTAATATTGGAATCGATTTGAGAAGCGAGAAAGAAAGCGACATCATTGGGGAGAGCAATATTTTCCGTTTCGGCTTTCTTTCTTAAAATGGCGACCTTGGTTTCGATGTCCGGTGGTTGAATGTCAGCGATCAAACCCCATTCAAAACGAGATCGAAGGCGTTCTTCGAAGTTAGGGATATCTTTTGGAAACTTATCGCTGGTGACAACGATTTGCTTCCGCGCTTCATAGAGGGAGTTGAAGGTATGGAAGAATTCGGCTTGGGTTCTTTCTTTCCCGGCAATGAATTGGATGTCATCGATCAAGAGGATATCCATCCTTCTAAATTTATTTCGAAACTCATCCATCTTCTCATAGCGGAGCGAATTGATCAACTCATTCGTGAACTCTTCCGAGGAGATGTAACAAATCTTCCTCACCTCTGGAAGGATGTGATGTTGCAGAATATGATATCCGATGGCGTGAAGAAGGTGGGTCTTTCCCAATCCCACCCCACCATAAATAAAGAGGGGATTGTAATTCTTGGCCGGTAAATCAGCCACGGCCAGGCAAGCCGCATGGGCAAACTGGTTGCTCGCTCCCACCACAAAATGATCGAACGTATATTTTGGATTGGAGATGGGTTGGAAAGGATGGAGGATCTGCTGTTCATAGCTTGGCAAAGGTTGGGAGATAGGGTCCTTTCCATTCATCTTTTCATTTCTGATTCGGAATTGGAGTTGACAAGGCATATGGGTGAAGAGAGAAATCGCATCTTTAATAGTGGGGGAATAGTGTTCGTTGATCCACTCCTTAAAGAATCGGTTCGGGACCTCTAACTCAATCTTTTCTCCTTCCCTGGAGATAAAGTGAATCGGTTTAATCCAAATGTCGAAATTCTGTTGACCAACTCTTTCTTTTAAAGAATCGATCACCTTAGGCCATAAATCTTCCATGGAATCGACCCAGATGGTTTGAAGTGTTGCATGAAGGGTGTCGATAGAATAGGCAGGACAGACCCAAAAAAGAAAATATCTTCATTTTCAATTAGTTATAAGTCTCTTTGCACAACGTTTCCACAACTGTGGATAAATGAAATTAAAGACAAAGAGGGGAAAAATTGAGGATTAATTTATTGTACAGTAATCTGACAACAAATACTAACTCCATAATTTAAAAAAATCAAGTTTTTTTTGATGGAATTTATTCTTTCTCTGCCAACCTCGCCACAGCGACCACCCGTTCCCCCTCTTCGAGATTGATTAGCCTCACCCCTTGAGTGCTTCTTCCTTGAACAGGAATATCCACCGCCCGCAAGCGAATAATTTTTCCCTTGTTGGAGATGACCATCAATTCATCCTCATCCACGACGGTTTTAATGCCGATCACATCTCCAGTCTTTTGCGTTCTCTTCACGGTAAAGATACCGGACCCTCCCCTATTCTGAATTCGATATTCAGAGGCCTGGGTGCGTTTTCCATAGCCATTCGCGGTGACCGTCAAAATCTGTGTGTGGGGGGCGACCGCTTCCATCCCCACCACTTCATCTTCTTTTGTAATCTTAATCCCTCTGATCCCATGGGCAGTACGACCCATATCTCTAATCTGGTTTTCAGGGAAATGAATGGCCTTCCCCACTTTGGTGCTGATAAAAAGATGCAGTTTTCCATCGGTCAGTTTAGTGGAGATGAGCTCATCCCCTTCATCGAGGTGAATGGCGATGATGCCACCTGACCGAGGATTACTGTAGGCTTCAAGAGCGGTCTTCTTAATGGTCCCTCTTTTGGTCATAAAGGTGATGAACTTGTCTTTTGGAAAGTCTTTGAGGGAGAGAATAGCGGTCACCTTCTCCTGTGGATTGAGATTGAGGAGATTGACAATGGCCTTTCCTCGTGTGAGGCGACCAGCTTGTGGAAGTTCATGAACCTTCATCCAGTGTATCCTCCCCGCATCCGTGAAGAACAAGATGTAATCATGGGTTGAGGCGATGAAGAGTTCCTCTACAAAATCTTCTTCTTTGACATTAATCCCCACCTTCCCTTTACCTCCGCGATGCTGACTTCGGTAAAGGCTGATGGGATTCCTCTTGATATATCCCGTATGGGTGGTCGTCACCACCATATCCTCTTCGGCGATGAGGTCTTCGACTCGGATTTCTGGGGCGGCCTCCACAATTTCCGTTTTCCTTTCGTCTCCATAGGCATCTCGGATGGAAATGAGTTCCTCCTTGATCAAATTGAGAATCAATCGTTCACTGGCAAGGAGGGCCTTCAGCCGATTGATCAACTTGATGATCTCTTCATATTCTTCCACAATTTTACGTTGTTCAAGGTTGGTGAGTCGTTGGAGCCTCATCTCCAAGATTGCCTGGGCCTGTTGATCCGACAGGGCGAATTTTTCCATCAAGCGATCTTTTGCCTCCTTCGGGGTTTTGGAGGCCTTAATCGTGGCGATGATGGCATCAATGTGGTCAAGCGCCCTTTTCAACCCTTCCAGGATATGGGCCCTGGCTTCTGCCTTATTTAACTCATAGCGGGATCTCCGGATGACCACCTCTTGACGATGTTGGACAAAGAGGTGGAGCATCTCTTTGAGGGAGAGGAGTTTTGGCTGATTCTGGTGGATGGCCAGAAGAATGATCCCGAAAGAGGTTTGCATCTGGGTATGTTTATAAAGCTGGTTGAGGATGATCTCGGCCACCTCGTTACGTTTCAGCTCGACGACCACCCTCATTCCTTCCCTATCCGATTCGTCCCGAATATTGGAAATCCCCTCGATCACTTTCTCTTGGACCAATTCAGCGATTCGTTCAATCAACTTGGCCTTATTGGTTTGATAGGGAAGCTCGGTGATAACGATATTTTCACGTTCTCCTTTTCGGTCCCTCTCGATGATCGCCCTGGCTCGAAGTTGGATTACACCCTTTCCGGTTTCATAAGCCTGACGGATTCCCTCTCTCCCGTGAATGAAACCTCCTGTGGGAAAGTCAGGTCCAGGAAGATGGCTCATCAATTCCCCCAGGGAGATCTCAGGTGTTTCGATCAGGGTAATAATGGCATTAATGGTTTCTACGAGGTTATGAGGAGGGATATTCGTGGCCATCCCCACAGCAATCCCAGAGGAACCATTGACGACGAGGTTCGGGAATTTGGATGGAAGCACCGAGGGTTCAACCAGAGATTCATCGTAGTTCGGAACGAAATCGACGGTTTCTTTATCAATGTCAGCCAGTAATTCGGCGGTGAGTTTGGACATCCGGATTTCCGTATATCGCATGGCCGCTGGGGGATCTCCATCAATGGAGCCAAAATTCCCTTGGCCATCGACCAGGGGATAACGGAGAGAGAAATCCTGTGCCATTCTGACGATGGAATCGTAGACAGCCATGTCACCGTGGGGATGATATTTGCCGATCACATCGCCGACGATTCTTGCGGACTTTTTATAGGGTTTATCCCAATCGTTATTTAACTCATTCATCGCATAAAGAATGCGGCGATGAACGGGCTTAAGACCATCCCTCACATCGGGTAGGGCTCGGCCAATGATAACGCTCATGGCGTAGTCCATGTAGGACTTCTTCATCTCATCTTCGATATTGACGGGGATGTGCTCGAAGGCAATGTTCATGAAGACTCCTGAAATGATTTATGGCCGGAAAGAGCCCCTCAACTCATTCTTTCATTTAAGTTAAAGGCCAAGATGATTGGTGGTTTGTCATTTCCGGGAAGCCCTGCCCTTCTGGGCGGAGAGTTTCAATTTCATTAAAAAAACTTAATATAAAAACCCCTCTTCTGTCAACAAAATTAAGAGCTAATCTTGACAATGAGCCATAAATGTGGTTTAAATAAAAAGCTTAATTATTTCAAAAAATAAGCCACTCTAACAAAGAGGGATTCAATGAAGAGAACATATCAGCCCAGTAATCTCAGGCGGAAGCGGACTCATGGATTCTTGGAGAGGATGAGTACTAAAAGCGGTCGAAATGTTTTAAAACGGAGGCGAACGAAGGGGAGAAAGAAGTTGACCGTTTAAACCCTAAATTCCTGAGAACGGCAAGTGAATCTATTCAACAGATAGATGAAGATGGGGATCACTGTGAAAGGATCCTTCAGGTTCACAAAAAAAGAACGGATCACTCAGCCTCAGGATTTCAGAAGGGTGATGAAATTAGGGAGAAGGCATGCCTCTCGAGACTTCATCCTCTTTATACAGAAGAATGAGAACACGTTTCACCGACTGGGGATTGTGGTAAAGAAAGAAATTGGGCCGGCGACTTTTCGGAATCGAATGAAACGCTACATCCGAGAATTTTTCCGCCTCCATAAGCATCAGATCAAAGGATCTTACGATATTATTTTAATGGTTAAAAAGGGATGTTCGTTCAATCGATACCAGGAAGCGGAAGGAGAACTTAGAAGACTCATTTTATGAAGAAGAGAACGACCCACGAGCTGGCCAAAGAAGGACTCATCGTTCTAATCCATCTCTATCGACATTCGCTTTCGCCCCTCCTTGGGCCCTGCTGCCGTTTCACTCCTTCCTGTTCCTCTTATGCCTTACTATCGATTCAACGTTTCGGAATCATGGAGGGGGCCTGGCTTATATTCAAGAGACTTATCAAGTGCCATCCTTTCCATCCTGGGGGATTCGATCCGGTTCCCGAAATGATCAAAAAATATTAAGAGGGAGATTTAGGGTAAGAGATATATGGAAAAGAGAGCTATCTTTGCGATATTATTGACATTTGTTGTAATTTTACTTTGGACTGTCATCCAATCAAAGTTCTTTCCACAAACGCCCAGTAAGCCGGCACCTCAGGAAGTAAAGAAAGAACAAGTATCTCCTCAAGAAAAGGGAGTCGAAAAGAAGACAGATATCAAAGAATCAAAACCCTTAAAGGAGGGAAAGACCCCTGCGAAACAAACGCTTATCCCTCAAAAGGAGATCTCTATAGAAACCCAGAACTTTTGGGCCGTCTTCACCTCTGAGGATGCGAGATTAAAACATTTCAAACTTAAGAAATATGAAGACAGAGTAAATGAAACTGCTCTGACAATAAAGCTGACCCAATTCGTTGAAGAGATTCTTGGCAAGAAAGTCGAAACGCCCAAAAAACCAGAACCTCTCGATCTCGTCAATACAAGTGGGGAGAAAGGTCTTCCTTTAGGGCTAACCTTATCACTTTCTGGTGAGAATTGGGAGGTGGATAAAGACCAACTCCGTTTGCTCGAAAGCAGTGAAAAGGGTGAAATCACTTTTTCAAAGAGCCTGGATAACGGGTTGAAGGTATTGAAACGCTTCAAGTTTACCGCTGATCGATACACTATCAATCTCGAGGTGGAGATTCAAAATAATTCTTCGAAAGAAATCATGAATCAATTGGGACTTGAATGGATCGGAGAGATTGAGCTGGCAAAACTGGCTAAGGAGGAAAACAAGGATTTCGGTTTGAAATATTCCTTCTTCAGGAATCAAAAGGTGGAAAAAAAGGAGTTCGGAGGATCATCCACCTCAGGCTGCGTCCCCGGTTGTGGAACACAGAAGAAGACCGTCGAGCCTTTCGAAACCACAGAGAAGGGGGATATTAAATGGTTTTCCTTTGAGGGTGAATATTTTGTCGCCCTCTTAATCCCTCCCCCATCCAAAGAGATCACCTTGTCAGTAAAAGGGACCGAAAAGAATCTGCTGAAAGCAGATCTTAATCCCTCCCCTATTTCCATTCCCCCCAAGGAAAAAATCAACGTTTCATACCAGATCTATTTAGGTCCCAAGGATGAGGACTTGTTGAAAACATTGGGTGTTGGCGCGGAAAAACTGGTAAATTTTGGTTTCTTTACGATCGTTGCCAAACCCCTCCTCTGGTTTTTGAGGCTCACCAATAACGTCACTAAAAATTATGGGATCGATATCATCATTCTCAGCATTCTGATCAAGATCGTCTTCCTTCCGTTAACACAGATCAGTTTCAAATCGATGAAGGAGATGCAGAAGGTACAGCCGGAGATGAATCGGCTCAAGGAGCAGCACAAGAATGATAAGGCAAAGCTTCAGCAAGAGATCATGCTCCTTTACAAAAGGAGGAAGATCAACCCCATGAGCGGGTGCCTCCCCATGTTGATTCAGATCCCTGTGTTTATTGCTCTTTATAATGCTCTTCAATATACCATTGAGATGAGACATGCCCCTTTCTTTCTCTGGATCAAGGACCTTGCTGCTAAAGACCCCATCTATATCACTCCGCTCATCATGGGTGCCACCATGGTCATCCAGCAAAAGATGACCCCTACAGCCGCCGATCCAACTCAGGCTAAAATGTTTCTGCTGATGCCAGTGATGTTCACCTTTCTCTTCCTCAATTTTCCATCCGGTCTCGTTATATACTGGTTGATCAATAATGTCTTATCCATAGCTCATCAATATTATTTGAATAAAAAGACATGAGGTTTGAATCTTGGAAGAAATTGAGATTGCCAAGCAGCTCACAATAGGATTGCTGGAGCGAATGGGGGTCAAGACAGAGGTAGAGGGGTTTTTAAAAGAAGGAGCGCTCTGTCTCGAGATCAAAGGAGATCAGGAAGGAATTCTTATTGGAAAACACGGCCGTACCCTCGAATCGCTTCAACTGCTCATCAACCGAATGGTCCATAAAAGGTTGAAGAACGCCATGAGAGTAATTTTAGATATCGACGACTACCGAAAAAGAAGGGCAGACAGCATGGCCGAGATGGCCCATCGATTGGGCGAAAAAGCAAAAGGGACAGGCCATTCCCTAACCGTTGGTCCATTCAATGCTCATGATCGGAGAATCATTCACGTCACCCTCAAGGAAGACCCTTCCCTCAAAACGGAGAGCCTTGGGGAAGGGGAGTTAAAGAAGGTCAAAATAATCCCAATGAAAAAAGAGGGATAAGCTCCTGAAACCACTTGAATAAACCCCGTTAGAAATTTTTCATTATTAACCAGGAGTCCCCTTTGGTAACCTACTTCTAATGGGGCGAGTAGTATGGTTTTCTAACGGGGTAAAAGTGAATAGAGGCTCCTCATTCAGTTCTTCAAAAAGGACCCCGCCTAATCCAGAAGAGACGATTGCAGCCATTTCAACTCCATTTGGAGAAAGCGGTATTGGCATCGTCCGCATCAGCGGTTCCTCTGCCGAACCCATCGCCAGGAAATTATTTAAACCCAAAAAAGACCAATCCTATTTTATCTCCCATCATTTCCATTATGGGGAAATCATTGACAATCAAAGTGGAAATCCTGTTGATGAGGTGTTGATTGTCCTGATGAAATCTCCTAAGACCTATACCCGAGAGGATATTGTGGAAATACACTGCCATGGAGGGTATTTCATTTTACAGAAGGTATTAGAGTTAGTGTTGAAGGAAGGGGCCCGGATGGCTCAGCCTGGAGAATTTACAAAGAGGGCCTTTCTCAATGGCAGAATTGATCTCACCCAGGCTGAGGCGGTGATTGATCTGATCAGAGCAAAAACCCAGACCAGCCTTGAGATTGCCAACCAGCAACTGAGGGGATGGCTTTACAAGGAAATGGCCCAGCTCAAAGCACAAACGATCGAACATTTGGGCCTGATTGAAGCTCACATCGATTTTCCAGAGGAGGAAATTGAGCCGATTGCTTTTGGAGAGCTGAAGGGAGACCTGGAGAGAATGATCCATCAGGTGGAGGAGTGGATTGCCTCTTATGAAGAGGGAAGGATCTTTCGTGAAGGGATATCTTGTGCGATTGTGGGGAAGACCAATGTTGGTAAATCAAGCCTTCTCAATGTATTGTTGAAAGAAGAGAGGGCCATTGTTACCCCGATCCCAGGGACGACCAGGGATGTGATAGAAGAAGTCCTGAATATTTATGGGATTCCAGTGCGTTTGATGGATACTGCAGGTTTGAGAAAGCCTGCCGATTCCATTGAACAGGAAGGGGTGAGGAGGGCAAAGGAGCGGGTGGCTGACTCTGACTTCGTCCTGTTAATGCTCGATGGAAGTCGAGAACTTGATGCGGATGATTTAGAAATCTTTGGGGAAATAAGAGGAAAAAAGAGGGCGGTGATCATCAATAAAAAAGACCTTCCTCTAAGGATATCATTAGAGGAGGTGAAGAGTCGATTTAAGGATGACCCGATCGTCCTAATCAGTGCTCTTAAAAACGAAGGGATTGATGGCCTGAAGAAGATGATTTATACCTCATTGGTTCATAAAGAGGTAAGGGCAACGCCAGAGCATCTGATCGTTGCAAATATACGGCACAAAACTGCTCTTACTCAGGTGAGGGATAATCTTTCGAATGCCACGAAGGCATTGGAAGAGGGGATCTCTCTTGAGTTTATCGCCTTTGAAATCCGCGCTGCATTGGAAGCCCTCGGAGAGTTGGTTGGGGAGACAACTACAGAGGAGGTATTAAACCGCATCTTCGAACAATTCTGTATCGGTAAATAGACCCCCAAACTTCCTTCCCCCCTGACTGTGTCGTAATGGTGGGCAGGGGACAGAGAGCCAGCTTCGGAAGCTTTAGAATTGCGGTTCTTTGAAGGTTATGGGTAACCGTCCTGATAATTGAAAATGATGTTTGCATGGTAAACAAAACTATGAATTTGTTCGCTAAAAGGTTTCGCTCTAAAGCCCCCTCAGCCGCCTCTCTATCCCCTGTCCAATTTGGAGACCGCTTAAGGACAGCCTTTGATTTTCTGCCTACTCTCTATTGCGACACAGTCTCCTTGTGGGGGAAGGTGGGGATGGGGGGTAGGAATGTTTCACGTGAAACATAAAGCTCCCCACATCCTTCTCATCAACCCCTGGATCACGGATTTTGCAGCTTATAACTTCTGGATAAAACCTCTTGGTCTCCTCTCTATTGCTAGTCTCTTAAGGGAAAATGCGTTTCGAGTCACGCTGATCGATTGCCTCGATTTCTCAATAAAAACCCAAAAATACGGAGATGGGAGGTTTTTTAAAACTAAGATTGAGAAACCTCTTCTCTTCAAATCCATCCCGCGGAATTATAGCCAGTATGGAATACCTGAAGAAATCCTGTTGAAAAGGCTATTATTTATTGAAGAACCAGATCTCATTTGTGTTACTTCAGGGATGACCTACTGGTATCCAGGAGTATTTAAAGTAGTTGAAATTATAAAGAAATTATTTAAAAACGCCCCCATAATTCTGGGTGGAATCTATGCGACTCTCTGTTATGACCATGCAAAAAAATATTCCGGTGTGGATATTGTCTTCAACGGAAGCGGAGAAGTGGAGATATTAAAGTTGATCTCAGGCATCACTAAATTCCGCATTCCGCAATCTCTCCGAGCCAGAGGGCTCTCTGAGCCGGAGGCCGAATTCCGCATTGATTCATTGCCCTATCCTGCCTTCGACCTTTATCCTCAATTTGATTATGTGTGTATTGTTACCTCCAGGGGATGCCCGTTAAGGTGTACCTATTGTGGTTCCCCATTCTTAACAAAGGGTTTTTTCAGAAGGGATCCCCTCAAGGTTGTTGATGAAATTGAATACTGGACAAATAAATATCAAGTTAATAATATTGCCTTCTATGATGACGCTCTTCTCATCGAGCCATCAAAACATTTTATTCCTATCATGAAAGAGGTCATGAAAAGGGGGATCCGCTGTAATTTCCACACCCCCAATGCTATCCATGTTAAAGAGATAGATGAGGAAGTAGCTGGTCTTCTATTTCGTGGTGGATTCAAAACCATCCGTCTCGGTTTTGAAACATCGAATAAAGACACGCAGATCGAGACTGGAAGGAAGGTGGACAATCAGGAATTCCGGCAGGCGATCAAACATTTAAAGAGGGTAGGGTACTTGGGCGAAGAAATTGGGGTATACATCATGATAGGATTGCCTGAGCATAGGGTAGGGGAGATTGAGGAGAGCATTGCCTTTGTGAAAGAGGCAGGTGCAAAGCCAATGCTGGTGGAATACTCGCCCATTCCTTATACTCCTTTGTTTGAAAAAGCAAAAAGAATGTCAAAATTCGATCTCGAAAATGAACCTTTGTATCATAACAATTCCATACTACCATGTCAGTGGGACGGGTTTACGATCGCAGACTATAAAAGGTTGAAGGAAGATTTGAGGAGGGGATGAATGAAACCCTACGAGATTGTAAAAGATATTTTTATCGTGGGAGGTCCGGACATCACGGATGGTCGAGATGGTTGCGTCTATCTTTTGAATTTGGGAGAACTAATATTGATTGATACTGGGGCAGGGTGGAGTGTTGAGAAAATTATTAAAAATATCGAGAAATTTGGATTTGATTGTAAAAACCTAAATAAAATCATTCTTACTCATTGTCATATCGATCATATCGGAAGCGTCCCAGAAATCAAGAAGAGGTTTGGGTCCAAGATATACATTCACAAATTGGATGCTCCACCTCTTGAAACTGGGGATTCGATTTTTACGGCTGCCAAATGGTATCAGACAAACTTTCCTCCAACTACGGTTGATGTGAAATTGAATTCTCCGGAAGAAATATTAGCGATTGGCAAGCAGAAGATTGTTTGCCTTCATACACCGGGTCACACTCCGGGATCAATATGTATCTATCTGGATAAAGATGGAAAACGAATTCTTTTTGGTCAAGACCTTCACGGTCCTTTGCTTTCCGAGTTTGGATCGAATCTCGAGGACTATGGCCGCTCAACTAAAAAGTTACTCGACCTCGATGCAGATATCCTCTGCGAAGGCCACTTCGGAATTTATAAGACAAAGAAGGATGTAAAAGACTATATCCTCTCCTACCGCCGCCAATACGGCGTTGAGTAACCCAACCCCACTACAAATATCCCCCTTTTCTAAAGGGGGAGTGAGGGGGATTATTAAATCTATCATTTTGGGAACTGTGGGGAGGGAGTAGAAAGAGAACCAGAGTTGGGTCGTTTGTGCATGTAATGAAGCAGCTCACATCTTAGTGACAATCTGTCTGCATCTCTTAGAAAAAATATTCTTGACAAAAGGGTATTTATAGCATACTCTTTTTTAAAGAGTATAATAATGGGGGAGTTTATATGGCAAAATATTTGAAGAAAGTTCAAGTGTTACTGACCGAGCAACAGTTAAAAGACCTCGAAGAGATTGCCTCTGAGAATCATAAGAAGCTCGGCACCCTCGTCCGTGAGGCTATCGAAGAGTACCACCTCAAGAAAAAGAAGCAGCAGAAGATTGCCGAAGCCGTGGACCGGCTCCTATCCCTTCCTGAAGTGCCAGTCCCCGAAGATTATCAGAAATGGGAAGCCGAATACCTTGAGGGAAAGTATTCATGTCGATAAGGGTGCCGCCTATCTTGTTTATCGATGCCAATCTGATCATGTATTCCATCGGCAGTCCTCATCCTCTTCGTGAACCCTGCAAGAAAGTCCTTGAAAAAATAAAGTCTCGAGAAATTCTCGGCGTAACGAACACAGAAGTTCTCCAGGAGATCCTCTGTCGGTATTTCTCAATAGAAAGAAGAACACTCGGCGAAATGGCCTATCAGTCGATGACGGAATTGTGTACAGATATTTTTCCGGTAAGAGTTGTGGACACAGATAAGGCCCTTGAGATTTTAAAAAGAGTGAACGGAATCACATCCCGTGATGCTGTCCACGCTGCTACCATGATCCACAACGGGATAAAAGAGATCATCTCCACCGATCCTCACTTCGATCTCATTCATGAAATCAAAAGAATCGACCCGTTAAAACTCAATGGCAACTCTTCATGATCTGAAATTCAAGAAGAGGATCAAGATTTTTAAAAGGGAAGGGTGGATAATTAGAGAATAGAAATGAAGCGAATAGAAGAAGGATTTTAAAATTACTTTTAAAGTGAGGACCGTATGACAGGCGCAGAAAGTCTGATCCGTACCCTTGTCGTCTCCGGTGTCGAGGTTTGCTTCGCCAACCCAGGCACCACCGAGTTGCAGTTGGTCATTGCCCTTGACAGGCTTGAGACCATGCGTTGCATACTCGGAATGGCTGAAAGCGTTGTCACGGGCTGTGCCGACGGCTATGCAAGGATGGCAGGGAAACCCGCGATGACGCTGGTCCACTGCGGACCGGGTTTTGCCAACGGGATTGCCAACGTTCACAATGCGCGCAGGGCGAACACGCCGATGGTGAACATCGTCGGCGACCAGGCCACCTTTCACCGTCCGTTCGACCCGCCCCTGACCGCGGATACCGAAGGGCTCGCACGCTCGGTGTCGCACTGGGTCAGGACGAGCAGCCTTGCGTCTCAGGTTGCCTCTGACGCCGCGGCAGCAGTGCAGGCTGCGGCCAGTCCTCCGGGACAGATCGCTACGCTGATCGTGCCGGGTGATGTGGTCTGGGGCGAGGCGAGCGGCCCGGCTTTGCCGCTGCCCATGGCACCCAGGCCGCAAGTGGAGCAGGAGGTGGTCAGGGGAGCGGCGAATATCCTCCGTTCGTCAGAGCCAACGATGATGCTGCTCAACGGACAGGCACTTTGTGAGGCGGGTCTCGCAGCCGCCTACCGGATTGCCCACGCAACCGGAGCGATGCTTCGTGGGCCGACGCATGTTCCACGCATGGCTCGCGGTCGGGGCAGGGTGCCGGTGGATCGCATTCCTTATGTGGTGGACACAGCCCTCCAGTTGTTCGCGGGGTTCAAGCATGTGATCCTCGTCGGCGCAAAACCACCCGTGGGGTTCTTTGCCTATCCTGGAAAGCCCAGCCTCATGGCGCCAG
>Ga0210051_1000170_pt1 | contig 52435 bp, 52 predicted proteins | sample CryGey092014_all_FD_185464 | JGI IMG/M metagenome (GOLD analysis project Ga0210051, IMG submission 185464) | Groundwater microbial communities from aquifer - Crystal Geyser CG23_combo_of_CG06-09_8/20/14_all (SPAdes) (version 2) | ecosystem: Environmental > Aquatic > Deep subsurface > Groundwater...
CCGTGTATCAGTGTCGCTTACAAAATAAAAAATACAACTAGTCAGACCTCTTAATAGTTTTTAATTAAGAACCCCTCAAGTTGTATTTTTGCCTAAAAACTATCTAATTTTTGGGTTCTTTTACACAGGCATATTTTCCTTTCCGGGACCAAAGTCCCTCTATGCACTATCTATTTTACTCTTATTTTAACGGTTGTCAAGGGTGTTGCGACTCATCACCTTTTAAGAGAAAAGCAGGTGAGTTTTTTTATCTGCGTCATCCGAGTGATATCACCATATCAATCTTACTCTAAAAATCTATTAGGCATGCCCCGATTCCGTATATATATTTTAATATAAATTATACCGGTAAGCACCCCTATGATCAAAACTATTAATGGGCCGGTTCGGTGGCCTTCAAATCCTGGCGCAACTAAACCTAAGATGCCTAAAATAATACAAAATACCAAACTAATTAATATAAGCGCTCTCCAAATCCAACTATTCCATTTATTTTTAAAATCCATAAAAATATAAAAAAATCAATAAATAAAATTTATTTCAAAACATACTCTGCCATCTCCGCCAACTTGTACGCATAATTATTTTACAGCAATTTTCCGATATAGTCTGTCATTTCTGCCAAACGGCAGGCGTATCCCCATTCATTATCATACCAGGCCAAGACCTTAACCAAAGTTTCGTCCATTACCATTGTATAATTTGCGTCAACGATTGAAGAATAAGTATTGCCTTTATAATCTATCGAAACCAGGGGTGCGTCTTCAATGCCCAAAATTCCGTCAAGTTTTTTTGTCTGCGAAACCTTTTTAAATTCCATATTGATTTCTTCGACCGATGTCGGAGTTTTGACAACACAGACAAAATCAGTAATTGAGACGACCGGCGTCGGCACGCGAAGCGAAATTCCGTCTAATTTTCCCTCAAGTTCCGGAATTGTTTTTGTGACGGCAATTACCGCGCCCGTAGTTGTCGGAATAATTGAAAGTGCCGCCGCTCTTGCCCGACGCAAATCTTTGTGCGGCAAATCAAGCAGGCGCTGGTCGTTTGTGTAGCTATGCGCTGTCGTCATAAAGCCGTACACAATTTTAAATTTATCGTGCAAAACTTTAACCACCGGCGCCAGACAATTTGTGGTGCAGGAAGCCATTGAAATAATATTATTTTTTTCGGAATCATACTTCTCTTCGTTGACTCCTAAAACGAAAGTCGGAATCTCTCTGCTTTTGGTCGGCGCAGAAATTATCACTTTTTTGGCACCTGCTTCAGTATGTTTTTTGGCTTCCTTATATTCGGTAAAAACTCCGGAGCATTCAAGCACAATATCAATACCCATATCCTTCCAAGGCAATTTACCCGGATCTTTTTCGGCCAAAATTTTTATTTTTTGTCCGCCAACATCCAATTCACCATCTTTACCCTTGACGGTTTTATCATACATCCCGTAAATAGAATCATATTTTAGCAAATGCGCCAAAGTCGGCGCATCGGTTAAATCATTAATTGCAACAACTTCCAACCCTTGATGATGGCTTAAAATTCGTTTAAATGTTGGACGCCCTATTCTCCCAAATCCATTTATAGCTATTTTTGTCATTTTTGAAAGCGACCCCGATATCCGGACTGCACCCGGATTATCCGGATAAATTGATCCGGGTCATCCGTGTGTAAAATCAGGGTAATCCGTGTCGCTGTTAACACTCTATTTTCAGTAACTGACAAATTTTTTCTCTGTCAAAGCCAATAACAATTTGCCCGTCAATATCTGAAACCGGCACGCCCATCTGGCCTGATTTATCAATCATTTCATTCAGAGCTTTTTCGTCTTGAGAAACATCAATATCTTGAAATTCAACGCCTTTTTCTTTCAAAAAAGCTTTAAGCGTATGACAATAAGGGCAAGTTGGAGTGGAATAAACCTTAACCATTTCATTAAAAATCCTAATCTACGAATGATATCCGAATTATCCGAATCAGACATTCGGATGGGCGCATTCAGATAATGTCCCGCCGAGCGGGACTTTGCGCCATTTTGATGCCATTCGGAGCATTCGGATGGAGATTCGGATCATTCGGGTCGCTGTTATTGATTTTTTAAATAATTATACGCGCCCAGCGCCGCTTTGGCTCCCATGCCCGCGGCAATTATAATCTGTTTTCCCAATGCATCGGTCACATCTCCGGCCGCAAAAATGCCCGGAACCGACGTCACGCAGCTATCATGATTAATTATAATTTCTCCTTTATCGTTGCATCTTAATAATCCTTCTAAAAACATAGATGCGGGCGTTGAACCGATTTCTACAAAAATTCCATTGACATTTATTTTGCGCTCCTCTTTTGTCCTGAAGCTTCTATAAACTAGTCCATTAACAAATTTTTCGCCCGAAATCTCAATTATCTCAACTTCATTTAATATTTCAACTTTTTTATCTTTTTTCAGCCTTTCTCGCAGTTCTTTATCATCACCACGCAACTCATCGTAACGATTCAAAAGATAGATTTTTGAAGCATATTTGGTCAATTGCCAGACAGTATCCTGCCCGGCGTCTCCCGCTCCGATAACTGCCACTATTTTATCACGGAAAATAGGGGCATCACAAGTTGCGCAATAAGAAATCCCTTTGCCTTCAAACTCTTTGGCTCCGGGAATTTCCAATTTTCTTTCCGACTTACCGGTAGCGATAATAATGGCTTTACCTTGATAATTTTCTTTATTTGATTGGGCGTCAAAATTTTTAGATTCTCTCTCGTCTCCCTCATTTTGTTTTAATCTTATGCTGAGTACAGTTTCCCCTTCTTTGATTTCCAAATCAAAATCGCCCTGGCTTGCTTTTTTATCAAATCTTTTTAGATGTTCAACAAATTTTTGAACTAATTCTACTCCGGAAATAGCCCAATATCCTAGATAATTTTCTATCTTATAACCTTCCATCAATTGACCACCAAATTCTCTGGTTAAAAGCAAAGTTTTTAATTGTTTTCTAGCCGCAAAAATTGCAGCGCTTATGGCAGCCGGTCCGCCGCCAATAATAATTAGATCGTAAATCATAACAAATCTTTTAGTTGTTTTCTCATGTTGCACCCTATTATTTTACAGCTTTTTTGACAGAATCTCAAGCGTTGACGCTCCTCTTTCGCCTTTTTACCTTGCCAAATTCCTTGGATGTTGTTTTCTCCGATATTGCCGATTGGCTGACTTCGAAAACAAAGCTTGACGTCTCCGTTTGGCTCAATAATTAAATTATTATACGGTGCCAAACATGGCCTTCTTCCCAAAGAATTTCCGTCAAGATAATACCGATAAATAAGTTTAAGATGAAAAGATGGATTTTTTATGACTGGGGGTTTGTTTTTTATTATTGGCTTCAAATATTTTTCAACTTGTTCCTTTGTCGGCCAAAGCTCCGAACTGGAATGCCAATTCTCCCGATAGAAACGCTCAATATTAAAATCAAGCGGCTGAATTATTAAATTAAAATTATTTTCCTGGCAATAGAGGACCAGATCGCTGATACCCTCAATATTTAGACCCGTTAAAAGCAAGCCGACCTCGATTTTTATTTCGTTTTTTCTGTTTTTATCTTTCAAATGCCTAAGGGCCTTTTTCGCTTTGGCGCCGGCGCCCGAAACTCCTCTTAATTTATCATGGATACTTTCATCAAGACTGTATAAAGAAACTTTAACACTTGCAAAACCGGAGCGTGAAATATCTGCCGCCGTCTGCTCATTAATCAGGGCCCCATTAGTGTTAAGGGACATAGCCAGAGCGAGCCGGCTGCCTAGATTGGCGATTTTCAATGACAGATATTTTTCTATCAGCGGCTCGCCACCGCTTATCTCAACCACCGCCTCTGGCCAGGCCTGCGATATCTGCGCCAGAAGTCCGAACCAGCGTTCCGGCGGCATTTGGTATATATTGTTACTTTTCCAGGTATCGCAATGGCCGCATCGGAAATTACATTTTTTGGTGATTATTAAATCTATATAAGCAGGTCGACTCAAAGAACTGCCAAAATTTTTATCTATTAAATTCGCCGCGTATCTTCTAACGGAAGCTATCCTCATGAATAAAAATTTATTCTCCCTCGATGCTAACTAATTTCCAGGTATTTCCCTTGATCGACTTTACTTGCACCTGACAAGGCATCAGCAAATTTATGTTATATTCCAAATTCTCCGGGCTGATGCTTTCGCCATGTTCAATAATGTCACCCAGTTCTATCGTAATTTTATCAATTTTTAAAAGCCCGTTTTTCTGGGCTTCCTCTCTGGCAATTTTAACTATTTCATTAGCAAGATGAAAATCATGCATGATAAAAATGCAAAATGCAAAAATCAAAATGAAAAATGATAATTCAAAAATTTAAAATTATCATAAAATTTGCTTAAGCAAATTTTATGATACCTAAATTTTACATTTTGATATTTACATTTTAAATTTCTTCTAATGCGTAGCGCAAGTCAGGCACGGATCATATGCCCGCACAAGCATTTTAATCAAATCCCGACATTCTTCTTTGCAAAGCCTCTTGCCGCTTTTTGTTAATTTTGGCAGATATTCAACTAAGTCATCTTCAAGCCGCGCTAAATTTTGGGCCGTTGGAGTAATAATATTGGCATTTTTTATCAGACCATTTTTGTCTATTTCATAAAAATAAAAAAGTGTGCCTCTGGGCGCTTCAATTGCTCCAAAACCTTTTCCTTCTTTTATTTCAATCGGGTGAGGTTCAATAGACTCATAATCAATGTCTTTCGCTTTTTCTAAAAGCTCCTGAGCTTCTTGGACGCAATGGACCATTTCAATTGCCTGAGCCAAAATATTATAAAAAGGATTAGAAATTGGCAGAATCAAATCTGTCTCCCTAAAAACGGATTTGGCTTTTGGGCTGAGATATTTGGAATTTAAATTTAACCTTGCCAAGGCGCCGACCATATAAGATTCTCCTTTAAATTGAGAGCGTTTTGCCGCCGGGCTTTCCTTGACTTGAAATTCCTGGATTTTGGGCATAAATTCACTTATTGATTCTGCCTCTTTTTCCGTTTTAATCAATCCATCATAAACAGCGTATTCATCCGGCAAGCTCAATGCGACAAAATTGCATTGCCTTTCAAATGAAGGATATTTCAACCGGCTAAAGAATTTTGCCAAATTAACTGCCGCGCTTAATGCTTGGCTGCTTTCTTTCAGAATTTCTTTTATTTTTTCCTGGTCCGGGGCTTTTTTAAAACCGCCGACTGCCGGCGTTAAGGGATGGATGGAACGGCCGCCGACAATTTCAATGATTTTGTTGCCGAAATTGCGCAGCAAAAGCGCATCTTTTGCTTTTTTGGAATATTTTTTAATTAATTTTAAATCATCCTTGATTCCAAAAAAATCAGAAAGCGAAAAAAAGAAAAGGTGCAAAGCGTGGCTGTTCAAAATCTGCCCCATCATCATAAGTTTCCTCAGCAAAATCGTCTGCTGCGAAGGGAAAACTCCCAAAGCTGCTTCCAGCGCCTTTAAACTCGTCAAGTTATGGACAACTGGACAGACGCCGCAAATCCTGGAAGTGATTTGAGAAACTTCCTGGAACGAGCGGCCCTGCAAAATCCCTTCCAGCAACCTGGCTCCCTCATATATATTAAGCCTGGCTTTGGTCACATTGCCATCGGCAATATCTGCCACAAATCCGGCGTGCCCTTCAATTTTAGCGATATGGTCGATCTTTATTTGCATAAATTTAATTTATCTGTTGCCATTTGTATATTTTTTGGAATCCCACTCCTCTTTGCCTACCTGCAATTGTTGCGAAAATTTTATCTCTATTTTTGCTTTTGGAAAAGGCATACTTTTTTAGTTCAACATTAACAAATTTATTTAAAACTTCGGAATTTCCTCTTATACCGCCTCTGCCGCCTTCTTCTTCTGCCTGCTGAATAATTTTTTCTGGAATTACAACTAGATTGTCTTTGATATAACCTTCGTCATAATTATTTTCTTTTAAAATTTTTACATAATTTTCCTTCTCGCTTTCCGGAACAACTAAATATAGATCCTTTAAATTAATTTCATTTGCTAAAATCCCGTCCTCATATTTTCCAGAAGGTGTTTCTTCAGATCGACGAGACGGATTTACGGCAGCGACAGACATACCATCAACCAAAAAATCATTCCCAAGTCTTGCGAAAAAAACTATATCCTTTCCTTTTTTCGAAACAGCAAATCCCTGCTCAATTTTGGTTCCATAACTAAAATCTGCGCCGTTTCCTTTAAAATAAACAAATTCATCAATATTTCCTGTCTGGCCAGCTTTTTTCATTTCTGAATATTCCTCACCCTTTGAAAATGCAGTGGAACCTCTCAAATAATTATCTTTTATAATTTTTTCTACTTTAGATGGATTGGTAACATGGGTAAATACGCCTTTTCCTGTTCTTCTTGCTTCGTAATAGGCGCGGTGCCTTACCAATTTAAAATCGTTTTCATTATAATGAAAATATCTATTGAAGCGCTCCTCAGCCCATTTTCCTGTGTCCTTGTTTTTGTTTTTTATATTTTCGATTATCTCTTTTAGATTTGCTTGATTTTTTAAAAAAGAGGCGTAATCCTGTTCTTTTACCCCAATAGCATAAAGACTGGCATCGTGGCGGTCAAAATAAAAATTTTTTTTCAATTCAAATTGTCTTTTGAATTCTTTATCTTCATCATTTTTCAATTCTTCTAGTCGTTTATCTAACGCATCCATCGTTTTTTTAATCTCGTCCGGCGATTTATTACCAAGGCATCTCGTATATCCTTCTTTTAATTTTTCTTCATATTCTTCCTTAAATTCAGTTTTCATTTCTTGCAGATTTGGGATATTAAAATGTCTAAAAGCCCTCTTATTCTCAAACCCATACATCAAACCACCTGCCACGCTTGCATTTTTATAAAGAAGTTTCTTTATCTCGCCTTCCATTTCATCCTCGTTTTTGAAATTTTCTGATAAATTTCCGGTTATTTTTGTCTTGAATGATTCAATATCTAATTCAAATTGAGTAAGCTCATTTTTGAATTTTTCAGAATTCTCGTCAACCAAGCTAAGGGCTTCAGGATTTGTAATTTTTTCGCGGTATCGGCTTTTTTCTGTAGTTTCTGTTTCTGCTTCGGCTTTAATTTCTTTATCGGCCGGCTCTGATTTTTCTGGCTTGCTAGTTTGTTCTTTTAATTCTTCTTTCTGCTCGCTAATTTCTGCTTTTTCGCTTTCTGCTTTTTTTGATAAGCCCACAACTTCCGCTAATTCATTCCAATCATTTGCCTTAGCTATTGCTTTTATCTTTTCGGCCATGCTTTTAAATACGCCTTTGCCTCGTTCATAAATTGAATACATTTTTTCATCAAAGCGATTATAGAGATCGCCGGCTGTTTCATCGTATTTTTTTGCGATTTCTTGAAAATTATTTCTGCCGTGTTCAAGCTTATTTAATTCTACTTCACCCTCCGAAATTTTTTTGTCCGCTATATTTTCTAAGTCAATCTCTCCCTCTGCCTGTTGTTCTTTTCTCGGCATTATTTCGGGCTTTGACTCTTGTATTTTAATTTCTTCAAATTTTTGGCTGTCCATTTTCGATTATTCCTTTAATTTTTCCTCTAATCTCCTCTAATTTTTTCTTATCAATTTCCGATAGAAAATCAAGAATTACCTGATTCTGTTCTTTTTTTAGCTCATCCATAATTTCAGAGTATTCTTGCGCCGCGGAATCTATATATTTTTGTTTTTCTATCTTAAACTCGTTGTTCATAATTAAAATTAAAGTTGCAAGTCTTTTTTTATTGTCTTATATTCCTGCAAGGCTTTTTTTGATCCGATTGCCGGCGGTTCAGGATACATGTCGTCCAGCATGCCAAATCTCTGCATGATCAGATCCACTTCCTGCTGGGAAAATCCGTAAATTTCCTTTAATTTACTATTGAAATTATTGATGGCCGCGCCCTTCATCGGCCCTCGGCAGCCGTCGCAGGGATAGTTGCTTGACGGGCAGGGCGCGCCGCAGCCACCCAGAATGACCGGCCCAAGGCAGGGCTCGCCTTTTTGCAAAAAACACTCGTTTCGTTTCAGCTGACATTCATAGCAAACCGGTCGCTGGGGAATTTTGGGGATAACGCCCGCAATCAATTCTTTGGCCGCCCAAAAAAATTCTTCTTTATTGATCGGGCAACCCGGAATTTCCAAATCCACTTTAACATAATGTTTGACCGGTCTAATATTAGGATTTTCTATGCCTTCAATGTTTTTATAAACATATCTTAATCGTTGTTCTTTGTCCTGATAATTTTTAAGTTCGGCGATGCCGCCCAAACAGGCACACGCTCCAATCGTCACTAAATACTTACTTTTTTGTCTGATTTTTTTCAACCGTTCAATATTTTCTGAAGTAATCGGCGTCCCTTCAACAAAAACAATATCGTAGTTTCCTGCTTCCGGCAGATCTTCAACCATCGCAAAATCACCGATTTTAACTTTATTGGTCAGCTCAAAAAATCTTTCGCCCAAATCCAAAATCGCCACCTGGCAACCTTCGCAGCAGGTCAAAGATGTTATAACTATATTGGGTTTTTTAATCATCGTTTAATATTTTACTGTCTGACAGCGTTGTCGCTCTGTCAGACAACGACAAATTACAATGAATTTGAATTTGCCAAAGCCAGCGCTAAATCAGTAAATTTTTGCAGATTCAAAACCTGCTCTTTTGATAATTTCTCGCAAACCGCGCCCCAATGTAATGAAACATAATCGCCGGATTTTGCGTCCGTCAAAAGCTGGCTGTCCTCGGCTTCATTTAAAATTTCTTTTTCAATAGCGCTATCCTCGTAAATTTTACCCCTGCCATCCATTTTAAGAGGATTCGTTTTCACTCTTAAATATTTTTTGCCAACGTCGACTATCTTACCCCAAGAAATCCGGCAGGCATCATAAGAAGCTAAATTGTGCAATTCTTTTGTTTTGCCTGTGCGCCTGTAAATATTAAAAATATGGAAATTATGGTGTGGGAAAGAATCAATATTGAAATTTTCAGCAAATTTTATGAATTCTTTAAAACCAAGATGCTTTTTTAAATTAACCGTTTCTGATAAATGCTTAAATAAACTTTTACCCCCGACATTATCAAGCAATCGGTTGCCGACCCAATAAGCTTCAACAATCTTTTCGTCAAATGGGTTTTTATTCTGATTTTCGCGCGCAAGAAGCTCAAGGTATGGATACATTGTTTCAAAGCTCTCAAGCAACGGTCTAATCGATTTACCCGGCCTTTTTTTGCTAATAGTGGCATAAAACTCCAAAATATCTGCCTGATTTTCGGGGCCGCAAAGATGCAGCCGGTTTGGCATAAAAGCATATCGGACGCAACGGCTAATGCCCTTAATTTCTTGATTGGACTGTTGCATTTTTCAATTTCTTTAGATTGTGCTAAGGAAAGGTGGAAAGGTGTCAGGTACCTTTTTGCAGGGTACCTGACACCTTTCCTGATAAATATTTAAGGCTAATTATAAACGCCAAACCAGCCATAATCGAAACTCCTGCCGCTATTTCTTTTAACGAAACACTAGCGCCGCTTGCCAAAGAAAGCATTGTTGTAACAGACGAACCAAACATCAAAATGGCCGTGGCAACAGAGACTGGAACATATTTTAAACCGCTATACCACGTTAAAACATAGCCAAACAAAAGCCCGGCGGTAATAGCGGTCCAGCCGATTTGCACGATACTTAAACTGACGATGGGCGCGAGTCCACCAGAAAATCCAAGATAACCTAAAATAAATATAGACCCAAAAAACATTCTTCCCCAGGCGACAATTTTGCCGTCCAAGTCCCGCAAGGCGTATTTTGAGATTACATTTTCAATCGCCCACAAAAATGTCGCTGCCAAAACCATTAAATCCCCTTTTGAAAAAGACACTGGCAATTTTTTCAATAAAAACAAATTTCCCAAAATCAGCAAAAGCGCCCCGATTAAAAATTCTTTGCTGATTTTTTCTCTTAAAAACATAGCCGCCAAAATCGCCACGTAAACAAACATGGTTTTATGGATAAAACTTCCTTGCGCCGCTGAAGTCAAAGAAAGACCTTTAAAAAATAGCAGAAACGGGACGCTGCCGCCAACCAAGCCGATCAAACCCAACACAGACCACTGCTTTTTTGTTAATTTTTTTAACGCAACACGCTCTTTAATTGCCAAAAAGATGCTGCAAAGCGCCAAAGCCACCAAAGCGTTTTTTAAAAAAGTAAAAACATAGGGATTTATCACGCTGACGCTGTATTTATTGATAAAAATAGAAAAACCTGAAATTATCGCGGTGGCTAAAACTAATATTAAACCTTTTTTATTCATTTACTTTGACTACGAATTACGAATTTTCACGAATATACGAATCTTTTAAATCCCACCCAACCTCCAGAGCTAAGCTCAGCTTTGCCTTTAAAAAGGGAGGAGTCATTCCCTCCTTTATTAAAGGAGGGTTAGGGTGGATTTTATTTCGTATATTCGTATTATTTCGTATTTCGTAGTAAACTTTTTATTTCTTTAGCCTGTTTTTGGCTTATCCTTTGCACAATAACATTATTTTGCGTCAAAACCCAATCGCCCTTTTTGACTTTTATAAGTGCACCCACTTCTTGCGAGCCTTTCGCTGATTTTACCTTAGCAACGCCATTCTTAAACGAAATAACTTGTTTGGGAATAGTTAAACACATACGCTTCGCTAAATTCAAAATTCAAAAATCAAAATGCAAAATTTTTGTATTCGCCTCCGGCGAATTTATTTTAAATTTTGAATTGTCATTTTTCATTTTGATATTTACATTTTAAATTTTTTAAATTGCTCCCTGAATATTTTTTATTCTACTATATTGAAATACCGGCCCGTCTTTACAAGTGTAATATGGCCCGACACCGCAATGCTGGCAGACACCGATTCCGCAGTGCATTCTTCTTTCAAGTGACAAATAAATATCTTCATCGCTAAATCCGTGTTTTTTTAATTTTTCTAAAACAAATTTATACATTACCGGCGGACCGCATATAAAAGCTCTCGCATTGAGAACCAAAGAGGCTACGTCAAATAATTTTGTTACTAGCCCCACACAACCTTTCCAATCCTCGCATACTTTATCGATTGTCAGTTGCAGATTTATGCCGTTTTTTCGCCAATCATCATATTCATTGCGGAACAGCATTTCCGATGGATGTTTTGCGCCGTAAAAAATCTGGACTTTCGCATCTTTATCTAAAAAATCATTTTTACCAAGAATTAATGTTCGTAGAGGAATTAAGCCTAATCCGCCAACGACTATTAAAACGTTCTTTTTCAATTGGCCACCCAGCTCAGCGGGGTTAGGCCCAGCTAAGCTGGGCCATCCGCTTCCAAAAGGACCGCGAATTCCAACTTTATCTCCTGTTTTCAAAGCATGCAATCTATTGGTCAGCCTGCCAGCCGCCCGTATACATAATTCAATATTTTTATTTCGCGTACCGCTGCACGGCGCAAAAGGCGCTTCGCCAAACCCGGGCAAAGACAAAATCATAAATTGGCCCGGCTTATGCAAAATGTCTTCATCGAGTCTTAATTGAAAATGCATTTTATTAAAAGCAAATTCAAATAACTTTATGTCCGGCGTCTGATCGGTAATTTTGACTATTTTTGCGGATTTGGTGTCGTAAGGATTAAACATCTTGCTTGTTGACAAATTATAATATAGAAGATAAAATATGATAAAATTGTTCTTTGGGAGGCTAATATGGAAACGAACGGAAATATTGTTTTAGACTGGAACGAAGAAGAAACATGTGTTGATTGTGGCAAAAAACTGGGCTATCCGAAAGGCAGACATATTGACTTACGGCCAAATTATGTAAATGGCCATGGCGATCATTGTACTCCTTGTCTTCAAACCTGCTCCTTCGCAGCCATACTGGGGACAAACTAACAAAAATTATTTCTACTAAGCACTACTTCCTATGAGTAGTGCTTTTTCTATTTCACGAATTTTCTATACTTTTTAAAACTTCCGCAATATCGATTCCAACCGGACAAACAGCCGCGCATCGCCGGCATCCCACGCAGCCCATGAAATTAAATTCATCGGGAAGGCGAGCAAATTTATGAAAATACCAGAAATGAATTCGCTCAGCCGTATTTTTTAAAAATTTATAGCCTTGCCCTTCTCCGCCAGCTGACGGAGAAGCGCCTCCCGCCACCTCGGAAAATTCCTGCCAGTAGCAGGAATCCCAACAGCGTTGCCTTGTGCCATAACTTGAATTTTGTTCTGCTTTTTGGCCCGAGGCAGGACCGAGCTCAGCTTGATCGTCAATTCTAAAACAAAAACAAGTCGGGCAGACAATTGTGCATTTCCCGCATTCAATACAGCGTTTCCCCAGCTCGTCCCAAATTTTCTGATTATGTTTATTTTCCAGCTTATCTTTTAATTTCAACATCCGCTCATCCAATTTTCCTTCGCGAACCGGCCCGCTGAACTGAATATTGATATAATCTTTGTAACCAAACTCGTTTAAAATTTTCTGGCCCAAAGGAGAGCCGGTAAAAACCGCGTATTCTAACCCCTCCTCTCCTCCCCTTAGTCTAAGGGGAGGTTGGGTAGGGTTATTCAACGACGCTAAAAATATATCAAAACTTAAATGTTCCAGAATGTCTTCTTCAAACGTCTGCTCAAAAATATTCTGGGGCAGATCGGGAATCAGGCTGTGACCGACAATCAGGATATGGCGCCGCCGCGCCTGATAATACGGGTCTTTTTCAAAAACCTGGTCATAAAGCAAAACAGCTTTTAAATCAAGCAGGTTTATGCCAAAAATTGCCACATCTTTTTTGGAAAGCAAATCTATTTTTAAATTTTGATTTTTATATTCAAAAAGTGTTTCTTTTTCGGGCACAAAAAAACGCTTAAAAGAGAAAAATGGCAAGCCGCTTTCAAGCTTTAAATCTTCCGGATTTTTTATTGAATCAATTGTTAAGGCGCCATTGAGCTTTTGCGTACCAAAAACCTCCCATTGTTTTTTCTTAAGGAATAAAATAAAATCTTCTAACTTTTGCCTTGTTAGCATTGTGTTGTTTAGATTTTAACATAAAAAACATAGTCAAACAATACAAATAATTAACCAAAAACCCCAAGGCTTTTAAACCTTGGAGTTTTCAAAATCTTGAGGTAAGTCTTACCAGAATTAGCGGTTGGCCGGCGTATTTTCTCCGGAACTGCAGCCAGAATAAGTGACAATCACTTGAGCCGTATCGCTTTTTTCGCCTACTTCATCGGCTCTGGCAAATCCTGTATTTATCAAAGTTGTATCGCCTCTTGGAAAAAGCACTTCTCTTTCAACATTAACCCTAAAAGTCACAGTTTTCGATGCTCCGGCATTGATAGTGCCGATGTTGATTCCGCCAGAAGTTATGCCGTCAGAAACAAAAAAGCCATCCACGTATGTTGAACCAGCGATATAAAGCAACCTATCGGGCAACATGTCTCTAACAATTACATTATTTATCGCAACGTTACCGGTGGAAGTTACTTTAATTGAGAATTCCAGAGTTTGGCGGGGCTTGGCTCCAATGCTGTCGCTAAATTGAAATTGATTTTCTGTTACGTTTCTAACTTGTTTAACAATCGTCAGGTCTTTAATTTTTGAAACCTGAGTGATGTTAACACTGGCAGAATCCTGTTTTTGCGACACATTATCGGCCTGAACAAAACCGGTGTTGGTGGCTGTGCAGTTTGTATTACTAGTGACCGTCGCTTCAAAAGTCACATTGTGAACAGAACCTGGATTCATTGAACCCAAATTTATGCCGCTCGAAGTTATGCCATCTGCCACGGAAACTCCATCAACTTTTGTAGAACCGCCGATATAAGAAAGCTGGAACGGAAGCGAATCACGCACCATGACATTTTGGGCTATTGCGTCACCGGTTGAATTAATTTTCAGATTAAACTGAACTGTATCCCCTTCCTGGGCATTGGTTGATTCAGAAAAGCTAAATTCATTATTGCTTTCATTCCTGACGGTTTTTGCAATCACAAGATTGGCATTTTGCACAATGCCTAAAATGCAAACGGTCGCCGTGTCTTGCTTTTGCGAAACATTATTGGCCATAACAAAGCCAAAATTCGTGACGCTGGCGGTTGTATTTGCATTAACCGTCGCTTCAAAAGTCACATTACGGGAGGTGCCCTGATTCATTGATCCAAGATTAATACCGCCGGAAGTTATACCGTCAGAAACAGGACTTCCGTCAATCTTAGTTGAACCAGCAGCATAAGAAAGCTGAGAAGGTAACTGATCAGAAACAACAACGTTTTGAGCCGCCGCATTGCCCGTTGAATCAATTTTCAGGTTAAAGGCAAGCCGGTCGCCCTGATTGGCGGTGGTTGACTTAGAAAAATTATATTCGTTTTTGGTTAAGTTTTTTACTGTTTTGACTATATTCAGATTTGGAGTCTGAATAACCTGAGAAACCTTAACTTTAAAATTAACCATACCTGAAAATTCCCAACAACCTTCTATGTCGCCGACATTGATTCCGTTTCCAACAATTTCATTTCCGCTTTGGCCGAATAAAAAAGTGGCTGGCGCATCAGACAAAGGACTTGTCTGATTGGGAAACCACTGGGCAGAACCCGAAATAAATTGAAGCGTCTGGGACGAAGAAATATTGACGGTGTTCGAAAAACTCATCGGGCTGGCCGCTGTGGCGTTTTCCGCGTTGTCGGCCCATAAAAAGCCGGCTAGTGTCTGCATCTGGACGGTTGCCGAAGGAATAGATGCTCTCAGCTTCGTGTTTGTCGCGATTGTATTGTTGACGCCGTTGTGATAATAGACCGAAAAAGTCAAAATATCGCCCGGGTCGGCTGAAACAGCCGTTGCATAATCCGTTCCCTTTGTGTCGTTTTTGACACAGATAATAAAGTAGTCCCGATTATACTGCAGAGTGCAAGAATAAGGAGTGAATATATTGAATCTCGGACCGGCTGCTTTTAAAACCGAAAATGGCTGAAGCAGCATGCCCGAAACTGTCGCAAAAACAAAAAGTCCAAAAATAAGCTTTTTTGAGCCTGATTTTGCTTTTTCTCCGAATTTCCTTTGCGCTTCTGCCAGATATAAATTTAATTTAATGTTATTTTTTTCTTTGTTAAACATAATTTTTAATTACTTATTTAAGACTTCCCGACTAAAAAGTCTCCCTCGCTTTAATTTTTAATATTACGTATCTTAATTTCAATAATCTTAAAACATCAGAATATTTCAAGCCAAAATAGAGCAAGGCAGAAAAACCAATGCTGATGAGCAAAGAATAAACGATATTTTCAACCAAAGAATTTGCGCCAGTCACTGCCCTGATCGTCGTACCTTTAACAGTAGGTAAAATAACCGTAGTTCTTGTTTCATTAGAAATAATATCGCTTATTCCCTGGGCTTTTAGCAAGGCCGTGTTGCCGATGATAAATCCGGTATAAGGAACGGTCTGCACCTTAACCCGATAAGAAACACTAATCACAGAATTAATCCCGATTATGCCGATATTCCAAGTTATTTGATTCTGCGATGAATTATAAAAACCGTTATTTGCAACATCTTGAAAGACCGTGTAGGAAGGCAAAACATCGGTTATTTGAACATTATTTAATGTCTGGCCCGTGGTATTTGTATATGAAATTGCATATTGCAGAGTATCGCCTGGCAGAGCTTCATTATCTGTATCAGTGCCATTGGATGCTGTCTGATTCGCCACTGCTTTTTTAAGCGGCGCAGGTATAGGAATTTGCTGGCTTAAAATCACCTGAGCAGAAGCCTGCTGTTGGGATACGTTATCGCCCGTGACATAAGCGAAATTGGTAAAAGTCTGACTTCCAATGAATGACCCGACAGTTATGTCAAAAACAATGGTTCTTGTTTGATTGGCAAACATTGTGCCTAAATTTATTCCGCCGGAAACAAAAGAATCGGAAGCTGAACTGCCGTCAAGCTGTACCGAGCCCGATATAAAATTGAGCCCCGAAGGCAAAACGTCCCAACTTCTCACATTATTAACCTGGCCGTTGGGCGAGCTAATCTGGACTGAAAACCTGACTCTATCGCCCTGATTGGCACTGACGGAACCGACCAGCAAACCGGTCTGGTATTGGGTTGATATATTGCGCACATATTTAGCAATATTTAAATTCCCGGTTTGGCCCTGAGAGGTAAAAATTGTTGCCGAATCATTTTCTTCTGGCACTTGGTCGGCTCTGGCATAAGCGGTGTTTGTCACAGTAAGGGTTGAATTGGTATTAACTGTTGCCTGAAAGATAATAGTTGCAATGCTACCGACCGACAGAGAACCGATATTGATTCCGCCCGAAGTGATACCGTCGCCGGTAAAATTGCCGTTAACGCGGGTCGTACCGCCCGAATAAGAAAGCACCGAAGGCAGAACGTCCCGCACGAAAACATTATTTAAAGTCATATTGCCCGTGTTTTGGATCTGGATTTGAAATTCTAAATTGTTATTCTGGCTGGCCGAAACGCTGTCAGAATATCCACCCTGGCCAGTTGTGATGTTGCGGACAGTTTTTGAAATTGACAAATCGCCTGTCCCTTGTCCGCTGCCGACTCTTACCTGAAAATTAACAAATCCTGAAAATTCCCAGCAGCCCTCAATATTGCCGATATTTAATCCAGAGCCGAAAAGTTCAGAACCCGATTGGCCAAAAAGAAAAGGGGCGGGATTATTGGTTAAGGGACTCGTCTGATTGGGAAACCATTTAACTGAACCTGAAATAAGCTGCAAAGCAGCCGATTGAGAAAGATTGACCGTGACTGACTGGCTCAAAGGATTGACGGCTGTGGCATTTTCCGCGTTATCGGCCCAAAGGGAAGCTGTTAATGTTTGCGTTGAAGCGGTTCCCGAAGGAAGCGCGACTTTCAACATTGTATTATTCGCAACAGTATTGTTAACGCCGTTATGATAATAGACCGAAAAAGTTAATATGTCGCCTGAATCAGCCGAAACCGGAAAATTAAACCCGGTGCCTTTTGTGTCATTTTTCACATCAAGCAAAAAATAATCCTGGTTATTGGTCTGGGTATGGACATAGGGGGTAAAAATATTAAAACGGGGATTGGCTGCCTGAACCAAAGGAACAAAAGACATTTGGATTAAACTAAATAAAATTAAAAAGCCGCTTCCCATTTTCATGGCTTTTTTAAGACTGTATTTTTTGTTTTGTTGCACTATATTCATTTTTTTAAATTTATTTATCCCGTTACATCCGCTCTAAACAACGGGATATTAAAGAAACATTTATTTTATCCCGTCATTCATCAGTTGCGAAAAGCAAATCTTTTGCGGATGTAACGGAATTTATTCTACACTTCCATTCTTTTAAATGCAAGTTTTTTTATTTTCATCCAAAAGAATGAAGGGAGGATGAAAAATTTTCCATCCTCCCAGTAAATATCGACGCTATCTTGCTGCCGGCCGTGAATTCGACCGGTTTGTCGGACATGTGACCCTTGACCCGTACCCTCTTCCATATCCGCCTCTTCCATAGCCATAGCCATATCCACCATAGCTGTATCTGCCGCCAAATATTGGCGGAGGCGGAGGCAATAGGATTCCAAAGCCATAACTTCCGTAACCGCTATTGTAACCCGAGTCATCTGAATACATTTGCCGGCTATAGTTTTCGCTGTAATCTGCCGGCGCTTGAATGTACACATATATAACCCTTTTTCTGGGCGGCGGCTGCTGAACTACAATGACTTCTTCGTCCTCTTCCTGCTGTGGCTGCTCTACAACCACAATCTTTTTCTTTTTCTTCGGTGGCTGTTGCGGCTGGGGAGGCGATTGCGACACCTGAACAGGCGGCGCAATTCGGATTTTAATCCCCTTGACAGCATTACCGCATATAGCAATGGTCTTGGGCATATAAATCGTCGCCCCATCCTGATCCTGCGAGACTTCACAAAGTAAAAGTGTGCCTGCCGGAATCCATCCTGTATACCATTTTCCGCTAAGGGACTGGGTTTCCACGAGCATTCTTTCCTTTGTGGAATAAGGGGTCAGCCCTGTTTCGCGAATTTGTTTCTCCACTTTTTCCATAGAATTACGGTGAGTTAATTTTAAATCTCCGTAATTTCCAGCTGGCACATCAGAAATAACTTGTTCCTCTGCCCAAGCTGGAATAGCCAAACCTACAAGAACTCCTACTAAAACTGCCAATACTCCAAAAATCATTTTTCTCTTTTTCATAGCAATCCTCCTTTTCTACAATATTGTTTTTGTTCTGTATTTTGCGTCGATATTGAATTTCAAAAGAACTCACCTTTTCCTCTAAAACACATCTATTTCAGAATATCGCATTATATATCAAGTTTATAATCTTGTCAAGGGTTTGACAATTAGTCAATCAACACCCCTTGAATCACTAATCTTTTCCACGCCGTGCCAATAGGCCAGCAAGTCATTAAAGTTATCGTTTTTTTATCGGTTTGTGAATTAAGCGTTGCTATGTCAGGGGTAACAACTTTTTGCTCTGTCACCTGATAATCATATTTATACTGATTCCAATAAATGGTTACAATATCGCCCGGCTCTAGTCTATCCAGGAGAGCAAAAACTTGGCCGTATTGAGTTTTATTCCATAAATAAGTTGAGCTGTGACCGGTCAAAAATACTTCTCCTGTTTCGCCGGGCAATTTACTGCCGGGATAAACTACCACTCCTTGATTAAGCGCTGTGTTTAACTGGCTCTGCGAATTGCCTGCAGCAAAAACCAAAGGCACATCAATATTTAATTTACCAATCACAATGGAATTTTGTTTATCATATTTTTGCCTAACTTGGCTTTGAGGCAATGCCGTTCCGGTTTTTGAAATCGGATTTTTGACGGCAACCTCGGCCGGTTTTCCGCGCTCCCAATCAACCTCCCGAAGATAAAAAGAAGGAAAATTTAAAGTGACAAAGCTCACAATAAAAACTGCCAAAGCCGTGACGCCAAAAAAAATCGGTTTGTTAAACTTAAATAAATTCGGGAAAAACGGCCAAGTGGCTTTTCTGTATTTTAAATATTGGTCGCCAAACTGCTCAATCAATTGTTTCTCTTCATCTTTGACATCCGAACGCCATATAAAATAATTTATTATGCAGCCCAAAATCAAAAACCAGGAACGAAGCAAAATTGCCAAAGCAGGATTTAAAAGAAAGATTATGGCGCTATACATCGGATGGCGAACATATTTGTAAATACCCTGCGTCTGCAATTGATTTTCGCGGCGCCTCGGCGCCAAAGAAAAAATCGCCCAAAAAGTGACAAATAAATAAATTGCCAGCAAAACAAAAAATGCAATCTGAGAATTCTGCTTCTCAACCACCATTTTTGGCCCGCCGGCAATTGCGGAAATTATCAACGCCAAAAGGCCTAAGCCCAGATTGGAAAAAACGGCTTTGGGAAGACATCCTAAAATTGGAGATTTTTTTTCTGACATAATTAATGCGACCCTGATATCCGGATGGCACCCAGATGACCCTGATAAAATATCCGGGTAATCCGTGTGTAAAATCCGGGTAATCCGTGTCGCTAATCTACACAAATATCATCCCAACTGAAATCCCGATTAAAATTAATGTCAAAATAATCGTTGGTGCATGCTGAATCCTGATTTTAACCAAAATATTTATTGCCAAAGCGATCAAGAGAAAGAGACTGAAATAAAGATAGAGATTTTTTGCCAACTCAACAAAATTAATCGTGAATGTTCCCAAAACTCTTGCCGGTAGAGATAACTGTGCAATTGGCGCCTGAGTCAACTTAATGTTTTCTTCACCGGCTAATTTGGGCTCTGCTGACGGAGCATTTATTGGCGTCTGCTCTTTTGTTTCTCCCACTTTTTGTGTTTCATTAACAGTTTCTGTTTTTGGAACGGGTTGGGTCGGACTATTTGTTTTTGCCGCTGGAGAAGTTTTTGGCTGCGCAACAGCCGGCGAGCCAAAAGCCAAAACTGAAACGGTCGTCTGCCGGCCGTCTATCTGGCCCGCTGCAACCGCTACGCCTATGTCTTTAAAATTCGGGTTTAAAATATTGTCGCGATGACCGGGACTTGCCATCCAAGCCTCAAAAACTGCATCCGTATCAATAAAATGTATAGCCAGATTCTCCCCTGCCCAGACAAAACTATAGCCCGCCTTGCCAAACCAATACCAAGGGCTGATTCCCGAAGGAGAAGTGTGGTCAAAATAATTATTTGCTATCATGTCCTGGGCTTTTAAACTGGCCGCCTCGTTTAATTTTACGTCTACACTAAGCGCCGACAAATTTTTGACCGTTCTTTCCTGATTTATCAAATTAACCAGATTTTGGGCATTGATCGCCGCGAAAAAGTCCGTCTTTGGAAAATATATAACAAAAGCAATAATGACGATTTTCAAAATTAAGATACTTAAACCATATCCCAAAAGCGCCTTCTGACTCAAAACCAGCGGCTCATATCTATTGCCTTCCTGCGGCACGAAAATTGACTTTAGTTTTTGTATGATTTTACTCATTTCACAACTATAACAGAAATTAAGTCTCTTGTCAAATCATTCGGCCAAAATAAAAAGGCCTCGTCAAAACTGACCGAGGCCTTAAATAGTTTCAACTGCAATCATTTCGCCCCCGGATGCGGATGGGCAAGGTTTCGGAATCTCTCTATGCCAAATATCTTGAGCAACATGAGCATCGCGAAATTGGCAACCCGCCAGACTGGCCGATACTTCAAGGGCAGCAGCGGATTGTCGTGATCCAGCTGTTTTGATGTTCTGATCGGCCAAACCCGGATGTCTGGAAACACCTTGCTAAAAATGAACTGGCATCGCCTCATATGGCTCTTGTCCGCGATGATGCCGATGGCCGAGACATCTAATTTTTCCTTCATAATCACTTCTTTAACCGCTGCTGCTTCGTCAATCGTCGAAATCGACGGCCTAGCTTTAAAGATTTTCCCGTCAGGCACATCGAGTTTTCTGAGCACAGCCTTCCGCGCTTCATACTCCGGCTCGCAATAGTCAAAGCCCGCACTCGTCAGTATGACCACCAATTTTTCATACTGCCTCAGATAGTACACTGCCTTTTCCAGTCCTTCCACGGACATTACAGGTAATGCCTGCCGATCGGGAATATATCCGTAGCTCAACGCCACAATAACCTCTGTCTTTTTGTTTTCCATCCCTCTCCTCCTTTGGTCCGCCGTAGTCCCGCATAGCAAGACAAAGACGATCTATCCGATCTGGATTTTTTCTGCATAATTGCAGCTATCTATTCAGTTTTTGAAGGACTAATTTATGTCCAATATCGTACACTATAATAATGACTATGTCAATAGCAGAAGCCTAAACCAAAAAAGAGCCCGGAGAGGCTCTTTTTTAAATTCTATAAATAAATTAATCTATTGCTGAATAGTTGCTGCGGTGCTTCCAATGTCCAAACCGCTGGACTGATTAAGAGAGCTCCATATAAAAAAAGTGAAAACTACTCCGGTCATCAAAATCAAAACAATTGCCAGATACGGATTAATTTTTTGTTTTAAATCAATCATTATAATTTTGAATCAATTATTTTCTGAAATTCCTCGTATGGCTGGGCGCCGACAATTTGCTGGCCGTTGATATAAAATGTCGGGGTGCCTTCAATTTTTATCTCGTTTGCTTTATTATACCAATCCTGAGCCGCTGTTTTGGCGAGGTCGGAATTGTAGCATTGCTCAAAACCATCGCCCAGTCCCATATTTTTTGCCGCGCTAAGCAAAGCATCTTCTCTGGTTATATCTGCTTGGTGATTAAATATATAATCATTAAATTCCAAAAATTTTCCGGCTTGATTGGCGCAAAATCCTGCTCTGGCCAGCTCAAGAGGCGGCAATACATAAATGACTATTTTAACTTTGCCAGTTTTAATATAATTTTCTTCTATTTTTGGAAACGTCTGGAGCGCAAAATCAGCGCAATGGGAACAGAGAAAATTTGTATATTCTTCTATTGTTACGGGTGCTTTTTCGTCTCCTATCATTATTCCCGGAGTCTTATCTTGCGAAGAATTTGTTTGGGAATTTTGGGTATTGGAAACCGCTGCCGGGCTCGGTTTGTTTTTACTGTAAAACCAGCCCGCCCCAATTAAAATTAATGCCAAAATTACCGCGATTATAATGATTTTTTTGTCGGACATACCCAGTATATCAACCTCGACCGCCGCCCAAGGCGGCAAATTGACCGCCTCGGAAAATGATGATTGAGGATGAAATTATAATTATCTCCTTTGCCCAGAAACCTCGAGAAATAAAAGTCGAGGTTGTATTACTGGGCATGATGTTTTTTTAATAATAAGAAAATACTACTTTAGTCAGGATAGCAAACAATTTTAAAATAGTCAAATAATTTGGCTAATTTTCATCTTTATCTTTTTCTTCCTTTCGCCCCAAAACAGTATCAATAGCTTTTTTTGCTGCCTGCCGGTTTTTTTCTTCTGATGTCAGCCTACCCCCTTCAGCTATTGTCAGCGCTTCGTCATCTTCTATTGTAGGCATTTTACCCTTAAACACTTTTCTTCTGCCTCTTCCGCCTCTTCTCTTTTTTTAAATGGGAATTTAAATTGTTCGTTCATTTTTTTTGAGTTTGGAAATTTTTGGATGGCGTTGATGTGCCGATCAAATCCTCCAAGTCAAGATTTGTATTGTTTTTTCTTGCCTGTCTGGTGATAACCGAAACAGAAGTATAATTTTGGGAATTGGAAACAAAATTGTCATAAATATGCAGTAACGCAAAAAGGCTCATAATTTCAAGTGCAATTACTGCCAATAAAGTCGGCTTTATAAATTTTAACATTTTCTTATTGCCGAGGAAAGCGAGATAAGTAAATACGTTACTTATTTAATTACGAGCGACGCAGGCAACAAAGGGTTAAATAAAAACCCTTTATATTGCAATATATTCCACCCAGCGCTTATAAAGCTCACCCGTAGCCCGCACATCGGCCAGGCAATATCGGGCGATTTCCAAATATTTTCCTTCGCTAAAAAATTTGTTAATTTTATCGCCTGTTATCCCTCCAATTTTGGGGCTTTTGATGCCCAGCGACCGGCAATAAAAATCGAGTGAAAATTTTCTGAAAGCGCCATAAAAAGTAAGCTGTTCAAGCAAATCAACATGCCTGTCTGCGCTGTAGCGGGGCGGCATTAAATTTTTTGTCGCTTTTATTTTCAAAACAGCGCTGCGCAAAAAAAGATACGGGCAGTCAAAACCCCGGCCATTGAAAGTGATAAACTGGTTATAATTTTTGATATCATTCCAGAAATTTTCTAAAATTTCTTTTTCTGAACAGGCTTCAAAATCAGCGCCATTTTCCGAAAATTTAGCGATTTTTTTATTGGGCGCCTGAAAATAAACTTTTCCTTTTTCTGTTTCCGGGTTTAAAAGCGCCAAAGCGACAATCTGGCCGGTAAATGGCCAGAGGGCGGTTTTGCGCTTTGTGTCGCTTTTTTTCTTCTCGTCTTCAGCATATTTTAAAATATAATCCTGGGAATCTTCGTCCAGACCTTCAAATTCGCCGATTGTTTCAATGTCAAAAATAACCTTAGCCATAATTTCTCAAGGCGCGAGGGCATTGCCTTCCAAAAACATCGCGCAGCCGCGCCATTGCATTTATTAATCAAGCGATAAAAGGCGCGGCGAGCGCTGAGCGGCAGCTGGTGATAAACTTACGTTTACCGCATACCGAACTGACCGCGTTTTTTGGAGGCGACACCCGAGTGCTATTTTGCTTTCACTCCCTTAAACCTGCTCAGCTTTCCCATGCTCGTTTTATTATCCATAAAGCGGCCACTCTTAGTGTCTGTTTTGGTGAATAATTTGGTGCGGGGATTTTTGTATTGGGCACGGCAACGAACCATGCCTTTTCTCCCCGCCCCTTTTGGAGGATTGGTAGCCATGTTTAAACAAATTAATGCTTTTCGCCTTTTAAGTATATCATAAGACTTTTTTTAATTTTTGACAAATCAAAAGGGCTGTCCGGCCGGACAGCCCCAAAATAGTCTTTTTTAGATGATTTAATTTTGCGGCTGACTTTTTTACTTTCCCGCAACAGTCCTAAAATTTGACCTCAACCGGTTTGCGTTCTTCCTCGCCTTCAAGCTGAAAAAATTCAGCTGACTTAAAACTGAAAATTTTAGCCACGATATTTGAAGGAAAAACCTCAAGAGCAGTATTTAGGTCTCTGACATTGCCGTTGTAAAACCTTCTGGCTGCCTGAATCTTGTTTTCTGTATCGGCCAGCTCTTCCTGCAGTTTGGAAAAGTTTTCCGAAGCGCGAAGCTGCGGATAATTTTCGGCCACCGCAAATAAAGATTTCAGCGCACCAGAAAGCATATTTTCTGCCTGGGCTTTCTGTGCCGTGCCTGAAGCAGAAATTGCCTTGGCTCTGGCTTCGGTCACTTTTTCAAATAATTCCCTCTCGTGTGTCGCATAGCCCTTAACCGTTTCCACTAAATTTGGAATCAGGTCGTGCCTTCGTTTTAACTGCACATCAATATCAGACCAGGCCTCGTCCGTCCTTTTTCTCAATCTGATGAATCGGTTATAAGCAACAATAAGCCACAAAACGATTATGGCTAAAATTATTAAAATAATGGTTGTCCACATATTGTTTGTTTTCTGATTAATAATAATCAACTCCTTAAATCATACACGATTTTACCAAAAAGTAAAGCCTCGCGGCATATTGAGCCGTAATCAGTTAACAAATATTTTTAAATTAATCTATTCTTTGACAAACTTATTATAAAGCCAAGCAAAGACCCAACCGAGAATAAAGCCCGCTATCACATGCTCAATCAGCATCAAAATTGCCCCTAAAAAAGAATACGGAGCAAAGTGTATTGCAGCTACTCGTGCCATTGCAACGCTGGCTTTGCCGCTCAATAAAAAATATATCATTGCCAAAAACACCAATCCTCCATCAAAGATTGCCGCTGCATAAGCAAGAGCTAATTTATTTAATTTCATATGTGCTTTGTTTATTTAAACTATTGCTAATCAGCTCGACTGCACTGATTATTTATATTCTAACTCATTTCTGGCATTTTGGCTTGCCCGCCCGCAGGCGTTGGCAGGCGGGACAAAAATGAGCAGAGCGGCCGCCGATTTTCAGGCGCTGGATTATTCCGCCGCAATTTTTGCATTTTTCTCCTTCTCTTCCATAAACTTTCAAACGCGGCACATAATCCCCTTTTTTACCAAATGCATCAAGATAATCGTTATTGGATGAACCGCGAAATTTATAAGCTTCTGGCAAAATTTTTTTAATTCCTTCAAAAATTTTTTTAATCTCTTGCTGTTTTAATCCGCCAACTTTTCTTAAGGGGTGGACTAGCGCAAAAAACAAAATTTCATCGGAATAAATGTTGCCGATGCCTGCCAAATTTTGCTGGTCCATTAAAAATTGTTTAATTTTTGCCTTGGGCCTTTTTGTCAAAATGGCGGAAAAATCATCCAGCGTAAAATCTTTCTCTAATGGTTCCGGCCCTAATTTTTCTTTTTCAAAAAATTCAGCCAGCTCATCCGTTTTCATTGCTTTTACATAACCAAACTGCCTCAAGTCATTGTGGAACAGCCGGCTGCCGTCTTGAAAATCATAAATCAAATGATTCCATTTTATATCTTGCTCTTTTAACGCTTCACCTTTTTTCCGGAAAATCAAACGGCCTGACATTTTGAGATGTACCAACAGACTCCAGTCATTAGATAATTCAAATATCAAAATTTTTGCCCGCCTGGCCACGCAATTAATTTTGGCGCTAATAACGATTTTTTTGAATTCAGCCAAAGTCAACTTAACCATCTTTGGCAAGCTGATTTGGACTTTTTTGATTTTTTTGCCAGTTAATAACTTATTCAACTGCCCTCTGATTGTTTCAACCTCCGGGAGTTCAGGCATAGTTTCTAAAAATAATTACCTTTGATTTTATATTTTAATTTACAAGGCGAAGGCACAAACATCCATTCAAAATAGAGCCGCTTGGCATTTTTTATATGCGGTCCTTCAAAATCAAACCAAACTTTTTTAAAAGCCTCTGCCAAAATTTTTCTCATTCGCCCGATTTCCGGGTCAGCTAAAAATATATACTGATTATCCATGTCGATTATTACCGAATAATGGCCTTCGTAATGTTCGCCGTATAAAGAGAACCAATCCACCAAAACCGGCTTGCCCTGTTTTAAAAAATACCTGATATCGGCTAAAGTACCGTTTTCTTTCCAGAATCCATGCCAGCCCAAAGACTTAACCGCCGCGATTAAATTTTCCGGAGAGGTTCCTTCTTTAGCACTGGTTTTACTTTTTTTGCCCAGGGCTTGTTCGCTGATTTTCAATCCGTAAAAATTTAAAATCGCCCGCAATGCAGCCGGTCCGCAATATCCTGTTTTTGTTTGTTCAAAAATCTTAAGTTTAATCATTTTTTTAGTTGAAAGTATCCATACCGGGTAGTAGAAATTCGACAATTTAAGATTATCTGCTGCCGGGCAGCAGTCGAATTTTTCAAGAAGTAGAAATTCGGCTCGTTTTTATTTTGTTGCCTTCGGCAACAAGCCGAATTTTCACTTCCTGATTTTCACTACCAGGCCTAAGATTCGGCTTCCATCATAACACCTTGAACAGAAAAATAAAAGAGGCTTCCATTAAAGAAGCCTCAAAGAATTTTACAAACTAAATAATTTTTAATGTATACGCCTTAACGCCTGTTCTACTCTTGCTTTCTTTGAGCCGCTGACCAGAATCAATTTAACACCAAGTTTTTTCAAAAGGTTTTTATAACGCCGTTCAACCTCTTTGCGAAAATTCTCTTTCTCGCTCCGCACGCCATCTTTTTCCATAGGAAATTCGATCGGGACCCAAACTACATAATCGTATTTCGCATTTTTTAAAACAACATCTCTTATTACTTTTTTAGCTTTTGCATCTTTTAAAGCTATCTCGCCATAAATTAAATAATCAAACAGACACTTATCAGCGACCCATCCTGGCGGCGTTGTCCTTTCTAATTCCCACTGTCTCATCACTAACCAAAGTTGAACTTCTAAGGGAGTATTCTCGTTGATTTCAAAACCCTTCGGGACCGCCTCTTTTCTAACAATATCATGGATATAATTTATCCCTAATCTTCTTGCCAACTTTTTTGCTAAAAAAGTCTTTCCCGTTCCGTGAGACCCAGCCGTTGCAATCCGTATTTTTTTGGAATTTCTCATTTTTTCCCTCCTTTTTGATTTATTCTCTATATTATAAAAAAACAAATAAAAAAGCAAATATCTATTCGTATCTTAATGCCTCTATTGGGTTTAATTTTGATGCGCGCCTGGCCGGGTAAATTCCAAAAACAATGCCGATAAAAGCGGCAACGCAGAAGCCAAGAATAATGGCAAACAGAGAAATGCCGGTCGGCCAGGCCTGGCCGAGAAAATAACCGATGACGACCGCTCCGAATATAGACAGAATGATTCCAAAAAATATCCCGATTGCGCCCCCAAGACAGGTCAAAATCACTGATTCAAATAAAAACTGGGTTAAAATATCGCGGTTTTTTGCTCCGATTGCCTTGCGCAGGCCGATTTCTCTAGTCCGCTCGGTCACCGAAACCAGCATTATATTCATAATGCCGATTCCGCCCACCAGCAAAGAAATCGCCGCGACCATTGCCAGAAAATAGGTTAAAATATCCGTAATGCTGCTTACCCTCTGCGCCAAATCCACTTGAGTTTCAAGATAAAAATCGTCTTTTTCCGGATCAGTGATACTGTGCATGTTTCGAAGAGTCATTTCAGCATCCCGGGCGGTTTGCGAAACAGTGGCATCTGAATCTGCCTGAATTACCAATTCATTAAAATATTTTATGCCGAAAATATATTTTTGCGCGGTCGTGTAAGGAAGCAGCACCGCCTCATCAAAATTAAAAAATGAAACCTGGCCTTTTTTTGGCAAAATGCCAATAACGCGTAAATTCTTGTCTTTAATCCTTATTTTTTTACCCAAAGCACTTTCAATCCCAAAAAGTTCGTTTTTCACTTTAGAACCGATAATTATCACGTCAGCGGCGGAGGCGACATCATCGCTCGTCACAAAATTTCCCTCTGCAACAGATATGTCAAAAATTTTTCCAGCTAACTCCGTACCGCCAAAAATCGTCACCTGATATTTTTCATTGCCGTATATTGCGGAATCGGCGCCAAAAACCATCGGCATCACCGATTCCAAAGTCGGCACATTGCTTTTCTTTTTTAAAGCTTCCACGTCTCTCTCTTTTAAAGAATCCGCAAACAAGCTTGTCACATCGGTAGGGCCGGTTGGCTGCCGGCCGGCATGGACCACAATAGTACGCGAACCCAAACCCTGAATCTGGCCCAAAATTAAATCTTGCGCGCCCTGACCAATTGACATCACTAAAATAATTGACATTATGCCGATGACAATTCCAAGCATTGTCAGAACAGTCCTGCCTTTATTGACGCGAAGGGCTCTGGTCGCGGTTTTTAAAATATCTTTTGCTGACATATATTAATTTATTTTTTTATTCGTATTTATTCGCGAGCTCGCCCCATATAAAAAGCTCCGCTTTTAACGGGGTAAACCCACCACAATCGTACGGCTTGCCCCGTGAATGCCGAAGGCATTTTTACGGGGCGAGCCAAATTCGTGCAAATTTGTAACCCAAGCAGGAATACCAGTTTTTACTTATCTTTTTATTAATTTGCGCTTTTCATTAAAATAAGTGATAAAACGCTTTCTTCTGTTTTTAAACAAAAAAATCCACAAATAAAGAATTGCCAGAATTGAATAATTAATAAACAAAATGTAGCTGTTGCCCCAATTCATCGAGGAATCTACCGCTAAAGAAGATAAGGGGTACAAAAAAGGAGTGGCAAAGAATTTGGCGCTGTGTCCGGGAATGTCAATCAAAATATGAATCCCCCAGGCGCCAAGCGCCCACCACGGCTTTTTTAAAATGAGCCAGACAATCAAAAAAACAATTGCGAAAATAACGAGGCTGTGGGTTATCGAATAAAGAATCGGGATTATTTCTGGCCTGACCGGGTTTAAATGCTCGCGAGAGCTGTCAATAATTGAAACGCCCCTTACGACAGAAATTGCCAAATAAATGCCGTTGGAAAAAATATCGGGCGCCACAGAAAAAAATATCGGCCACCAGATTTTTTTTGTTTTTCTAAAAATAAGCCCCGTCCAAAGACTGTGGGCAAAAATATCCATCAGTATAAATTAAAAATTAAAATATCAAAATGTAAAATTTAGGTATCGCTACGCGACAATTTATATATCATGCGCAAAGCGCATACCATAATTTTGAATTTTGATTTTTGCATTTTGAATTATTTCAGTATCCCGTCCCCTGCTTTCCTTCTTTGATTCACCTTCTCGTCTCCAATTATGCATCCGTCTTTCATTTTTAAGATTCTTTTTGCAAAGCGGGCGGTTTCGCTTTCGTGAGTAACAACGACGATTGTATGGCCTTTGCCATTTAGCTCATCTAAAATTTCCATTATTTGTTGCCCTCCCTTTGAATCTAAATTGCCCGTCGGCTCATCGGCTAAAATCAAAGAAGGATTGTTAACCAAAGCCCGGGCAATCGCCACTCTTTGCTGTTCCCCACCTGAAAGCTGGCCGGGTATATGATCGATTCTTGCTGTCAGCCCCACGGCCGAAATCGCTTCTTTTGCAAGCCAATCGCTTTTTTGCATTTTTTCGCTGTAAAACAGAGGCAGCTTGACATTGTCAAAGACGCTGGTTCGCGGCAATAAATTATAACTTTGAAAAACAAACCCGATTTTTTCATTTCTTATTTCCGCCAGCTCGTCATCAGAAAATTTGGCAAAATCCTCGCCTTCAAATAAATACTGGCCAAAAGTCGGCCGGTCCAAAAACCCGAGTATATGCATTAAAGTTGATTTGCCGCAGCCAGACGGCCCCATAATTGCCACAAATTCGCCCTTTTCAATTTTAAGACTGACGCCACAAAGCGCTCTGGTCACTATCCCGTCACCGTATTCTTTAACAATATTTTTGGTCTCAATCAGAGTCATGCCATTGTTGTTTAAATTTTCGAGCCTGTCTGACGACAGGCAGGCTCATGTGTGGCGAAGAAAATTTATCTACTTACGCGTGATGTGAAATTCAGCTCTATTTTATTCCCTGAGCAAGTCCCGCTTAGCGGGACGCCGAAGGGTCTAAATAATCCTTCGACTTCGGCCTGACGGCCTCCGCTCAGGCAATAAGCGCCTTATTTAAGCCAAGGAATTTCACATCACGCGTATCTACTTACTTATCGCAATTGTTTCTCCTTCTTTTAGGCCAGAAATTATTTCTACTTCTCCTTGGTCGTTTTTAATGCCGGTTTCAATCTGTTTTTCTTTAATCTGCCCGTTTTCCATAATTTTCACAGTTTTGTTTTCTCCCACTACTCTTAAAGGAATAATCAAAACACCTACATGGCGTTCTGTTTCGATTTCGAGATTAGCGGTCATGCCTGATTTAATTCTAGAATCAGTACCTGACAATCCAATCGTCACTTGGTAATAAACAACTCCGGCAACCACTGTTTGCGCCGGGTCAATTTTTATTACCTTTCCCTGCCATTTTTCATTTTCTCCAAAAGCGTCAAAGGTTATCTGGACCGGGTCTGCTAGTTTTATTTTGGCAATGTCTGATTCGGCGATATCCGATTTAACCTCAAAGTCCGACAAACTGTTCATTGAAATTGCTATTTGAGTCAGGCTGGCCATTTCACCTTTTTGAAAAGCAACATCAGTAATTATTCCATCAATTGGGGCAGCCAAGCTTTTTTGGGCAATCTGATTTCTGACCTGATTCAAATTAGCCTGCGCCTGTTTGACCTGAGCGGTGTAAAGATCAATGTCAGATTGTCTGGGAGGAGCCAATTCCAACGTCAGCTTGTCTTGGGCTGTTGCCAAAGCTCCCTGGGCGGTCGTTAACGCTATCTGAGCCGTGTTTATACTTGTTTGGTTTGTATTTTTCTGAGAAACGACTGACTGCTGAGCCGAGACGATATTGGTCAAGGCGGTATTTAGATTTATCCGAGCCGTGGCAATGCTCGTTTTAAAAGCATCCAGCTCGGTTTGGGTTAATTGCGAAGACACGACCACCGAAAGTAAAACTTCATAAGTTTTAGCAAGTGCGCTTACTGAAAGAGAGGTTGTTGTTTTTAATCTTTCCAGCGCGCTGTCAATGCTGGACTGATTAAAAGATAAGGTTACTCCTTCAACTATCGGCTTCGCGGAATTGTAATCAAGCTCTGCCAGAAACTTCAGATTTTTGGCGTCGATCAAAGCCTGGGAATTAGAAGCTGAACTATAAAGATTTAATTCGGTTGAATCCAGCGTGTCGGCGTTTGTCTGCAAAGAAGTCTGCGCCGTCAGCAAAGATGAACTCAATGTTCTCTGGCTATCTTCATATACATCAATCAAGGAGGCGCTGGCGGTCGTTTGCGCATCGGAAAGAGTTTCTTTGACGTCATCTAAATTTTTCTGGGCATTAGAAACTGCCGTTTGCGCCAAAGCGATGTCTTCGGCGCTGGCACCCGCCAAAAGTTGCGAAAGCTTTGCCTGGGCTATCGCCAAAGCGGCTTCATAACTCTCGGACTGAAATGCCAAATCGCTTGAATCCTGGCTTATTAAAATCTGCCCGGCGCTGACTTTATCGCCGACATTGACTTTAACATCCGTGATACGGCCAGAACTGGTAAACTGCAAATTAATCTGGCTAGCCGGCTCGGCAGAACCGGTGACAGAAACTGTTTCGGCAATGTCTCCTTTTTTGACGGTCACAAAATCATAACTTGGCGTCTGACCGTTTTTATAGCTCTGATATATCAAGCCAAAATCAATTAAAAGTAAAATAAAAAGACCGATAAGAATTATTTTTTTGTACTTCATAATATAAAAATTTTTAAAAGTTTAAAGCCTCTTAATTATACTTATCTTTTTGCCAAAATGTCAATTAAATTGAATTTTTGGATATTCATGATAAACCTTGACCCCGTTAGAGATTCAGCCAACGCTTTTGGTTAAATAATATAGTGCCGGCGAACTCGCCTGCGGCTTATTTTAGCGAAAGATGGCAAAATGTTGAAAATCTCTAACGGGGCTTGACATTTGTTATAAATCTGATATAATATAACATCGTCCTCTCTTTTACGGACTATAGCTCATATTTGACCCCGTAATACAACTTCGGCTGTCGCGAAGCGACAATTAAATAAATGCCGAAGTTGATATACGGGGTTGAGCCGAAAATAAGGCGATGGCTGGCAGGCAAAAACCTGTCATTCAACGCTAAAAATATACTTCTTTGACAATTTTTTAACAGGGTGCAATGCCCTTAAAAATATACAGAAAATACAGATATGATGGCTATGGGCCAGAAAGGAGAGGATGAAATGGCATACGATAACAGACAGAAACAGCAACAGCAACAGTTCAGAATTGAAGTGGACGCCAACGAAATCGTCCATTTAAAAGATGACGAATTCGAAGGCACCATTACAGTAACCTTAACCCGAGGGAACAGAGCAGTATCCGGTCAACAGGTTCAAGTTTTTTTGGCCGGCCATCCCCTTGGTGAGTCTATGCAGACCGATGGGAACGGCAAAATAGTAAAAGATTTCAGTATCACTACTTCTGCCAAATCCATCAGTATCGAAGCCCAAAACGTAGGATTTGCGACAAGAGGGAAAAAATTTATTGACCTGCCGCGGCCACAAAAAGAAACTAAAGAGAAATCTAAACCGCCGGCAAAAATCATCCCTCATGAATCCGGTTCCGCAGGCGAGTACACAATAACTTTTCAAGTTTTGGCAAAAGATGATTCTCCTGTGTCCAAAGCTAAAATCAGCATTTGCGACCCAAAGGGACAATGTGACCTCAAACCCACAGACAAACTAGGCATAGCAACTTATAAGACCAAATTTACAGAACACGAAAAGGTCCTAAAGGCACACGTCCTGGGAAGCAACGTTGAAACTTGGATCAATCTATTCAACAGGAAGGAGGCACCACAATGATAAATTTTAATTTAGGAGAAATCCTGAAAGAAGTGGGAATTGTCGGTCTAATAGCTGGCATAATGGATATGGCAAAAGATGCATTTAGGAATGGTGTCAAAAAGGTTGGAGATGGAGTTGTCGCCAAGATTACCAAGGAGTTAGAAGAAGAAAAACGGGCAGAAATGCTCGCATTTATCCGAAGCTTGGCGGCAATAGACCTTAAAGCTTCCAAGCAGCTCCTAAAAAGGCAGATGGATCGACAAGAATGCAAAGCAAGGACATACGGAGATAATAAACCGTATGTTCCTGGAGACGAGAACTCTTACGTCAAGTTGCTCACCAAGCTCTATATAGCTCTTAGCAAGCCAGATGAACAGAATACTCGCGTCCAGGTTTTTATCTGGTTAGGGAATCTTGATGACGAAGAATTTGACTCAAGGCTTGAATTCCTTAGTCACGATGTCGTACTTCAATATGCAAAATTGCTACTGGCTAAAGTAAAAGTGCTGATTGATCAGTTTGATCAAACAGCCGCCGGACTCGCTATTGGAATTGATGAAAAAGTTCAAAATCCTTCCCGCTTTGGCAAACTTGCCAATTGGCTTATCAAATAAGGAGGAAATTATGTGGACGCTATTAATGGCAATATTGGCTTGGTGTAACCAAGAAAGAAAAGAGGCAAAATTGGGACTGTCAGTAGCATTCTTCGATCTCGCTATTTTCATGGCAATTGAAGTATTGCTTGTGGCAATCACCAAAACCCTGCTCAGTCCCATTGTGATGTGGGTAGGAATTGTCTGGATAATTGTAACGGCTCTAGTCATCTTCTGGAAAGACGGCCTAATCGTCGACTCTCTCTTATTGGCAAAAGTGTTGAAGCTGCAAATTGGAGATGTATTCGGAAACGCGGCGCTGGTGTTTGGAATAATCCACATATGGATAGTCAGTTTCTTTATGTTTATCCCTGTGTGGCAATTCTGGGCAGGATTTCCAGCAATACTCATCGCGCTCATGGGATGGATGTTCAGCGCTCCCCTGACCGACGTCAAGTTTGACTGGAACTATGTGAGACGAGCATATCGCGCCATGGTTCCTGCAATCGCAGCACTAATCATTATAGTTGCGCTATTCAAATCCTTCGGGAGTCAGGTTTCAATTGAAACAATAAGAGCTTCACTTGGAGGATATGGCATCTGGTTAATGGCCGCAGTTTGTATGTTGATTCTGGGGGCGATTCCAAAAATGCCCGCCCGGAAATTACTGCAGGTGGCTGGCGTGGCGACGATTCTCATTGTCGTCTTCCTGACTTTTGCCTGGCCATCAGCCAAAAAAGAGCTCACGGCAATGGAAAAAAAATATGGTCCATCCCAAGCTCATGCAGCGCTACCCCCCAAAAAGGAACCAATTGCAGAGCTGGCTTGCGCGACTGTAGTGGTGCCGGCTGGTGAAATAGTAAACACGCACTTTTGGCACCGGCCAAATCAACGTATATATTTTAACAGGAACGGCGGAGGGTCAAGTGATCCTTCTACACCTTCGTACTATGTTCACGGAAGCAGCATAGACGTTCCGGTCTATTCAGAAAAGCATAGCTGCCAATATCCATGCGGCGACTATGTTTGGCTAAAAGGAGGGCCAGTGACTGTAATGGTCACTCTCTCAAAATAATTTGAGGCTGGCGAAAAGATTCAAAAAAGAATCAATTCGCCGGCCTTTTTCTTTTTTACTAACAACAAAAAGCTAGCGGAAACAATTCCACTAGCTTTTTTAATTTAAAATTATAAGTTTGAATTTTTTATGTTGGCGCCAAGAAGCTTGCCACCAATTCCCAGATGCCAAAGGCCAAAATCGCGATACCAATACCCACCAAGCCGTAAATAAAAGTTCTTTTGGCTTTGCCAATTTTTTCCTCGTCGCCCGCGGCTGTCATATATGAGAATGCGGCATAAAGAATTATCAGAATACCGATGATAAAAATGGCCATATCAACCCATGTCAAGATTGTATTTAATAAATACAGAATGTTTGTCCTGGTTAAATTAACAGCCGGCGGCCGCACTTGAGCCAAAGCAATTGCCGGCACAAGCTGAACAGCCAGAATTACTCCCAAATATTTAATTTTCTTCATTTCCTTTTTTCACCTCCTTTCGCAAAATATTAATTTTTAATTTAAACTCTATGGCTGCAAAAAGCTTTGCACCAAACCCCAGATTCCAGTAGCTAAAATTGCAATGCCAATTCCCACTAATCCCCAAACAAAAGCTTTCTTTGCCTTGCTGATTTTTTCATCATCGCCGCCGGCCGTCATATACAAAAAAGCGGCATAAAGAGTTATTAAAATACCGATTATAAAAATAGCACCCTCTACCCAAACCTGAAAATTTTTCAATAAAGTTAAAAGGTCATCTTTGGTCAAGTCAATTTTTGCCAAGGCGGCTATTGGCAGAAATCCAATTATAAAGCTTACTGCCAAATATTTAAAGATTTTTTTTCTCATTTTTGTTATTTTTTAGTGTCTAATTTTTACTTAGATAGAAAACTTTTAATTAAAGTAATGAAGCCGGCACCGATTAAAACAATCGCCACCCCGACAACTGCCCAGGTTATTGCTCTTTTTGCTCTTTTAATCTTTTCTTCATCTCCTCCCGAAGTCATAAAAAGAAAGGCGGCATATAAAATCATAATGGTCGCCAAAGGAACCATAATAAGCTCAAACCAAGTTGCAATGCTACTAACTAAGTCTTCAAAGGTTGTTGCAGTCAGTGGGTTGGGAAGTTCCATTGTCGGATTTGACTGCGCAAAAACCTGCCAGGCAAAAGATAACAGGAAGAATACAATAACCAAAAGAGGAAATATTAAAAATTTTTTTCTTTTAATTATTTTCATAAACAGCTCAATTTATTAATTTTTATTATTTGCAATCAAACTGCCACCAGCTTTGGGGATTAAATCCTTCTGTGCTTTTGCCGATAACCTGAATAATGCTATTAACTATGAGCCAAGAGGCATAGATAAAAACAAGGCCGATAATTACATTAACAAAAATCTTTTTTGCCTGGCTGACTCGCTCTTCCGACCCGCCGGAAACAAGAAAAAGCGCGCCGGCAGCAACAATTAAAAGCCCGGCCACCGGCGGCGCTAATTTAAAAACGATAAAATCATAAATATTCATTATCAAAAGAAAAAAATCGCAAAGATTACAACCGGCGACATCGGCATGATTGCATTCAGGAACAATCCGCGCTGCCGCAATTTGCGGGATGACTAAAAACCCAAGAATAAAAATAGAAAGGAGTAAAGTTATTTTTTTATTCATCATATAGAACCCTACTAAATTACTAATCTGTTACAAATAATTACTAATAAAAAATTCGTATATATTCGCAAGCTCGCCTAATCTTTTATTCGTACATATTCGCGAGCCGGCTCACCGCAGGCTTGGATTTCTTCAGAGAAACGACAGCCGGCCATATTCGCGATTATTCGTAACCCAACTCAGAAAATCACTTATTAAGTTTTTTTTCTATCAAAACAGTCACTTGGCTGGCAGCCTGGCTGACTGCCTGCGCCGCATCGCTCTTTCCGCTGTTTACCGAATCTATCATATCGGCAAAAATCGCGTCAATCGCCAGATTATCCACTTCATACCAAGAACGAGCCGACAACGCCTGTTTTGCAAAAACCCCCAAATCTAAATTGCTTTGCTGATATTCTATTAAATCGCGCCGGGCCGTCGGCCGATTGGCTTTATCCAAATACTGCTGAGCCTGGGGCTGCTCGGACAACCATTTAAGAAAAATCCAGGCGTATTTTTGCTTGTTTGCGTCGGAGCTCGCCGAAACCGTCGTTCCCCAATAATTCGAATAGGTCACATCAATTTTGCTATCTTTTGGCTGCGGAACCGGGGCAATACCAAATTGCAAATGCGGCTGTTTGGCTCTTATAGTCGGGATATGGAAAGAGTAATTAATCATCATCGCCGATTTTCCCTGCGAAAATGCGTCAATTGAATAATCTAAATTATTGTTCCAGGTATAACTTTTTTTATTCGGGTCAGCGAAATTGGTATAAAATTGCAAAGAATTGAGTCCCGGCTGGAAAGTTTGACTGTCGTTCGTAACCGCTTGGTCAAAGGTAGCTTGCGCCGTTTTTAAATCAATCATTTCCGCCCCGGTTTGAAGCATCAAAAGCATCAAAATGTCTGCTCCCCTGTTTATGTTTTTGACGGTGCCGATACTGGCGCCAGACATCAAAATATTGCCGCTTTCGTCCTTCTTTGTTAATTTTTCAACTATGCTATTAAATTCATCCCAGTCTTTGGGCGGTGCCGATATACCTGCCGAATTAAAAATATCTTTGTTCCAATAAAGAGCCATGGTATCAACAAAAAGCGGAAGCGCATAAATTCTTTCCGGCAGAGGATTGCCGTTTTTGTCTGTCCCGCCCCAAACAAAATCTTGGGCGGCAACGTCAACAAAAATATCCGTAAAATTCTTAACGGTCATGGCCCAAATGTCTGAACCATCGGTTATAGGAGTAATTTTATCCATGTGCTTGGGCAACCAGGTATTTTCAATCATAAAAATATCCGGTCCTCTGCCCGCCGCCAGCGCGTCAACTAAATCTTTCTCATAATCAACGTAAATCTCTTTATGATATGTTATTTTTACTCCCTTATACGTTTCATTAAATTTCTGGATTAAGGGGACGAAAACATCCGAATCATCAAAAACGCCCCAAAACGCAAGATCCGCCTTTCCTTTTGTCGGATCCTGGCTGCATCCGGGAAAAGCGATGGCGCCAAAACCTCCAAACAGACTCAATATCGTAATCGGAACAACTATATTTAAAATAATCGCTTTTTTCCCCTTTGAGTTCTTTTTGATTTTACGGAAAAAAGACATTTTAAGCTAAATTAAAATTTCCTGAAAATTAGACCGTAATGGAAATCTCCGGCATCAAATTCTCTATCAAGGGCAAAACTTTGCTCCGTGGCCAGCCTTTGCGCTTCTTGTTCAGAAATCCGCCAGCCGCTGTCAGACGTAAAAATCTTCCCTGTTGGCTGCCAATCAATAATCACCATCCTGCCGCCAATTTTTAGAACCCGCCTGGCTTCCTTGATGATATCGGATTTTTTATTTGACTGAAATAAAATATTTGCCAAGAGAACTACATCGCAAGAATCATCGGGTAATTTGGAGCCTCCCGGCACTTCAAGATTGCCGCGCAAAGTCTCAATATTGGCAATCCCGGCAGATAAAGCTTTCTCTTTAACTTCCGTCAGCGCGTCATTTAAAATATCAATTGCATAAATCTTTCCTTCCTGCCCGACCATGGCTGACAGAAGAATCGTAAAATAGCCGTGGCCGCAGCCAAAATGAGCAATCTTTGAAGGACACTGAATCTCCAATTGATTTAAAACTTTCTGAGGATTTAAGAATCCGCCAGTTCCCTGTGCCATTGTTGTTGAAATTTTTGAATGAGGCTCAATGCCGAATGAAATACTTTGTATAATTGGTTCACTCGGTCAAAATGAAAGTTTATTTTCATTTTTCCCTCGTTGCCAATTATAAATTTCATTACAACAATGAGCACCCCGTTAGATAAAAACTAAATTTTTATTTCAATTGTCCTGATTGGTTCTCTAAAAATTTAGCTGAAAAAATATATAGTTCTTATCTAACGGGGTAAAGGTTTTGTAACCCCCGTTAGATAGAGCTCGCAGAGCTCGCTCATCTGATGGGGGACAAAGCCCTTTAAATGCACGTGATCGAAGCCACTTTATCGCCTGGTTCAAGCTTCATAATTTTGACTCCTTGAGTCGCCCGGCCAAGCGAAGAAACGCTGGCCAAAGGCGTTCTTATTGTTTGTCCTTTGTCAGACATGGCAATCAAATCCTGTTCTTCTGGCCCCAAAATTTCGGCAATCACAACCTTACCCGTTTTGCTCGTCACCTGGCACGCTTTTATGCCCGAACCGCCGCGGTGCTGAACTTTAAATTGTTTAAGGTCCGTTTTTTTGCCAAATCCGTTTTCTGTCACCACCAAAAGCTCCATTTTTGCATTCTGGTTTTTCCATCTGGCTCCGATAACTTTCATACTAACCAGCTCATCGTTTCTTTTGAGCAATATCCCCCGAACGCCAGCCGCATTTCGTCCCATGGGCCTGACGTCTTTTTCTTTAAAATGGATGCTTTGTCCTCCGGCAGTCACCAAAATTATTTCATCTTGTCCGCTGGTTGTTTTTGCCCAACGCAGTTCATCCCCTTTTCGCAGGGTGATGGCAATCAAACCCGAACGCCTGACATTGGCAAAATCTTTTATCGTCGTTTTTTTAATTATACCATTTTTAGTAGCCATGACCAAAAAGTTATCCTCAAGAGCCTGTCCGCCAGCCGGCTGACTGTTTTTTTTCAAGTTTTTAAGCAATTCTTTTGTGGCAACTAACGCGGTCACCCGTTCGCCAGGCGCCAACTGCAGAAAATTGACAACTGCCTGGCCCCTGGCCACCCGGCTTCCTTCGGAAATCTCGTAAGCTTTTGTCTGAAAAACCCGGCCAATATTGGTAAAAAAGAGCAGATTATCATGGGTAGAAACACAGGCCAGATATTTTACCGTGTCTTCTTCTCTGGTCGTTATTCCTATCATACCCTTGCCGCCGCGCTTCTGAGCTTTATAATTTTTCGGATTCATTCTTTTGATATAGCCGCCCTGAGTTAAGGTAATAATGCATTCCTCTTGGGGAACTAAATCTTCTTCCTTGAATTCCCCTACAGGCGAAACAAAAACTTTTGTTTTGCGTTCATCTCCGTATTTTTCTTTTATTGCCAAGAGTTCCTTTTGGATTACATCTAAAACTTTCCGCGCGTCTTTTAAAATCGCTTCCAATTCTTTAATCAATTTTATCTTTTCTTTCAATTCGTCTTCTATTTTTTGGCGCTCCAAACCGGCCAAGGTCTGCAGCTTCATTTCTAAAATGGCCGAGGCCTGGGCATCAGAAAATTTAAAACGAGCGCATAAGTTTTTATGGGCTTCTTCTTTTGTCCCCGATTTTTTGATTGTGGAAATTATTGCATCAATATGGTCCAGCGCCTTCTTTATGCCCTCCAAAATGTGAGCGCGCTCTTTTGCTCTGGTCAAATCAAATTGGGTCCGCCGCGTCACCACTTCTTTTCTGTGAATGATATACTGTGCCAAAATATCTTTTAACGAAAGCACCTGCGGCTGCAAACCGTCAACCAAAGCCAAGAGATTCAAATGAAAAGTTTTTTGCAAATCGGTTAATTTATATAAGCGGTTAAGAATTTTTTGCGGGTAGGCTTCAGATTTGAGCTCAATGACAACCCGCAGACCTTCTCTGGAAGATTCATCCCTAATATCCTTAATCCCTTCAAGCTTTTTTTCTTTAACCAATTCGGCAATTTTCTCAAGCAAAACGGCTTTATTGACCTGGTAGGGAATTTCTGTAATCAAAATATAAAAATTCCCTTTTTTAGTTTCCTCAACTTTGGCAATGCCGCGATTGATAACGGGCCCTTTGCCCGTTGAATAAGCCTGGGTCACGGCCGAGCGGTCATAAATTGCGCCGCCGGTCGGGAAATCCGGGCCTTTTATAAACTTCAATAAGTCTTCGCTCGTGGCTTTGGGATGGTCGATTAAATGAACCAGTCCGTCAACCAGTTCCGTTAAATTATGGGGCGGAATGCTTGTAGCCATGCCAACCGCGATGCCCAAAGAACCATTCAACAGAAGCTGAGGCAGTTTGGCAGGCAGAACTGTAGGTTCCTGCCGCGTTCCGTCGTAATTGTCAACCCAATTGACCGTATCTTTATCAATATCAGCCAGCATTTCCTCAGCCAAAGGAGTCAGACGGCATTCGGTATTGTGATTAATGAAGCCATTGCCGACAAAGGAATGGCACTCACTGTCAACCCTCAAAGAATAAACAGTTTCTTTTTTGCGTGTCTCTTTTTCAACTATCGGATCAAACAAATAGTTGTTTGATATCAGACTTTCAAAAATTGACTGGATATTATTTTTTAAAGACGGTCTAACTGCCAGCATCACCTGGCTGCAATTTTGTTCCATATTTGAATAGCGGTCAAAATTGTGTTTTATCGCAAATTCACGAACTTTAAAATCGCCGTTTTTATCAAGCGACGTCCTGACAAAATCGCTAAAGAAAGGAATAAAATCATTCTGAGAATAATCCTTACTAATTCGGTTAATCGCCTTTCTTAACTTCTCTGTTTTTGCGGAACAGGCAAATCCAATTTGGTTTTCAAATACAGAATAATTTTTCAACCCGCGGAGATAAAGTTTATGCATATTCCGCCAGCGATCAAAACGCCTGGCAGGAAAAAGACCAAGCCTTAATAAAATGATATGGAGTCGTTCAATGAATGCCGGGCTGGTAGAGATATAACTCAACTCCGTCATTTTACCGGAATAACTTATACTCCCATCTCCTTCAAAGCATGCTTGCAGAAAAGCCGCTGCTACCGGTTTCGGTGACTGCAGAATTAAAGCAGGCATCGTTTTTTGTGCTGATTTTGCCGGAGCTAGTCCTGTATTTCGCAAAAATTCAACGACGTATCGAGAATGAATTTCTAAAGTGAAGTATGACTTTCTGCCAAAAGAATTTGGCTTCCTCAAAAATTTGTGCAAGCGGCAATCAGGAAAAACGTTCTTCCATTTTTTTTCAAATTGATAGATGAACTCTTTGTCGCTATTACAAAATTCAATTTCATCCTGCTTGACAGTCCCTTCGGAAATCAATGCGCCCAAGATAAAAGCCAATTCTTTGTTCAATTTTTCTGGCAATATTTTCTTTTCTGTCCTTCTGCCAAAATGATTTGGCCAATATCTCTTAAGAGAGACTTCTTCCTGTGGCCAAAGCATATCGGACGTACGATCAATTACGGCAACGTCGCCTTCCTTAATTTGGCTTAAAAGTTTCCACCGAAAGTTAGGCTGATTTGCTGCAAAATCTTTATTCCAAATCAAAATCGGATGATTATATGATCCTCTTAAAGATAGGCCGCTCTTAGTCGTTATTTTTATAATTGGGTGCTGGCCGGAATCAAACCATTTCGAGGCATTGTTTATGGTTTTTTCTCTTGAAAGCACCTTAAATTTAACATCTTCCTCTCCTTGGGAAACTTCCTTGATTGGCACCAAACCATTTTCGGTTACTATTAAAGTATCGCCACTGACACAATATCTCATGGCCGCGGCCGCATCGCCGTCAATGGAACCAAAATTTCCCTGGCCCTGGATCAAGGGGTAGCGCATTGAAAAATCCTGGGCTAGGCGCACAAGAGTGTCATAAACGGCCATGTCGCCGTGCGGGTGATACTTGCCCAAGGTTTCGCCGACAACCGTGGCTGATTTTCTTAACTTTGCATTTGAACGGAGTCCCATGTCCCACATCGCATACAAAATTCTGCGATGAACCGGTTTGAGTCCATCGCGCACATCGGGCAGAGCGCGCCCAACAATAACCGACATTGCATAATCCAGATATGAATCCTTTAATTCTTCGGTTATTTCTTTTGGTTTTATATAACCTAAATCCATATAACTAATTTAAAATTAAAAATGTAAAAATCAAAATTTTGGTATTCGCCTGCGGCGAATTTATAAAATTATCGCGAAGCGATACCTTAATTTTACATTTTAATATTTACATTTTAAACTTTTTTACGGGAGAGCCGATGGCGGCACGGTATTCTGATTTTCTTGCTGCACGCCTGCTCCTTCAATCTGAATTTTTGGCTCATTTTGAACACCCCCATTTAACGACTCAAACAAACTTGATACGCTGGCTTTCAAGCTTTGCCAAAAACTCGGAATTTCATTTTTTATTTCTGAAAAAGATTGGCTCTGTTCTCCAAATTGATTTTGGCTTGCTAAATTATTTTTGCTTTGTCCCAAATCCGTTGTAACCGCCCATAAAATTAAAAAAAGGGTCATAAAAATGGCCACCCCCACCCACATAATTACTACCCTTATGTGCCTCGGCTTATTTTGTATTTTTTCAAGAAAATCAGATAACGACATATTCGTAGTCATATTTTCATGATGACGACTTCCGTTTCTTCTTCTGACAATTCTTTTTTCTTTATTGTCAATTTATCAACTGTCTCTTTTTTGGCAACACCCATTTCTTTTAAAAATTCTTCCAGCCCCTCAAGCTTGATTGAAAGACCGGGGATTTTATAATGCATGGGAATAACAATTTTTGGTTCAATCTGATTAATCAAATCAGCCGCTTCTTCGCCGTTTATTGTAAAAATTCCGCCCACCGGAATCATTAAAATATCAACTCCGTCAATAATTTCAAGCTGGGCGTTATCTATCTTTGTCTGTCCGATGTCTCCCAAATGGCATATTTTTATTCCTTCCATCTCAATCAAATAAATGGTGTTGCTGCCCCGCTCCTTGCCTTCTTTCTGGTCGTGATATGTTAAAAGGCCTGTCACGTTTACTCCTTTTATTTCGTATTCGCCCGGCCCGTCAATGACAAAGGGATTTGAGCTAGCCAGCGCTTCAAGATTATTATGATCGTAGTGATGATGAGAAATAGTAACAATGTTGGCCTGGCCGCGAGGGGGCGTCAACCCAATGCTTTTGTCAAAAGGATCGGTTATTAAAACCGTATCCCCGCTCTGCACCTTAAAACAAGATTGTCCATACCAAGTTATAACCATACCAGGTAGTAGAAATTCGACTAGGTAAAAATTTTTGAATTCAAAAATTTTGACCTAATTCATCCAATAAATTAAATGCTTAAACGCAATATGCCAAAATAGTGGAAATCTATTGCAACCGCGCAAAACAAAAAATGTCGAATTTTCACTACCTGGCATAAACTAAAATTAGGAAATTGATCGATTCCTTGTATTTTTATTTTATCATGGAAACGCCTCCCTGCCAATACTAAAAACTCTTGCAAATTTTTAAGATATAAGTTATATTATATCTGCTTAATAGCTAACAATCGCAGAAACCATTATAGCTTGTTAAAATTTTGCATGAAAAAAATTGAAACAGACACAACAATGAACAACCTTTTATTAAAATCCCCTGTTCTGCCAAAGCAGAACCAGATTGTTTCAGGCACGGTCATTGAGATTGGCAAAAATACTGTATTTTTGGACCTGGGGCCTTTTGGCACCGGCGTTATTTTGGGCCGCGAAATAAAGGAAAATCAGCAAGTAATAAAAATCCTTAAGCCAGGCGAACAAATCCACGCCATGGTTGTTGAGCTTGAAAACGACGACGGATTTGTTGAGCTGTCTTTAAAAGCCGCCAATAAACAGAATACCTGGGAACAATTAAATGAACTGATGCAAAAGCAAGAAGCTATTTCTACAAAAATTACAAAAGCAAACAAAGGAGGCCTGATGGTTGAAATAAAAGGCGTGCCGGGGTTCCTTCCTGTTTCTCAGCTTTCTTATGAACACTATCCCAGAATTGAAGATGCGGATAAAATGAAAATTTTAAATGAATTAAATAAATTTGTCGGCAAAGAATTAACTGTCAGAATTATTGACCTTAATCAAGAACAGCAAAAATTGATTGTTTCTGAAAAAGCGCTTCAGGAATCAAGGCTAAAAGAAACCCTTAAAAATTTCCAGGTCGGCGACCTAATCCAAGGCGTTATTTCGGGCGTAGTTGATTTTGGCGCTTTTGTCAGAATTAGCATTCCTAATGCTCAAACCCAAGACGGAGAGAAAGTTCCTCCGGAATTTGAAAAATCCGAAATCATTGAAGGATTAATTCACATCTCTGAAATTGACTGGCAATTGATTGAAGACCCGCGGGAATTTTTAAAAGTCGGCCAAGAAATTCAAGCAAAAATTATAAGCATTGAAGGCGACCGCCTTTCTCTGTCTTTAAAAGCTTTAAAAAAAGACCCGTGGCTGGAAATTGACGATAAATACAAAAAAGCGCAAATAGTCAAAGGACAAGTGACAAAATTTAATCCGTTTGGCGCATTTGTCCAGCTGGATAAAGATATCCACGGTCTCGTTCATATCTCTGAATTTGGCAATGAAACAAATATGACGCGAATGCTTGAATCCGGAAAAGAATATGAATTTAAAATTCTCTCAATTGAACAAAAAGTTCACAAAATGGCTTTGGGACTCATCAAACCAGCAGTACAAAAAGAAGAGCCAAAAACAGAATAAAATTAACTTCGAAATACGAATCTTTTCATATTCGTATATATTCGAGAGCTCGCCCACCTCGTTGTTGGAATATTAAAAAGACTGGACGGCGAGCAAAATTTGTCCCGCTAAGCGGGATTCGTAACCCAAAATAGAATACCGCTAATTATGAAAAACCTCGCTAAAAATATATTCATCATCTTAATAATTTTTTTGGCAATTTCGGTGATTTTTTCGCTTTTCTCGCAAAAAAATACCTCTCCAAAAGGCATCACTTTAACCGGCCTTGTCCAGCAAATTAATGATGGGAAAGTTTCAAAAATTGTTATTAACGGCCAGGATATAAATGTCACTTTGTCGGACGGCACCCTTGAAAAAACCACCAAAGAAGAGCAGGCCGCTTTGAGCCAAACGTTAAAAGATTTGGGGGCCGACCCGGCAAAAATTCAGCAGGTTCCAATTGAAATTTCCCAGGCTTCCACTCTGACGTTTTGGCTGACGACTCTCCTTCCTTTTATCCTGCCGCTTCTGCTTATCGGCCTTTTCCTTTGGTTCATGCTCCGCCAAGCTCAGCGAGGCGCCAATCAGGCTTTTGGCTTTACCAAATCCCTGGTCAGAATGCTTTCTCCTCAAGATAAAAAAGGCCAACGCACAACTTTTAAAGATGTGGCCGGGCTCCAAGAAGCAAAAGAAGAACTAAAAGAAGTGATTGAATTTCTTAAGCAGCCAGAAAAATTTAAAGCAGTCGGCGCGCATATCCCAAAAGGCGTCCTTTTGGTGGGCCCGCCAGGCACAGGAAAGACTCTCTTGGCTCGAGCGGTTTCAGGAGAAGCCAATGTCCCTTTCTTCCATATTTCCGGCTCTGAATTCGTGGAACTTTTTGTCGGAGTAGGAGCATCTCGCGTTCGTGACACATTTGCGCAGGCAAAAAAAAGTGCCCCTTCAATTTTATTTGTTGACGAGCTTGATGCGATTGGCCGCCACAGAGGAGCCGGCCTTGGCGGCGGACATGACGAAAGAGAACAAACATTAAATCAAATCTTAGTTGAGATGGACGGTTTTGATCCGGAAACTCGAGTTGTGGTAATTTCAGCAACCAATAGACCCGATATTCTGGACCCGGCGCTTTTGAGGCCAGGCAGATTTGACCGACGCATAATTTTGGATTTACCCGATATTACCGACCGGGAACAAATTTTAAAAATTCACGCCAAGGACAAACCGCTGACAAAAAAAGTTGATTTGCGCCAGATTGCCGAGCGCACACCCGGGTTTTCGGGCGCCGATTTGGCAAATTTGATGAACGAAGCGGCAATCTTTACGGCCAGAAAAAATAAAAAAGAAATCTCCATGGAAGAATTGATTCCTTCGGTTGAAAAGGTATTGCTGGGCCCGGAAAGAAAAAGTCATATCTTAAACGAAAAAGAGAAAAAAATTGCTGCCTGGCACGAAGCCGGCCATGCTTTAGTCAACGCTTCCCTGCCCCATACCGACCCAGTCAGAAAAGTTTCGATCATTGCCAGAGGCCGGGCCGCCGGATATACGCTGAAACAGCCAACCGAGGATAAACACCTAAGAACTAAAACGGAATTTCTTGAAGAACTCACAGTTTTGATGGGCGGCTATGCGGCCGAAAAATTGATTTTTGGGGAAATAACGACCGGCTCGTCCAACGATTTGGAACAGGCAACGGATCTGGCCAGAAAACTTGTTACCCGTTTTGGCATGAGCGACAAATTGGGCCCTCGGACATTCGGCGAACAGGAAGAGCTGATATTTTTGGGCAAGGAAATTGTCACAGAAAAAGATTATTCAGACAAAACTGCCGCTCAAATTGACGATGAAGTAACTAAATTCATTTCCGATGCCCAAAAAGTTGCCCAAAATATTGTCATTCAAAAAAGAACTCTTCTGGATAAAATCGCTAACGAATTGATTGAAAAAGAGACGATAGAAAAAGAAGAATTTGAGAGAATAATGGCGCAAGGCCAATAAACCCCGTTAGAAAGGACGGGGCTTTATACCCCGCCTTTTCTAAAGGGTATTCAATTTTTGATTCACAACTTTTTCATCTTTCTAACGGGGTAAAAATCGCTTACCATGTGCTCTCAAACTTGAGCGCGCCTGACTTGAAAAGGTGCGTTCTTATTTATATACTAACTACAAGGACGGGCGCATAGCTCAGTGGTAGAGCACGACTCTTATAAAGTCGGGGTCCTTGGTTCGATCCCAAGTGCGCCCACCCTTCGTCGTAAAACTCCTCAGGGTAAACTAAGTTATCTAAAGGGCAATTAGCTCAGTTGTAAAACGTTTCCTTTATTCACCCCATCAGATTACATGCGCGCATAGCTCAGTGGTAGAGCGCATCCTTGACATGGATGAGGCCGTAGGTCCAATCCCTACTGCGCGCACAAAATATTAAACGGGGCAAGTGGGAAAGGCCGCAGGTTTAATTCCTGCATTGCCCGCTTAAATGAAATCAAAAAAATCTGCAATTTTTATTTTGTTTTTGATAACCGCCGTCCTATTGGCGGGTGTTTTTTATTGGCAGGCAAAACAGACCGAGACGCCTGGCTCGCCCAAATCTTCAAACGACGCCTCAACCCTGCCCCAGACATCGGAAAACGAAATTCCCACTTCCACTTCCCCGTTTGTCGTCAAGGGCGAAATCTCCCGCGGCAATCCTGCCAAAAAACAAGTTATTTTTACTTTTGATGCCGGCGCTGGAACAAATTCCGCGCAGAAAATTTTAGAGGTTGCTCAAAAACACAATCTTAAATTAACATTTTTTAGCACAGGTAAATTCGCCGAGAAAAATCCGGAACTCATAAAACAGATTGCCGCCGAAGGACACGAAATTTTTAATCATACCTATTCTCACCCTCATTTGACGCAGATAACCGACGAACAAATAAAAGAAGAATTGGACAAAGCGGAACAAATTATCAGTGGCCTAATCCAAAAAACCACCAAGCCTTATTTCCGTCCGCCCTACGGCGACCGCAATAGCCATGTGCTTGAGATTGCCAAAGAGAACGGTTATCAGTCGGTTTTCTGGACTTTGGATGCGCTTGACTGGATGTCAGACAAAACAGAGACACAGACCAAAGAAAGAATTTATTTAAATCTCAAGCCCGGCGCCATAATTTTAATGCATATGGGCGATAACATAACCGGCAATATCCTAGACGAAGTTTTTACTTATATAGAAAATCAGGGTTACAAAATCGTCAGTTTGTCACAGGGCTTAATCTAATCATCTATTTTTTAAAATTCTATGATACTACGTAGTATCATAGAAAAATGAAAAATGGATTTATTTGTGAGGAAAATATTTATTATCAAAAAAAGGGGAGCTGGGCTACGACTTGATAAGTTCATCCTGACACAGAGAGCCAACTATTCGCGGGCTTATTTGAAAAAACAATTTAAAGAAGGCCGAATTTTAGTCAACCAGGAAATAAAGAAACCCAGTTATATTTTAAAAGAAAATGATAAAATTGAAACCCAGATTTTGCCGCCGCCCCAAATTTCGCTTGAACCGGACCCTTCAATAAAATTAAACATCATCTACGAAGATGAAGACGTAATCGTGATTGATAAGCCGGCCGGGCTGATGGTTCATCCGGCTGCCGGCCAAAAAAACGGCACGCTGGTCAACGGCCTGCTCGCCCGCTATCCCCTACTCAAAGATGTCGGCGACCCTTCCCTTCGACAAGCTCAGGGTAAGCTAGGCTCAGGACAAGAGAATCTGCGGCCTGGCATTGTTCATCGTCTTGACAGAGATACTTCGGGTTTGATAATTATCGCAAAAAATGATTTTGCGTTTCATTGGTTGAAACAACAATTTCAGGAAAGAAAAGTTATTAAAAAATATATTGCATTGGTGGCAGGCCACCCAAAAGAGTCAAGCGGTCAAATTAAAACGTTTATCACCCGTTCAAAATCCGACCCGACAAAACAACGCGTCAGCGTCACGCCTACGGACCGTGAAGCAATTACATATTATAAAGTCCTACGCGAATTCAAAGATTTTACTCTGATAGAAGCACAGCCAAAAACCGGCCGCATGCATCAAATTAGGGTACATCTGGCCTGGATCGGCAATCCGGTTGCCGCAGACCCAAAATACGGGCCGCGCAAATCTCTTGTACCAGCGGGCTTAAAAAGGCAATTTCTGCATGCCTGTTATTTGAAACTGCAGCTACCCAATAGACAAACAAAAGAATTTAATTCACCCTTACCCCCAGATTTAAAACGAATTCTAGATACCCTTGAAACAAAATGATATTTGTGCTAAAATCCCAAAGTCAATATAATTAAGACAGTATTTTATAGAAAGACTGTTTTTTATATCCTTTGCCAGGTAGTGAAATTCGACTTCTGCCTGGCAGCCATAAATTTTAAATTGTCGAATTTCTACTACCTGGTTATGAAAATGATTGACGAACAATTGAAAAAAAATCTCCCTGAAATCAGACCTGGCTATACTGTGGTTGTCCATCAAAAAATAAAGGAAGGCGACAAGGAAAGAATCCAAACATTTCAAGGCTTGGTCATCGCCCAAAAACACGGCTCTGGCATCAGCGCAACAATAACGGTCCGAAAAATTTCCGGCGGTATTGGCATTGAAAAAATTTTTCCTTTGCATGTGCCGACTATTCAAAAAATTGAAGTTACCAAAAAATCAAAAGTGCGGCGGGCAAAGCTTTATTATCTTCGCGGCAAATTCGGCAAACAGGCTAAAATGAAAAAAACGGAGGCGGTTGTGCCCGAAGCGACTCTGCCGGAACAGACGTCCACCGAGTAATAAATTGCGTGCGGGTGGCGGAATTGGTATACGCTTTGACTTTGAGGTATAATAAAGGAAATGAATGCCAAATCCAAAGTAAAAATCGTCTGGACAAAAAAATTTGCTTATGCAATAGGACTATTAACGACCGATGGCAGCCTCTCCATTGACGGACGCCATATAAATTTTACATCCAAAGACAGAGAACTAATTCTGATTTTCAAAAAATGTCTGGGCTTAAAAAATAAAATAGGGAAGAAATCTAGAGCAAAGGATAAAGAAAAAAAATATTTTCAAATACAATTCGGGGATGTAAATTTTTATCGTTTCCTATTAACAATCGGCCTCACTCCAACAAAAACAAAAATAATAAGTAGAATAAGAATTCCTGAAAAATATTTCTTTGATTTTCTTAGGGGTCATTTTGATGGAGACGGAACATTTTATTCATACTGGGATCCACGCTGGCATTCAAGCTTTATGTTCTACCTAGTTTTTATCTCGGCAAGCAAAAAACATATAGATTGGTTACGCTTAAAAATCTTTAAAAAATTAAAAATTAGAGGCCATATAAATCAATCGGGAAAGAAAAATACTTATCAGCTTAAATATGCAAAAAATGAGGCCAAAAAACTTTTGCCTAAAATATATTCAAAAAATGCTCCCTGCCTATTAAGAAAATACGATAAAATCAAAAAGGTATTGAAAATCGAATATAATCACAGTAAGCAGGCGCGGGTGCTGTAACTGGTAGCCAGGCAGGCTTGAGGTGCCTGTGTCCTCACGGACGTAGAGGTTCAAATCCTCTCCCGCGCACCAGTAAGGAAATTGCAAGTTTTGAAGGTTCGCCTCGCTTCGCTCGGCGACTAATTCGTATTGTATTTTCGGGGCAAAAACGAATTGGCGATTTTGAAAGAAGAAAAGAAAAATTTTTAATCATAAAGGTCGGGAACTTAATTTTTAACCACAAAACTATGAGCGAACAATTCAAAGGAGAAAAAGGTCCTGCTTCAGAAAATTTAGAGGACCAAAAACATCGCGAGCTACAAGAAGCTATGGACGAAGAAGATCGTATTATGCGAGAGATTGATAATGTTCTTGCAAGTACACAAGATAAGGCAGAAGCTGAAAAGATTGTGCTTGAAAAGTTAGCCCCTTTAATGGACGAGGCAATGAAGAAATCCAGCGAAGCCTTGAGAGTATGGCTTGATACCATGCGAGAAGCCAGCGAACGCGAGAGAAAAGAACTGAATGATATGGAAAAAGATTTAGGCAAAGAGTAGTTTGCTATCTTTTCCCAAAAAGTTTTTTCTATATTTTTAGTTTTCCTGTTCATTTGATTTTTTAATAATTGCCGCCAAAGAAAAATTGGAAATTGTTAAATCTTGCGGCGAAGCCGCTCGGAATTTTCTGGGCAAAAATGCGTTCGGACTATTTTCAAACAAAGGGCACCAAACTGGACTTCCTAATTTTTTGGAAGCCAAAGCGATAGTTTGCTCGCCGCGCCGAACGGCGCGGCTCGTAAGGAATTGGGCGGTAAAATCAAACGGCGGAACGAAATCCCAAGAAACAATTTTTTCGGAAATGAGGCGGTTCGTTCCAATTTTTTGCGCAAAATGAGCAATCTCTTGCGGAGATTGCTCCGAGGCGATTTTTCCCGCGTAAATTAAGGTATTTATGTAATCTCGCATTGGTTCGTTCCACCCGCTCATTCGCTTTCGCAGAAGCGTGTCCTGTTCGCCCTTCAAGGCGATTTTTTGTTGCACCAAACTTTCTTTTTTCCGTTTGTAAGTTTCCTCGTCAATAAGATTGTCTAAATATCCTTCAAGCAATTTATCCAGTTTTTCTTGAAGGGCGAACATCTTTTTTCTGTTCGCTTCTGCGAAAGCGTCTGCTGATTGGGCTTGCGATTTTTCTTCGCGCTCCAATTTTTCCAGCATTTCTTTTGACCAATCAGCAGGCAAAGCAATTGTTTGCGCTTTTTCAATTATTTGTTTTTGCAATTCGCTTTCTTGGATATACTTTTCGGCGCAAGCCCCGTGTTTGCGTGTGCAACGATAATATCGGTAAAGTCCGCCGTTGCCTTTGGCGAATTGCGCCGTGAACATTGAACCGCAAGAGCAATTGAAAAGTCCGACAAACGGAAAATCATGCCGTTTCTTGCTCTTGCGGGGCTTACGCCTACTTGCTAAAACTTCCTGCACTTTCGCAAACAATTGCTTTGTTATGAGCGGGCGGTATTTGCCTTCGTGCGCTTCGCCGTCCCAGCGCATAATTCCGATGTAGCGGTCATTGGTCAAAAGATTTTCAATAGAATAGTTGGAGCGTGTTTTTCCGCCGCCAAGCTCGGCGAGGCGAGCC